>ENA-OQCL01000593-OQCL01000593.1-human-gut-metagenome-genome-assembly--contig:-NODE-593-length-16621-cov-4.711350_pt1 | contig 16621 bp, 15 predicted proteins | sample MGYA00242502_ERZ504586 | MGnify/ENA primary metagenome ERZ504586 (study PRJEB26092, sample SAMD00036316) | human gut metagenome | host: Homo sapiens | study: EMG produced TPA metagenomics assembly of... | reverse complement strand
CCTGTGCGCCATATAAAAAAATCTTTTTGTGAAGACGCGCTGCCTCTGCGAATAGAAATGTGACCAATTCAACTCCGGTAATCCGTTCCTTTATTGGAATCCCCAAAGCATTTGCCGCTTTTACGACTCCGATACCGTCCGGTACGATTATAGTAGAGGGTTTCTTTAAAAGAGTATGAAAATCAGCATTCTCATAGCCAATCATTAGGGTTTCTGGATTAGCTGTTACGATAAACATCTTCTCTTCCTGCTCTAAGTTATCACTTACTTGGTGAAAAAACTGCTGCCGGCTTCCGCGATATAGTTTTTTAAAGTATTCCCTCATCCTACTTCCCCCAGCTAGCCATACAAATTAATTGCCTGTTCAGTATAACTTGTTTTTCAGCTAAATTTCAACCAAAAGCTTTATAATAATAATTTTTAGATCCCATTTCAGACTATTATTTACAATAAACACCATATTTTTAAACTTATAATTTAAAAACCGCTTTCCCTCTTTCACCCTTTCTCCCCTCCCCCATATACTAAATATCGAGAGCAGACCATTTTCAAGCGGCCCGATTCCGTCCGCTCCGGTCTGCTCTCTTTTTCCATCACAAATGAGCAAAGGAGATTATTCTCATGCATAACATAGATTCCCTCGATAAGCTCCCCGTCGGGCAGACGGCCCGCGTGGAAGAGCTTCGCCTCAACGGCAGCATCCGAAGGCGAATGCAGGACATCGGCCTGATCGAAGGCACTCCTGTGGAATGCCTGCAAAAAAGCCCTTCCGGCGATCCTGTGGCCTATTTGATCCGCGGCGCCGTCATCGCTCTACGCCGGGAGGATTCCGGCCGCGTCATGGTGCATTTCAGCTGACTTTTCCCTGCGCGCCGCCCTAGGCGGCCCAACGAAGCATATCATGAAGGAGCGTTTTTTATGGGATTGACTCGAAATTCACACAAGGGCGAGCCGGTGGACGGCCCGCTGATGATTGAAAAAGAGGCGGAGAGCGACCGTGTCATTGCGCTTGCCGGCAACCCGAACGTCGGTAAGAGCACAGTGTTCAATGCCCTGACCGGCATGAATCAACACACGGGGAACTGGCCTGGAAAGACGGTTGCTAGCGCGCAGGGCCGGCATGTCTACAAAGATATGGGGTATATCCTTGTAGACCTGCCCGGTACATATTCCCTGATGGCTCATTCCGCCGAGGAAGAGGTTGCGCGCAATTTTATCTGTTTCGGCGGTGCGGACGCAGTGATTGTCGTATGCGACGCCACCTGCCTGGAACGAAATCTGAATTTGGTTTTGCAAACACTCGAGATTACCCCGCATGTTGCCGTCTGTGTGAACCTGATGGATGAAGCGCGGCGCAAGGGCATACAAATCGATCTAGCTGGGCTGGAGAAAAAGCTTGGCGTGCCTGTGCTCGGGGCAAGCGCCCGCAGCGGAAAAGGGCTGGAAAAATTAAGTGAACAAATGAGCCGGGCAGCGGCCGGGCAAGGCTCTGGTCAACCAATTCAGGTTTCCTATATCACACCGGTCGAAGAAGCCCTCTCCACGCTCATTCCGCTTATTGATCAAAAAATCGCAAAGAGCGAAAAGCCGATTAGCAGCCGCTGGATCGCCCTGCGGCTATTGGATGCGGATGAAAGCCTTCGGGAGCCGTTATCGGAATATCTTGGTTTTGACCTGACACAGGATGCGGAAATACAAGAAAAGCTTGCCAGCCTGAATGGCTTGTTTGAACGATATGGTCTGTCACAGGCCCGCATCCAGGATAAAATCGTTTCCGGACTCGTCCGAGCAGCAGAACGCATCTGCCGTGGCGTGATCACCTATCAGCGCAAAAATTACGACGCTCGAGACCGGCGTCTCGATAAGCTCCTGACAAACCGCTTTACGGGGCTTCCCGTTATGATTCTGCTGCTGGGGCTAATCTTTTGGCTGACGATCACCGGGGCCAATTACCCCTCCCAGTGGCTTTCAGCCGGGCTATTTTGGATCGGCGATCGAATGACTGATTTTTTCCTGTGGCTGGGTACGCCGCCTTGGGTGGAAGGCCTTTTGGTGCAGGGCATTTACAGAGTGCTTGCATGGGTGGTATCGGTTATGCTGCCGCCAATGGCAATTTTCTTCCCTTTGTTTACTTTACTAGAAGATTTTGGTTACCTACCGCGCGTGGCGTTCAATCTGGATCATCATTTTCAAAAAGCGCATGCCTGTGGCAAACAAGCACTGACAATTTGCATGGGGTTCGGCTGCAATGCTGCCGGCGTAATCGGCTGCCGGATCATCGATTCCCCACGGGAACGCTTGATCGCAATCTTAACCAATAATTTTGCGCCATGTAACGGCAGGCTTCCTACTATTATCGCTCTGATTACCATGTTTTTTGTGGGCAGTGTGGTCGCACCGCTGCAATCGGCCGTATCCGCGCTCATGCTTGTCGGTGTAATTGTATTGGGGGTTGCCGTCACCTTCCTGATTTCACGGCTGCTCTCCGGCACCATTCTGAAGGGAATCCCCTCCTCGTTCACCCTAGAGCTGCCGCCCTACCGCCGCCCACAGATTGGCAAGGTAATTATCCGCTCGATTTTTGATCGCACACTTTTTGTGTTGGGGCGCGCCGTCGTCGTCGCGGCCCCGGCAGGGCTTATCATCTGGCTCGCCGCCAACGTCCAGATCGGGGGAATGAGCCTCTTGATGCACTGCGCCCATTTCCTCGACCCCCTCGCCCATCTGATGGGGTTGGACGGCGTCATCCTCTTCGCTTTTATCCTCGGTTTTCCCGCGAATGAGATTGTGATCCCCATTATACTGATGGCCTATATGGCGACGGGACATATCATTGATTTTGAAAGTTATGCCGCCCTCCATGAGCTGCTCGTAGCCAACGGATGGACGTGGCTGACCGCAGTATGCACAATGCTCTTTTCGCTGCTGCACTGGCCTTGCTCCACTACCTGCCTCACCATTCATAAGGAGACCGGCAGCTGGAAATGGACGGCGGCCGCCTTCCTGATCCCCACGCTGACAGGGATGGCGGCCTGCATGCTGGTGACGTTTATTGCACGCATCGCAGGATTAGCATAGTGACCTCCAATATACAAAAGGGGGCTGCGGCAAAATGCTGAGCATTTTGCCGCAGCCCCCTGCCGGGTGGAATGTATCAGCCCTCATCAGTTCTTTTCAAGCACCATCTGCTCATAGGGCAGAATTTCAAAGCCATAGCGCTCATATAGCTTTTTAACGCGTTGGTTACGCGGGCAAACCTCCAAGCGAAACCGCTTTGCACTGCCCTCGTATTCCCGCAGCAACCATTCCATAAACTGCGAGCCCAGCCCGCAGCCGCGCACCCGCTCGGAGAGATAAAGCTCCTCCAGCTGCACCGTCTGGCCACCCGCCTCACAGCTCCAGTAAAACACCAGCAACGCATAGCCCACAACCTGCCCCTCATGCTCCAGAATACAGCCGCGCAGGCCCGGCTCTCCCCGCATCAGGCAGTCAAAGGTATCCAACAGCTTTTGATCGGAGATGGGAAAGAGCGTTCCCTCCCCGGCATAGAAATCTCTGCCCATAGCAAGATAACAATCCTTATCTTCCGGCATAAAAGCACGAATCACCACAAAAGCCACTCCTTTCCCCTTGATTATGTGCCAGTGGACTCCTCAGGCACCACTGTGATTACAATCTGGGAAGCCTCTTTTGTTTCGACCTCTCCCCAAACCTTTACATAGATTACGGTGCCCTTTTTATAGCCTTTCTCCGGCGTCGTAAGCATTTCTGCTACCTTGCCCGCACGCTCCGAATCATCATTTTTCTCCACAATGGCCCGGCATTGGAAGCCCATCTCTTCCAACTTTAATTTAACAGTGGCATAATTCTGCCCCTTAAAATCCGGCAGCGTGATCTCTTCATTCCCACTGCTGAGAACTAATTTGATGGTTGAGCCTTTGGGCACCTCCGTCCCATATGCAATATTCTGGGAGAGGACAACATCCTTGCCCTGTGTATCGCTATCCTGATATTCCGTTTCAAAGAAAAAGGCATTTGTATAATCCGTATTACTCTTGATGTTGTTATAATTGAGCCCCCTAAAATCCGGCACTTTAACGAGCTCCGGCGCATTGGAAGAGGCCTGCGTGCTCGCTCCGCCTGTGAAAAACATACCGATATCTTCCCGCCATACCGTCAGGGAAAGAACTGCAAAAATCACCAAGCAGGCCGCAATGCTTGCAAGCCCGGCAATCAGCGCCGTTTTCGAACCGGAAGCGCTTTTTTTCCGCCCGCTGGGAACAGGCTCCTGATAAGGCGCATCCTCCTTCCCGGCATAGGCGATAGCGGCTGTGGAGGTGCCCGGAGCCGCGGAGAGCTCCGCTCTAAGCTGATCCACTGTGCGCGTGCGATCCTCCGGCAGGATTTGCAGACCATTCATCAGCGCATTAATGACATACGCGGGGAGCTGCTCTGCAAATTTGCCTGGCACCATCAGCCGGTCATTTGTCACGCGGGAGGTCGCCTCCAGAGGCGTGCTGCCAATCAGCGTTCGATAAAGCACGGCGCTAAAGGCATAGATATCCGTCCAAGGGCCCTGCTGCCCCTCAAAACCATATTGCTCAATTGCTGCATAGCCCGGGAATAGCTGCGCTGTAAGATCGCCACGCGCAGTGCGGGCCTGCCAGATGCTAAAGCCGGTAATCCGCATTTTCCCATTCTTCCCGACGATCAGAGTCGTTGGAGAAATACCGCGGTGGATAATTCCCGCGCTGTGCAATGTGCCAAGGGTGGAAAGCACCGGCATAAACAGAATCCGCGCCTGCTCCCATGAGAGATAACCGGAGGGGCTGCGCAGGAGATACTCCCGCAGGCTGACGCCCTCCATATATTCAGAAATTGCATATGCGGTGCCATGATCCTCCACAATATCAAACACCAAAATAAGCGCAGAAAGCCCACGCATACGCGCCAGCTTGCGCCATAATTCTAAAAAGCTCTGATAACAATCCCGATATGTAATTTCACAGCCCGCCATCGGCACGAGCGTTAAATCTTCGCGGCGTTCAGCAATGGAATCCGGCAGAAATTCCCGTATGGTAACCGGCGCATTCATCTCCAGATCCCAGCCCATATAGGTAGCGCCATCGCCATTATAATCCAGCAGTTTCCCAGCCAGATAGCGCTCTGCTACGACTGTGCGCAAGGGTAAATACGGTGCAAGCTGCGGCGAATCCGCATGGAAGCCGCAGTATGGGCACTGATTCTCATCACCGATCTCACGCATACAGCTCATGCACAGATGATCTGTATTCATCATTATGGTCACTCCTCATTGATGCACCCGTCAAACGGGCGAGACCCTCAAACGATTCGCCCATCAAAGCAAATCCCAAAAATGCATCCAATCAACGGCAGAAATCTTTTATCTAAAGAGTATCATATCAAATTCCGCTTATCATTGTCAAGCAACAGGGCTTTCTGCCGCTTGTATCAGATGCGCAGAGGCGACATACTTTTGCCGCATTTTCTGCATGGCAGGGCGCTAAAATCTGGCTAAAAATCGCCTAATCCATCTGAAAGGAATTGAATACCCACGGCTGACCCGTTTCTCACCATGCATATTTGGCCGGATCCTGACCAGACTATCGATGAGTAGATCAAATATTTGGAAACGGTTTGCAGGGGGCGGCAGAATGATACCGGTTTTTTTACTGGGGGAGGAGCACGATGCGGCACTTCGGCTCCCGCTTTGCCGAATTTTAGAGCGTTATGGCGGCGTGCTTCACATCTGTGGGGCGCATGCCGCGCAATATGCCATCGGCCAGGCCCGGTTTTTATTGTGCGAAACCAGCCGCTTGGAGTCCATCCAAGCAGAGCAGGCCATCCTTATTTTTAAATCCCAGCAGGCAATTTCTTGCGGCCAGCTCTCCCTTTCGGACGGGGTTATATCGATTTTGGAAACAGAAAACGAGGCGGCTGCGCGCATGCTGCTGCACACGGGCACCACTGCCCTAACCTGCGGGCTTACCGCGCGGGATACCCTGACGCTTTCCAGCATTTCCGATACGGCTCCCGTAGTGACCATCCAACGTGCCATCACCACATTCGATGGCCATACGCTGGAGCCCTGTGAAAAACGCATCACGCTGCATACGCCTCTGCCCGATTATGCCCTGTTGAGCATCTGCGCCCTGCTGCTACTCACCGGGCACGCATCGGAAAACTTGTTGGAGCTGTAATAAGGGCTTTTTTGAAAAAATCAGGGGAAGCCGACGCCAATGCGCGGCTTCCCCATTTTGCCGATTCAGGCAAACCTTATTTCATGCCGTTTTCGTAGGACTGGATCATCTTTTTGACCATCTGTCCACCAACAGAACCGGCCTCACGGGAGGTCAGGTCGCCGTTGTAGCCCTGCTTGAGGTTTACGCCAACTTCGTTAGCAGCCTCCATCTTAAAACGATTGAGCGCCTCGCGCGCCTCCGGGACGATACTAGAATTACCGCTTCTTGCCATTGTGATATACACTCCTTCATTCAAAATTTACTTTTCGCGTTTGCCTTCCTAGTATCGGAGGATATGACGCAATTATAACTGTAAACTTTTTGTTGTCTTTCCAGCTTTTTCAGAAGGCAAAAAGACAAAGTTTGAACGGCCATTTTTCACAATTGGCGCAGGGAAGATGAAACAGGCATGGCTTCGGCCGGATATACGGCTGCATCATCAAAGCCTGTGTGTCTGAGGTTCAAATCTTTCTGGAAAGATCAAAAAGCTTTTTCAAAGGGACTGACGCAAAACTTTTTGCAACGGCTCTTTTCGCTTTTTCCCGTTTTTTCAACAGCATTGGAACCTTTCCGCTTTTCCTACAAAAACCTTTGTGGTCACACATTCTTTCGTAAAATTTACCGGAGCGGCGCGCCTTGATTGTTCTGCCCCTGTATTGTATAATGAACTATCAAGGAATATGCATACTGCATACTTCCTGCACGTTTTAGCGAAAGGATGGTCATAAACAATGAAACGTGAATTACAAATTGCCACATTGCCTGTCGTCGCACTGCGCGGGCTTGTCATATTTCCAAAAATGATGCTGCATTTTGATATCGGCCGTAAAAAAAGCGCCGCCGCGCTCAATGCAGCGATGGAAGGCGAGCGAGAAATTTTTCTCGTTGCTCAAAAAGATTTACAAGAGGACGATCCAAAGCAGTCTGACTTATATGCCTGTGGCGTTGTTGCCTCTGTGCGGCAGGTGCTTCGCCTGCCCGGCACAGATAATATCCGCGTTGTTGTGGAAGGCCGTTACCGCGCGGGGTTAATTGAACTGACACAGGACGATCCGTTCCTTTGCGGCATTGTGCGCGAAAAGCGCACTGTCCGCGCAAGAGCGGCGGACGACTTATATCAAACCGCATTGGTGCGCCACATCAAGGATCTGTTCGGCGATTACGCGGAAGTAGCGCCTAAAGTTGCACCCGATATGATGCTTGCGATCCTCTCAAACGACGACCCGGGCGATCTGGCGGATTTCATTGCGGGCAACATTATGCTGGACTACGCGGAAAAACAGCGCATTTTAAACGAGCTCAACCCCATCAAGCGGCTTGAGGCGCTTTCCGTCATCCTCACGAGGGAAACAGAGCTTCTGAGCGTAGAGGAGGAAATTCAGCACCATGTGCAGGAGCAAATGGACAAAAATCAGCGCGAATATTTTTTGAGAGAGCAATTAAAGGCGATTTCTGAGGAATTGGGCGACGCGGATAATCCACAGGACGAAGCGGAAAGCTACCGGGAAAAGATCCTTTCCGCCGCCATGCCGCAGGAAACAGAGGAGAAGCTGCTCGAAACTTGCGGCCGCTTGTTCAAAATGAGCCCTGGCTCGCAAGAGGCCACTGTTCTGCGCAATTATCTCGATACCGTTCTCGCGCTGCCCTGGAACCAGTTCACCAAAGACCATTTGGATTTAGAGGCCGCGCGCAGGCAGCTCGACCGCGACCACTATGGCCTTAAAACAGTGAAAGAGCGCATGATTGAATTGTTGGCGGTGCGCAAGCTCTCACCGGATATTAAGGGGCAGATCATCTGCCTGGTTGGCCCGCCCGGCGTGGGGAAAACCTCCATTGCGCGCTCCGTTGCCAAGGCAATGGGCCGCAGCTATGCCCGTATTTCGCTCGGCGGCGTGCATGACGAAGCGGAAATCCGCGGGCACCGCAAAACCTACATAGGCGCGATGCCGGGCCGTATTATCGACGCAGTGAAGCAGGCCGGCAGCTCGAATCCGCTTATCCTGCTCGACGAGATTGACAAGGTGGGCGCGGATTATCGCGGCGACCCTGCCTCCGCATTGCTGGAGGCGCTCGACGGCGAGCAGAATTTTGCCTTCCGCGATCATTATATCGAAGTTCCTTTTGACCTAAGCAAGGTTTTGTTTATCACAACCGCAAATGACGCCAGCACGATTCCCGCTCCCCTGCTTGACCGCATGGAGCTCATCGAGCTGACGAGCTATACGCATGAGGAAAAATTTCACATTGCCAAAAACCATTTGATCCCGAAGCAGGCAAAACGCCACGGCCTGAACGGGCGCACCCTGCGCATCCAGGATAACGCTATCCATGCGCTAATCGACGGCTATACCCGCGAGGCGGGCGTGAGAAAGCTTGAGCGCGCCGTTGCCGCCCTTTGCCGCCGCGCCGCAGTGCAGGTCGCCTCGGAAGAAAAAAAAACGAGTCACGGTTTTGGCAAGCGATCTGGAAAACCTTCTCGGGCCGCAGAAATATAAGCAGGAAGCCCTTCGCCCCCGCGACGAGGTGGGCGTGGTAACTGGGCTCGCCTGGACCTCTGTCGGCGGAGAGACGATGCCCGTGGAGGTTGCCGTGATGGATGGCACCGGGAAGCTGGAATTAACCGGTTCGCTCGGCGACGTGATGAAGGAATCAGCCCATGCGGCGGTCAGCTTCATCCGTAGCCATGCAGCTGCACTGCATATTGATCGAAAATTTTTATAAAGCAAAAAGATATCCATATCCATGTGCCGGAAGGTGCAGTGCCGAAGGATGGCCCTTCCGCCGGCGTAACGCTGGCGACAGCGCTCGTTTCCGCTTTGACGGACGTACCCGTCCGCCGCGATCTCGCTATGACAGGCGAAATTACCCTGCGGGGGCGCGTGCTGCCAATCGGCGGCCTTAAGGAAAAATCCATGGCCGCCTACCGCACCGGCGTGAAAACCGTAGTCATTCCGGCGGACAACTTGCCGGACCTTGCGGAGATCGATCCCGCTGTGAAAGCCGGCGTGGAGTTTGTACCCGCGAGCGAGCTTTCCACCGTTTTCCACACCGCTCTGCTGCCACAAACCAATCAGCCGGACGCGGCCGCCCCGGACACGGAAAAACCTGCCGACCCGGTGCCGCATATCAATCCGCGGCAGCAACCTGCGGTGGCGCAGTGAGCAGCACGGTTTTTGTTGTAAAATTCCTGTATGGAAAAGAGGGATTTCATGCGCTTCGACAACGCCCGCTTTGAGATGGCCTGCGGCACCTTTGCGCAGCTACCCGCCTGTACGACCCCAGAAGTAGCCTTTGCCGGCCGCTCAAACGTCGGCAAATCCTCCCTGCTCAATAAGCTGCTCAACCGCAAGAGCCTGGCCCGTGTGAGCGCAAAACCGGGCAAAACAATCACGATCAACTTTTACGCGCTCGACGGTGTGCGCTTGACAGACCTGCCGGGCTATGGCTATGCAAAGGTGGCGCAATCTGAAAAAAAAACGCTGGGCGGAAATGATGGAAGGCTATTTCGGCTCGAGGCGGATGATCCGCTTGGTCGTGCAGCTCATTGATATGCGCCATCCGCCGAGCGCGGACGATCTTGCGATGCTTGATTATCTAGCTCAGATGCAGTATCCTTTCGTCATTGCCCTGACCAAATGCGACAAGCTCAACAAAGCGGAGCGCGCTGCACGCACACAGGCGCTGGCGCAGGAGCTCGCCGCATATCCGGAGATTTTAAAAATCCCGTTCTCTGCTGTGACTGGCGAGGGCGCAGAAGAGCTTCGGGCGGTGATTGCCGCAGCTGTTGAAAATAGCGCGGGGCAATTGGGTAAAGTTTGACAAACCGCTGGAAAGTGAATGTGAAGGAGTGTTTTGGAGATGTTTGTTTCAGATTGCCTGGATGTGAATGCGCAGGGTCACTTGACAATCGGCGGGCTCGATACGGTGGAGCTCGCCAAAGAATTCGGCACACCGGTTTATATCATGGATGAAAACCAGATTCGGCAGCACTGCCGGGATTTTGTGGAATCCATGAATGAGACCTACAGTGGCCACGGCCATGTGCTCTATGCGAGCAAGGCCTTCTCCTGCAAGGAGATGTGCCGCATCTGCAAGGAGGAGGGCATGGGGCTTGACGTTGTCTCTGGCGGAGAGCTCTATACCGCCCTGCAAGCGGGCTTTCCGGCTGATCGGATTTATATGCACGGTAATAACAAAACAGTGGAAGAGCTGCAAATGGCGCTTGACGCAGGAATTTCCCGTATCATTGTGGACAACCTCACCGAGCTACACACCCTAAATGATCTTGCGGCTCATACGGGCAAAAAGGCCGATATCATGTTCCGCATTAAGCCCGGTATTGATGCGCACACACATAGCTTTATTCGCACGGGGCAGATTGATTCCAAATTTGGCCTCGCTCTGGAAACGGGTGAAGCGCTGGAGGGCGTGCGCGAAGCGCTCAAAATGGAGCGCATTCATCTTTGCGGCCTGCACTGCCACATCGGCTCCCAGATTTTTGATATTGATCCTTTCGAGCACGCGGCCAAGGTAATGATCGAATTCATCGCGGAGATTCAAAAGAAAACCGGCTTCGCCATAAAGGAGCTTAATCTCGGCGGCGGTTTCGGCATCAAATACCGATCAAAGGACCGTCCGGAGGCTTACGGCGCCTATATGGGCCGTGTGGCGCGCATTGTCAAGGAGCACTCCGCATTTTGCGGCATTGAAACGCCTGATATTCTCATTGAGCCGGGCCGCTCCATTGTCGGCACGGCGGGGATTACGCTCTACACAGTCGGCGCGGTGAAACACATCCCAAATATCCGCACCTATGTTTCCATTGACGGCGGCATGGACGACAATCCGCGCTATATCCTCTATCAATCGGATTATGAGGCCGTTTGCGCCAACAAAGCGGACAACCCCAAGGATATGACGGTTACCATCGCGGGCAAATGCTGTGAGAGCGGCGACCTGATTCAGGAAAATGCGCCCGTTCAAACGCTTGAGCCCGGCGATATTTTGGCTGTGCTCTCCACCGGGGCTTATAATTATTCAATGTCTTCCAACTATAACCGGATCCCCCGCCCTCCTGTCGTGATGGTCAAGGATGGCAAGGCCCGCCTTGTGGTGAAACGGGAAACGTATGACGACCTGATTCGAAACGATCTTTAATTTTTATAATGAAACAATGGCTGTGCGAATTGCGAATGATACGCAACCTGCACAGCCAAATTTTATTCTGCTGCAACCGCCTGCGACGGCTCGCCCCTATGCTCTGAATCCAGCAGAACCAATTGTTCGCAGCGGGCAACGCCACGCTCTAATATTGCCAGCGATTCTTCCTTGCTATAAACCCATTCTCCATCCGGCATAGATTGGATAAAATCATAAAGCGCCCCGCACAGGCTCTGTTCTTCAAAGAGAATGCTGGCATACAGCTGTGTGACCCTGTCATGCACTTCAAAGGAAGCTTTCTTCTCACCTTGACAGTGCAGAGAGAAAACCTCCGCAAAGGGAAAGCGCGACTCATTGACAAAATAGAGCAAACCTTTTTCCATCCATAACGCTCTTGCACTTACGTATCCGCGTCCTTGTATCTACGTATCTGCATCTTCGTATCCGTACGGATACACGGATGCAGATACGTAGATACAAGAATGTAGCCGTACGGATACGAGTAAGGAAGATGCCGGGTAGATAAATAATCGTGGAAGGGGAGAAGGAAGCCGCTTCTCGGTCGTGCTGCCGGTATATAAGGGGGGATGCGTTTGATCATTTGTTTTTTTCATTCTACCAAAATCTGATATCTGATGGGAAAGAAGTACATTTGCCAGATCAAAATAGAAGAAGATAAATGGCATTGAGACTTATCCATACGGCCGACTGGCATCTGGGCCAGACCTTTTTCGGCTACGACCGGGAGGCGGAGCACGAGGCTTTCCTCGGTTTTCTGACAAATCTTTTGGTGGAGCGGCAGACGGATGTCCTGTTGATCGCCGGCGACGTGTTCGACGTGACGAACCCTTCTGCGGGGGCGCAACGCCGTTTCTATCGTTTCCTGCGGGAGGCGAATCGCCTGAATCCGGGCTTGCAGATCGTGATCATCGCCGGCAATCACGACTCCGCGATCCGTCTGGAAGCCCCGAATCCCTTGCTGGAGGAATTGAATACCTCGATCGTAGGTATCGTGGGGAGGACGGATTCCGGGGCGATCGACCTCGGATCGCTGATCGTCCCTTTGAGGAACCGTGCGGGGGAACGGGAGGCGCTTTGCCTGGCGGTGCCTTTCCTCCGCCAAGGGGATTACCCGGCGGCACCGGAGGGAGAGCCCGACTCGTATGTGGCGGGCATCGGGCGGATGTACCGGCGGCTCTACGCCTATGCCGATGCCCAGAGGAATCCCGGCGAGGCGATCGTAGCCTTGGGACACCTCCACGCTACCGGAGCCGAGCTGTCGGACGACGACCGGAGCGAGCGCGCCATCATGGGAGGTCTGGAGTCCGTATCCGCGGATACCTTCGACGCCGGGATCGCTTATACGGCGCTGGGGCATATCCATAAGGCGCAACGGATCGGCGGGCGCGAGGCGGTACGTTACGCCGGAAGCCCGCTTCCCATGTCGTTCTCGGAGAAGAACTACCGGCATCAAGTGATAGCTGTAGAGATCGAGGAGGGGAAGGTCACGGAGATCGAGGCGATCGGGATCCCTAGAGTCGCAGACTTGATGCGTATACCGGACAGCCCGTTACCACCGGAGGAGGTCTTGCGATGCCTCGCCGGGCTTCCGGAGCCGGAGGAGGGCAGGGAGGACGAGAGCCGCTGGCCTTATTTGGAGATACGGGTCCTGCTGACGGAGCCGGACCCTACGTTCCGCCATCGGGTAGAGGAGGCGTTGGTCGGGAAGGCGGTCCGCCTCACCTCCATCGTTCCTTCGTATCCCCGACGGGAAGGGGAGGCGGAGGAGAGGGCCTTATCGTATAACGATTTGCAAAAGATAGCCCCGCTGGATATGCTGAGGCATACGTTTGCCGTGAGATACGGAGGCGAGTTGCCCGAGGAGATAGAGACATTGTTTAATGAGGTGATGAGGGAGGTTTCTTTATGAGAGTGCTGGCGATCAGAGGACGCAATCTGGCGTCGCTGGAAGGAGAGTTTTCTATTGATTTTACGGAAGAGCCTTTGGCTTCGGCGGGTATCTTCGCTATATCCGGGCCTACGGGGGCGGGAAAATCCACGTTGCTGGATGCCATGTGCCTCGCCTTTTCTCCCGTACGCCGCGAACGGAGCTGGCGAAGGAGAATAACGTGCGGCTGAGGGACGTGCAAGAGGAGGTGTTGCCGCAAAGCGACCCCCGCTTCCTCTTGCGCCGTGGGACGGCCTCGGGTTACGCCGAGGTGGATTTCGTGGCGCTGAACGGGTGTCGGTATCGCGCCCGCTGGTCCGTATCCCGGGCCGGAGGAAGGAGAGTGGACGTTTGCATGGCCGGCTCGCCTTACATTATATAATATAGATGCCGGGAAAGAGGAGCCGGGAACCAACAAGGACCTGCAAGCCCGTATCATCGAGCTGATCGGCCTGACTTTCGATCAGTTCACCCGCTCGGTGCTCTTGGCCCAGAACGATTTCTCTACCTTCCTGAAAGCGGAGCAGGGCGAGAAGGCCTCCTTGCTGGAAAAACTGACCGGTACGGAGCAATACTCGGAGATCTCCCGCCGGATCTTCGCCAAGAACGCCGAGGCGAAGGAGGCCTACGAGCAGCTATATGCCCGCGTACAAGGCATAGAGCTTCTGTCGGAGGAGGAGGTGGAAGCCTCCCAAACCCGCCTTTCGGCCTTGGAGGGGGAGCTGGCTCGCCTGGAGAAGGCGAGGGCCGAGCGGCAAAGCTTGCGGGAGGCCGTGAAAGCGGCCGAGGTCCAGATCGCCTCGAAGGAAAAACAGCGGGAGGAGAACGCCCGCTTCTTGGAACGGGCGTTGGTATCGCTGGAAACCGCGAGGAAGGAGTATGAGCAAGGGGAGGTGCGATTGGCGAGGACGGATGAGGAATCTAAGCGTCTGCGACTGGAATTGCAACAGGCCCGGAAACTGGACGTGCAACTGGATTCGGCCTTGAAAGCCCGCTCCGAGGCCGATGAACGGATGAGAGACTTCTCCCGGCGGAAGCAGGAGGCGGAAGAGAAACTCCGGAAGGTGGAGGAGCGGCAGAAGAAAGCCTCGGAGGAATGGGACAAGCTGACGGCGTGGCGTGAACGCTACCGGAGCAAGGAGGGGATCGCCGAGCAACTGTCGGCCTTATTGATCCATCTGGATACCTGCCTCACGGCTCGCCGGGCGGTCGAGCGGTCGGACAAGGCCTTGCTGGCCATTCGGCAGAAAATCCAGCGGTTGGAGGTTCGGAGGCAATCCTTGCGGCGGGAAGCGGAGACGCACGCCAAGGAACAGGTAAAGATCGAGGAAGAGCGGAAGTCCGTAGCGCTTGCCCTCAAGGAATTGGAACCGGAGGCTTTGGATCGATCGATCGAGACCTGCCGTACGGAACGGGAGCGTTTATTGCTGGAGCAAGCCCAGTTCGTGACGACTGGCGATATCAAAAGCCTGCGGGACAAGCTGACCGCCGGAACGCCTTGCCCGGTCTGCGGAAGCCTTGAGCATCCTTTCGCCTCTCACGAGGCGCATGAGCGTCTGTTGGCCTTGGCGGATCGCATCTCGGAAGCTACCCTGCGCCTCAAGCGGCTTCTCGACCGGAAAGAACGGCAGGAGGCCTGCGGGAAACAACTCGCCGCCCTGCAACAGAAAGAACTGGAGCTGCATAAACAACTCGCTGCGGACGAGAACGCACGGACGGAATTAAGGAATCAGCTACAATCCCTGTCCGAGCAAATCGACCGGGAAGAACTGGATAAGCGGGAGCAGCAGGAGAAGCTGTCCCAATCCCTATCCGCCGCCAACGCCCTGTTCGGGAACGACGCATGGCAGACGGGCTGGAACAAGGACCCGGAAAGCTTCCGGGAGACCTTGACGGATTTCGCCCGCCAGTGGCAAGCCAACGGGGAACGCTTGCGGGAATTGGAACGGGAGCGGAGCGCCTATAAAGCGGAACGGGAGTCGTACGAGGCTTTCCTCCCTCCCTTGCGTAAGCAGTACGAGGACGCCGCGAAAGCCTACGACGAGAAGAATCAATCCTATACCCGCTTGCGTTCGGAGCGGAATCTCCTGCTGGGAGGCCAGCCCTCCGACCAGGTGGAACGTACCTTCCACGAACGGGTGGAAGCCTTGAAGAGCCATTTGAAGCAGCTGCAAGAGAGTACGACGAGGCACGCCGGCGAGGTGGAGCAATACCGGGGGATTACGGAACAGATCAAGAAGGATCTGGCGGAGACTTCCGGTCTCCTTTCCGCACGCCGGCAGGAGCTGGATAACTGGATGGTCGCCTATCAAGAGAACTCCGAGGGGAAGACGCTGGAGGAATCTTTGTCGGAAATGACGGCCCAAAAGTCTGAATGTAGTTTCCGTCTGCGTACGCACGAGGAGAATAAGCGGAAGATAGCCGGTTTCCAGCAAGAGCTCTCGGAGCGGAGGGCGATGAGCGAGCGTTGGGCGAAGCTGAATGAATTGGCAGGCTCGGCGGATGGCGCCAAGTTCCGTAGGATCGCCCAAGGCTACACCTTGGATGTCTTGTTGAGTTACGCGAATGTGCAATTGCGGCAACTATCCCGGCGTTACCGGTTGGAGCGTGTGCCGGATACCTTGGCTTTGCAGGTGATCGACCAAGATATGTGCGACGAGATCCGTACCGTGCATAGCCTTTCCGGAGGGGAATCTTTCTTGGTCTCGCTGGCCTTGGCGCTAGGCTTGTCCTCGCTCTCCTCGAACCGGATGAAGGTTGAGAGCCTGTTTATCGATGAGGGCTTCGGCTCTTTGGACGCGGAGACGTTGCGGGTCGCTATGGATGCCTTGGAGAGCCTGCGTACGCAAGGGCGCAAGATCGGCGTGATCTCGCACGTGCAGGAAATGACGGAACGTATTCCCGTACAGATCCGGGTGAACCGGGCGGGAAACGGACGGAGTTATCTGGAAGTCATGTAGCTTTACCAGCCATTGTGATGGATCTGTTGGGCGTTGTATTTGTTTTTGGGTGTCTCTTTCTGCATGGGGTATCCTACGGGTATGACGTTCAACGGCATGATATGATCCGGTAGCCTAAGCTCTTTCCGGACGACCTCGATCCGGTCCGGGTAGGGGTAAACAGCCGTCCATACGGCTCCCAATCCCATGGATTCGGCGGCAAGTAGCAGGTTTTGCGAGGCGGCGGAACAATCCAGAAACCAAGCGTTGGAGGATTTGATCGTATCGCCGCAAAGCGACGATCGCTTGCC
>ENA-OQCL01000591-OQCL01000591.1-human-gut-metagenome-genome-assembly--contig:-NODE-591-length-16696-cov-5.696240_pt1 | contig 16696 bp, 15 predicted proteins | sample MGYA00242502_ERZ504586 | MGnify/ENA primary metagenome ERZ504586 (study PRJEB26092, sample SAMD00036316) | human gut metagenome | host: Homo sapiens | study: EMG produced TPA metagenomics assembly of... | reverse complement strand
ACTAGCAGCCGGCGAAAAACCTTACTGCCCCGCGAGGGGCGAACGGAGTGATAGAGATGTTTGGAGATTTCTTTAGAAAGACGAGCCGCGCCGCGGCCCTCCTGACCGCCGCGGCTATGGTGGCCGGAGCGACCGCCGCCTGCGCCGCCCCGGGACAGCCGCCGCGCGATCAGAGACCGGGACAGCACCAGCCCGCGCCTCAGAAACCGGGCCCGCAGAAGCCAGGCAAGCCCGCGCCGCAAAAGCCCGGAGACAGGCCGGGAATGAACAAACCGGGCAAACCCGGCCCGCAGAAACCCGGAGACAAGCCCGGAATACACAAGCCTGCGCCGCAGAAGCCTGCTCCCGCGCCGAAGCCCGCGCCCAGACCCGAGCCGCCGAAGCCGGCCCCGCAGCCCGTTCCGCCGCAGCCCGCGCCCCCGCGCCGCACCACTACGACGGCGGATACTACTATGAAGATGACGACGACGATGGCGATTTCGTGAAGGGCGCTCTCACCGGAGCCGTGCTCGGATACGTCATCAACGAAGTGATAGACTAGGGAGGAACGAGAAATGGGAAAAATGTTTAAGCTCTGCGCCGCGCTTGCGATAATCCTCTGCGCCTCAGCCGCCGCCTTCGCGGAAAACTACGTCGAAATGGACCGCAGCGGCACGAACGTCATATACATCGACACCGACTCGATAGTCGACGAAGGAAGCTACATAATCGCGAACACGAAGGTCGACATCCGCACGAAGGAAGCGCGCGACAAATTCAAAGAGCGCAGCGGCGTCGACGCCCACTGCCTCTTCCTCACCTTCGCCTACAACAAGGACGCGAAGCAGGACCAGTTCCTCTCCGCGCGCTCCGTCTACGGCATAGACGAGACGGGCAGCCAGAGCCGCGAATTCTCCGAAAAGCACTGGCGCGACATCCCGCAGCATTCCCTCGGCGAAAAAGTCTACGACTGGATAATAAACTACGCCGCAGAGCAGAAATAACGGCCTGCGTCGAAGCGGAATAAACGGACGATAACGTGCGGCCGGGCGATACCCGGCCGCACGCGTTTTATGTTTATTTAACTGCAGCGCGAGGGAACGAATTGTGGCGTGTGTCGTGCAAAGTTAAAGCGCCGTAATAAATATTATTTCTTATGCTCGTTCAACTTTTTAAGGAAACGCCTGTTAATCGTCATTCCGCGCTTGACGCGGAATCTAGCGGCTTCAAATTCCGATGCGTTACGGTATTTAACGACACTGGATGCCGGGTCAAGCCCGGCATGACGAGAGAGCTATGTTTCTTAACAAATTTTCAGCCGCTATAACTGTTCAGCCGTTTGACCGGCCTCGACATCACATCCGAAAAATGTCTGCACAGAATTTCTGTGAACAGAGTCATAGCAATAAACGGCTTGAGATTTACCTGCCGTGATTTCAAAATATTGGGAATAACTCCAATCGAGTACGTCTTCGCCGCGCCAGAAGCTTAGCAGCTCCGCTCCCAAGGATATCTGCTGGCTGGACAGGGACTTCCACATAATCTGTGACCGCAGATAGTCGCTGCTCTCTCCGAGCTGTTCGGCTGTAATGCGCAGCCGGGCATAATCCTGCACACTTTTCCAATAATGCCCCAGCTCAATGTGACGCTGGAAAAGGACGCTGCAGTCAATATGGGAAAAAATTTCCAACATACAAAGGATGCGCCGCCGGTGAAAGGCGTCCATCTCCCGTTCAAAAGCCTCCGCCCCGCCTGTATCGTGTTTCTCCCTGCACACGTATGCTTCATATTCTGGAACCTGGAACGCTTCGTCGACCTTTTGGGCTAAGGTATACATTTGAATTTCATCGGCATTATTGCGTTCCCGCAATCTGTTCCAATGGTCTCGCTCCAATTCATCCTCTTTGGCGTAGCAAACGGCGCATATGGCTTGTGACGGGTTAATCTCATTCTCCAAACAGTAGGGGCAGAGGATTTTTACTTTATCGCTCACGATTCTCGTATCTCCGATGTGCATACCTTTTCGCGCTTCCGAGCACGCGCAAGCTTAATCCACGCCCGGGAACGCGTCTACGTACTCTATCGTCAAATCGGGAAAGTGGTCCACGAACTGCACGGTGAAGTCCTCGCCGTGCTCGACGAACTGCCATTCGCCTATCGCGTCGGGGAAGTGCGATACCTTTTTCACGCGAAGGTCGGGGAAGCTGCCCACTACCTGCACTCTGAGGTCGGGGAAGTGCTCGACTACCTTGACGCGGCCGCAGAGCTTGATGCCGCGGCAGTATCCGTCGGGCGTGACGTTCCCGGCGAAGGCGCAGGCCGCGGAGAGCGCCGCCGCGCAGAGAACCGCCGCCGAAACCGCGAATATTTTCCTCATTTTCCGTAAGCCTCCCATCTCGCGCGCCGAGCCGAAGCGTTGCGGAGCGGTGCGCCGGAATGCGCGAAAGCGGCTCCTTGCGCGAAGCCGCTTTTTTCGTCCTACCTCATGTTCGCGAAGCGTTCGACGGCCTTCGTGAAGCTTTTTATCGTCTTGTCCGCGTCGCCGTGCTCTATGCCGTCGCGCACGCAGTGGTTGATGTGCCCCTCGAGGACTATCTGCCCGACGCGGTGGAGCGCGGACTTCGCCGCGTTTATCTGCGCGAGCACGTCCTCGCACGGGATGTCCTCATCCACCATCCTGTCGATGGCTTTTACCTGGCCTATGATTTTATTGAGCCTTCTGTGAAGGTTCTCCGCGTCCATGCATTGTCTCATTCGTCCTCACTCCGTTCCGTCTTTATGGTAGCATTGTGCCGCGCGCGCCGCAACGGGGATGCGCGGCGGCGCGAAAAAATCCCCTCCGCGCGCGAAGGGGATTGAATTCTGCGTCGTCCGTGGAGTTTCCGCCGCTGCGCTACATCGCGCCCGCGGATTCCTCCACCATTTTGTCAACATCGCGGCGCAGCGACTCCGGAAGGCCCAGGATGTCGAGCGAGAGGAAGCCCTTGATGATGAGCGACTGCGCCTCGGCTTCGCTGAGGCCGCGCGCCATGAGGTATTCCGTCTCTTCCTGGTTTATCTTGCCGACGGCGGCTTCGTGCGACATTTCAAGATCTTTGTGGCGCGCTTCGAGCTCCGGTATCGCGTGGATTTTGCCCTTGTCGGAGAGCAGCAGGCCGTTGCATTCGAGGTGCGCCTTGACGCCCTCGGCCTCGCCGATGAGGTGGCCTCTCGCGTATATCTCGCCGCCAGTGGAGACTGTGCGCGAGATTATCTCGGCGCGGCTGCCGCGCCCGCGCAGGTAGACGCGCGAGCCCGTGTCCATCTTCGAGCCCTCGCCCGCCATGAGGACGGTGTTGAAGGTCGCGACGGAGCGGTCGCCGTTGAGGTAGACGGTCGGATAGGTCTGAAGGTCCTTCGCGGGCTTCAGGCAGATATAGTTGGATATGTACTTTCCGCCCTCTTCGACGACTACGACGGTGCGCGGGCGGACGGCCATCTCTTCGGCCCAGTCGTGGACCATCGTGAAGGTCAGCGTCGCGCCCTTCTTGACGTAGATTTCCGAGATTCCGACGTGGAGGCCGGAGCGGACGTGCGGCCCGGAGGCGCAGCCGGAAATTATGCTCAGCTCGGAGCCTTCCTCGGCGATGACGATGTTGTGGACGCCCTGCGCGAGCGCGTCCGTCTCGATGTAGGTGCAGGCCTGGACGGGATATTCGGCCTTCGCGCCCTTTTCGGCGCGGATGAAGTAGCCGCCCTCCTTCGCGCCGGCCGTGCGCTCGGTGAATATGTCGCGGTCCTTCTCGATTAGCTTCCAGCTGTATTCCTCGAGGCCGTACTTGAACTGCGCGTATGAGACGGGCATGACCTGCACGCCCTTGAGGTTCGCGTTGCAGAAGACCGTGTCGTGGTCGGAGTGGACTATCGTCCCCGCCGCCTTCTCGCCGCCGTCGATGCCGGCGCGCAGCATGCGCTCGCGGTCCTCGGCGGGAAGCTCGGCGAGGTTTTTGACCTCCTTGTGCTCCGGCGCGTCGGCGCGGAAATCGTCGAGATGCTCTTCAACGTTGTATTCTTTCATTACGCTCTCCTCCCCGCGCATCCGGCGCAGCGGAAGCACTCCGTGTAGCCGTGGCTGCGTATTTCGCCGAGCAGCTCTGCGGCGTTGCCCGAGCATACTATTTCGCCGTTCATCAGCACGTGGCCCTTGTCGACGAAAAGATGATCCATTATCTGCCCCGTGTGCGTGATGACGAGCCCGGCCTTGTAGTCCGCGCGGCGGCTCTTTATCGAGCGGCAGCCCGCTCCGTCGAAACTGTCGCGCCCCAGCGCGATGCGCGCGGCCTTGCCGATGAGCGCCATGTTTTCGAGGTCTACGCCGGACTCCGGCTCGTCGAGGCAGACGAAGTCTGGCGACTGCAGGATTATCTGAAGCATCTCCGTGCGCTTCATCTCTCCGCCCGAGAGCCCCGCGTTTATCTCGCGGTCGAGGAACTCGCGTGCGTCGAGCCTCTCCGCCGTGCGCTCTATCTCTTCGTCGGTCAGCGACGGGCTGCTGAACGAAATCAGCGAGCGCAGCGTGACGCCGCGTATCGTCGGCGGCCTCTGGAACGATATGCCGACGCCGAGGCGCGCGCGCTCGTCTATCGTCGCGTTCGTGATGTCCTGCCCCTTGAACCATATCGAGCCCTGCGTCACGTGGTAGCGCGCGAATCCTATCACGGTGTTCAGCAGAGTCGTCTTGCCCGAGCCGTTCGGCCCGAAGAGCGCGTGAATCTCGCCCTCGCCGACCGAGAGCGAGACGCCTTTCAAGACCTCCGTGCCGTCGACCGTCACGTGCAGGTCCTTTATCTCAAGCAATTTTTCTTCCGCCATTATCTATCTTCAACCTCTAATCCGAGAGAAATTCGTGAGAAATTTCCCACACCACGCATTGAAGTATATAACTTAATATCGTTTTGCGGAAGATTGAAGCGCGCCCAAAGCCGCCGCGCGGAAAAATGTGTAAAACCTAGCGCCGAAAAGCCGGAAAAACGTGTAAAAACCGCCGCGATTTCGCCGGAAAAATGTGTAAAACATAGGCTTGTTTTGCCGGAAAAATGTGTAATAATTTTTGTGAAGGGAGGACGGGCCGGATGAGACGAAGCGCGATAGAGGATTTAAAAAAATGGAAGGAAAGCGCGGAGCGTAAGCCGCTTGTGCTGCGAGGCGCGCGTCAGGTCGGCAAGACGTGGCTGATGAAGGAGTTCGGCGCGTCCTGTTACGATAACTTCGTCTACTTCAACTTCGACGAAGAGGACGAATTGAAATCAATCTTCGAGACCACCAAAAACCCGCGCCGCATCGTAGAGTTGCTATCAATGCTGACGGGACAAAAAATCGTACCGAAACGGACTCTCATAATCTTCGACGAAGTGCAGGAATGTCCCGACGCTCTGAACTCTCTGAAATATTTCAAAGAGCAGGCGAACGAGTACCACGTCGTCGCGGCGGGCAGCCTGCTCGGCACGCTGCTCGCGAGCCCGAAGTCGTATCCGGTCGGCATGGTGAACCTGCTGGACCTTTATCCGCTCGGCTTCGGCGAATTCCTTGAAGCCTGCGACGAGACGCTGTACAGATACTACGCAAGCATTGAGAAGGGACGGCGCGTTGAGGATATATTCCATTCGCGGCTGCTCGACGCCTACAACAACTACCTAATCATCGGCGGAATGCCGGAGTGCGCCGCGTCGTGGACGGAGCACAGAGACCCGGCGAGTATCGCGCGGATACAGCGCGAGCTTATAGAAATTTACGAAAACGACTTTTCCAAGCACAACGGCAAGGTCAACAGCGGGCGTATCCTCATGGTGTTCAGAAGCATCGCCTCGCAGCTCGCGAAGCAGAATGAAAAATTCGTCTACGGAGCCGTGCGCGAGGGAGCGCGGGCAAGAGAATTTGAAGAGGCGATAGAATGGCTCGTATCCGCCGGAATGATTAACCGAGTTTATAACGTGTCGAAGCCGGAGCATCCGCTTCCCGCCTTCGACAAGCTGGACAGCTTCAAGCTGTTTTTATTCGACACGGGGCTGCTGAAGCAGATGGCCGGAGTCGACAACGGCGCGATACTTTTGAAATCGGATTATCAATTCAAAGGACCGCTCACTGAGAATTACGTGCTCCAGCAGCTTCGCGGACAATTCCCGACAGAACCGCGCTATTACGCCGATAAGAAATTTGAGATAGATTTCCTCGTTCAGAACGGTACTGAGATAGTCCCGGTCGAGGTCAAGGCGGGGGAAGACAAGTCCGCGCCGTCGTTCAAGCGCTACATCGCCGAGCGCGCTCCGTCCGTCGCGCTGCGCTTTTCAAAACGCAACTACGCGGCGGACGGAGCTGTGACGAACATCCCGCTTTACCTTGCGGGGAGGACTAAGGAACTGATTTAAGCGGCGCTGGTTTTCAGCGCGCGCCGTCGCGCTGCATCCCCGGATACTCGAAATCCTTCACCCGCATCGCGGCGTAGGCGGCGTCTATTTCGGACAGCAGCGAGGCGAGCGCTGGGCGGTCGGGATATTTCGCCGCTTCGTCGCGTAGGCAGCGCAGCGTGTAGAAGGCGTTCTCCGCGCACGGGCCCTCCGCGCCGAAGATTTCGCGGTACATCATGAGGTCGACCGGCATGTCGAAGCCCTCCTTGACGGCCTCGTAGCCGTAGAGCATCCAGACCTCGCGGAAGCCGGCCCACGCGATAGCCGAGGCGCACATCGGGCAGGGTGCGTGGCTTGCGACGAAGATGCAGTCCTGCGGCGCGGGGCGCTCCGCAAGCGCGAAAAAGCGGCGCAGCGTGTCTATCTCGCCGTGGTATATCGGGTTCTCGACGCGGTCGTTGCTGCCCGCCGCGACGACGGAGCAGTCCTCCGCGCACAGCACGAGGCCGCCGAATACGTGGTTGCCGCGCTCGACCATGCGCTCCGTCAGCGGCAGCAGCGCGCCGCGTATCGCGCGCAGGATTTTCTCTATCTTTTCGGCTTCGGTCATTTTTATCACTCCCGGTTTTTAGTTTGTCGGCTTGCTTCGCCAGCTGCGGCGATGTTTCAATGAATTCTTTTGCCCATAGCGGCTGAAAAATTCAGCGGCTGTATGCTATCATTATATTGAACATTATAGCCTGTTTGGGCGTAAGTATTCATTACGGAGGCGCGTCATGGAGGAGATTCTTCGCAACGGCTATCTCGAACAGCTCCTGTCATACCGATGGGACGGACAGGTAAAGGTCATAACCGGCATAAGGCGCTGCGGAAAATCTTATCTTCTGCGGCGGCTTTTCAGAAATTATCTGCTCGGACACGGCGTGCGAGAAGAACAGATAATTTCAGTCGAGCTCGACCTGACGCGCGACATTCGCTTCCGCAATCCGCTCGAGCTCTCGGCCTACGTCCGCGGCATAGCGGAGGGGAAAAAGGATGAATATTATCTTTTCGTCGACGAGATACAGATGTCCGACGAGACGGCTAATCCGTACAATCCCGCCGGAAAGAAGATAACCTTCTACGACGCGCTGAACGACCTGCGCAGTCTGCCGAATCTCGACGTTTATGTGACGGGCAGCAATTCGAAGATGCTTTCGTCGGATATCCTTACGGAGTTCCGCGGGCGCAGCGACGAGATCCGCGTCCACCCGCTCAGTTTTTCGGAATTTCTGCCCGCCTCCGGCTGCGGCAGGGACGAGGCCTTCGAGCAGTACGCGTTTTACGGCGGTATGCCGTTCGTGCTTTCGCGCCCGAACGAGGCTGCGAAGATGAATTATCTGAAGTCGCTTTTTTCCGAGGTTTATCTGAAAGACATAGTGGAGCGCAGAAAAATCGAGCGCGAGGACGCGCTAGGCATGATTCTCGACCTTCTCTGTTCCTCTGTCGGCTCGCTGACGAATCCCGCCAAGATTACCGACTCGCTTAAATCGCGCTCGCGCGTCAGCGTCTCTCCGAACACGGTAAGGGCGTACATATCGCATCTGGAGGACGCGTTTCTTTTCTCCGAGAGCAAGCGATACGACGTTAAAGGAAAGTCGTATTTCGATTATCCGAGCAAATATTACTGCGAGGATGTGGGGCTGCGGAACGCGCGCCTCGGCTTCCGCCAGCAGGAGATGACGCACATCATGGAGAATATAATCTACAACGAGCTCGTCTCGCGCGGCCTGTCGGTGGACGTGGGCGTGGTGTTCGCGCGCACGGTGAACGACAAGGGAAGCTCCGTCCGTTCGCCGCGCGAGATAGATTTCGTCGTCAACTCTGGCGGGCGGCGCGTCTATATCCAGTCGGCCTACGCGATGGAGACGCCGGAAAAGGCCGCGGCCGAGGCCCGCCCGTTCGCGCTCACCGGGGATTCCTTCCCTAAGATAATCGTGCGCAGGGACACCGCGGGACGATGGTACGACGAAAGCGGCGTGCTGAACATCAACGTTGTGGATTTCCTTCTGGATAAAAACCTTATCTGAAGCGGCCGCGCAGTCTCATTGAATTCTTCCGCCCATAGCGGCGAAAGTATTCAACGGAGTGTTTCAGCTCAGCTGCGGAGGCGCGGCGCGTTTTGTGCACCTTCTGCCGCCGCGTCTTCTCGGGCGGCGCGGGGCGGGCGTTTCGTTTTCGGCGCGCATGAGCCAGTTGTTAAGGGCGTTCGCGCTCATCGCCGTCTCCTTCGCGAGCTGCGCATCCGGGTTGTGGTGCAGGATGCGCTTCGCGCGGCCCAGCTCGCGCGCCTTTGGGCAGTCGGCGAGGCGGATGTTTTTCTTGCTTTTGAGGCGGCTGATGTATTTTTCGAGCTCTTCCAAATCCGCGCAGGAGAGCGTGTCGGGAAGGTCCGGCTCTGGCACCTCCGGCGGCTGCGATAGCTCGGCGAGCCTGCGGAAGGAGTCTATGCCGAGCTCGCCCGCTATCTTGAGCGCGAGCCGCGCGCAGCCCTCGGCGTCCGATCCCGCGTGGTGCGCGCGCAGCGGCACGGAGTAGCGTTCGCAGAGCGATTCGAGGCTGTATTTGTTGTTTTCGCCGTGGATTCCGGCGCGCAGCGCGAGCTCCAGCGTGCAGATGTAGCCCGCGGCCTTGTAGTCGTATTTGAGGCGGAAGGAGCGCAGCGCCGCTTCGAGCGTCTTTGCGTCGTCGCGGAAGCTGTGCGCCGCGAGCGGGCGGCCCTCTATGTCTGGCAGAATTTCGCGCCAGACTTCGGCGAAGGAGGGCGCGTCGGCTACGTCTTCGTAGGTTATGCCGTGTATCTCGACGGGCTTCTGCTGGAAGAAGCAGATGCGCTTCGGCGGCTTCACAAGGTATTCGGCGCATTTTACGACACGCCCGCGCTCGACGACGCAGAGCCCTATCTGGCATATCGAGCTCTGGCAGTTGTTGGCGCGTTCAAAATCTATCGCCGTGAAGGTGAATTCGTCGCTTTTCGGCAGGTTGTCGGCGGTTTTGATTATCATGCGCGCGCCTCCGAAGCGGGCAAACTTTCCGCGAGGTATGGGCGCGTCACGGATTTTTCGCAGGAGAGCATATCGCGCGGCAGTCCCGCGAAGATTATTTCTCCGCCGGAGTTTCCGCCGCCCGGGCCGAGCTCCACGATGTAGTCGGCCTCTTTCATCACGTCTACGCTGTGTTCGACGAGGAACAGCGTGTTGCCCGCGTCGGTCAGCTCGTTGAAGAGCTTCATAAGCGTCCTGATATCGTCGAGGTGCAGGCCGTCGGTCGGCTCGTCGAGGATGAATATCGAGCCGCGCTCGTTCAGGTGCGAGGCGAGCTTGACGCGCTGCAGTTCGCCGCCGGATAGCGTCGTCATCGACTGGTTCAGATGCAGGTAGCCGAGGCCCGTGCGGTGCAGCGAGGTGAGCTTTTCGCAGAGCGGGCGGCCCGCGAAGAACTCCGCGGCCTCGTCCACCGTCATGTCCATCACCTCGGCGATGTTCTTTCCCTTGTAGGTGTAGGCGAGCGCCTCCTTCGAGTAGCGCTTTCCGCCGCAGAGGTCACAGACGGTCTCTATCGAGTCCATGAAGGCCATGCCCGAAACTATTACGCCCGAGCCTCCGCAGGCGGGGCAGGCGCCCTTTGAGTTGAAGCTGAACCACGCGGCGGAGACTTTGTTCTCCGCGGCGAATATCGCGCGTATCTCGTCGGCGACGCCGAGGTAGGTCGCGGGCGTGGAGCGCAGGTTGATGCCTATGTTTTTCTGGCCTATGAAGATTACATCTTCCTTTATCTGATTCTGGAAGGATTCCATCAGCGAGCTTTTGCCCGAGCCCGCTACGCCCGCGATCACCGTCATGACGCCGAGCGGCAAATCCACGCTGACGTTCTTCAGGTTGTGCAGGCTCGTCGGCCCTACGCGGAACCAGCCCTTCGGCTCGCGCAGCCCGGTTTTGAAGGGGCTTTTCATCTGTAGCATCCGCCCCGTAATTGTCTCGGATTTCAGCAGCTCGTCGTAGCTCCCTTCGAACACCACTTCGCCGCCGCGGCTTCCCGCGCCCGGCCCCATGTCCACGACGTGGTCGGCGAGCTTGACGACCTCGCGGTGGTGCTCGACGATGAGCACGGTGTTGCCGTGGTCGCGCAGCGCGCGCAGGGATTTCTTGAGCAGGTCGATGTCCTTAGCGTGGAGGCCGACGCTCGGTTCGTCGAGGACGTAGGCCATGTCGGTGAGCGCCGAGTTGATGTACTTCGCTATCTTGATGCGCTGCGCCTCGCCGCCCGAGAGCGTCCCGGTGCCGCGCGAGAGCGAGAGGTAGCCGAGGCCGATCTGCACGAGCGCGCCGAGCCTGCGGCCCAGCTCGCGCTTGATGTCCGCCGCCATCGGGGCCGTTATCGAATTTACGAACTCGAGCGCCTCTGGCACCGGCATCGCGGTGACGTCCGCGATGTTCCTGCCGTTAATCAGGCAGCTGCGCACACGCTCGTTGACGCGCGAGCCGCCGCAGTCGGGACAGGTGAAGGTCGTCACCATATTGTCGAGGATGTGCTTGAAGCGCGCCCCCTCCTTCGTGTTTATGATGCTGCGGTACATGCGCGGGAAAATCCCCTCGAACTTCGCGCTCTTGGGCCAGTTCGACGGCGGGTTCTTGAGCCGTATCTGCGGCGAGTGGAGGAAGAGCTCCAGCTCCTCGGGGCTGTAGTCTTTGATTTTCTTGTCGAGGTCGAAAAGTCCGCTGTAGGCGTAGCGCTTCCAGCGCCAGAGGCCGCGTCCGAAGGTCGGGAAATGTATCGTGTCCTCGTCGTTGAGGCTCTTGTCGAAGTCCACAAGCTTGTGGATGTCGAGCTCCGTCACCTCGCCGAGGCCGTCGCATCTCGGGCATTTTCCGGCGGGGTGGTTGAAGGAGAATGTGTCGGAGTAGCCGATGAAGGGCCGCCCGACGCGCGAGAAGAGCAACCGCAGAATCGAATAGATGTCCGTGTAGGTGCCGACCGTCGAGCGCGTGTTCGCGGCGGGCTTCTTCTGGTCTATCACTATCGTGACGGGAAGGTTCGCGATGCGCTCGACCTCGGGCCGCCCGTACTTCGGCAGAAACTGCTGCACGAAGCTCGGGAAGGTCTCGTTCAGCTCGCGCCGCGACTCGGCCGCTATCGTGTCGAGGCAGAGCGACGACTTGCCCGAGCCCGAGACGCCGGTGAAAACCGTCACGGCCTTCTTCGGTATCCGCACCGATATGTTTTTCAGATTGTTTTCGTAAGCGTTGGTGATTTCTATATAATCGCGAAATTCGCGCGGCATTTCCTGCTCCGCTCCCCGTCCTGTCGTTTACCGGATTATTATATCACCCGCGCGCAGAGCTTCGCGCCTGCGCGGCCGCTTGCGCCGCGGCGCGAGACGCTGGAATAAGCAGTGAATAAAAATTCAAAGCAAAATTGAAATAAATAGCGTTATATTTTTATGCAGACGTTCTTGCGCCGCGTCATTATCAGGTGTATCTGTGATAATAAGCGGACGATTGGAAATATATATACGCTTGTGTATGTCATTGTGACGGATAACAAAGTTATGAAAATTTTTTTGCTGACATAAAGCGGCAAAAAATCCGCTTCGCGATAATGTACAAGCGATTTTTTTATTTCGTATAGGTAAAAATACTTAGCAATGACGGCGTAAAATACGCTGATAAAAACACAACTGCAATAGAATAAAAAGAAAACGATATTTTTAACATATTAAGATTTGTGATTTTACGTATTATTTACTTTATTAAAGCGATGTGATATATTTTTTGAGGCAGGGGTTACATCATTAAAAATGACCGAAAGGTCAAAAATATCAGAAAGAACGGTGATAGTTGTGAGAAAATTTGCATTTTTACTGTTATTGGTTTCCCTGTTCGCTTTCGCGGCCGCCCCGGCATTCGCCGACGCCGCCTCTAAGGAAGGCTGGCCCGAGCAGCTCAAGTTCTCCGCAGGACCTCCCGGCGGAAACTGGTTCGCCCTCGGCAGCACGCTCTCCGATATGTGGTCGAAAAACACTATCTCCGTCACCAGCAGCTCCGGCGGCGGCGTCTCGAACATCATCAACTGCGACCGCGGACGCGGAGACTTCGGCTTCTCCAACACCTCGATACTCGGAGCCGCCATCAAGGGCGAGCAGGACTTCGAGGGACGCGCGACCAAAAACGCCACCATCCTCGCCAACCTCTACACGCAGTACACCTATTTCGTAATGAACAAGAGCTTCGCGGAGAAGCACCAGATAAAGACCTTCGGCGACATCATCACGAAGAAGATCCCGACCAGGATGGCGACGCTGAAGCCCGGCACCGGCTCGGAATTCGTCTTTAAGTCGCTGCTCGCGAAGGGCTACAACACGAACTACGACGCGCTCAAGGAGATGGGCTGCTCCATCGAGTTCGCCTCCTACGAGGGCGGCGCGGACCTCATGGCCGACGGACACCTCGACCTCTTCGTATTCTCCGTCGGTAAGATAGCCTCCATCGTCATGAACATCGAGAGCAACACCGACATCGTCTGCCTCGACGTCGACCAGCCCGCGCTCGACGCGCTCGCGGCGGCCTACGGAACAGTCACCTTCACGATAGAGCCCGGTATCTACAAGAGCGTCACGAAACCCGTCAAGACCGTCGGAGACTACACCTGCATAGTCGTCCGCGACAACCTCCCCGACACGCTCGCCTACGAGCTCTGCAAGTCGATGTGGGAGCACAAGACCGAGCTCGCGCAGGCCGTCAAGGACATAGACGAGCTCAACCCGCAGATAGCGATTCCCGACGGCGTGCCGATGCAGGCCGGAGCGAAGAAATACTGGGAAGAGCTGCGCGCCCAGTCCAAGTAACCGATTCAGCCGTAATTCCGCGGCGGAGCGCGCCTCCGCCGCGCTTTCCCGAAATTTCAATCTCTGCACGTCCGACAACCCCCTGCGCATAAAAATCCACGGCCTGTCCCAGGCGGACAGAGCAGGAGAGTGTTAAAAAAATGAGAAAACTAAGCGGCTTAAGCTACAAATTCATCTACGTCTATTTCGTCATCATCGGACTGTTCCACCTTTACACCTCCGTATTCGGAGCCTACGAATCATATTTGCAGAAGAACATCCACCTCGGCCTCGTGCTTCCGACGGCCTTTTTCCTCTTCCCGATGTACAAGGGCGCGCCGAAGGACCGCGTGCCTATATATGACTGGATACTCGGCGCGATATCGGCGATACCGTCGCTCTACGTCGTCCTCAACTACGACGACATCGTTATGCGCGTCATACAGGTAGACCCCGTCACGCAGGCGCAGTTCATCTGCGGAATCCTGCTCTTCGTGCTGCTGCTCGAGGGGACGCGCCGCGTCGTCGGAATACCGCTGACGCTCATCGCCTTCCTCTTCGCGGCCTACATGTACTGCGGGCAGATGCTCCCGGGCGACCTCAAGGGGCTTTCGTTCACGATGCACGAGGTTGTGGAGCAGATATACCTCACCGACGAAGGCATATTCTCGATGCCGCTCGGCGTCTCCGCGACGCTCGTCGCCTCGTTCCTCATCTTCGGCGGCTTCCTTGAAAAATGCGGCACGGGGCCGTTCTTCATGGACGTGGCGCAGGCCTTCACCGGCACAGCCCCCGGCGGCCCCGCGAACATCGCCGTCATGAGCTCCTGCCTCTTCGGCTCGATCTCCGGCTCCGCGGTCGCGAACGTCTACGGCACGGGAACCTTTACGATTCCGCTCATGAAGAAGATAGGCTACGCGCCGCACTTCGCGGGCGCGGTCGAAGCGGTCGCCAGCTCCGGCGGGCAGATAATGCCGCCGGTCATGGGCGCGGGCGCGTTCCTCATGGCCTCCTTCCTCGGCCTGCCCTTCACCGACATAATCATCGCGGCGCTCGTCCCAGCGCTGCTCTACTACGCGGCGGTATTCTTCATGATCCGCCTCGAAGCGATGAAGAACGGCCTTCGGGGCCTCTCGAAGGAAGACCTTCCCGACAAGCGCGAGGTTCTCAAAAAAGTCTATCTCTTTATACCGATAGTCGGCCTCGTCGCCTTCCTATTCATGGGCATGACGCCGATGCGCGCCGCCGCGATAGGCGCCTTCCTCTCGTGGCTCGTCTCGCTTCCGCAGCCCGAGAACCGCATGGGGCCGAAGGCGATAATCGACTCCATCTACAGCGGCGTCAAGAGCATCACGCTCGTCTGCGTCGCCTGCGCAACGGCGGGCATCGTCCTCGCCTCCGTCTCGCTGACCGGCGTCGGCGTCAAGCTCGTCGGCGTCGTCCTCGCGCTCACGCACGGCATCCCGCTCCTCGCGCTCGCGCTCGTCATGATAGTTTCGCTCATCCTCGGAATGGGCCTCCCGACGACCGGAGCCTACATCCTCGCCTCGGCGCTCGGCGTTCCGGTGCTCACGAAGCTCGGCTTCGAGCCCCTCGCGGCGCACCTCTTCGTCTTCTACTACGCGATAATTTCCAACATCACGCCGCCGGTCGCGCTCGCGGCCTACGCCGCCGCCTCGATAGCGGGCTCGAACCCGAACCGCACGGGCTTCACCGCCTGCCGCCTCGGCTTCCTCGCCTTCGTGACGCCCTTCGCCTTCTGCTACGACCCTGGCATCCTGCTCCAGAGCGACCTGATAGGCAACATCTACGGTATAGTCGCCTGCATAGCCGCATGCTTCGGCTTCGGCTTCGCGATGGAGGGCTACCTCAACCGCCTGCTCGCGCCGTGGGAGCGCGCGCTCTTCGTCGTCTTCGGCTGCATGGGGCTCCACCCGAACCCCGTGATAACGACCGCCGGAGCCGCGGGCGTCATAATCTTCTGGATATTCATCGTAAAGATGGGGCGCAAGAACAAAGCCACGCCAGCAGCGGCATAGCGCGGAAAAAGTTCCAAAGCATCAACGAAAGGGGCGGCCTCGCGCCGCCTCTTTGATTTTGCGCCCGCGGCGCGGAGGCCGCGCGCTTTGCTATAATAGCGCCGAAGGGTGGAATTTATACAATGAAAAAGGCCGTTATAGATATAGGGACGAATTCGGTGAAGCTGACGCTCGGCGAGGCCGCGGCGGAGGGCGGCGCGCGCATGATATGCGACATGAACGTCATCACGAAGCTCGGCGAAGGGATGCGCGCGAGCGGCGCGCTTTCCGCGGAGGCGATGAAGCGCACGGCGCAGGCTGTCGCGAAATTCGCGGCCTTCGCGCGCGCCGAGGGCGCGGACGAAATTTTATGCGTCGGGACGATGGCGCTGCGCCGCGCGGCGAACGCGGCGGACTTTTCCTCGCGTGTGCGCGAGCTCTGCGGCCTCGGCGTCACTGTGCTGCCCGGCGAGGCCGAGGCCGAGCTTTCGAGCCTCGCCGCGATTCGCAGCATCGGCGGCGCGGACGAGGGCTTCGTCACAATTTTCGACACCGGCGGCGGAAGCACGGAGTTCGTATTCCTGCGCGATGGCGCGCGGCTCGAAGCGCTGAGCGTCGAGGCCGGAGCCGTGACGCTCACCGACGAATATTTTGCGAAATCCCCGGCAAACCCGCAGACAGTCTGCTCCGTCACGGCGTCGCTGATTAAAAAATTCGCCGAGGCGGGCGTCGGCCGTGAGGCCGGGCGCGTCATAGGCGCGGGCGGCAACGTCACGGCGATGGCGGCCGTCGCCGCCCGCATGGCGGAGTACGACCGTTCCAAATCCACGGCTCCGCACTCACAAAAGCCGAGGTCATGCGCCAGGTCGCGCTCTACGCGCAGTCCACGGCGGAGGAGCGGCGCGCGATTCCCGGCCTGTCGCCGAAGCGCGCGGACATAATCCTCGGCGGGGCCTGCATCATACTCGCCGCTATGGAGGCCGCGAAGGTTGACGAAATCACCGTCAGCGACCGCAGCCTGCGCCACGAGCTGCTGCGCCGCCTCTGCGCCGGCGAGGGCGCGCCGGAAGCATAAAGGACAGCGCGCGCCGTGAATTTCGCAGCGTTTTTTCTCATACGTCATACTCTCGACGATTACGCCCGGGCCGAACAACATCATGTCGATGAGCAACGCCGTGCGCTGCGGCTTCATGCCGTCGCTGCCCTTCAACTTCGGCGTGCTCGCTGGCAACCTCTGCGTCATGTCGGCCTGCGCGCTCTTCAGCTCGCTGCTATACGAGCTGATTCCTACGATAGAGCCCTTCATGCTCTGCGCGGGCGCGCCTATATCCTGTGGCTCGCCGCCGCGGTGCTGCGCTCGAAGCCGCGCGAAGCGCAGACGGGCGACTTCGCCAACAGCTTCGCCGCGGGCACGGCGCTCCAGTTCGTCAACGTCAAGGCGATACTCTACGGCA
>ENA-OQCL01000589-OQCL01000589.1-human-gut-metagenome-genome-assembly--contig:-NODE-589-length-16702-cov-6.607300_pt1 | contig 16702 bp, 17 predicted proteins | sample MGYA00242502_ERZ504586 | MGnify/ENA primary metagenome ERZ504586 (study PRJEB26092, sample SAMD00036316) | human gut metagenome | host: Homo sapiens | study: EMG produced TPA metagenomics assembly of... | reverse complement strand
ACCTCCCACGCGAGTGGGAGAGGCGGGTGGGTCCCGAAACCTCACGGGGGCGCCACCACCCCAAGCGCCTTTCTTTGGGGCTCCACCCCGTTTCTTTGGGCAAGACCAAAGAAATGGGGTGGAACAGCAGCACAAGGCAAAACCAACCGCCAGCAAAACGGCGAGTTCCTGAAACCTACGTCCGGGCGGCGCTGGAACCCCGCCCCTACAGAGGACCTGGTTGAACGGCAAGCGGCAAAGACGCCGCCCTTTCGGGCGGCGTCTTTGGTTTTCACAGCAGCAGCCAGATCATAATCGGCATCGTCACCGCAGAAAGCACCGTGCCTATAAACACACACTCGGATGCATAGCCCTCGTCGCGCCCACACTCGATCGCAAAAAGCGTAGCTATCATCGCCGTGGGTGCGGAGGCGAGAATGACGGTGACACCCAAAAGCATCTCGTCCGTCACAAAGAGTCTGGTGACAAACCAGACCACAACGGGCGCCACCAGCAGCTTTATCGCCACAACGGCGTAGACCCGCCAGTTGCCCGCCGCGCTCTTGAGCGAGACGGAGCCAAGGCTCGTGCCTACTATGAGCATGGACATCGGTATCGTCGCCCCGCTCATCGTACCAAAGGCGTCCGACACGAACTTCGGCACCTCTATGCCGCTCAGGAAGAGCAGCACCGCCAGCAGCGAGGCAACCAGGGGCGGGGCCAGCGCCTTGCGGACCGTCAGGCCCTTCACCCCCCCGCGCACCGCGCCCAGGCCCACAGTGTAGGCCATAAGGTTGAAGGGTATGTTAGAGATGGCCGCAATGAAAATGCCGTCCGCGCCGTAGAGTGCCTCTATGACCGGGAAGCCCAGGAACACCGTGTTCGCAAAGGTCACGGCAAAGAAGGTTATGCCCGAGCGTTCCTTTCCGGGGCGCAGCAGCTTTGCCGTCAAAAAGCCCAGCGTGGACATGACGGCAAACATGACCACAAAGCACAGCGTCACAAAGCCTACACCGGCTAAATCCATCTCCATGTCCGTGTTCATGACCGAATAAAGTATCGTGAACACGAGCAGGACGTTCATGACGACGCCCGAGATGCGCCGGTTAAATTCCGGCCCCGTAAGGCCGATTTTGGCGCAGACAAAACCGACCACCATTATAAACACGAGTATCCCCATCTGGGATACCACTTGCGACATATCCATTTACCGCTTTCCCCTTACTCCCCTGTTTTTAAATGTGCAGCAGCAAGGTCGCCAGAGTGAAGTAGATGAGCAGGGACACAGCGTCGGTTATGGTGGATATGAGCGGGCTTGCCATCACCGCGGGGTCTATGCCTATCTTCTCAGCCGCCATGGGCAGGGTGCTGCCCACGGCCTTGGCGAACATGACTACGAATATCAGCGTCACGGAGACGGTAGCCGCCACGAGCACCGTAACCTCGGCGTTGCCCAGCAGCATCCGGTCCACCAAAAGCATCTTCACAAAGTTCACCGCCGCCAGCGTTACGCCGCAGGCCACGGCAACCCTTATCTCCTTCCACACCACCATGAGGATGTCCTTAGGCTCCGTGTCGCCCAGGCTCAGGCTTCGGATGACCGCAGTCGAGCTCTGGGAGCCTGAATTGCCGCCTGTGCCCATCAGCATGGGTATGAAGCCCGTCAGCACGGCACAGCTTGCAAGCGCGTCTTCAAAGCCGGTTATTATCATGCTGGTAAAGGTGGCCGACAACATGAGGAACATCAGCCAGGGTATCCTGCGCTTCCACATCTCCAGTACGCCCGTGCGCGAATAGGGCTTATCCGAGGGCGCGATACCGGCCATGCGGTCGAAGTCCTCCGTGGCCTCCTCCTGCAGCACGTCGATGACGTCGTCAACCGTGACGATGCCGACCAGCCGGCCCTCCTTATCCACGACCGGGATGGCTAACAGGTCGTAGTCCGAGATGCGCTCCGCGGCCTCCACTCGCTCATCCGTCGTGCGGCAGAAGATGACATTCGTGTCCATGATGTCCTCGATGACGGCCTCGTCGTCAGAGAGGAGCAGATCCTTCACCGTCACGACGCCCTCAAGCTTCCTGTCCGCCGAGGTGACGTAGCAGACGTATATCGTCTCCTTGTCCTCGCCTATGCGGCGGATGCGCGCGATGGACTCGCGGACGTTCATGTACTTTTTGAGGTCCACGAACTCGGCGGTCATGATACTGCCCGCCGAGTCGTCGGGATATTTCAGATACTGATTTATAAGGTTGCGCGTGGCGGGCGTGGCGTTGCGCATGACGCGCTTTACGATGTTCGCAGGCAGCTCTTCCATCATATCGACGGCATCGTCCACGTACATGTCCTCTATGATGAGGGCAAGCTCCGTGTCGGTGATGGAGTTGATTATCGTCTCCTGCTCCGGCGCGTCGAGCTCCGCAAAGACCTCCGCTCCCCGCTCCTTTGAGAGCAGGCGGAACACGGTGGCCATGCGCTTGCCGTCCTCCTCGCCCAGCTCAGTGAGGAATTCGGCTATGTCAAATTCGTTCATATCCTCCAGTTCAAGCTGGAGGGCCTTCATCCTATGCCCCTCAAGCAATTCACGGAGGTGCTCCAGGCGAAGCTCGCCGCTGTTTTCGTCCAAACCCGCTCACCTCTCCCCGAATCAATTCTCAGATGCCGAGGTACTCCCTCTGCACGTCGTTCATCTCGTCTATCTCTACGCCCATGGAGGCGAGCTTTCTGCGCGCCACGGCCTTGTCTATCTCCTCCGGGACCTTCAGCGGCGCGCAGGGCAGGCTGCCGCGGTTCTTCGCCAGATACTCCGCCGAAAGCGCCTGTATGGCAAAGCTCATATCCATTATCTCCGCCGGATGTCCGTCCGCGGCGGCCAGGTTCACAAGGCGGCCCTCGGCGATGACGAACAACGTCTTGCCCTCGGGCAGCTCGTAGCCCGTGATGTTGTGCCGCGCCTCGTAGCTCCTGACGGCGTATTCCTTCAGGCCCGCCATGTCTATCTCCACGTCGAAGTGGCCTGCGTTCGTGAGGATGGCCCCGTCCTTCATGAGGCCGAAGTGCTCCTTCGTGATGATGTCGCGGCAGCCGGTGACGGTGCAGAAGATGTCGCCCAGCTTCGCGGCCTCACGCATGGGCATGACTTCGTAGCCGTCCATGACCGCCTCCAGCGCGTGGACCGGGTCAGGCTCCGTCACGATGACCTTCGCGCCCAGGCCCGCCGCGCGCAGGGCCACGCCCTTGCCGCACCAGCCGTAGCCGGACACGACGACGTATTTGCCCGCGACTATCAGGTTCGTCGTGCGCATGATGCCGTCCCAGACGCTCTGGCCCGTGCCGTAGCGGTTGTCGAACAGGTGCTTGCAGTCCGCGTCGTTCACCATCATCATGGTGAAGGGCAGGATGCCGTCGCGCGCGAGCTTCTTCAGGCGGATTATGCCGGTGGTCGTCTCCTCGCAGCCGCCTATGACACCGGGCAGGAGATCGGCAAACTTCGTGCGCATGAGCTCCACGAGCTCGCCGCCGTCGTCGATGATGATGTTGGGGCCGACGGCCAGGACCGCTTCCAGCTGCTTTTCGTACTCCTCCGGCGTCGCGCCGTGGGTGGCGTGGACCTCCAGCCCTCCGGCGGCCAGGGCAGCGGCCACGTCGTCCTGCGTCGAGAGGGGGTTCGAGCCCGTGACGTACATCTCCGCACCGCCCGCTGCCAGCACGCGGCAAAGATAGGCCGTCTTGGCCTCCAGATGGACGGACAGCGCCACCTTCATGCCCGCAAAGGGCTTCTCGCGCTCAAAATCCGCCTCGATGCCGCGCAGCACTGGCATATTCCGGCGCACCCAGGCTATCTTCACTTCTCCGGATGGGGCAAGGGCGATGTCTCGGATATCGTTCATTAGGAAATACCTCCCGCATACAATATTTATAACTATTTTATTCTAACACCTCTGCGCCCGCGCTTCAAGCGCAATATGCCCCGCCTTTGTGTTAAAGAAAACGCAAAAAAGGAGCCGCCGCATTGTGCGGCGGCTCCGGGCCTTATTGTTTTTCGTCCGCGGGCTCCTCCCCGTCGGGCTTCGGCCGCTCCCTCGTCCAGAACCAGCCAGCCACGTAGACGGCCAGCATGAGGACGATGGTGGGCACGGGCCCCGCGGTGACGCCGAACAGCTCGCCGCAGAGGTACACGAGGCCGAACACGGCCACCATGCCGAGGACGGTTATCGCCCACTTGAGAGGCTTTTTCATGGATCAGTAGCTCTTGTCTATCGCCTCGGGGTGCTCTTTGATGAACTTCTTGTTCTTCTTGTTGCCGATGATGAGGACCGGCAGCACGATGGCGACAAGGGCGAGGTAGCCGTCGTAGCCGTAGGCGTAGGTGATGATGTTGCTGATGCCGATGAAGCTCAGGCTCATGCAGATGGCGACCATGATGACGCCGATGATGCTCATGCGGATCTTCTCGTGTACGTCGCTCTTCACGAAGAACTTCTTGTCGATGCGGAGGATCATCGTGTAGATGAGGGTGACGCAGGTGGAGATGAAAGCGCAGAACAGCAGGACGCTGTAGCAGATGACCAGCCAGTCCCAGCCGATGGTGTTGCAGATGAAGAGGTTGGGCAGCGCGGTCTGGCCGGCGGCGACGATCTCGTCCTTCCAACCGAGCAGCATGAGGCCGGACAGGGCCAGCATGCCGCCGTTCATGATGCCGCCGAGGATGCCGGCCTTCTTGACGCCCTTGCGGTTCAGGGTGACGGCCGCGGCTATCATGGGCGGGATGGACACGCACTGGAAGCCGCAGTAGATGATGACGCCGCGCCAGAAGGCGGTGCCCGGGGTGTTGAGGGGCTGGCTGAAGGCGGCGGCGATCTCGCTCGGGTGGTTCGCTATGCCGACGATGATCATGACGCCGGCGGTGATGAGGATACCGGTGGAGAGTATCGTGGAGGCCGCGATGATGAGCTTGACGCCGAACAGACACAGGACGATGAGCAGGACCGCGACGAGTATCGTGCTGCCCAGGGTCCCCAGGGCCGGGACGACCTGCTCAACCAGCAGCGCCGCGCCGTTGATCGCCGCAGCGACTGCCGCAAGGATGATGACTATGTAGAAAATTTCAAACGATATGGCCAGCGCCGGGTACGGCTGCCACAGCTCGCGGAAGGTGTCGTTATAGTTGTCAAGCCCGCGCAGTCGGGCAAACTTCATTATAACGTAGATAACATAGGCAAGTATGCCCATGGATATAAGCGGAAATATTACGGCCGTCCAGCCGTAGTTTACGAAGTAGCTCAGGACCTGGTTGCCGGTCGCGAAACCCGCGCCGACGTGTGTGCCAAACCAAACAGAGGCAACTGAAAATCCAGCTGCCCAAGTTCCTTTGGTCACCGCCGATTTTTCATTCATTTCTCGGTGCTCCTTCCCTTTTTTGATTTTTTCTCCCTCTGTTCATACTGGCCGAGCCAATATGGCGTGATTATAGACCGGGGACAAGGCTTGTATCAATTTTAATAAATTTATCTGCTTTTAAAAGCATTTTGCATCGATTTAAAAGCAACGTTAGCGCTTTAATTAGGCGAATGTTTCCCATAGGGTAAATCGTTAAAAAGTCTACAGGTTATCGGGGCATTTTTTGGGCCTTTTTGAAGCGGCGTTAATAAAATAACTTGAGGCGTCCGCCGCGATTTTGCATTTTTCAAAAGCATTTCTTTTAGCTCAATATCTGTGCATTTGGGAAAATTGTGCGCACATCTTGATAATCGGGTGGGATTGTGGTAAATTGAGAGTGGCAAATAGAATCCTTTTTTGTGCAAAAGGACGGCAATATCGCTGAAATTGCGCTTGAGGTGATTTTTTTACAATGAACCGGGAAAAGCTCGAAAACTACCTTGAAAAAAACCCCTTTGCCAAGCTCAGCGAGGTCGTCACGCAGATACTCTACGACCAGATCGTCGTGCTGGATATACCCCCCGCCTCCAAGCTCAACATAAACCAGATCGCCACCGATTTGGGCATCTCGCGCACGCCGGTCGTCGAGGCGATAAACCGGCTCCAGGCCATCGGCTTTGTGGAAACGAAGCCCAAGGCCAGCGGCTTTTACGTCACGGACATGAACCTGCTGGACATGATAGACCTCTACGATGCACGCACGGCCATAGAGTGCGAGGCCGCCGCCCTCTGCGCGGACAAGGCCAGCCCCGAGGCCATCGCCCAGCTCGACAATCTTGCCACCGAGTTTAAAAAGGCCGTCCCCAGGATGGACGGCAAGCGGCTCAAGGAGACCGACATGCCCTTCCACAAGCTCATCGTCGAGGCCTCCGGCAACAAATACCTCATCCGCAGCTACAACGAGCTGCTGCCCAACCTCACCATGTACCAGGGCTCCTGGCCCAAGTTCATAAGCCCCGAGCAGTCCAACCCCTGGTCCAGCCAGGTGGTGCACCAGCACGGGGCCATAGTTTCCTCCATCAAGCTGCACATCCCCGCCCTCGCCCGCCAGGCGATGGCGGAGCACATAAAATCCAGCCTCAACTTCGTCGCCTACTCCGACAACACGGACGACCCCTTCTGGATAGTCAAGCGCTCCTCGGAGAAGAACGACCGCGGGCAGGGCAAGTAAGGAGAACGCAAACTAGATGAAGATCGCAATGATAGGCCGCGCGCCGCGGGCAGCGTGTTCGCGGCATATCTGCGCCGGGGGGCGCGGAGCTCTACCTCGTGGACCGCTACAAGGCCCACATGGACAAGATAGCCGCGGAGGGCCTCACCTTCCGCTGCAAGGGCGAGGAATGTGTCCTCACGGGCTTCCACACCGCCGACTGCGCGGCCTGCCTGCCCGAAATGGACATCGTCATCCTCATGGTCAAGGCCACGCAGACCGACGGCGTCATGCCGGACGTCATGCACTGCGTCGGGCCGGACACCGTCCTCGTCTCCCTGCAGAACGGCATAGGCAACGATGAGATCCTAATGAAATATGTCCCCGCCGGACGCATCATGTACGGCGCCGGCGTCATTGGCACGGAGCTCTGCGGGCCGGGAGTCTGCGTCTCCAAGCCCGAGGACGGCATACAGATGTTCTTCGGCGCGGTGGAGAAGTCCCCGCAGACGGACAGGGCCGGAAAATACCTTGAGGAATGCTTTGAGGCCGGCGGCTGCCACGCGAGCTTCGAGGATGACGTGCGCGTCCTGCTCTGGAAAAAGGCCGTCACGAACAGCGGCTACAACGCCGTCTGTGCCGTGAGCCGCATGCGCCTGCGCTATGTCATGGACAACGACTGGGGCATGAAGCTGCTCATGAACGTCTGGAAAGAGGGCTGCGCCGTTGCCAAGGCCCTCGGCGTGGGCGACATCTGGCCGCTCATAGAGGCCGACATCGGCAACCTGCGCGAAAACCTCGGCGACTACTACCCCAGCATGGCCCAGGACGCCGTGCTGCACCACCGCCAGACTGAGATAAACGTCCTGAACGGCGCCATCGCCCGCTACGGCGAGCGGCTGGGCATACCCACCCCCTACAACAGCGTACTTGCGGACCTCATCTCCTGCATACAGGACAACTACTCCAACCAGTACGGGATGGAGAACGGTTAAACTGCGCGCTCCGCCCCCGAAAGGGGGCGATAACCACATACAGCGGCATCAATAAGCATAGGAGGAAGAGAAATAATGAAAATCGCAATGGTAGGTTCCGGCGCTGCCGGCAGCGTGTTCGCCAGCTATCTCCGCGCGGGCGGGGCTGACATGACCCTCGTTGACCCCTACAAGGCCCACATGGACAAGGTCGCGAAGGACGGCATGAAGTTTACCATCTATCCCGACAAGACCACCATCCTTACCGGCTTCAAGACCGCTTATTCTGCCGACGACATCGGCATTATGGACATAGTTATCTTCATGACCAAGGCCAACCAGCTTGAGAGCGCCATCCAGGGCGCCAAGCCCTGCATCGGCCCGAACACCGTGCTCGTCTCCCTGATAAACGGCCTGGGCAACGACGACAAGCTGCTCAAGTACTACCCCGCCTCCCGCTGCATGGTCGGCTCCGGCGTCATCGGCACCGCGCTCGACGGCCCCGGCGGCTGCATCTCCACCCCCAGCGAGGGCGTCATCATGAACTTCGGCGCGCTGGAGAACAACGAGCTCACCATCGCCGCCGGCAAGTACATGGAGGAGTGCTTCAACAAGGGCGACTGCGAGGCCGTCTTCCGTGAGGACGTGCTGCCCTTCATCTGGAAGAAGGTCATCGTGAACTGCACCGTCAACACCGTCTGCGCCGTCACCCGCCTGAAGATAGGCTACGTCGAGAACAACCCCTACGGCAAGAAGCTCTTCCACAACGTCATCCGCGAGTGCTGCGCTGTCGCCGAGCACAAGGGCGTCCACATCGACCCGGACGAGTTCATCCGCGTTGACCACCAGCACATCATCGACAACATCAGCGACTACTACCCCAGCATGGCCCAGGATATGCTCTACAAGAAGCTGCGCACCGAGGTCGATACCCTGACCGGCACCATCAGCGACTACGGCAAGCAGTTCAACGTCCCCACCCCGACCTGCGACGTGCTCAGCGACATCGTCCGCTGCGTCCAGGACAACTACGACAACCAGTACGGCGAGAAAAACGGCGCCGTCAACGCCTGACACATTCCCGGCAGAGGCTTGCCCCGCCTGAGTAAACGGAGGAAATGATGAAAGAGGTCATAGTTCTCATAGGCAACTACGGCTCCGGAAAGACGGAGCTGGCGTTAAACTTTGCCTTCCAGGCCGCGCGCGCGGGCAAAAAGGTCGAGCTCATTGACCTCGACATGGTCAACACCTACTTCCGGCTCACGGACAGGGGCAACCTCATAAAATCCCGGGAGATAAGGCTCGTATCCCCCAACTTTGTACACTCGAGCGTGGAGACGCTCTCCCTCCCGGCGGAGGTTGCCTCCGCCTTTGCGCTGGACTGGGACACGGTCATCTTCGACGTCGGCGGCGACCCCGCCGGAGCCACGGCGCTCGGCCGCTACCATGAGGATTTTGCAGCACTGCCCGAGGGCAGCCTGAAGGTCCTCAACGTGGTGAACACCCGCCGCCCGATGGCCGGCACCCCGGAAAAGCTCATCTCTCTCATGGAGGGCATGGAGCGCCATTCGCGCCAGAAAGTTTCCGGCTTTGTGAACAACACCAATCTCGCCCGCATGGCCTGCCCGGAGGACCTCCGGGACGGTTACGAGGTAATACGCGAGGCCTCGATACGCTCCGGGGTACCCGTGCTGTATACGACGGGCAGGCCCGACCTGCTGGAGGGCTTCCTCCGCGAGGGGCACGACCCTGCCTATATCGGCACCCCCATGCCCATCGAGACCTTCATGCACAGGGATTGGGAGACCTTCACAAAGGAGGGCCTGTGACGCGCCGGTGTGCCGCGTCAACATCTGTTCAGGAAGGCGTGATGCAAGAAAAACTGCGTCGGGAAACTCATTATTATTCATGAAATGAGGTAAAAGCATGGTTAAACTCACGATCAACGAAGAACGCTGCAAGGGCTGCGGTCTCTGCGTCAGGGCCTGCCCCAAAAAAGCTCTTGCAGATCTCGAAAACCAAGCTCAACGCCAAAGGCTATCACCCGGCCGAGATGACCGACATTTCGGCCTGCATTGCCTGCGCGTCCTGCGCCCGCACATGTCCGGATGTGGTCATCCACATTGAGAAGGAATAGGAGGAACTAGATATGGCATTGACTCTTATGAAGGGCAGCGAAGCCATAGCTGAAGCCGCGATCCGCGCCGGCTGCCGCTACTTCTTCGGCTACCCGATAACCCCTCAGACGGAGATACCCGAGTACATGTCCGCGCGCATGCCTGAGATCGGCGGCTGCTTCCTGCAGGCCGAGAGCGAGGTCGGCGCCATCAACATGGTCTACGGCGCTGCCGGCACCGGCGCGCGCGTCCTCACCAGCTCCTCCTCCCCCGGCGTGTCCCTCAAGCAGGAGGGCATCAGCTACATAGCCGCCTCCGAGCTGCCCTGCGTCATCATGAACGTCATGCGCGGCGGCCCCGGCCTCGGCTCCATCCAGGCCGGCCAGGGCGACTACTTCCAGGCCACCAAGGGCGGCGGCCACGGTGATTACCGTCTCGTCGTCTTCGCCCCCGCCTCCGTGCAGGAGGCCATCGACCTCATGGAGGTCGCTTTCGACACCGCCGACAAATACCGCAACCCCGTCATGGTCGTCGCGGACGGCATGATCTGCCAGATGATGGAGCCCGTCGTCCTCCCCGAGATGAAGGAATACGTCATCGACTATGAGAAGAAGCCCTGGGCCGCCAACGGTCACGGCGCCAAGGATAAGCCCAGCCGCGCCATCATCAACAGCCTGTATATCACCGTCGAGGAGCTTGACAGCCTCAATGAGCGCCTGCAGGCCACCTACCGTGAAATAGAAAAGAACGAGGTCCGTTTCGAGGCCTACAACATGGAGAACGCTGAGATAATCGTCACCGCCTTCGGCACCGTGGCGCGTATCTGCAAGTCCGCCATCGACGACCTGAAGGAAGAGGGCTTCAACGTCGGGCTCATCAGGCCCATCACGCTCTGGCCCTTCCCGTACAAGGCCCTGCACGACGCCGCCGTCGCGCCGGGAGTCAAGGCCGTTCTCGACGTCGAGCTCAACGCCGGCCAGATGCTGGAGGACGTGAAGCTCGCCGTGAACGGGGAGCAGAAGGTCGATTTCTTCGGCCACTACGGCAGCCACATGCCGACGCCTGAGGAGATCAAAGAAAAGCTGCTCAGCATGAGGGAGGTACTGTAATGGCCGTTGTATTTGAAAAGACCAAAATGCTCACCGACACCGTGTTCCACTACTGCCCCGGCTGCAACCACGGCATAGCCCACAGGCTCGTCGGTGAGGCGATCGAGGAGCTCGGTCTGTCCGACAACGTCATCGGCGTCGCGCCGGTCGGATGTTCCGTTTTCGCGTATAACTACTTCAACTGCGACATGTACGAGGCCGCGCACGGCCGCGCCCCCGCCGTCGCCACCGGCATCAAGCGCGTCCACACCGGCACCTGCGTCTTCACCTACCAGGGCGACGGCGACCTCGCCTCCATAGGCACCAACGAGATCGTCCACGCCGCCCACAGGGGCGAGAAGCTCACCGTCATCTTCATCAACAACGCCATCTACGGCATGACCGGCGGCCAGATGGCCCCCACCACGCTCGTCGGCCAGAAGACCACCACCAGCCCCTACGGCCGCAGCGAGGAGTGGTCCGGCGCGCCCATCAAGGTCTGCGAGATGCTCTCCCAGATCCCCGGCACTTACTATGCCGAGCGCGTCGCCCTCAACACCACCGCCAACATCCTCAAGGCCAAGAAGGCCATCACCAAGGCCTTCAAGTACCAGATGGAGGGCCACGGCCTGAGCATCGTCGAGGTGCTCTCCACCTGCCCGACCAACTGGGGCATGAGCCCGGTCGAGGCTCTGAAGTGGCTTGAGGACAACATGATCCCGTACTACCCGCTGGGAGTCTACAAGGATAAGGGGGCCGAGTAATAATATGAAAGAACAGTGCATATTCGCCGGTTTCGGCGGACAGGGCATGCTCCTCATCGGCAAGTTCCTTGCCGAGGCCGGCATGGAGTCCGGCAAGCACGTCTCCTGGCTGCCCAGCTATGGCCCTGAGATGCGCGGCGGCACCGCCAACTGCTCCGTCGTCGTCTCCGACAAGCCCGTCGCCTCTCCGCTCATCTCCGTGGCGGACACCGTCCTCGCCATGAACCTGCCCTCCATGCTCAAGTTCCAGAGCGAGGTCAAGCCGGGCGGCCTGCTGCTCGTCAACAGCAGCATCATCGACGAGAAGTCCAACCGCGACGACTGCGACGTCGTCTACGTCCCCTGCAACCACATCGCTGAGGAGATCGGCAACCCCAAGGGCGCCAACGTCGTTTTCCTGGGCGCGTATGTCGCCAAGAAGCCCGACGTCATCGACGAGGAGACCATCATCGAGGCCATCCGCGTCGAGCTCGGCGAGAAGAAGGCCCGCTTCCTTGAAGGCAACATCAAGGCCCTCAAGGCCGGCATGGAGTATGTCCGGAACCTGGGCTGATCGAGCCAGACCCACGCACCCCGGCCCCATTGGGGCCGGGGTTTTTGTATGCCAGGCAGCAAAAGCTACGGGGGGGACCCCCGGCGAGGGTCCCCCCTTTGACCCCCTCCTGCGCTTCTTTGGGGATCGAGTATTCCGCGCGCTGCGGCGCGCGGCCAGGGGCGCGGCCCCTGGACCCCGCCCGCTTTTTTGTAAAAAAGCGGGGCAAAAAACTTTTAAACCTCAGGGCGCTCAGTACTCCGCTCGACGCGGGCGTGGGGGAGGTTCCAGTGGAAATACGCGGAGAGGAAGCGGAGGGCGACTACGCTGAGCATGCCCGCCACGACGGAGACGCTCTCACCTGCCAGGGGTTGGAGGAGGACGCAGACTATGGCGCCAAGCAGCGACGCGCAGGCGTAGACGTGTTTTACGAAGATATAGGGCGTGTCGCCGGCCAGCACGTCGCGCAGGACGCCGCCGCCCACGCCGGTCACTACGCCGACGAAGATGAGCAGGAACGCCCCGTCCTGTCCCGCCTCCAGCGCCGCGCCGACGCCCGTCACGGTGAAGGCCCCGAGGCCGAGGCTGTCCATCACCAGCATTGCAAGGTCATAAAACTGGTGCCTTCCCTCGAACCAGCCGCGGCGGGCCACGATGAAAACCGCTATCGCCGTCGCCACGGCGAGGCCGGCGTATATGGGGTCCTGGAAGGTCCTCGGCGGCGTGCTGCCGAGGATGAGGTCGCGGATGACTCCGCCGCCCACGGCTGTCGTCAGGCCCAGTATGGCCACGCCGAAGATGTCCATGTTCTTGCGTACGCCCGTCATCGCGCCCGAGGCCGCGAAGGCCAGGGTGCCGATGAGCTCCAGCACAAAGATGAGCGTATCCAAGCCTAGTCCCTCCCCCGAGCCCCCGGCGGCGCGAAAAGCGCAACCTGCGCCGGGGTCTGTTCGTCAAAGCCCATGCCGCCCTCATAGCGCCGCACGGGCCTGTCCGTAAAGAGGCTCGTGAACTCCTCGACCGGCCTCAGCCGCCGGTTCCCCAGCCCGCCGCCTCCGTAGTGCATGGGCAGCACCAGCCGCGCTCCCGAGGCCAGGCAGAGCTCATAGGCGGCGTACGGCTCAATGGTGAGAATGCCGCCCGCCGGGGCCATTATGGCGTCGCAGCCCGAGATGCGCTCCAGCTGCTCCGGCGTCAGGCGGCAGCCCAGGTCGCCCAGGTGGACGAGCTTCAGGCCCTCCGCCTTCAGGATGTGGATGCGGTTCTCCCCGCGCAGCCGCCCGCCCATGACGTCGTGAAAACTGTCAAGGGTCTCGACTTCAAAGGGGTCGTGAGCGCCGTGCCGCAGGCTCACGGCCTCGGTCCAGCCGTGGCCGTAATGGCCGTGGCTGCACAGCACCGCATCAGCCTCAAGGTCCAGCTCCGGATAGCCGCACAGCTCCCTGTGGCAATAGGGGTCCAGCACCAGGGAAAAGCCGCCGGAAACGAGCTCGAAACAGGAATGGCCATGCCAGATAATTTCCATCAAAAAACCTCCCCAGGCCCCACCTTCACTGCCGCTCGGAGCCATTTGAAGCTAAAAAGTTGAAATCCTTCCCCACCTGTGCTAAAATATAAGGTACCACAGCAGCAAGGAGACAGACATGACTAAAAAAACGCTTTGCTTCATATTAGCGGCCTGCCTGTTGCTCGCCGTCCCGGCTCTGGCCGCAGGCGGGACCGGGCTGCGCACCAGCGAGGCCGGCATTGCTTTCATTAAGGACAAGGAGGGCTTTTCCGCCCAGGCCTATGAGGACTCCACCGGCTGGGCCATAGGCTACGGCACCCGCTGCCAGGCTGGCCAGTATCCTGACGGCATCACCGAGGCCCAGGCCGACGCCCTGCTGCGCGGGCATCTGGCCGAGACCGAGGGCTACATAGACAAGGCCATGTCCGCGCTCGGCGTCACGCTCAACCAGCACCAGTACGACGCGCTCGCCAGCCTCAGCTATAACATCGGCGTCGGCTGGCTGACCAGCAGCTACCGGCTCTACAACATGCTCGCTGCGGGTATACAGTACTACACGGATGAGGAAATCGTCAACACCTTTGCGCGCTACAGCAACAGCGCCGCAGGAGGCACGCTCGATGCGCTGGTCGAGCGCCGGCTCGAAGAGGCGCTCATCTTCCTCTACGGCGACTACGGCTTCGGCGGCACCCCGCTCTACGAGTACGAGTACAAGGAGCTTGAGGGCGACGACTATGAGCTCTTCCACCGCGTCTGGGAGGAATATTCCCCCGCCAAGTTCAGCGACGTACCCTACAGCCAGTGGTACTACCAGTACGTCTCCCCCCTCGCCTGCGCCGGGATAATGGACGGCTATGAGGACGGCAGCTTCCGCCCGTCCGGGAACATCACGGCGGGCGAGGCGCTGAAGCTCGTCCTGCTCGCCGCGGGCTATCCCGCGCAGGAGCGCACGGGCGCACACTGGGCCAGCGGCTATCTCGACCTTGTCCTCTCCGAGGGCATCCTCTCCGAAGAGGACGTGAGCTCCCTCGACGCGCCCGTGACGAGGCTCTTCATCGCCAAGCTCGCGGCCCGCGCCCTCCGGCTGGAGACCTACAGCAGCACCTATTTCTCCGACACGAGCGACGGCTACGTCGGCGCGCTCTTCAACGTTGGCGTGATCGAGGGCAGCACCTCCGGCGGCGAGCCCGTCTACCTGCCCGACAACAACATCAACCGCGCGGAGATGAGCGCCGTTGTCTGGCGCATCTACAACCTCGACCTGTGAAAAGAGCGGCCGCCCCATGGGCGGCCGCTCTTTTTTATCACAGCGCCTCCAGGCGCTCCACTATCGTACCCAGCACGCGGTAAAAGGCGGCAAGCTCCTCCGGGGGGATGTCCCCGCTCACGCGCTGGAGCTTTTCGTCCACGATCGCGGACATCTCCTCGGCCGTCTCGCGGCCCTCCTGCGTCAGCTCAAGCGCGCCGCGGTAGCGCCGCCGCGGCCCCGGCGCGGCCTCGCGGATGAGGCCCAGGCCCATGAGCTCCGAGGCAACGCGCGAGACCAGCGCCCTGTCCACGCCGCACAGCGCCGCCAGCTCTGAGGCCGGCAGCCCCCGCTCCTGCTCCAAAAGCGCCAGCAGGCAGGAGACGTGTACCCCGCGCAGGCCGTAGCCTCGCACATTCTCCGCCTTGGCCCGCTGCAGCGCCTTCTCCGCCCGGGATATGAGCCCGGAAAACTCCCGGAACCTCTCAGAATACATGGCCTTCCGCCTCCTTCGGCGTTATCATACTCCAAAGATATTGACAAGTCAACATTTTAGGAGTATAGTTTGTTGACTGCTCAACATCTTATGAAATCGGAGGCTGACATGGCTATACGCATTATAACGGACTCGACCTCGGACTTCACCCGGGCCGAGGCCGCGCAGCTGGGGCTGGAGATAGTCCCGCTGAAGACCCGCTTCGGGGACGAGGAGTACATAGACGGGGTGACGATATCCCCGAAGGAATTCTACGAGAAGCTCATAGAGGGCGACGTGCTGCCCACAACGAGCCAGCCCTCCCCATCGGAGTTTGAGGAGGTATATGACCGCGTGCTCGGCCCGGAGGACGAGGCGGTGGTCATCACCATCTCCGCGGAGCTCTCCGGCACCTGCCAGAGCGCGCTCATCGCGGCGGAAAAGTACGAGGGCCGCGTACACGTGGTGGACAGCCGCAGCGCCTCCATAGGCACGCAGATCCTGGTCCGCCGGGCGCTGGAGCTTGCGCCCGGGGCGAAGGGCGCGGCGGAGCTGGCGCATCAGCTCACGCAGGAGCGCGAAAAGGTCTGCGTCATCGCCCTGCTGGACACCCTTGAATACCTCAAGCGCGGCGGGCGCATCTCTTCCGCCGTGGCCTTTGCCGGGGGCGTGCTGGCCATAAAGCCCGTCGTCTCCATCCAGGACGGCGCGGTGCAGCTCGTAGGCCGGGCGCGCGGCTCCAAGAACGGGAACAACCTGCTCTCGGAGTTCATCAAAAAGCGCGGCGGCGTGGATTTCTCCCTGCCCCACACCCTGGGCTACACGGGCCTGTCCGACGCGCTGCTGCAAAAATACGTACACGACAGCGCCCATCTCTGGACCGAGCACGCGGAAAGCCTGCCGGTCTGTCTCATAGGCTCGGTGATAGGCTCCCACGGCGGCCCCGGCGCCGTAGCCGTGGCCTTCTTCCGCCGCGGCGACCTCTGAGCCGCCCGGCACGCAGCGCAAAATGGCAAAAATGCCGCCCCCGTCGGGGCGGCGTTTTCTCTTTATCCCGCTTTAGCACAAACGTGAGACAGGCAGAAGTCCTGTAGTGACAGTGTTCTCGATGTCACGCTCCCACGTCTGCTGAGAGGTACAATCGACCTCACTCATGTCCAATCCCTTGTATGGGCGTGGTTCCACCCGCTCCCGGCGCGGGATGGCTGCGGGCGGCTTAGGCCGCCCGCAAAGGGGGAACCCCCGGCGAGGGTTCCCCCTTTGACCCCCTCCTGCGCTTTGTGAGCACAAGAGAGTTCCGCGCGCTGCGGCGCGCGGCCAGGGCTCCGCCCCTGGACCCCGCCCGCTTTTTTGTAAAAAAAGCGGGGCAAAAAAACTTTTTAAACGCCAGTCTACATCCGACCCAAGCCCCTCGCCCCTGGGGCGAGTGATCC
>ENA-OQCL01000588-OQCL01000588.1-human-gut-metagenome-genome-assembly--contig:-NODE-588-length-16703-cov-7.025519_pt1 | contig 16703 bp, 15 predicted proteins | sample MGYA00242502_ERZ504586 | MGnify/ENA primary metagenome ERZ504586 (study PRJEB26092, sample SAMD00036316) | human gut metagenome | host: Homo sapiens | study: EMG produced TPA metagenomics assembly of... | reverse complement strand
ACCTCCTCGGCGGAAAGGCCGCTCATGGCCCGGACCTCGCTGTATTTCGCAAAAGCGCCCTTCACCTTGAACTGCGCCCAGAGCGAGAGCAGTATGGCGGGAATGAGCACGATTACTGTCGGGTCAAAAAACGGATATATCATCCGCACACCTCCACGTTATCTAAAATTACTCCTATTATACGATATTTACCGCCGTTTATGCGTGCTTCGCGTAAAAACCGGCAATTTCGCTCACTATGCGCTCCTGCTCCTCGGGCAGCAGCTCGGGGAACATCGGCAGCGCGAGCACGTCGTCCGCGAGCGCCTCGGCGACGGGGAAATCGCCCTTCTTGTAGCCGAGGTTCGCGAAGCAGCGCTGCAGGTGCAGCGGCAGCGGATAGTAGACGCGCGTCGTAATCCCGCGCTCCGCGAGATACTTCATAAGCTCGTCGCGGTGCTTCGCGCGCACTACGTACTGGTGGTAGACGTGACGTCCGCCCGGGAGCTCCGCGGGCGGCGTGACGAAGTCGAGCAGCCCCTTCTCGCCGAAGAGCATCATATAGCGGCCCGCGACGATGCGGCGCTCTTCGTTCCAGCCCTCGAGGTGGCGCAGGCGCACGCGCAGAATCGCGGCCTGCAGCGCGTCGAGACGGCTGTTGATGCCGACCTCGTCGTGGAAGTATGTCGTCCCCGCGCCGTGGACGCGCAGGCGGCGGATCCTCGCGGCGAGTTCCTCGTCGTCAGCTATCGCGACCATGCCGCCGTCGCCGTAGCAGCCGAGGTTCTTCGTCGGGAAGAAGGAGAAGCAGCCGAGCTTGCCGACCGAGCCGCTGCGCGCGACGCGCCCGCCTATCATGCGGTGCGCGCCTATCGCCTGCGCGCAGTCCTCGACGAGCGCGATATTGCGCGAGGCGAGCTCGTCCTTAATCTCCTCGAGCGGACACATCTGCCCGAAGAGGTGGACCGGCAGCACGGCCTTCGTGCGCGGCGTGATCTTCGCGAGAATATCTTCGGATTTGATGTTGTAGGTGACGGGGTCGACGTCGGCGAAGACCGGCGTGCCGCCGCAGCGCGTGATGCAGCTCACCGTGGCGAAGAAGGTGAAGGGAGTCGTGATGACCTCGTCGCCCGGCTTCAGGTCGAGCGCCATCATCGCGAGCACGAGCGCGTCAGTGCCGGAGGCGCAGCCGACTGCGTTCTTCACTTCGAGGTAGGCGGCTATCTCGCGCTCGAGCGCCTCGACCTCGGGGCCGAGGATGAAATGCTGTGTCTCGAGCACGCGAAGCACCGCGACGTTGATTTCCTCCTTGACGCGGGCGTAGTTCCTTGTAAGGTCGAACGACGGTATATTTGTCATATTGGGCATGATTTCTGCGGTCCCCCTCTACTCCTTTTCTTTTTCCTTCGCCTTCGCGGCGGCCTCCGAGAACATCGCGTGCACGCGCTCCAGATGCTGCTTCATGAGCTCCTGCGCGCCTATCCTGTCGCGCTGCGCTATCGCGCGCAGAATCGCGCGGTGCTCGCCCGACGACTTGTTCTCGGCCTCGATGAATTTGCTGTAGAAATAAATATAGACGTTGGTGCGCTGGATTATATTGTCCACGTACTCGCTGAGCACGTAGTTCTTCCCAGCCTCGGCGATGATGCGGTGGAAGTCGTTGTTCGCGGCGAGGAAGGCGTCCACGTCGCCCGCGTCGTAGGCGGCGTCGCCGTCGCGCACGAGGCCGTCGAGCCTTTCGAGCGTGCGCTTGTCCATGCCGGTGCGGCAGGCGAGCTCGACGCTCATATTCTCAAGATACTCGCGGACGGAATAGGAATTGTCCATCTCGTGCGAGGACGGCGAAGCGACGCGCGCCCCGCTGTTCGGGACGATCTTCACGAGCCCTTCGTTCGCGAGCCTGCGCAGCGCCTCGCGCACGGGCGTGCGGCTGACTCCCATTTCGTTCGCTATTTTAACCTCGAGGAGCCTCTGTGCGGGCTTCAGCTCGCGGCTCAGGATTTTTCCGCGCAGCTCCATGTACACGGAATCCGACGAGGTGTTATACATCCGATGCAGCATTATTAAAACATCCCCCTAAAAACTGACGCGCGCGCTTCCCGCGCACACGGTGTAGAACAAACACAACTAACAATCTTAGCATAAAAACGCGCGCGCGCAACAAAAGAGAACATAAATCCGCGCCGCCGGAAAATTTTTGACAGCCCAGCCCGCGGGCCGTAAAATAATCGCCATGAACAAAAGGCTTATCGTTCTCATCCTTTCAATATCGACCATCGTCGCCTACGGCTACGCGCTCGGCGGCCTCGGCAGCTACGCTATGGGCGTGCCGAAGCCCGTGCCCATCGCGGCGGGGCTTTCGTGCGGCACGGTCTTCGCCGTCGCGGCGCTGAGGCTCTGGAAGAGCTACCTCGAAGAGCTCGAACGCGAGAGAAAAGCCCTCGAAGCGGAAGAAGGGCAAAACGAAGAAAAGTCCGGCGATTCGCGGGCGGAAGAGTAAACGCGCCGGAAGCGCCGCCGGTTCGCGCCGCGCGCCTGAAACCGACGCCGCAGGCGTCAAACAAGCCCGCCCGCGCAAAACCAACGGCGCAGGCGTCGAACGCAGACGCGCGCCATGAATTTACGAAAACTACCAAACGCATAGGAAAGAGCCGCGGCTTGAGGCCGGCGGCTTTTTTCGTTTTTCGTCGAGCCGCGGAATTTTCGCAGACTCGCCGCCGCGGCGCAAAATTGATGAAAGGTCCGCCGCGCCGCTTTATGCTAATCAACCTTACTTAAGCCCTCGCCTCACACATTGAACACGGAGGCCCCTGACAGAAGCATTCAGGGGCGACATCGGTTTTATAAATCCCGCGCCTCGCGCATGAAAAAGCCGCCGCGTCCTCGACGGAGCGGCGGCTTCGTGTGTGTTCGTTTCTTTTACGCGGCGCTTACGGCTTCACCAGCGGAAGGTCGGGATTGCCGGCCCAGGCCTGGAAGCCCGCGTCGTAGCTCTGGCTCTTCGTGAAGCCCGCGTAGCGCAGGAGCATCGTGACGAAGGCCGAGCGGACGCCCGCCGTATCGTAGACGACTATCTCGGTGTCGGTCGTGATTCCGTAGGGGGCGAGAAGCGCGGCGACTTCCTCGGCGCTCTTGAAGTGTCCCTGCTCCGTCACGAAGTTCTCGCGAGAGATGTTGACCGCGCCGGGGAGGTGTCCCGCGCGCTTCTCCTGGAACGGGCGGATTTTTCCGTTGAATTCGGGCTGCGTGCGCACGTCGATGATCGCGAGGCCCGGCTTGCCGAGGTTGTCGTTTATCCACTGCGTCGTCGCGGTGTAGTTCGGCACGTACTTGCTTATCGTGAAGGCGACGGTCTTGGCCTTGACCTTGTTCTTCGCGAGCTGTCCGCCCGCGGCCTTCCACGCGCCTATGCCGCCTTCGAGTATCTTCGCGTTCTTTATTCCGGCCTGGCGGAGTATCCAGAGCGTCCAGCCGCTCTGCCCCAGCCGCCCGCGTCGCAGTAGGCGACTACGGTCTTTTTGCCGTTGATGCCGAGCGCGCCTATGCGTTTCGCCATCGTCGCTTCAGGCCATATAGTCCCCCATTTATCTGTGCCCTGCTTCGCGTTCATGTTGGCGAAGTAGGTCCACGGCGCGTTGACCGCTCCGGGGATGTGTCCGCCGAGGTAGAGGCTCTCGGGGCGCGCGTCCACGAGCACGACGTTCTTAATGTTGGCCTTGAGCCAGTCGGCGCTGACGAGGATGCTCTCTCTCGTCTCGGGCGTTCCGGCCTGCATCGGCGACGGGTTCAGCGGGCGTCCAGCGGGAACCTCGGCAGAGGCGGGAGAGGCAGGGGCAGCGGTCGCCGCGGGCTGCGCCGGTATCTCTACCGTCGCGGGCTTCGCGGGCGTTTCAGGAGCGGGCTGCGCTTCGGGCGCGGAGGGCTGAGGCTCGGGCGCGGACTCCTCCGCCGGCTCCGCGGCGTCCTGCGCCGGGACCGCGACTACTCCGCGGTTGTTGCCGGCGTCTCCGGCTTCCTGCGCGGCCTGCTGCGCCGCTTCGCGCACTATCTGGTCGACCGCGGCGGCGGCGGGGTTGGGCGTCTCGGGCGTCTCGGCCTGCTGCGCGGGCGCTTCGCTCTCCTCGGCGGCGGGGGCCTGAGCTTCGGCCTTGTCCTCGGCGGCTTCTCCGCCGGTCTTCTCCTGGTTCGTCGCCTTGAAGGAGTTGATCTGCGCCATTATCGAGCTTGCGCCGTCGTCTTCCGCCGCGAGCGCGAACTGCGCGGCTCCCGCCATCATCGCGGCGGCGAGCGCCAGCGTTAGGAGTTTCTTCATATTACCAGTCCTTTCTTGATTCCCGGCCTTCGCCGGTTTTGTCGTTTTCCGCGAGCTTTCGCGAATTATAGCACAGCTTTTTGTGAGTTTTATGAGAGCTTCCAGTTGTCGTAAATCCAGCGCGCGGCGCGGCGCGCTTCGTTGAAGTCCCCGGCTTCGTCCGCGCCGGTATCCGCGCCGTCGCGGCGCAGCCGCAGCCAGTCGCCGTACTCGACGAGCACGCCGCCGTGCGCGAAGTGGTCGAAGACGAGGTCGAACTTCGGTATGCCCCAGAGCAGGTTCGGCTGTATCGCGCCCGCGTTGACGAGCGAGGCCGTGAGCCGCTGGAGCAGGCTCTTGATTCCTTTTTTGTGGCCGACGCGCAGAAGCACGGCGCGGTGTCCGCCCGTTATCGTCTCGGAGACCATGTTGACGGAGTCCTCGGTGCAGAAGACCTCCGTGGAAAATCCGAGCATCGCGGGTATCGGGTTGAAAGCGTCCTCCGCGGCGATGAGCAAATATTTGACGCAGGGCGAGTGCGAGGCGAGCGTCTTCACCATTTTCGAGGCGGCGTCGCTCGTGCGGCGCGAGGTCGTGATGAATACGTCCGCGCCCGCGTGCTGCGCGAGGTTGAGTATCTGCCCGATTTGCTTCTTGACCCACTCGGCGCTTATCTCGTAGTTCGCGTCGTCGCCGCCTATGAGTATCGACCATTTTTCGGCGGCGTCCGAGGGATGGGCCGCGAGCAGGGCTTCGGCCTCTTTCTCTAAATTTTCTTTTACGACGTAGTTCGGCGAGCCGAGCGTGACGAAGACATTCGGCTTGCGCTCCGGGTAGTCGTGCTCGGGCACTATCGCGTAGTCGAAGGGCTCCGTGCCGAGGACGCTCGGCGTCATTATCGTCGCGCAGGCGCAGCGCCAGATGTAGCCGAGCGCTATGTTGTATGGCGCGGGCGTGCTTCCGGCGGAGAGTATCAGCGCCGCGCCCGAGCCCTCCTGCACGCCGCGCTCCGCGAACCACTGGCCGACGCGGCGGATGAGCTGTTCGCCGCCGTTCGCTGCGAGCCAGTCGCGCGCGTCGCGCCTCGTGCCTCCGAGCAGGGCCTTGGACGACGATTTGGCGCGCGCCTTAGCCGCGCCCGTAAGCTGCGGTACCTCGGCCTCAAGCACCTCCGCGCCCGTGAGCCGCGAGAGCCAGTAGGCGACGCCGCGGCTCTGGTTGACGTGTCCGCGGATTCCCTCGCTCAGTATGACGATCACCTTGAGCGCGTCGCCGGGCGTCATTTTTCTTCGTTCTTCCTCTGTGCGAATATCCTGCGCACCTCTTCAAGGTCTTCGATAGTGTTGACGTTCGGACCTTCGGAGGGGTATTTCGTCGGGATGACCGCCATCGAGTAGCCGTGCTCGAGTATGCGGAGCTGTTCGAGGCTCTCGGTCTGCATCAGCGGCGTCGGCGGGAGCGAGACGAGCTTCAGCAGGAATTCCTTCGTAAAGGCGTATATGCCGAGGTGCTCCCATACGGGGCAGCCCGCGGAATTTCTCGGGTAAGGTATCGGCGAGCGGCTGAAGTAGAGCGCGCGGCCGTTCTGCGCGCGGACGACCTTGACGATGTTCGGGTTGTGGAAGTCCTCGTCGCGCGTTATCGGCACGCAGACGGTCGCGGAGTCGGCCTCCGGGTCCGCGATGAGGCCGTGCGCGAGCTCACCGAGCATTCTCGGGTCGAGCATCGGCTCGTCGCCCTGTATGTTGATTACGTAGTCGGTGTCGATTTTCGCCGCTATCTCGGCAGCGCGGCTCGAGCCGTCCGGATGGTCGGCGCGCGTCATCGCGACGTCGCCGCCGAATTTCTCCGCCGCGTCGTATATCCTGTGGTCGTCGGTCGCGATTATGACGCGGAAGAAGACGCCCGAGGCGCAGGCGCGGCGGTAGACGTGTTCGAGCATCGTCTTGCCGCCTATCTCGAGCAGCGGCTTTCCGGGAAGCCTCGACGAAGCGTAGCGCGCGGGGATGACCCCGAGTATCTTAGGCTGCGTCATCTTAGCGCGCGGCTTTCCACTCGCGGAACTTCCGCAGCATCTTTTCGCGGTCGAGCGGCTTCACGTTCTTCACTATCCACTCGCGCATCGCCTTGCCGTCCTCCGTCTCCTGCTTGTAGCTCATGAAGCCGAGCTCTATGCCGAGCGCATCGGCTATGCGCAGAGCGAAGACGGGCCATATCATGCCGATGTCGCCGATTACGGGCAGGCTTCCCTCGTGGCGCGCGAAGGCCGACATTTCCATGCGGAAGGGGATTTTTGAAATTTTCGTCTTCGGCAGCCCCTTGTCGATCGCCTCCTGTATCATCGCGCTGGACTTCTGGAGGTCCTGCGCGCGGCGGAGGTTTTCGTCGAGGTCGAAGCGCACGAGCGTCTTATCCTTGAGGCTGTAGACGCGCTGCCCCTGCCACCACGACCAGATGCCGTGGCCCGTGTAGGTCTCAAACGGCCCGTCGTGTATCTCCTGCGTCAGCGCTACGGCGGATTCGATTATCACGTCCGCGGAGCCGAGCATGTCGGCGATGCGGCGCGAGCGCTCCGCTACGGGGATGCTGTCGCCGACGGAGAGGCCGACGTGTCCTCCGCCGACCATCTGCGGTATCGTGACGAGGACGGGGACGCCGCGCTCCGCGCCCGCGCCGAGCATCGTGCGCGCGTCGCAGCCCCAGCCCGCTACGGTCTCGAAGGGCAGGCCGCACTGACGGCAGAGCGAGAGTATCTCCTCTGCGAGCTTCTCGGTGCGCAGCCCCATCGGGTACGCCATGTTCGCCGCGGCCTTGATGACCATGTGGCCCTCGGCGGCGTGACGCTTCGCGAGCAGCTCGCGGTCGAGCAGCATTTCTTTTCCGAGCTCGTCGAGCTCTTCGTCGGTCATGTCGGTGAACTCGAAGACGTTGCCGCGCGGCATCTTCTCCTCGTCCATGCCGAGCTGCGCCGCTCCGCACATCTTGACGCGGTCGAGCGCGCCGCCCATCTCGTGGTTGACGACTGCGGAGCTCGTCGTGACGCCGTCGACGACGCCCTTCGTTATGAGCTCGGCGATGAGCGTCGTGACGCCCTCGTGGAGGTTCGGGCCGCTGCCGGTGACGACGGCGACCTTGCCGCCCCTTTTCTTGGCTTCGACGACTTTGTTTACCGCCGCGTCGAGAGCTTCGCGCGAGCGTTCGTCGAGGCCGTTGTAAAATTCCTCTATTAGTCCGCGGTTAATTGCCATTTTCTCTTTCCTCCGCTTCCGTCAGAGATATTTTTTTATGATTTTCCACGTGCGCGCGGATGCGCCGCGTGATTTGTCGAAGTATTCGCGGCTCAGCGCGAGCCATTTTTCGCGGCCCGCCTCGCCCTCTTCCGCTATGTCGAGCCAGACGCGCGCGAGGCCCTCTTCGTCCGCGACCTGCGAGGCCGCGCCCATCGCGATGAACGCGCGCGAGGCGTGAGCGAAGTCCTCCATGTGCGGGCCGTACTGTACGGGGACGCCCCACGAGAAGGGCTCGAGGATGTTCTGCCCGCCCTTGTCGGCGAAGCTGCCTCCGACGAACGCGGAGCGCGACGCGCCGTAGAGGTCGAAGAGCACGCCTATGCGGTCTATTATCAGCACATCCCAACCGGCGGTCAAGCCGGAGAACATCGCGGTCCTGTACTCTGCGGGCACGAGCGAAGCGACAGCCGCCGCGCGCTCCGGGTGGCGCGGGGCTATGACGAGCCGCGCCTCGGGGTGACGGCCGCGCAGAATCGCGAAGGCGGCGAGAACTTTTTTCGTCCTCGCCCGTGTGCGTGCTGCCCGCGATGAATATCGGACGCTCCGGCTCGCCGAGCTCCGCCGCGAGTTTGTCGCGCGCGGCTTCGTTCCTGCGCGCGAGCAGCGCGTCGACCTTGCCGTCGCCCATCACGAAAAGATTTTTTTTCTTCGACGCCGATGCGCGTCAGCCGCTCCCTGTCCTCTTCGTCGCGCAGGAAGAGCGAGGAAAAGAGCGAGTACGCGCCGCGCGCGAGCGGACGGCGCAGGCCGCCCTGCACGCGCGCCCACGTCCTGTCCGATATGCGGCCGTTGATGAGGAACGCGGGGATTCCGCGGTCGCGGCACTCGGAGAGCATGTTGGGCCAGAGCTCAGTCTCAGCCGCCGCGAAGGCCGCGGGGTTCAGCGCGTCGAGCGCGCGGCGGACGAAGAGATTTTGTCCCACGGGTAATATATATGGAAGTCGTATAAATCCTTGCCGAGGCGCTCCGCCATAGCCCTGCCGGTCTGCGTCGTCGTCGAGATGACGAAGGGGCCCTCCCAGCCGTCCTCGCGCGCCGCCTTGATGAAGGGCACGGCGGCCTGCACCTCGCCGACGGAGACGGCGTGGACCCACACGGGCCGCCGTCCGCGCAGCGCGGCGAGCTTTTCGGGCGCTATCAGCCCCTGGCGCTCGTCGTTGCCCTCGGTGTACTTCGCCTTGAGCTTTTTATGCGAGAGCGCGAAGAATATATCTATCGCGCCCCCGTAGAGGCCGCGCAGCAGAGACAGCTACGCCACCCCCGCCTTGAGTATCTCGTGGATATGGACCATGCCGACGGGCCTGTTATCGTCGTCGACGACTATGAGCGCCGAGACCTCCCACTGCTCGACGATGCGCACCGCTTCGACGGCGAGGCGGTCGGGGCCGATGACGCGCGGATGCGTCGTCATCGCCTGCGAGACCGGGAGCTCGAGCCCTTCGACGCCGTTCTTCTCGATGAAGCGGCGCAGGTCTCCGTCGGTGAAGACGCCGACGAGCCTGCCGTCGTCGCCGACGATGGCCGTCGCGCCGTAGCCCTTGCTCGTGATGTCGAATATCGCGTCGCGCACGCGCGCGTGGACGTTCGTCACAGGCAGTTTGTCGCCGCTGCCCATGAGGTCGCGCACGCGGAGCAGCAGACGCTTGCCGAGCGAGCCGCCCGGATGGAAGAGCGCGAAGTCTTCCTTCTGCAAGCCGAGCAGCAGCGTCGCCATGCCCGCGACGGCGTCGCCTATCGCCATCTGCAGCGTTGTGCTGCTCGTCGGAGCGAGGCCGAGCGGGTCGGCCTCGGCCTCGACGTGGCTGTTGAGCACGACGTCGGCCTCGCGCGCGAGCGACGACTGCGGGTTGCCGGTCACCGCGATTATCGGCGCGCCGATTCTTTTGAAGTATGGAATGATGTCTATAAGCTCATGCGTTTCTCCGCTGTTGCTGAGGAAGTAGCCGACGTCCTCGCGGCATACCATGCCGAGGTCGCCGTGCGCTCCCTCCGTCGCGTGCAGGAAGAAGGCGGGAACGCCGAGCGAGGCGAAGGTCGCCGCGCTTTTGCGTCCGACGTGGCCGGACTTGCCGAGCCCGGAGACGACGACGCGTCCGCGGCAGCGGCTCACAAGATGCGCCGCGCGCGCGATTTCGTCGCCGAGACGCCCCGCCGCCGCTTCGAGCGACGCGGCCTCCTTGAGCAGGATTTCGCGCCCCGTCGTTATCAGTTCGTCGTTGGAAATTTTTTTGCTCTTCGCGTTCGTATGGAAGGCTCATCGTCTATTCCTCCGCCCAGTCAAGCCGCGAGAAGCCGAGCTTCCCGCGCACAACGCCGTCTATCTCATGCACCTGCCGCAGAACCTCGCGCACCTTCGCGAGAGGTATCGAGTTCGGCCCGTCGCATTTCGCACGCTCGGGCTCGGGGTGAACCTCCATGAAGAGCGCGTCCATGCCTATCGCGGCCGCCGCGCGTATGAGCGGCAGGACGAACGAGCGGTCGCCGCCGCTGCACGTGCCCTTGCCTCCCGGCTTCTGCACGCTGTGCGTCGCGTCGAACATGACCGGCACGCCGAGCGAGCGCATGACAGGCAGCGAGCGGAAGTCTACCGAGAGCTCATGATAGCCGAACTCCGTGCCGCGCTCGCAGAGGATTACGTCCTCGCAGCCGCTCTCGCGGCATTTGCCGAGCACCGAGGCCATGTCCTCCGGGGCCATAAACTGCGCCTTCTTCACGTTGAGCGGCTTGCCGGTGCGGCTCGCCGCCGCGAGCAGGTCCGTCTGGCGGCAGAGGAAGGCCGGTATCTGAAGCAGGTCGACGTGCTTCGCCGCAGCCTCGGCCTGCCACGGCTCGTGAATGTCCGTGACGACGGGGACGCCAGCCTCGCGCCCGATCTCCGAGAGCCATTCGAGCCCTTTCTCGATTCCGGGGCCGCGGTAGCTCTTTATCGAAGTCCTGTTCGCTTTGTCGAAGGAAGCCTTGAATATATAGCCGAAGCCGAATTCGGCGCAGTATTCCTTCATCGTCTTCGCAATCGCCAGCGCCTCCTCGAAGGTGTCGAGCACGCACGGGCCTGCGGCCACGGCGAGCGTTCCCCCTCCGACGGAGACGTTCCCGACCTTCACCACTCTTACGTCATTTGAGGCGGACATCTTCATCAGCTCCTTCGCCTTTCGTTTTTCTATTCGCCGAGCGAATCGAGGTATTTCTTATATTTTTCATAGACGCGGCAGCGGGCCTCCCAGCCCAGCTCCGCCGCGCAGTAATCGACGACGTTGTCGAGCGCGCCCATGCGTCCGAGGTTCTTTATGCCGGCCTCCTGCATCGAGCGGCGCAGCTCCGGGTTCGTCAGTATGCGCTCAGCGGCGGCCGCGAGCTCCGCGGACTCCGCGGGCACGAGCACCTCCGCTTCGCGCAGCAGCTTCTTCTGGCGCAGCTTGCCGCGCTCTATTATCGAGACGACGGGGACGCCGAGCCCGCGCAAAGCTGGTTCGCCGTCCCGCCGAGGCCGACGAGCAGCTCCGCGCCGTAGGCCGCCGCGGCGACCGGCGCGCGGCATATCGTCACTTCGGCGGCGGCGGAGCGCAGCGTCCCGCCGTCCTCCGAGAGCGTCCAGCCGTCGAGGTTCTCTGTCATTTTTTTCAAATCTATCGTCGGCGCTGGCACCATGACGAAGCAGCACTCCATCTTCGACGCGAGCAGCGTCACGGTGTCGAGCACGAGCTTTATGTCGTCGTAGGCGCGCGGACGGCTGCCGGGCAGCAGCAGGATTTTGAAGCCCTTGCCGTTCCACGCGAAGGCCGGCTCGTTCGTCTCGTCGAGCAGGTCCATGATTGGGTTGCCCTGGAAGACAGCGGGCACGCCGCGGTCGACGAGCTCGCGCGCGGTCTCCTCGTCGCGCGTCCAGACGAGGATGCAGCGGCGGCGCATCAGCCATTTTTCTATGCGCATGTGTCCCGTGAGGTGGACGGACTTCGCCGTCGCGACGAAGAGCGGCTTCATGCCCTGTCCCCAGAGCACGGAGAGCAGCAGGTAGACGTCGCCGACGCAGACGGGCGTGCGGTACTTCCCGCAGAGCTCGCGCATCTTCTTCATCTGGCTCTTTATCGCGCCGCCGAGGCCGTGGCGCATGTCGCCGACGAGGTCGCGCAGGTGGTACTTCACGACGCCGCCGCTCGGCATGTCCGCGGGCGGCGAGACGACGTTGATTCCGTTCATCTTGTACGGCTTGCCGGAGCCGACGAGCGCAAAGGCGTCGACGTTGGCGCATGGGAAGCGCGCCTTGAGCTTCTTCGCGAGCACGACGCCTATCGCGTCCTCGCCGTTGCCGTTCGAGGCGACGAGGAACGACGGGCGCAGCTTTTCGAGGATTTTCCGACGGAAGCCGAGCGGGTCGCGCAGCGCGACCTTGATGCATGGAACGTATAGCGGCAGGTTGAGGCTCAGCTTCCGCGGCATATTCGCAAGATCTTTCTCAGTGCAGACGAAGCCGTCGGCCCCTATCTCCGCGGCGAGCTTTTCAAGCTCCGCTATTTCGTTTTCGGTGAGTATGTGATGATCGCGGTAAGTCCGCCGCTCGGCGACAGCGACGCCCAGTTCGTCGAGGAACTGATAAAATCCGCCGGGGTTGCCGATTGCGGAGAGCGCGATGTATTTGCCCTCCGGCACGAAGCCTTCGTCCTCGACCGTGCGTTCGCCGCCGCCGGCCTCGCGCGCTATCCAAGACTCGAGCTTTATGTCCGCGACGAAGATTCTGTCCTCCGTCACGTAGGGCGAGATTTTTTCCTTGATTTCCTCAATCGCGCCGGCCTTCGCCTGGTTCGCCTTCGTCAGCACGATGATGTCGGCGCGGCGGAAGGCCGACATGGGCTCGCGCATCGAGCCCGCCGGTATGACCTGCCCGTTGCCGAAGGGACAGGTCGAGTCGACGAGGACGATGTCCACGTCGCGCCCCATCTTCCTGTGCTGGAAGGTGTCGTCGGTGACGGCGACCTCCGCGCCGAGAGAGGCGAGCAGCTTGACGCCCTCTATCCTCTTGCGCGAGACGACGACCTTCGTGTCGGGCAGGCGGCGCGAGAGCATGAGCGGCTCGTCGCCAGCGAAGTCGCGGCGCGTGCTTTTTTTATCCTGCCCTATCCAAAGCGGCGGGTGCTCCTTCGTCCTGTAGCCGCGGCTCACGAGGCCCGCCTTTATCCCGGCCTCGGCGAACTGGCGCACGACGTACTCGGCCATCGGCGTCTTGTTGGTCCCGCCGAAGCAGTTGTTCCCGATGCTCACGACGGGGAGCACCGGGTCGGCGACGGAGAATATCCCGCGCTTATAGAATCCTATCCGCAGCCGCATCCATGCGCGCGTCACGAACTGGCAGGGCCAGAGGAAGCCCCATACCGGAGAGCCTCCCTCGCCGCGCGCGTATTTAAGATAGCTGCGAAGTATCCACGACATTTTTCTATTCCGTCTCTATATGCTCGCCGGCCGTGAAGAGCCTGTAGTAGTGGCCGTGAAGCGCGAGCAGCTCGTCGTGCGTGCCCGACTCGGTTATCACTCCGTCGCGCAGCACGAATATCCTGTCGGCGTCGCGTATCGTCGAAAGGCGGTGCGCGATGATGATCGCGGTGCGCCCTTCCATAGCGTTGCGCATCGCCTCCTGCACCTGCTGTTCGACGAGCGCGTCGAGCGACGAGGTCGCCTCGTCCATTATCAGTATGCGCGGGTCGCGCACGACGGCGCGCGCAATCGCGACGCGCTGGCGCTGTCCGCCCGAGAGCGTCACGCCGCGCTCGCCGACCTCGGTGTCGAAGCCCTTCGGCAGCGTCGCGATGAAGTCGTAAATTCCCGCAATCTTCGCCGCGCGCACAAGGTCGTCGCGCGTCGCGCCCTTGAAGCCGTAGCTGATGTTGTAGGCGAGCGTCCCCTTCATGAGCACGGGGTCCTGCGGCACGACGCCTATCTGTCGGCGGTAGGACTTGAGATCGAGGTCGCGCAGGTCGATGCCGTCGATTTTTATCGCGCCCCACTGCGGGTCGTAGAAGCGCATGACGAGGTCCGCTATCGTGGACTTGCCCGCGCCGGTCGGTCCGACGATGGCGATCTTCTCGCCGGGCTTTATCTCGAAGTTGATGTCCTTGAGCACCGGCTTCGACTCGTCGTAGCTGAAGCGCACGTCCTCGAATACGACGCGCCCCTCCATCTTCGGATGCGTTATCGGATTTTCGGCGAGCGGAACTTCGTTCGCTTCGTCGAGAATTTCAAAGACGCGGTCCGCCGAGGCGACGCCCTGCTGTATCGTGCTGACGACGCGGCTCAATACGCGCACCGGCTGCACGAGCAGGCCGACGTAGGTGCAGAAGGCTATGAGGCCGCCCGCGGTGAGCGAGCCCGCTATGACGCTGCGCCCGCCTATCCATAGTATGAGCGCGAGCGCCGCGATGAGGATGACCTCGACGAAGCCCTCGAGGATGCCGCGCACCTGCGTGCCCTTCATGAGCGCCTTGAAGTGGAGGTTGCTCTCTTCTTCGAATCTCTTGTATTCCTCTTCCTCCGTAGCGAAGGAGCGCACTATCTTGATGGACGAGAGAGCCTCCTGCGCGATCGCCGCGACCATCGCGAGCCGCTCCTGTATTACGGAGCCGACGCGGCGCAGCTTCGAGGCCGCCTTGTCGATGACGAGGACGGCGACGGGGATTATCGTGAAGGTCGCGAGCGTCAGCTTCCAGTTGAGGAAGAGCAGCAGCCCGATTATTCCGAAGAAGGTGACGCCCTGCACGACGAGGTCGACTATGACGTTCCCCAGAATGTTCTGGAGCGTCGCGACGTCGTTCGTGATGCGCGAGAGGAACTCGCCCGAGCGCTTCTTGTAGAGCGTGAGCAGCGAGAGCCGCTGCGTGTGGTCGTAGAGCTCGAGCCTTATGTCGATGACGACCTTCTGCCCAACCCACGTCATGAGGTAGAGGTTCGCGTAGGCGAATACCGCCTTGAGTATATAGAGCACGACGACGCCGACGCAGAGGATGTTGAGCATGTAGAGCTTTTTCTGAATCAGCACGTCGTCGACGACGTTCTTGATGAGCCACGGCGGGATGATGCCGAATATCGCGGAGAGCACCATGCAGCCTATCGCGTAGGCGAGCCGCTTCTTATAGGGCAGGCAGTATTTGAGCAGGCGTACGTATGACTGCCATTCCTCTTTCTTCGCTAAGTTGAGCATTACGCCGCCTCCCCCGTTATGCGCGAGCACCAGAAGTCGTAGACGCCCTCTTCGCCGAGCGTCGCGCGCGCGCGTTCCATGACCTCGCCGGTGCGCCGGCGCAGGCCGCCGCGGTCTTCAAGCCACGCGAGCGCCGCGTCGGTCAGGTTCGCGGCGGTCGCCTTCTCCTGGAGCAGCTCCGGGAACATCTCGCAGCCCGCGAGGATGTTCGCCATCGCGTAGTATTTTGTCTTTATGACGCAGCGCGCCACGAGCGCCGAGATGGGGTTGAGCCTGTAGGTGACGACCATGTAGCGGCGGCGCAGCAGCGCTTCGACCGTTATCGTGCCGCTCGCGCCGACGGCGCAGTCCGCGGCCTCCATGAGCGCGCCGCCCGGGCCGTCGTAGTGGCGGATGCCCTTTTCGGAGAAGCGGCGTATCATTTCGGCGCGCACCGTCGGGTTGAGGCCCGGCGCTACGGAGAAGACCGGCTGCCAGCCCATCGAGCCGAGCGCCGAGGCCGCCTCCTCCATGATCGGGAGCAGGGACTTTATCTCGCTTCCGCGGCTTCCGGGAAGAAACGCGACGAGCTTGCCGGGCTCGTAGTCGACGCCGAGGTCCGGCGTCTCCGCGCGGTGGTTGTATTCCTCGAGAAGCGGATGCCCGCGCCACGCGCTCGCGCAGCCGCGCGAAAGCAGGTAATCGTGTTCAAATTTGAATAAAGGCAGACATTCGTCGACGTCGCGGCGAAGGTCCTTCGCGCGTCCGCTGCGCCACGCCCAGACCGTCGGCGGCGAGAGATAGAAAATTTTTCCGCGGTAGCCGCGCGCGCGCAGCTTCGCAATCAGCCGCATGTGGTAGTCCGGGCTGTCGCAGACGACGACGGCCTCGGGCGCGCGCTCGATTATGCGCTCCACCATCTCGCGGCGCAGCGCGAGTATCGAGGGTATCGCGGAGAACACTTCGGTGAGGCCGAGCAGTTGCAGCCGCTCGCCGTTCCATTCGGCGCGGACGCCAGCGTTTCTCGACTCGACGCCGCCCATGCCCCAAATGTCTCCGGAGTAGCCGCGTTCGCGCAGCTTCATGGCTAGGCGCGCCGTATAGTGGTCGCCCGACGCTTCGCCGGAGCTTATAAAGATCGACAAACTTCCACTCCTATGACGGCTATGCGCTCGCGTTCGGCGACGCGCGCAAATTCCTCGGGGTTCAGTATGAGCGTCCAGCCAGCGTGCAGCGCGAGGCAGGTCAGCTTCGCCTCCGCCATGTGCATCAGCGTGTCGGGGCCGACCGTCGGGATGTCGTAGCGCTCGTCCTGGTCGAGGCGCATCATCTTCGCGACGGTGCCGCCCTTGCAGAGCGAGCCGGCGCGAAGCAGCGTCGCGTCCGTCCCCTCCATCGCCTCGACCGCGATGACGGAGCGCTTGTGTACGATGACGGTCTGGCCGAACGAAAGCGGCACGACCTTTTTGCATATATCGAAGCCGTACTCCGCGTCGTCGAGCTCCTCGCGCGACGGCGCGCGTCCCGCGATGCGTCCCTTCCTCGCGAGGAGGTCGGGGATTATGTCGCGGTAGCTCAGCACGCGGAAGCCCTGCTTTTCGAGGAAGTCCACTATCGCGCCGAGGATGGAGTGGTCGTCGCGGAAAACGAGGCTCGCGAGGAAGCGCTGCGTCGTGAGGTCGAAGAGCGACGGCTTGAAGACGAGCGTCTTCGACACCGTGCCGGCCATGATGATGTCTCTCACGCCGCGCTTCTTCATGTCGTTTATCGTAAAGCCGAAGTCCGGCTTCGTTATGTTCACGACGTCGAGCGCGTACTTCGACAGCTCGCCTATCTGCTCTCTTATCGAATAGACGACAGGCGGGGTTCCCTGGTCCGTCAGCCGGCTCGCGATGGCGACGGGAAGAAGTCCTTCACCGGCGACTAGGGCTATCTGGTTTTCCACAATCATACCTCCCGGGCGGTTCTGCGAAGGAGC
>ENA-OQCL01000587-OQCL01000587.1-human-gut-metagenome-genome-assembly--contig:-NODE-587-length-16714-cov-4.067101_pt1 | contig 16714 bp, 20 predicted proteins | sample MGYA00242502_ERZ504586 | MGnify/ENA primary metagenome ERZ504586 (study PRJEB26092, sample SAMD00036316) | human gut metagenome | host: Homo sapiens | study: EMG produced TPA metagenomics assembly of... | reverse complement strand
AGAAAAACAATCCCAACATTGTGTATAGCCTGGACTTCGATGTGACACCGCACCTGCTGCGGCATACCTACATCACCAATCTTCTGTATGCAGGTGTTGACCCCAAGACGGTCCAGTACCTTGCCGGACATGAGAACAGCAAGACAACTATGGACATCTATGCAAGAGTAAAGTATAATAAACCAGAACAGCTATTCGATGTAGAAATTCTGCATTTCATCAAGCTGTACCCCCTCGTAAAAGTGGGCCTGTTTTTTTGGGTTAAGGAATAGACAACGAGGGCCGAGGCTCAAAAAAGCCCGGAATATCAAGGAAAATCATCGCTCAGACGATTGAAGTACGGCCTCAAGGCTGCCCGTCGCGCTCCCCAGTTCAGCAAGCGTTAACTTTATTCCCAAACGCATACAAAGCCCCAGAACCGATTTGTTCCGGGCTTTTTTCATGGTCGTTTTTGTCCGGCCCTGTGGGGGCTAAAGTGGAGCTGGGGACGTGACCTGGGTAGAAGGCTCTGGGGGGGCTGAAAGGGAGGCTATAAGATACCCGGGTTGGTTCCTGCCCTATCGCTGCAATGCTGGGAGGGCCGGTGGAGACAGAGGCCCCTGCCAGAGGCCAGCATAAACAGGACCGAACTTGACGCGACCCGATAAAGCAGGTTGTCCGCAGGGGATACCCGCCGCCATATCCCGAAACGGCGGCTGCTTGCACAGCCCGGCCCCATCTCCAGGGGATGCTGTCGTTGCCGCACAGCAGACGGGATGTTAGCATGGAGGGATGATATGGAGCTTTTATCAAAACGGGAATTTTATAAGAAGTACGCAACGAAGAAGGACAAAAGCAACATCAAAAGCGCGGCTATCTTCGCCTATATCTGTGCAGGAGTAAGCTTGGGGTTGGGGCTTTTGCAGCAGAACTACAGCGTGATCATCGACGTGGCGCTGATCGCTGGCCTCGGGTTGGGGATACATTTGCTAAGAAGCCGGGTATGCGCCAGCTTGTTGCTGCTGTATGGCTTTGCAAATTCCATCTTCGGCTTGCTTTCCACAGGCAGAATACAAGGCTGGTGGCTTATCTTGGCGGGATTCATGGCCGTGCAGGCTACCTTTCATTTCCATAAGGCTTACCGGCTGTTCCGCACCCAGGATATTCTCCCCCAGGAAGAGCCTATGCCGGAACCTTCTATGGAACATGCGCCGCAACAAACGGAAAAAAAGCATAGCAAAAAGGAAATTTTTATTTACATCCCTTCCTTTTTTAGGCCTGGTGGTATCCCTGCTGCTGCTGTGGTATTCCGTGAGCCCTGCCCTGTGCAACATGCGCTTTTCCCAGACCCAAACCCCTGTAGCGCTGCTCATGGGCTACGAAAGCTGGTATAAGGACATCCTCCTGGCATGGAGCATCGGGCTCCTGGTGGTGTTGGCGGCAGTGGCGGTGGCGGCCTGGAAAGGGTGCGCACCGGCAAAACCATTTCCCTGATGGTGGTTTGCCTGGCATTCCCGGTATTTTTAGGCTGGTTTATGATTGGGCAGGAGGGGGTGCCCACATTGCTGAATCAGGCCCAGGCGGATATCGCCCAGATCCAAAATGGTCAATTGCAGGAGGCCACCGTTTGGTTTAGCCCCAAGCTTCGCCCGGCCCGGCTTCCCGGCCCATTCAGCCAGGGACAGCCGGAACCGGTGACCCGCTATGGGGGTATCGGCGAGGATACCGGAGGCGAATGGATGTCGTTTTATGTGCCGAACCTTTTGGACTTTACGCTGGATCAGGACGCCTTGTATCATGAAAACCAAAGCATTGCCTGGAACCAGGAAAACGCCCGGCAATACCGAATCCGGTATACGGATAACTTCTATCTGGTGGTAGATGTGGAGCCGCTGGATTAAGGGAAAGGCTGCGACGAGGCTTGCCGCCCTGGAAAGGGACGGCGGGCCTTTTTTCTTGGGGGCGGACAGAGAAGGCCGCGCAGGGGAACGCGTTGCAAAAGGCGGGATGCCTAGCGTATAATATATAGGGAAGAAAACCCCATGACAAATTATTGGGTGGGAGGATGGAAATGGGAACGAGATTGTTTGGGACGGACGGCGTCCGAGGGATCGCCAATGAGGATTTAAGCTGCGAATTGGCTATGCAGATCGGCATGGCAGGGGCCCAGGTGCTTACCAGCGAGGTACACAATCCCCGCATTTTGGTGGGCCGGGATACCCGGCGCTCCGGCGATATGTTGGCGGCGGCGCTGATGGCGGGCATCTGCTCTGTGGGGGGGGATGTGATCGACGTGGGGGTCATCCCAACGCCGGCCATGGCATACTTGGTGCGTTTGTATGAAGCGGACGCAGCGGTGATGGTCAGCGCCAGCCACAATCCCATGGAATACAACGGGGTCAAATGGTTCAACGGCCAAGGTTTCAAGCTATCCGACGCCCTGGAGGATGAGATCGAACGGCTGATCAAGGCTCCGGCCTTTCAGCGGCCGGTGGGGGAGGAGGTCGGCCATATCATCAATGCCCGGCGGGCGCGGGAGGAATATAAGGAATTTCTCATCTCCTCCGCCACCACCCGGTTTGACGGCATTACGGTGGTGCTGGATTGCGCCAACGGAGCCTCCTCGGGGATCGCGGCGGAAGTATTTTCCGCATTGGGAGCCAATGTGATCCCCCGGGCGGATGAGCCGGACGGCAGCAATATCAATGACGGCTGCGGTTCCACCCATCCGGAACGGCTCCAAGAGCTGGTGACGGAAAGCGGGGCGGACGTGGGCTTTGCCTTTGACGGGGACGCGGACCGGGTCATCGCCACGGACGAACGGGGCAACATCGTGGATGGGGACCGGATCTTAGGCATGTGCGCCAAGGTCATGCATGACGCAGGCAGCCTCCATGGGGATACCCTGGTGGTGACGGTGATGAGCAACATCGGCCTGAAACAGTATATGCGCAACATCGGCATCCATGTGGCGGAGACTGCGGTGGGAGACCGATATGTGCTGGAATGCATGCTGGAAGGCGGCTATAGCCTGGGGGGCGAACAATCCGGCCATGTGATCTTTTTGGATCAGAACACCACCGGGGATGGGATGCTTACCGCCATCCAGGTTTTGAACATCTTAAAGACCTCCGGCAAGCGCATGTCCGCCTTGGCGGGGGATGTGCCCATTTATCCCCAGATCCTGGTGAACGTGCTGGTGGAGAACAGCCGTAAGGCTGAGGCTATGCAGGACGAGGAATTGCAGGAAAAGATCCGGCAGATCGGAGAGCATTTAGGGAATAGCGGTCGGATCTTGGTGCGGGCCAGCGGTACGGAGCCTTTGATCCGCATTATGCTGGAAGGCCAGAACGAGGATGAACTGGAGGAGCTGGCCGCGCAGACAGCTAGGATCCTGCGCAAAAAATATAACGGGAAGATCAAAATATAAAATGGATTTGACGGGTTCCCAGCATAGGCGGGGAGGCAATGCTTGTGCCGGCGCCGGCAGAGAAGCGCCCAAAGGCGCCCGCATGCTTGCCATTTTGGGGCCGGGAGGACAAATAGGAAGCCCTTGCCGCCCGAGTAGCCCGGCATGAAAGGGAAGGGAGCGCAGGGATGAAACAGGAAAAGGTATTTCAGATGCCCTTTTCAAACATATATCCGCTGCTGGTAAACAAGGCGGTGAGGAAGGGGCGAAGCCAGGCGGAGGTAGATGCTGTTATCGCCTGGCTTACGGGCTACGACCAGGCAACGATCCACCAGCTGGCTGATAGCCAAATCGCCTATGGTGCGTTTTTTACCCAAGCGCCCGCCATGAACCCGACCCGCAAGAATATCAAAGGGACGATCTGCGGCATGCGGGTGGAAGCGATCCAGGAGCCCCTTATGCAGGATATCCGATACTTGGATAAGCTGGTGGATGAGCTGGCCAAAGGAAAGCCTTTAGAAAAGATCCTGCGCTTGGGCCAACCTGATCCGCCGGCGGATGGGGACACCAACAAATAAAAGGAAACGGCCTGGGGCATGGGCCCAGTTGCAGGCGCTTTTCCGTGCGGCGATAAAAACGCCCCATATTCTTGGAATATGGGGCGTTTTATGGGCGGATGAAACGGGCTTAGAAATCCGTCTTTTCCAGGAGGTAGCTCTCCAGCTGGCAGATGGGCAGACGGATCTGCTCCATGGTATCCCGGTCCCGGACGGTGACGGTCTCGTCCTCCAGGGTATCAAAGTCGATGGTGATGCACAGAGGCGTGCCGATCTCATCCTCCCGGCGGTAGCGCTTGCCGATCTGGCCGGCGTCGTCGTAATCTACCATGAAGTGGCGGGCTAGCATACTATGGACTTCCTTTGCCTTTTCCCCCAGCTTGTTCTTTTGCAGGGGCAACACGGCGGCTTTTGAAGGGAGCCAGGGCGGGATGCAGCCGCAGCACGTTGCGCACATCGCCGTTTTCCAGGGTCTCCTCGTCGTAGGCGTCGCACAGGAAAGCCAGGGCTACCCGGTCCGCGCCCAGGGAGGGTTCCACACAGTAAGGGATGTAGCGCTGGTTGGTGAAGGGATCCAGATAGTCCATGGAAGCGCCGCTGTGGTTGGCATGGGCCTTCAGGTCGAAATCGGTACGGCTGGCAATGCCCCACAATTCGCCCCAGCCGAAGGGGAAGAGGAACTCGATATCCGTGGTGCCGTTGCTGTAATGGGAAAGCTCCGCAGGGTCATGCTCCCGCATACGCATGTGCTCCGGGGTCATGCCCAGGGATAGGAGCCAATTCTTGCAGAAGTCCTTCCAGTAGGCGTACCAATCCATCTCCGAGCCGGGGGCGCAGAAAAATTCCAGTTCCATCTGCTCAAACTCCCGGGTGCGGAAGGTGAAGTTGCCGGGGGTGATCTCGTTGCGGAAGGATTTGCCGATTTGGGCGATGCCAAAGGGGATCTTCTTGCGGGTGGTGCGCTGCACGTTCCGGAAGTTGACGAAGATGCCCTGAGCGGTCTCCGGCCGCAGATAGATCTGGCTGGCGGTATCTTCATTGACCCCCTGGAAGGTCTTGAACATCATGTTGAATTTGCGGATGCCGGTAAAGTCGGTTTTTCCGCACTCGGGGCAGGTGATGCCCTGCTCTTTAATGTAGTCTGCCATTTCCTCATGGCTCCAGCCATCGGGATGTACGTCCAGGCCATGGGCTTTGGCATAGTCCTCGATCAGCTTGTCCGCCCGGAAGCGGGCTTTACAGCTTTTGCAGTCCATCAGCGGATCGTTGAAGTTCACCACATGGCCGGAGGCTACCCAGGTTTCAGGGTTCATCAGGATAGCGGCATCCATCCCTACATTGTAGGGGCTTTCCTGCACGAATTTACGCCACCAGGCTTTTTTGACGTTGTTTTTGAACTCCACGCCCAGGGGACCGTAATCCCACGTATTGGCTAAGCCGCCGTAGATCTCGGAACCGGCGAAGATGAATCCACGGTTTTTGCAGAGGGCTACGATCTTATCCATGCTAAAATTTGCCATATGCTTCGCTCCTTTTGGAAACTGGATTTCTCCAGCATATTTTCCCTATCATACCATAGCCTGACACCCACTTCAAGGGAGCCTTATCTATAAATGTTAGGTTTAGCGGCAAAAAAAATGCGAGAATAAGCACAAATCCTGCCTGATTCGCGTACTATATCGTAGCAAGAGCGCAGTGCGCTTATCAAACAAGGAGGCAAACATATGTGGAATTGCGGTAACGGTTGCGGGAATAATTGCTGGTGGATCATCATCCTGCTGCTCCTGATCTGCGGCTGTGGTTGCGACAATGGCTGCGGCAATGGCTGCGGCTGCGACAATGGCTGCGGTGGAAACAACTGCTGGTGGATCATCATCCTGCTGCTCCTCTTCTGCAATGGCTGCGGCTGCGACAATGGCTGCACCTGCGGAAACGCTGGCAACAATACCTGCGGTTGCAGCTGCGGCTGCTAACAAGGAATGCGCCGGGGGCAAAGCAAATTGCCTCCGGCGGCTCATATCCGGCAGCCTGGTTAATCCTTTGGAGAAAAATTTTGGATCAGCGCCAATTTTTGGGCCCTGGATAATTTTTTCAGGGCGCATTCTCCCACCATGGCGGCGGAGCGGGTGGGGAAGGGCTGATAGTATACCAGGGAAACCGGCAAGCGGCTGCGGGTATATTTGGCGCCCTTGCCCTGGTTATGGACGGTTACCCGCTTGGACAAGTCGTCGGTATAGCCGGCGTATAAGGTATCGTCGGCGCAGCGTAAAAGATAGGCGTAATACATCAGTAGCCTAGATCCGCGTCCACCAGGATCAAGTGCAGGGCGTCCAGCCAAAGGGGTTTGTATTCGATGATGCTGGTCACCCGGCATATCCGCTGGGGGGCGCTGCAATCGTGACACCGGCCGTCCAGGGTGCAGGGGGTCTGCTTGTGGAGCCGCCGGGCGTTCAGGGGCGCGGCCACGTTGCGGGCCCGGTCCAAGCCTGCCACAAGATCCTGCGCCACCTTGTTCCGGCCGATGATCAGGCATACCTGCTTGGGACCTGCAAACATGCCGGCCACCCGGTTGCCCACCCCGTCGATGTTGATCAGCATCCCGTCCAGGGTGATGGCGTTGGAGGAAGCAAGGTACCAGTCCGCCGAATTTTCCTTTTGAAAAATAGCCGGGTCCTGGGATTGGGGGGTCACCGCGTGGCTGTATACGGTCAAGCCAGCGTCGCATAGGGCCTCGTACATGCCCAGGGCGGCGAGGGTCACGGAGCCGCCCAGGCCTACGCTTTTTCCCTGGCGGATCAGCGCCACGGCCATATCTCGGGCCTCTTGGGGCGTAGCGGCAAAATGGGGGGTATAGCCCCGCTGTTCCAAGGTCTTACGCAGCCGGGGAAAATCATCACAAAACATTAAATCGCGCCTCCTGTTCCATCAAGTCTGTATTTCCATCATACCACGAGTCTTGCAATTTGTCCCGGTTTCCGCTATGATTCATTATGGATTCATTTGTATCCCTCCTTGGGCTGCCGCCGGGGGAAAATGGCGGCGGATTTATACCGGTTCCAGTGCGGTATCGGGGCGGGAATACCATCATGCGCGGAGGAGATCATGGCATACGATCAAAAATATATTCGGAATTTTTGCATCATTGCCCACATCGATCACGGGAAATCCACCCTGGCGGATCGGATGATGGAGCTGACGGACACTGTGGCCCTGCGGGATATGGAGGACCAGCTCCTGGATACCATGGAGATCGAGCGGGAGCGGGGCATCACCATCAAGGCCACGGCGGTACGGATGTTTTATACCCATACCGATGGGCAAACGTATATGTTCAACCTGATCGACACCCCGGGGCATGTGGACTTCACCTATGAGGTATCCCGGGCGCTGGCCGCCTGCGAAGGGGCGGTGCTGGTGGTGGACGCCACCCAGGGCATCGAGGCCCAGACCCTGGCCAACGTATATCTGGCCCTGGACAACAACCTGGAGATCGTACCGGTGATCAATAAGATCGATCTGCCCAGCGCCCAGCCGGATTTCGTGGTGAAGGAGATCGAGGATGTGATCGGCTTGCCGGCGGAGGACGCCCCCCGGATCTCCGCCAAAAGCGGCCAGAACGTGGAGCAGGTTTTAGGCCAGATCGTGGAGCTGATCCCGCCGCCCCAGGGGGATGCGGAGGCTCCGTTACAGGCCCTGATCTTCGATAGCATTTACGACAATTATAAGGGCGCCCTAAGCTATGTGCGGGTGAAAAACGGCCGGGTGAAGCCAGGGATGCGGATCCGCTCCATGGCCACGGGCCGGGAATTCGACGTGACGGAGGTGGGGGTGTTTACCCCTGCCCTCAGGCCCACGGATTCCCTGGGGGCCGGGGAAGTGGGCTATGTGGCGGCTTCCATTAAAAGCGTGGCGGAGACCAAGGTGGGCGATACCATCACCGACGCTTCAAACCCCGCTAAGGAAGCCCTGCCCGGCTATAAGCAGGTGCAGCCCATGGTATTCTGCGGCATCTATCCGGCGGACGGGGCGGATTATGAAAACCTCAAGGACGCCCTGGACAAGCTGGTGCTCAACGACGCTTCCCTATCCTACGAGCCGGAGACCTCCCTGGCGCTGGGGTTTGGGTTCCGGTGCGGCTTCCTGGGGCTGCTGCATATGGAGATCATCCAGGAGCGGTTGGAGCGGGAATTCGACCTGGATCTGGTCACCACCGCCCCCAGCGTCATCTATAAGGTGACCAAGCTGGACGGCACCAAACTCTCCATCGACAACCCCAGCAACCTGCCTCCGCCGGCGGAGATCGCCTATATGGAAGAGCCCATGGTGGAGGCCCATATCATGACCCCTTCGGATTACGTGGGCACCATTATGGAGCTGTGCCAGGAAAAGCGCGGGGTGTTCATCGACATGACCTATATGGAGGAGACCCGGGTCAATATTAAGTACGAGCTGCCCCTCAACGAGATCATTTACGATTTCTTCGACCAGCTTAAATCCAGGAGCCGGGGTTATGCCTCCTTCGACTATGAGCTCAAGGAGTACCGCCGCAGCGACCTGGTGAAGCTGGACTTCCTGCTCAACGGGGATGTGTGCGACGCCCTGTCCACCATCGTCCATAAGGACCGGGCCTATGCCAAGGGCCGGGCCGTGGCGGAAAAGCTCCAGGAGGTCATCCCCAGGCAGCAGTTTGAGGTGCCCATCCAGGCGGCCATCGGCTCCAAGATCATCGCCCGGGAGACGGTGCGGGCCCTGCGCAAGGACGTGCTGGCCAAGTGCTATGGCGGCGACATCACCCGCAAGAAAAAGCTGCTGGAAAAACAAAAGGAAGGAAAGAAGCGGATGCGCCAGGTGGGCACGGTAAGCGTGCCCAGCGAGGCCTTCATGAGCGTGCTTCGGATCAATTGATATGGCTGGGCTCTATGTGCATATCCCCTTTTGCGTAAGGAAGTGCGCCTATTGCGACTTCCTGTCGTTCCCGTGCCAGGAACCCCCGGCGGAATACCTGGAGGCTCTGCTCCAGGAGATCCGCTTGGCAGGCCGGCTATTCCCGGGCCAACGCTATGAAACCCTGTTCATCGGGGGCGGCACGCCCTCCCTCCTGACCGGCCAGGCCATGGCCAAGCTGCTGGAGGCGCTGGCCGGGGCATTTACACTGGGGGAAGGGGCGGAGGTCACCGTGGAGTGCAACCCTGGCACCGTGGATGGGGAAAAGCTGGCGGCGTACCACGCTGCCGGCGTCAACCGGCTGTCCTTTGGCCTGCAAAGCGCCAACGACCGGCTGCTGCAAGCCATCGGCCGGATCCATACCTTCCGGCAATTCCTAGATGGGTTTTTGCTGGCCCAGCAGGCGGGATTTACCAACATCAATGTGGATCTGATGTACGGTTTGCCTGGCCAGCATGTGGTAGACTATTTGGATACCATCCAAAAGGTCACGGCCCTGGCGCCTACCCATATCAGCGCCTATAGCCTGATCCTGGAGCCGGAAACTCCCCTGTATGACCAGGTAAGGGCTGGGACGGTGGCCCTGCCGGAGGAGGACCGGGTGTGGGAGATGCAGGAGGCGGGCCGGGCAGCCCTGGAGGCTCTGGGCTATCGCCGCTATGAGATCTCCAACTATGCTAGGCCGGCTTTCCAATGCCGCCACAATTTGAATTATTGGAAAAACGGCGCCTATCTAGGGCTGGGCCTTGGCGCCCACTCCGCCATGGCGCTGGGGGGCTGGCGGCGGTGGAACAACGCATCCACCTTGGACGCCTATTACGCCGCCCTCAAGGCTGGGGCGCTGCCCATCGAAACCCAGGAGAAGATCCCGCAAAAAGAAGAAATGTTTGAATGCGTGATGCTGGGCCTGCGCATGCTAAAGGGTGTGGACCGGGCGGCCTTTCTGGCCCGGTTCGGACAGGATGTATGCAGCGTATATCCCGAGGCAGTGGAAGCCCTGGTGGCCCTGGATTGGGCCTGTGTCAGCCCGGATTCCCTGAGGCTGACAGAGGCGGGACTGGATATGGAAAACAGCGCTCTGCTGTATTTCATGGAGGATTAAAGCCCTTTTTTGACCCGGGGAATGTTTCATCCTCATGTTTCCGTTTGTTCACATTGCACGGCGCCGATTCCCTTGACAGAAAGGGGCTTCGGTGCTATTTTTATTCATAGTGATTAGCACTCAAATGTAAAGAGTGCTAACAGCCCGAAAAGGAGGCGGGAAAGCATGGATCTGGATATGCGAAAGATGCGCATCCTGCAGGCCATCATCGATGATTACATCCTGACGGCCACGCCGGTAGGGTCCAGAACGATATCAAAGCTGCCGGACATTTCCCTTTCCTCCGCCACCATCCGTAATGAGATGAGCGACCTGGAAGAGATGGGCTATCTGGAACAGCCCCATACCTCCGCCGGCCGGATCCCCAGCGAAAAAGCATACCGGCTGTATGTGAATTCCATCATGCAGCGGGCGGATCTGACCGAGGCGGAAAAGCGGTTCATCAAGACCTGTTATTCCAACACCCTGGATGGGGTGGATGAGGTGGTACGGCAAACTGCCTGGGTATTGTCCAGCATGAGCAAATACACCTCCATGGTCCTCAAGCCCGCCCTGCGGGCGGTGAAGGTCAAGCACATCCAGCTGGTGCCGGTTTCCGAAGGCCGGCGCTGGCGGTGGTGGTGACGGATATGGGCGTCACCCGGGATACCTTGATCAGCATTCCCCGGGGCATGGGGTATCAACAGCTGGAGCGGATCTCCAGGATCCTGACGGCCCGGCTGCAAGGTTGCCCGTTGCAGGATGTGAGTACGGTAAGCATACCGGAATTGCAGGCGGATCTGGAAAGCCAGCGGGCTTTCCTCAACGAGACCATGGCTGCTTTACACCGCACCTTGGATGCGGGGCCCGGCGGGGTCCAGCTGGCCGGGGCTACCAATATCCTAAACTACCCGGAATACAGCGATATGGCAAAGGCCAAGAACTTCTTGGCTACCATAGAAGCCAAGGATGTCCTCTATAAGATCCTTTCCGAAGCGGCGGACGTGGAGTTTTCCATTAAGATCGGCCGGGAAAACCAGGATAAGGATATGCAGGACTGTTCCGTAGTCACTGCCACCTATAAAGTAGGGGGCGCTGCAGTAGGGACGTTGGGGGTGATTGGCCCGGTGCGGATGGATTACGCCAGGGTACTGGCGTTGATGCGGCACATCGGCAGAAGCATGAGCGATGTGCTCACCAATATGATGGAGGAGGAGCGATAAGCTTTGAGCAAACAGGAAAAAGAGGCGGGGAAGGCCCCGGCCCAACAAGATAAGGAAAAGGAAGCCGGGAAGATCCCGGCCAACGAACCAGAAGCCCAACAGCCCCAGCAGGAGACATTGCCCCAGGAAGAAAAGCCCGGGGAAGAGGGAAGCCTACCGGAGGTGATCCAGCTGAAGCGGGAGGAATTCCTGGAGGTGAAGAATCACATCGCCGGCCTGGAAAAGGAACGGGATGAGATGAAGGCATTGGCCCAGCGGGTCCAGGCGGATTTTGATAACTTCCGCCGCCGCAACGCCACCGTAATGACGGATTGCCGGGAGGAGGGCCTAAGGAGTTGCATCAAGGAGCTGCTGCCCGTATTGGACAATTTCGATCGGGCCATGGAAAGCGCCAAAGGCGTACAGAACGATTGGCTGGAAGGCGTGCGGCTGGTACAGCGGCAGCTGATGGAGACCCTGGGCAAATGCGGGCTCAAGGAGATCCCCGCAGAGGGGATGTTTGACCCCAACCTTCACGAGGCCGTGATGCAGGAAGCCGCCGAAGGGGCGGAATCCGGCGCCATCCTAGCGGTGTTTCAGAAGGGCTATCAGGTAAACGACCGGATCATTCGCCATAGTATGGTGAAGGTCGCGCAATAATACATATAGATTGAAAAGTTTTAGGAGGATATAGATCATGTCTAAGATCATCGGTATTGATTTGGGAACCACGAACTCTTGCGTAGCCGTATTGGAAGGCGGAGAACCCGTCGTCATCCCTAATGCGGAAGGCGCGCGTACCACCCCTTCTGTGGTGGCGTTTAAGGATAACGAACGTATGGTAGGCCAGGTGGCAAAGCGCCAGGCCATTACCAACCCGGATAAGACCATCAGCTCCATCAAACGGGAGATGGGCACTAGCTATAAGAAGAACATCGACGGCAAGGATTACACCCCCCAGGAGATCAGCGCCATGATCCTGCAAAAGCTCAAGCATGACGCGGAAGCCTATCTGGGCGAGACTGTGACCCAGGCGGTCATTACAGTGCCCGCTTACTTTAGCGACAGCCAGCGGCAGGCCACCAAGGATGCAGGCCGGATCGCGGGCCTGGAGGTGCTGCGGATCATCAACGAGCCTACGGCGGCAGCCCTTGCCTACGGCATGGATAAGGAAAACAACCAAAAGATCCTGGTTTACGACCTGGGCGGCGGTACCTTCGATGTATCCATCCTGGAGATCGGCGACGGCGTATTCGAAGTGCTGGCCACCAACGGCAACAACCGGCTGGGCGGCGACGACTTCGACCAGCGGCTAATGGACTACATCGTAGCGGAATTCAAGAAGGACAGCGGCATCGACCTTTCCCAGGACCGGATGGCCCTGCAGCGGCTGAAGGAAGCGGCGGAAAAGGCGAAGATCGAACTTTCTTCCATGGCCCAGACCAATGTAAACCTGCCCTTTATCACCGCAGACGCTTCCGGCCCCAAGCATTTGGATATCACCATCAGCCGGGCCAAGTTCAATGAGCTGATCTCCGACCTGATCGATAAGACCCGGGACTGCATGAACATCGCCATGAAGGATGCGGGCCTGTCCAACGATCAGATCGACAAGGTGATCCTGGTGGGCGGCTCTACCCGTGTGCCCGCCGTGCAGGAGCTGGTGAAGAAGGTCACCGGCAAGGAGCCCTTCAAGGGCATCAACCCGGATGAGTGCGTTGCCATCGGCGCGGCCATCCAGGGCGGCGTGCTGGGCGGCGAGGTGAAGGACGTATTGCTGCTGGATGTAACGCCGCTGTCCCTGGGCATTGAGACCATGGGCGGCGTGTTCACCCGGTTGATCGACCGGAATACCACCATCCCCACCAAGAAGAGCCAGATCTTCTCCACCGCCGCCGACGGGCAGACCAGCGTAGAGGTCCATGTGCTCCAGGGCGAGCGTGAGCTGGCCCAGTACAATAAGACCCTGGGCCGGTTCCAGCTGGCGGGCATCGCGCCGGCGCCTGCGGGCGTGTCCCCCAGATCGAGGTCAGCTTCGACATCGACGCCAACGGCATCGTCCATGTATCCGCCAAGGATCTGGGCACCGGCAACGAGCAGAAGGTCACCATCACCGCTTCCACCAACCTGAGCGAGGATGAAATCAACAAGGCGGTGCAGGATGCGGAGAAGTTCGCAGCCGAGGATAAGGCCCGCAAAGAGGAAGTGGAAGTGCGCAACCATGCGGACAGCATGGTATATTCCACCGAAAAGACCCTCAAGGAGCTGGGCGACAAGATCAGCGCCGAGGATAAGGCCAAGATCGAGGCCGAGGTGGCCAACGTGAAGAAGGCCCTGGAGGGCACGGACAACGCGGCCATTAAGGCGGCCAGCGAGAAGCTCACGGAGGTATCCTACGAGGCCTTCGGCAAGATCTACCAGCAGCAGGCTCAGGAGGCAGCCCAGCAGCAACAGCAGGCCGGTCCTCAGGCAGGCGGCAGCAGCGCGCCCCATGACGACAACGTGGTAGACGCGGACTACGAAGTGGTAGACGACAATAAATAATTTGAAAATGGCCCTGGGAGACGGTGTAAAGCCGTGATCCAAGGAGCCATCTAGGGGAACGCAAAGGCTGCTGCAAATGCGTCTAGCAGCCGGATGCGTGAGAAGAATAGAAAACCATCCTTCGGGGCCGCCCCCATTTGGAGCAGCCCCGAAATGGCGTAGATAGGAGCGTTGGGAATTTGGCAAAAGCGGATTATTATGAAATATTAGGCGTGAACCGGGATGCTTCGGATGCGGACATCAAAAGCGCCTTCCGAAAGCTGGCCAAGCAATATCATCCAGATCTGCATCCAAACGACAAAGAGGCGGAGAAGAAATTCAAGGACATCAACGAGGCCTATGAGGTGCTGTCCGATGAAAAGAAGCGGGCCCAGTATGACCAGTTTGGCCATGCGGCCTTTGATCCGTCCGCCGCATCCGGCGGCAGCTATGGGGGCGGCTTTGGGTTTGAAGATATTTTTTCCGCCTTCACAGGCGGCGGGTTTGGCGGGTTCGGCGGGTTTTCTCAAAATCGGAACGGCCCTGTACAAGGCCGGGATCTTCGCTATAACCTGACCATCACCTTTGAGGAGTCCGCCTTTGGGGTCAAGAAGGAGATCTTGATCCCCCGGGAGGAGAATTGCAAGACCTGCGGCGGCACCGGCGCCAAACCCGGAACCAGCCCGGTGACCTGTACCACCTGCGGCGGCACCGGCCAGGTGCGGGTGCAGCAGAACACCATGTTCGGCTCCTTTGCCACGGTGCGCACCTGCGACGCCTGTAACGGCACCGGTAAGATCATCCAGGAAGCCTGCCCGGAATGCCGGGGCAGAGGACGGGTAAACAAGTCCAAGCGGATCGTGGTGAACGTGCCGGCAGGCATCGACAACGGCCAGACCCTGAATATGCGGGGCGAAGGCGAAGCGGGGCTTCGGGGCGGCCCGGCGGGGGATCTGTATATTACCATTACCGTCAAGCCCCATAAGCTGTTTACACGGCGGGGTACGGACCTGTATCTGGATATGAATATCCCCATGACCGTGGCGGCTTTAGGCGGGGAGATCCAGGTACCCACCCTGCGGGGCACGGTGAAATATACCGTGCCGGAAGGGACCCAGCCCGGCACCACCTTCCGTCTGAAGGAACAGGGCATGCCCCGGTTGAATTCCAACTCCAAGGGCGATTTGTTGGGTACGCACCAATGTGACCATCCCCAAACGGTTGTCGGATGAACAGCGGGACCTGATGAAGCGGTTGGCGGTTTCTTTGGGAGACAAGATATCGGACGCCAGGCCGGCTAAAAAGAATATCTTCTCCAAGATCAAGGACGCCATGGATTGATGCGAAAAGGAGGTAAGCCTTGACCACAAAACAATGCAAGGGGATCGGGTTGCTCCTGCTCGGCATTCTATTTTGCCTGGTGGAATCCGGACCGACCCATTGGCGGCTGTTGGACTTTTTGCCCTTGACCCTGTGCGGCTTAGCCCTGGGGATCGTGGGGATCATATGGATTTGGCAGGAAAAGTAGCCAAAGCATGTTATGAATAAATAAACAAAGCCGCTTCCATCGGCAAGCCTACCGTTGGAAGCGGCCATTTTTTATGGGGGGAACCAGGATCAGCCGGCCGGCCAGGCGAATTCCCTGCCGCCCATCAGGTGCATGTGCAGATGTTGGACGCTTTGGCCGCCGTCCTTACCGGTGTTGATCACCAGACGGAAGCCGGTTTCTGCCACCCCCAGCTGTTGGGCGATCTTCTGGGCGGCGGCGGTCATGGCGGGCAGCGGGTTGTCCTTGCCGCAGGGAACGGCAAGAATGCTGTCGTAATGGGCCTTGGGGATGATCAGCACATGGACCGGCGCCTGGGGGTCCAGGTCGTAAAAGGCCAGCACTTGGTCGTCCTCATATACCTTGTTGGAAGGGATCTCGCCATTGGCGATTTTGCAGAAAATGCAGTTTTCCATGGATGAACCTCCTTATGCAATTGCTGGGCGGGACGTTTCCGCCTATTCTATAAGCTGACCGGTCAAACGGCCGGTTTCCGCCTGCTGTATCTGTACCTGCGCCAATTGCCCCAATACCTGCTTGCCGCCGGGGACCCAAACCCGCACATAGGTGTCGGTATAGCCTTCCACACCGCCGTGTTTCTCTTCTTCAAACAGAACGGCCTGGCAGGTGCCCACCTGCTGGGCCAGATATTCCGCTTCCAGGCGATCCGCCAACTGGGCTAGGATGTGGGCCCGTTGGGATTTTACCGCCTTGGAAAGCTGGCCTGGCATACGGGCGGCCGGGGTGCCGGAACGGGGAGAATAGGGGAACACATGGATGCGGCATAGCTTGACCTGCTCCACAAAATCCAGCGTCTGTTGAAATTCCGCTTCCGTTTCCCCGGGGAAGCCTACGATCACGTCGGTGGTGATGGCGCAGCCGGGCATGGCCTCCCGCAGCCGGGCAACCCATTGGGCATATTCGTCGGGGGTATACCGCCGGGCCATACGCCGTAAAACGGTGGCGCTGCCGCTTTGCAGGGAGAGATGAAATTGACGGCAAAATTTTTTGGATTCTCCGCCAGCGCCTGTACAAACGCATCGGAAAGAAGCTGAGGCTCCAGGGAACCAAGACGGATCCGCTGGATCCCCGGGATATCTTGGCCCTGCCGGATGGCGTCCAGCAGGTTGGTGCCGTCCCCCAGATCCTTACCATAGCTCATCAGGTGAATGCCGGTCAACACCACCTCGGAATAGCCGTTTTCCCCCAAGCCGGGCCAGCTGGCTGTGGATATCGGAAAGGGAGCGGGAACGCAAAGGCCCCCGGGCATAAGGAATGACGCAATAGGTGCAATACCGGTCGCAGCCCTCCTGGATCTTTAGCTGGGCCCGGGTACGGCTCTCCTGGACGGCCTGGAGGTTTTCAAAGGCCGTGGCCTTTTCCAGATCCTCTACCGCGCACAGGAAGGGCTGGGCAGGGAGAGGCTTTCCACCAGTTCCACCACCCGAAGCCGGTCCTGGGAACCCAGGATCA
>ENA-OQCL01000586-OQCL01000586.1-human-gut-metagenome-genome-assembly--contig:-NODE-586-length-16720-cov-9.411981_pt1 | contig 16720 bp, 22 predicted proteins | sample MGYA00242502_ERZ504586 | MGnify/ENA primary metagenome ERZ504586 (study PRJEB26092, sample SAMD00036316) | human gut metagenome | host: Homo sapiens | study: EMG produced TPA metagenomics assembly of... | reverse complement strand
AACTTGATTCCGCAAAGCAAAAGGCAGGATACCACTATCATAGTGATACCCTGCCTTTGCTCGTTTACCGTTCCGAGTAGTCCTTCCGCAGAACCTCCGATAAACAAAAAACGTACCCGAACCCTTTTTCGTAAAGAATCGGGTTCGAGTACGAACTGTATGGTGGAGAATTAGGGACTCGAACCCCAGACCCCCTGCGTGTGATGCAGGTGCTCTAACCAGCTGAGCTAATCCTCCATATTTGCTTGTGTTGTTCGTTCCGAACTGGAACGTGATTATTATAGCACGGCCTTTGCAGAAATGCAAGCCCTAATTTAAAATTATTTTACTTTTCTCGAAACGCTTTCTCCGGCTGCAAAAATGGTGCGCCGACCGCCGGGCGTGCAACATTACCGCCGGGCAGCCGCATCGGCTGCACCCTGCACAAAAAATGTGCGGCAGGCTGTTGCTCTTTGCCTGTAAATCGTGTATACTTGGGGCAGAAAGCCGTACAAAAGAAATCGAGGGATGAATATGACACTTCGCGGGATCATCACGCTGGTAATATTGGCTGTGCTGTTTGCGCTGGCTGTGGTCTGGATCTCCAGACAGGGCGGCTGGAAGGGCGAGGGCTGCAACGGCAATTGCGCCTCCTGCCACAGCCATTGCGAGGACCCGGACACCAGGAAGAAATAACCAAAACAGGGCTGCTGCACGAAACACGGTGCAGCAGCCCTGTTTTATGGTTGTGCCACAGAAACGACCGCGAGCGTTTCTGGGGCACTTTTCACGGCTGTTTGCTCAGAACGCGCCGCGCTGGGCGGCGTAGACAGCGATGGTGCTCAAAAGGTCCTGCAACGCCTTCTGGTAGGTGGTGCGGCCGATGTGCAGCTGCTCCAAGATCTCGTCCTCCGGGCGCTGCTCAAAAAAGCGCATTCGCAGCAGGTCTGCCCGCATGGGGTCGTGCGCCTGATAGTAGTCGAGGCCCTCATCAATGGCGCTTTGCCAGCGGCGGTTTTCCGGCGTGCGCGCCCAGTGCCGCTCGCCATACTTGCGCAGGGCGTTCCGGGTCACATCGCGCTGCTCCGGTGTCACTGGCGCTTCCCCCTTTTGGGCAGCTCCAGCGTTGCACTGCGCGAGAACCGGTTCTCGGCATCGAAAAAGCAGGCGTCCCGCTCGGCCATCGTCAGGCCCAGCATGGTGGAAAGCCGCTCGGCCTCGTCCAGCTTGAACTGGGTCTCGCCCAGCAGCTTGTGCCGCAGGGTGTTGCTGCTGATGTGCAGCACACTGGCCACATATTGCAGCTTGTAGCCGCTGTCCTGAATGTAGGTGTAGATCAGATTCGTGTTTGCCATGGCTTCTCTCCTTTTTTGTAGTTCGCTGCATTTGAAACAATCATTGGTTGTATTATACTCCGTTGTTGATTATCTGTCAACCTATTATTTCCAAAACGCGCTGTAATTGTTGATTTTCAGGAAATTTTCTGCTATACTCAGAATAGAAAACCGCATTTCATACCACAACACATAGTTTTCAGGAGAACCGTCATGTCTGATCTGTCCACCCGTGTCCGTCTGCGCCGGGAGCAGCTGGGTCTTTCGCAGGAGGAGCTTGCCCGGCGCATGGGCTACCGCTCCCGTTCCTCCATCACCAAGCTGGAAAAAGGCATCAACGATCTGCCCCAGTCCAAAGTGGAGGAGCTGGCACAGGCGCTGGAGACCACTCCCGCCGCTCTGCTGGGGCTGGACGCGCCCTGCGCCTGTCCCCCGGGCTTTGAGCCGCTGCCCACCATGGTGCAGGTGCCGCTGATCGGCTCCATCGCCTGCGGCACGCCCATCACCGCCGAGCAGAACATCGAGTGCTATATCGGAGTGCCCGCCGCGTGGCACGCGGATTTCGCCCTGACCTGCCACGGCGACAGTATGTCTCCCACGATATGCAACGGAGACATCGTATGCATCCGTTGCCAGCCCGAGGTGGAGCAGGGCGAGATCGCTGCCGTGCGGGTGGGCGAGGAAGCCACCCTCAAGCACTTCCACCGGCAGGGCGATGCCGTGATGCTGCTGGCCGATAACGCCGCCGTCTGCCCGCCCATGTTCTACGCTGGAGAGCAGCTTTCGGAGCTGCACATCGAGGGCAAGGCCGTGGGGCTTTGCCGCGGCCTATAAGATAAGGAGAGAAAGGAGCAGCCTGTGTTCGGCAAAAAGAAAATGTCCCCCTCCTACGACCCCGCCGCCCAGAAGCCGGTGCTGCGGTGCAGCATCTGCACCGGGGAGCAGGTGGCCGGGTTTCAGGATCTGCACACTGGCCATTTTACCGAGGTACAGCTGATCCGCAGCCCGCAGGAATTGCAGGCCTTCCGCAGCCGGTACGGCATCCCCGCCGACTGCCCCATTGAAAAGATCTATTGAGCAAGGAGTTCATCATGCAGCAGGCACCCGAAGCCATGACCCTGAAGGTCATTGCCCATATCCATACCGCCTTTCCCACCAAGTTCGGCATTCCGCGCCAGAGCGGGCTGGTAGAAGAGCTGCGGGGCGAGATCGTTTTCACCCCGGAATACCGCAACCCCGACGCCCTGCGCGGACTGGAGGATTTCAGTCATATCTGGCTGGTGTGGCAGTTTTCCGGCGCGGTGCGGGAAAGCTGGTCTCCCACCGTGCGCCCGCCGCGCCTTGGCGGCAACACCCGGGTGGGCGTGTTTGCCACCCGCTCCCCCTTCCGACCGAACCCTCTGGGGCTTTCCAGCGTAAAGCTGGAAGCTATTGAGCAGCGCCCGGACGTGGGGCCGGTGCTCATCGTGCGCGGTGCCGACCTGATGGACGGCACCCCCATCTACGATATCAAGCCCTACATCCCCTATGCGGACTGCCACCCGGACGCCGCCGAGGGCTTTACCGGGCAGACCCGTACCCACCATCTGGAAGTCTCCTGCCCGGAAGCGCTGTGGCAGACCGTACCGGAGGCAGACCGCGCCGCTTTGCAGGGCGTGCTTGCCAGCGACCCCCGCCCCTCCTACCAGCACGACCCGCAGCGGGTGTACGGCATGGAATTTGCCGGGCTGGAGGTGCATTTTACCGTGGACGGTGCTCAGCTCACCGTGCGGGACATTACCCTGTTATAAAAGGAGCCGTTCATGGAACTGCGGACTGTCAATACCTTTTTGCACATCGCTGAGCTGCACAGCTTTTCCCGCACCGCGCGGCAGCTGGGCTACTCGCAGTCGGCGGTGTCCTCCCAAATCGCACAGTTGGAAGCCGAACTGGGCACCCCGCTGTTTGACCGTGTGGGTAAAACGGTGCGCCTGACCGATGCCGGGCAGACCTTTTTAGGCTACGCCCGCACCCTGCTGGAAACTGCCCAGCAGGCACAGGCCGCCTTGCAGCCCGCCCAGCAGGTGCGGGGCAGTCTGCGCATCGCGCTGGCGGATTCCGTGTGCAGCACCTTTTTACCGGGGCTGTTGCAGCGCTATCATGCCCGCTGCCCGCAGGTGGAGCTGGTGCTGCACACCGCCAGCTCGGACGAGATGCTGCAATTGCTGAGCACCAATCAGGTAGACCTTGTCTACACGCTGGATCAGCCCCTTTTGCAGCCTGCACTGGTGCTGGCGGCAGATGTACCAGAGCCGGTGTGCTTCATTGCGCCGCTGCAGCATCCGCTGGCGCAGGAAAGCGTGCTCCCGCTGGACATTCTGCCCCGGCAGGAGTTTCTGCTCACCGAGCGGGGCATGAGCTACCGGGACGCACTGGACCAGTGCATGGCGGCGCACGGCCTTGCCATCCACCCCTATCTGGAACTGGGCAGCGCTGCGCTGCTGTGCCAGATGGTAGAGCAGGGCATGGGGCTTTCCTTTTTGCCGGAGTACATCGTGCGCAGCGCACTGGCCGAAGGGCGTCTGGCGCGGCTGAACGTACCGGACTGCACCGTCATGATGCACCGGCAGCTGTTCTACCACCGGGATAAATGGGTGACCCCGCAGATGAATGTATTCATCGAGCTGGTGCGGCAGGGCGCACAGACAAAATGATTGGGAATGCCCGCCGCGTTGCTTTGGGCATATTCAGCGTAAAAATTATTTTATTTCGGGGTTCAGAAACGCCTGTGGGCGTTTCTGAACCCCATTTTCACGGGAGGGTTTTCCAAAACGAAAAACCGCCGAAGGTTTTCCTTCGGCGGTCTTTCGTATGATAGGAGGATCAAAAATGATCTTTGCTAAGTCTTAGTTCAGGATGGTCTGCTCGGTCTCGATGTCGAACAGGTGCACCTTATGGGGATCGAATGCAACGCGGACGGTGTCTCCGTTGCGAGCCTTGGAGGTGGGAGCAACACGAGCGGTCATCTTGTTGCCCTTGTACTCCAGGTACAGGTAGATTTCAGCGCCCATCATTTCGGAAACATCGACCTTAGCATCCAGCTGGCAGTCGGTGTGCTTTGCCATAAACTCGGGCTCGTCGTCGATATCCTCGGGACGGATGCCCATCTTGATCTTCTTGCCAACGTAGGAATCCAGCTTGCCGTCGGCGGTCTTCTCCTTGGGCAGGGGGATCACGTCGCCGCCCAGGTCAATACCGTACAGGTCGCCCTTCTTGATCAGGGTGCCGTCCAGGAAGTTCATCTGGGGGCTGCCGATGAAGCCTGCAACGAACATATTGCAGGGCATATCGTACAGGTTCTGCGGGGTATCGACCTGCTGGATGATGCCGTCCTTCATAACCACGATACGGTCGCCCATGGTCATAGCCTCGGTCTGGTCGTGGGTAACGTAGATGAAGGTGGTAGCCAGCTTCTTGTGCAGCTTGATGATCTCGGTGCGCATGGAGGTACGCAGCTTAGCATCCAGATTGGACAGAGGCTCGTCCAGCAGGAAGACTGCCGGGTTACGAACCATTGCACGGCCCAGAGCAACACGCTGACGCTGACCACCGGACAGAGCCTTGGGCTTGCGGTCCAGCAGGTGCTCGATCTCCAGGATCTTAGCAGCCTCGTGCACGCGCTTGTCGATCTCGTCCTTCGGGGTCTTGCGCAGTTCCAGACCGAAAGCGATGTTCTTGTAAACGGTCATGTGGGGGTACAGAGCGTAGCTCTGGAACACCATGGCGATATCACGATCCTTCGGGGGAACGTCGTTGATCAGACGGCCGCCGATGTACATCTCGCCCTTGGAGATTTCCTCCAGACCGGCGATCATACGCAGGGTTGTGGACTTGCCGCAGCCAGAGGGGCCGACGAAGATGATGAACTCCTTATCCTGGATCTCCAGGTTGAAGTCGGTAACAGACGGGGCAGTTGCGCCCGGATAGATCTTGTAGATGTGCTGGCAGCTAATGGAAGCCATAATCGTTATCCTCCGTAAATATTTGGTGTTTCACGCCCTTGACGGCGTGTTGTTTCGTTGGTACTATAATAGCAGATAATTTTGTGATATAAAATAGCATTTTATTGATTAGAGGTGTCAGATATTGCTGTTTGACTGGAACACCATCGCCGCACCGGCTGCACTGCTGGACGTGCAGCTTTCCGCGCCCCGCACCCTGACCGGCGAAGGGCTGTGGGTCTGCCTTGTTTCCAGCGGCAGATGCACGGTTTCCCTGCCCGGGGCGTCGGCTGCGCCCGCCGGCTCTGTGCTGGTACTGCCGCCGCAGTCCGCAGCGGCGGGGCACCTGATCTTAAGCCGCGCCCCGCTCACCCTGACCCCGGAGGACAGCTGCCACCTGCTGTGCGTCCAGCTGACCGGGCAGGCCAGCACGCAGTTTTTAAACGGCCTGCAGGAGCTGCCCTACCTTGCCAAAGGCGAGACCTGTCCTGCCGCCGCCGAGCTGATGGGGCGCCTTGCGGAGGAAAAGCCCACCCACAGCCGCGCCCGCAGCCAGCTGGTCTTTGCCCTGCTGTGCGAACTGGCGGATGCCGACAGCGCCGCGCCAGCCCTGCCGCCGCTGGTGCAGGCCGCCATTGAGGATATCCGCGCCAACTATGCCGGGCTATACGGCGTGGAGGAGCTCAGCGAGCGGCTGGGGGTCTCCAAAAGCCATCTGGTGCGCACCTTTACCGCCGCCGTGGGCGTGCCGCCGGGCAAGTACCTGACCACCGTGCGCATCGAGGCCGCACAGCGGCTGCTGCTGCACCGGGAGTACACGCTGGACGTGGTGGCCAGCCTGTGCGGCTTTTCCGGGGCGAACTACCTGTGCCGGGTCTTCAAAAAAGAAACCGGCCAGTCCCCTGCACAATGGCGGGCACTGACCGGTCGCGCCGCACAGTCCGGGCTTACGCCCGAAGAGACCATGCGGGAACAGGAGATGTATATTTAAGCTTTTCCGCTCTCTTTTCTGCGCAGCAAAAACAGGGTCAGCAGCACGGTGAGCAGCTCCGAGGCCGGGAAGGCAGCCCACACGCCCGGCATCCCGAACACCGCGCTGAGCACCAGCGAGCAGGCCACAATGGCCACCATGCCCCGGCAAATGGAGGTGATGGAGGCCTCTGCCGGGCGGTTCACTGCGCTCAGATAGCCCGCCGCCATAATGTTAAAGCCTGCAAAGAAGTAGCCCACAAAGTACATCCGCATCCCGGTGTGGGCGTACTGCGCCATCTGCACCGAGTTTTCGCTGTTGAACCAGCTTACAAGGGTATCGGTCAGGCCGAACACCGCAGCGTACAGCACCGCCGCCAGCACCAGCACCGTGCCGCTGCCCAGCAGCAGCAGTTTCCGCGCCCCGGCGTGGTCGTTCTGGCCGTAGCAGCGGCTCACCAGCGGCTGTGCGCCCTGTGCCACGCCGTTGAAGATGGCGGTAGCCACCAGCGCAAAGTTTGCCACCACGCCGTAGGCTGCTACGCCCACGTTGCCTGCCAGACCCAGCAGCAGAAAATTGAACACCGTGGTGGTCACGCCGGAGGAAAGCTCGCCCACAAAGCCGGAGATGCCCAGCTGACAGCTCTGCGCCAGCAGCCTTGCCGAGGGCAGCTGCCGCACGAATTGCAGGGTGTTTTCCTTTTTAAGGAAATGGCGGCTGCAAATGGCGATGCTGATGATGGGCGAAACCGCCGTTGCCAGCGCCGCACCGGCCAAGCCCAGACCCAAGGGGAACATGAAGATATAGTCGAACACCACGTTGAACAGACTGCCGCTCAAGGTCGCCACCATGGCAAGGGAGGGGTCGCCGTCGTTGCGGACAAAGGCCGAAACGATGTAGTTGCACATTAAAAAACGGAGTGAACAGCAAAAAGATGCGGGCGTAGGGGATGCCCAGCGTCACGATGCCCGCATCGCCGCCCATGAGCCGCAGCAGCGCCCCGGGCGCAAAGACACCCGCCAGCATCCACGGGATGGACGCCAGCACGGCGCACAGGATGGCGTTGGAGAAATACCGCTGCCCCCGGGCATCGTTCTGTGCCTTGGCAATGGCGTAGCGGGTAGCCGAGCCCAGCGCGATCATGGAGCCAATGGCAAAAATAAAGTTATAAATGGGCAGGCAGAGATTGAGCAGAGTAACGCCGTCTGTACCGGCGGCCTGCGCAATAAAATAGGTATCGGCCAGAATATAGCACGAGGTGCCCAGCAGACCGAAAATGTTCTGCGAGACATATTTAAAGAACTGTTTTGTCAGATCCATACACTTTTTCCTTTTTTCCTGTTTTTGCATACGTCTGGAAATTATAGCATATCTGCCGCCGCAAGTCAACCGCAAAACCCGCCCATTACCGTATAAAAGAAGCAGTTGCGCACAGCGCCCTGCGGGTGTATACTGAACACTGCCGCACCTTGCGGCACACCTGTATGCAGAAAGGAAGAAGCCCTATGTCCGACAGGATCTTATTTTCCATCGGCGAAGCGCTGATCGATATGATCCCCTCCCGGGTGGGGTGCAGCTTTGACGAAGTACCCGCCTTCAGCCCCCGGGTGGGTGGCGCTCCGGCCAATGTCTGCGCCGCCGTTGCCCGGCTGGGCGGGCGCAGTGCGCTGCTGAGCCAGCTGGGCGACGACCCCTTTGGTCACAAGATCGCCCGGGCGCTGGCTGGATGCGGCGTGGAACTTTCCCATCTGGAATTTACCGGCAAAGCCAGCACCGCGCTGGCCTTCGTCAGCTTAGCGGAAAACGGCGAGCGTACTTTCAGCTTCTGCCGCAAGCCCTCCGCAGACCTGCTGTACGCCCCGGAGCAGATCGACCCGGGCTGGTTCTCGCAGGCCTTTGCCCTGCATTTTTGCAGCGTCTCGCTGGTGGACAGCCCCATGCGCTACGCCCATTTGGCTGCCATCACTGCCGCGCGGGAGGCGGGCGCCATCCTCAGCTTTGACCCCAATCTCCGCTTTCCCCTCTGGCCGGACCGGGAGCAGCTGCGTCAGACCGTGTGGCAGTTTCTCCCCCTGACCCATATCCTGAAGCTTTCGGACGAGGAGTTACCCTTTCTTACCGGCACCGAGGATATTGAAGCCGCGCTGCCCGCGCTCTTTACCGGAGATGTGCAGCTGGTGCTGTACACCTGCGGCAGCAAGGGTGCCCGCGCCTACACCCGCACCGCCAGTGCCCGCGCCCGCAGCCCCAAAGTGACGGCGGTAGACACCACCGGCGCGGGGGACGGCTTTATCGGCTCGTTTCTGTGGCAGCTGCAGCGGGACGGCGTGACCGTCGCCGAGCTGCCAAAGCTTTCCCGCAAGCGCCTGACCGAGTATCTGGCCTTTTCCAACCGCTTCTGTGCCTTCAGCGTGCAGCACCACGGTGCGCTCGACAGCTACCCCACCTTGGCACAGATGGAGCAGCCGGAGGCCGATTTCCCCTTGCTATAAAGGCAAATTCACAGCACATTTTGTATTTTTTAATATTTATATGCTATATTGTATAAAAAGTCCGCTCTCTCACCACCCAAAAGGAGGAACCCATGCCCTTTGAGTTTGCTTTTCTGGACTGGCTGTACCAGTTCCGCAACCCGGTAATGAACACGATCTCCATCTTTTTTGATTACGCCGGTGCTCACGGCGAGATCTGGATCGCGTTCACCCTGCTGCTTCTGCTCTTCCGGCGCACCCGCAAAGCGGGCTTTGCCATGGCAGTGGCGCTGGTGCTGTACATGGCGGCGGGGCACTTCTTCCTCAAGCCGCTGTTCGCCCGCCCCCGCCCCTGCGATCTCAACACCTCCATCACCATGCTGGTGGCGCGTCCGCATGGGCATTCCTTCCCCTCCGGGCACACCGCTTCCGGGGTGGCAGCTGCCTACGCGCTTTGGCTGCAAAACCGGAAGCTGGGCGCGCCCGCGCTGGTGCTGGCAGCCTTTATCGCCTTTACCCGGCTGTACCTCTATGTGCACTTCCCCACCGATGTCCTCGGCGGCGCAGTGCTGGGCATCGCACTGGGCGCTGCGGCCTCCGCATTTGTAAACTATATGGCGAATCGCAAGAAGAAACAACAAATTGTATAAAAAAAGGTCGCATGCACAAATGCGTGCAGCGACCCTTTTTTTCTCTATTATTCTGCCGGGAGCTGCACTTTCCGGTTCTGTGCCGGATCCCAGCACACCAGCTCCAGCCGACTGCCCGCAGGCAGGGCGGCGTCCGGCTTTGCCGCCTGCCAGCAGCGCTTGAGCACCGCAGCGGCATCCTCTGCGCCGGGCAGCTCGGTGCACAGCACCGTGCCCTGCCAGCCGTTTTCCGTATACAGGCTCAGTGCGCCCGCCTTGCCGTCCAGAATGGCGGTGATGTCCTGCTGCAGCTGCGCGTAGCCCTCGGCGGTGGCGGCGTACTCGCCGTGCCACTTTTCAAAAAAACACCGAGAACTCTCCGCACAGTTCAATCAGCAGATCCTCCGTGCCGGAGGGGCTTTGCACCACCAGCGCCAGATCCTGCTCTTCCATGTAGTCAAAGTCCGGGTCATCCCATGTGTGCACGGTGACTTGCTGCCGGCTGAGCAGCATCAGCAGTTCTCCCTGCTTTTCAGCGGTATCAAAATCGCCCTGCGGGCTGTTCCAATCTGTGTTCATCGGTGTTCCTCCGTTTATCCGTTGTGCGGGCAGAATTTCAAGCTGTCCGCTCGCTGTCGTCTCCGTGCTTTTCCGCTGCGGCGCGGGCCTTCTGTTCCTTTTTGGCGCAGTAGAGCGCGCGGTCGGCGCGGGCCTTCACTGTGACCACGTCCTCCCCGGAAAAGGCGGCAGAGCCAAGGGAGACCGTCGGCAAAATGGCAAACACCTTGCGCCGCTCTGCCAGCAAAGCTTGCAGCGTTTTTGCGCAGCGGGCTTCGCTTTCCTCGTCCTTCAGCAGCACACAGAATTCATCGCCGCCGATGCGGTAGCAGTAGCCGCAGCGGGCATAGGCTTTTTTGATGCAGTCTGCGATCTCGGCAAGGCAGACATCTCCCTGCAAATGGCCGTAGCGGTCGTTGATCTGCTTGAAGTCATCCACATCAAACACCACCAGCACCCCGCCGCTGCGGCGCATCTCAGCGGTGCGGTTCAGGTAGCTGTTCTGGTTCAAAAGCCCGGTCAGCGCGTCCAGCTGGTTCCACATTTCGCTGCAATAAATATAGTACAGCACCGACAGCAAGGTGACGCACAGCCATGTAACGTGCAGCTCCGGCAGCGCGAGCTGGATCACGGTCTCCGCGCCCAGAAACAGGGTCAACGGATAGATCAGCGTGCGGCTGCGGTTCTGAAAGGCCGCCGCCGTGCGCACCGTAGCCACCATAAGGTACAGCATGGCGGCATAGTACATGGCCACATAAATATAGAAGTACGCGCCCCGGGCGTAGAGGTTTTCCCTGCTCACCGAGAACACCAGCCCATAGGGCAGCGTTGCCGCCAGAAAAAGCAGATACGCACCCTCGCAGCATACCGCCGCCTTGAATACACGCCGGATGATGGATTTTTTATCCAGCACATATACCAGACACAGCGGCACCGCCGGTGTCAGTCCAAAGCCAAGATAGTTGGACAAAATATTCAGCCAGCGGTAGCCCGGCGGTGCGCCGTCCACCACGATGGTGATGACCTCCAGCACCGAGATGCACGCAATGAGCGCAAAGGCCAGAAGGAACCCGCGCTTCTGCTTTTTATTTAAAGATTCGCTCAGCCTTGTAAGAAGACACATAAAGCCGAGCACAAAAAGATCAATGGTCGTTAAAATAAAAAAATATCTATCCATTGCAAGTTATTCCGTTCTGTGAACTGATGCCCCGGACAGGGCACATACAATATTATTGTATCACTCCACAAAGCTTTTCTCAACCGGGAGCTGCGGATTTACCTTCGCAGTCCATTTGCAGGGAAAATTGCAAAACGTTCTTTTCTCTGCATAAAAGTCCTCGGCAGAGAGGACACGCTAAAAATGCTTCAGCGCTTCCCGGACGGCTTTTTGCGGTGGATCTCCAGTTTGGACAATGCACATACCGTCTCCACATGCTCCGTATGCGGGAACATATCCACCGGGGTAAAGCCCTCGGCCTTATAGCCCAGCTTTGTCAGGGTGGCAAGGTCGCGGGCGAGGGTGACGGGGTTGCAGCTGACATAGACCACCCGCTTCGGTGCCATGCGGGCCACGCTGGCAAGAAATTCCGGGGTGGAGCCCTCGCGCGGGGGGTCCATAAAGATCACGTCTGCCTTCTCCCCTGCTGCGGCCGCTTCGCGGATCCAGCGGGTGGCGTCGGCGGCAAAGAAGCGGGCGTTCTTTACGCCGTTGTGCCTTGCGTTGCCAATGGCGTCCTGCACGGCGTCCCGGTTCAGTTCCACGCCCACCACCTGCTTTGCATGGTCGGCGGCGGTCAGGCCGATGGTGCCAATGCCGCAGTAGGCGTCCAACACCACCTCTTTGCCGGTCAACTTCGCGGCCTCCACCGCAAGGCCGTACAGCACGGCGGTCTGCGCCGGGTTCACCTGATAAAAGCTGCGCGGGCTGATGGCATAGGTCTTGCCGCAGAGGGTGTCCAGAATGAACCCCTTGCCGTACAGCACCTTTTCCGCTTCGCCAAGCACCACGCTGGTCTTGCGGCTGTTCACGTTCTGCACCACGGTGGTCACAGTCACGCCGCGCTGCGCTGCCTCGGTCAGCAGCGCCTTGACAAAGTTCTTGGCCCCCGGCAGCACCGGCTGCGCTGTCACCAGCACCACCATCACCTGCCCGGTGGCTACGCCCCGCCGCAGCAGACAGTGGCGCAGAAGGCCGGTGCCCTTGTCCTCATCGTAGGACTGGTAGCGGCAGGCGTTGGCGGCAGCACGCACCGCCTGCATGGTCTTGTCCAGCACCTCGTCCTGCAGCAGGCAGCTTTCCACCGGCAGCACCTTGTGGCTGTTTGCCGCATAGATGCCGGAGGTCAGTTTTCCACCCCAGCCGGTGGCAAAGGTGGAAATCACCTTATTGCGGTAGTGGTAAGGCTGCTCCATGCCCCGGATGGGGTGCACCGGGCCGTATTTGCCCACCAGAGCACGCACTTTTTCTTCCTTCTGTTTCAGCTGTTCGGCATAGTCCAGCCCCAGCAGGGGGCAGCCGCCGCAATTTTTGGCACGCAGTTTGCAATCCATGGCAGTTTCTTCCTTTATATAACAGATACTCTCTTTTCAGGATATCACAGGGCGGGGTGGATTGCAACCGCAAGCCGGTGCGTTTTTTGCAGTTTTCTTTTTTACCGCCGGGGCTTTACTTTCCCGCGATGATTTGCCATAATAGGGACAGAAAACGACCGTTTACGGGAGGGCTACAAGATGAAGATCATGGTTTTTGATGTAGGCGGCACCGAGATCAAATACTCGGTCATGGATGAGCAGATGCACCGCACGAACAGCGGCGCGGTGCCCACGCCGCAGGATACGCAGGCGCAGTTTCTGGATGCAGTCTACCGGCTGTATGCGCCCCATAAGGACGAGGTGAGCGGCATTGCCATGGCGCTGCCGGGCTTTGTGGATAACCGCACCGGCTATGTTTCCAACGGCGGAGCGCTGCTGTACAACACTGCCACCCCGGTGGGGCAGCTGCTGGCGGAAAAGTGCGGCTGCCCTGTCATACTGGAAAATGACGGCAAAGCCGCCGCCATGGCAGAGCTGGCAAACGGCGCGCTGAAGGACTGCTGCAACGCTGCGGTGTTCATCATCGGCACCGGCGTGGGCGGCGGCATTATTGCCAACGGGCAGCTGGTACGCGGGGTGCACTTTACCGCCGGAGAGTACAGCTTTGTCAACACCAACGCCGAGGCGTGGGACGCCCCGGACCAGAACATGGCCTGCCAGTGCAGCACCAGCAATCTGCTTAAATGGTACCGCGCCCGCAAGGCACTGCCGGAGGACGCCCCGCTGGACGGACGCAGCTTTTTTGCCGCCGCCAACGCCGGAGAACCGGAGGCCTTAGAGGTGCTGCGGCGGTTCTGCCACGCGGTGGCGGTGCAGATCTACAACCTGACCGTTCTGCTGGATGTGGAAAAGGTGGCCATCGGCGGCGGCATCAGCAAGCAGCCCCTGCTGCTGGAAAGCTTGCGCAGCGCCTACGATGGACTGTACGCCTCCCGGGCGGGACAAGCTTACATGGAGGGCTTACCCCGCTGCCAGATCGTGCCCTGCGCCTTCAGCAGCGAGGCTAATCAGGTAGGCGTTGCCGCCGCATATTTTGAAGCCATGCAGAAAAAATGTTGATTTCCAGCCGGTTTCATGGTACTATATCTGCCGTGTGCTCTGCACGCAAAACACGAAACAAGGAGATTTTGAACCATGAACACTCTGCATAAATTTGCCGTTCTGACCCTCAGCGCTGTGCTGACCGTCTGCCTGCTGGCAGGCTGCGGCGCTTCCGCTTCCTCTACCGCTTCCAGCGCAGCCTCCTCTGTGGCTTCTTCTGTGGCCGCTTCTGAGGTTGCTTCTTCCGCTGCCAGTAAGGCACAGGCCACGGTGGAGTTCACCGTTACCGCTGCGGACGGCAGCGTGTCCAGCGTACTGCTGAACGTGACCGACGGCGAAAAGCTGAGCACCGCACTGGCTGAGGCCGGTATCATCAGTCAGGAAGAGGCTGATGCCGGCTTTGTGACCACCGTGAACGGCGAGACTGCCGACTATGATAAGGATCAGGCATGGTGGTGCCTGACCGATGCCGCCGGTGAGATGACCACCGTGGGCGTGGCCGACATTGAACTCCACGACGGTGACAGCTATGCCTTTACCTACACCAAGGGGTAAAAAAGCCGGTGGCGCTGCACACCCGGGTGCTGCGGCTGGTGCTCAGCGGCCTGATGGGCGCGCTGCTGGTGGTGAGCAAGCAGGCCATGAGCGGTCTGCCCAATCTGGAGCCGGTGAGCCTGCTCATCATCCTGTTGCACTGGAGCTGCCCCGAGAGACCCCCGGCGCCATCACGGTATTCATTCTGCTGCAAGGCGTGCTGTACGGCTTTGGTCTGTGGTGGGTGATGTACCTGTATGTGTGGTATCTGCTGGCGCTGCTGGCATGGCTGCTGCGCCGCATGGACAACGCCTTTTCTGGGCGGTGTTCAGCGGGCTGTACGGCCTGTGCTTCGGCGGGCTGTGCGCGGCGGTGTATCTGTTTGCCAAAACGCCTGCCTTTGCCCTGAGCTGGTGGCTCAGCGGCCTGAGCTACGATGCAATGCACGGCGTCGGCAATTTTGTGCTGATGCTGCTGCTCTACCGCCCGCTGCGCCGTGCGCTGCAAATGGCAAAAAAGCAGCTGCGGTTCTAATATTTTCTTTATAAAAATGCAGAGCCGGACAGCCCGCGGGCTGTCCGGCTCTGCTTGTATTTAAAAATATTTTTCTGCATCGTTACGCATTCAGGCGGGTAAAGGCCTGCCGGACATCGCCGGAGAAATACAGCGTGCCCAGTGCGCACACCGGGCCTTCGCCGCCCAGTTCTTCCGCACGCGCTACACCGGCCTCAATGCTGTCCGCAGCCTCGGCGGTGCAGCCGTAGGCGCGGATATGCTCCGCCAGTGTCTGCGCCGGCATGGCACGGGGGTTGTGCGCCGTCACGGTCACGAACCGCTCGGCCAGCGGTGCCAGCAGCGCCAGCATCTCGTCTACGTCCTTGTCTGCCATAATGCTGACCAGAAAGACGAATTTCTGCCCGGGGAAGCGGTCTTTCAGGCTCTGCACTGTGGCGCGCATCCCGTGGGCGTTGTGGCTGCCATCCAGCACAAAGGCCGGGCTGTGGCGCAGCAGTTCAAAGCGCCCGGGCCAGCTTACCTGCTCCAGCCCGGTGCGGATGGCACTTTCCGGGATGTTCCAGCCCTGCTGCCGCAGCACCCGCAGGGCGGTGATGGCCAGTGCGGCGTTGCGGGGCTGATAGCTGCCGATGAGCGGCAGGCGCACCCCGTCCAGCCCGTCAAAGCTGAAGGTAACTGCGTCCAGATCCCCGCCGGTGATTTGCAGCTTTGCAAAATCCACCTCGGTAAAGGGAGCGTGCTGCTGTGCCGCCACCCGACGCAGCACGGCGTCTGCCTCCGGTGCGCCGCCGTAACTCACCACCGGGCAGCCCGGTTTGATGATGCCCGCCTTGGCAGCGGCGATATCCGCCAGCGTAGGGCCAAGCTCCTTGACGTGATCCATGCCCAGTGCCGTGATCACCGCGCAGGCAGGCTTTTCAATAACATTGGTGGAATCCAGCGTGCCGCCAAGCCCCACCTCCAGCACCACGATATCGCACTGCTGCTGCGCAAAATAGAGCATGCCCAGTGCGGTGATGATCTCAAACTCGGTGGGCACATCCTCCATGGCATCGGCGGCGGGCTTTACCTGCTCCACCAGTTCCACCAGTGCTTCGTCCGGGATCTGCTGCCCATTGATCTGGATGCGCTCGTTGAACCGGTTGATGAAGGGCGAGGTATACAGTCCCACCCGGTAACCGGCGGCTTGCAGGCAGGAAGCCAGCATCGCCGCCGTACTGCCCTTGCCGTTCGTGCCCGCCACATGGACGAACTGCAGCTTTTTGTGCGGGTCGCCCAGTGCAGCCAGCAGGGTGCGGGTGCGGGTAAGCCCGGGCTTATGCCCCGCCCACTGCACCGCGTGGATGTATTCCATTGCCTGTTCGTAGTTCATAGATACTGCCTCGATTCAAGGAATAATATTAAAAATTTCGGAACACCGGAGCGTCTGCCGACGCTCCGGTGTTCCATTTTACGAGTCTCTTACTTCTTTGCCAGCTTCATCAGGCTGCGGTTTTCCAGCAGGATGCGCAGCAGCACAACGTTCACGGCGCTCAGGATGAGGGCGTTGGGGATGCGCACCGCCAGCGTTGCCCACGGATAGCCGTAAAACAGGCGCAGCGCCAGCGAGGTGATGACCATGGAGCCCACAAAATGCCCCAGCAGCACGCTGGCTGCAAGCCGCAGGTTGGTGGAGAGGCTGCTCAGCTTCTGCCACGCAAAACCCGCCACTAAGCCGATGGCGCCCGCACCCAGCGTGATGAGCGGGTTGATGGCGTAGCCCGCCAGCACACCGCCGATGATATCGGCCACTGCACCCACCGCAAAGCCTGCGCCGGGGCCGAACACCACCGCCGCCAGCAGCACCGGCAGACTGCCCAGATTGAACCGGACGAAGCCGGTGGAGATGCTCAGCACCCGGCTGAACACGATGCTCATGGCTACCAGCAAAGCCAGCATGGTCAGGGTACGCACCGAAGTTTTTTTTGTCGTTCATTGTAGTTGTCCTCCTTAAAAAAGGAACAGCAGGCAGGACGCAAAAAACGCCCTCCCCTGTGACAGACCGCACAAAGGAGGGCGTGAATTCAATCAACATTCTACTTCCTGGGCGAAAAACCGACAGACGGCTCTCGCCTGC
>ENA-OQCL01000585-OQCL01000585.1-human-gut-metagenome-genome-assembly--contig:-NODE-585-length-16727-cov-5.327831_pt1 | contig 16727 bp, 18 predicted proteins | sample MGYA00242502_ERZ504586 | MGnify/ENA primary metagenome ERZ504586 (study PRJEB26092, sample SAMD00036316) | human gut metagenome | host: Homo sapiens | study: EMG produced TPA metagenomics assembly of... | reverse complement strand
CAACAACGAGATCGGCAGTATCCTGCCCATTGAGGAGATCGGCGCCGTGTGCCGGGAGAAGGGCGTGCTGTTCCATACCGACGCCGTGCAGGCGGCGGGCCACCTGCCCATCGATGTCCAGGCCCAGACAACAGATTCGGTCCTGCTCGCGGATTTCGTGCGTGCAAAGCCCTGCCGGGCGGTCGAGCTCTGCTCCGGGGCCGGGCTCATCTCGCTGCTGCTGCTCTCGCGGGAGCCAAGACTCAGCATCGACTGCGCGGAGATAGACCCCGCCGCCTCCGCCGCCGCGGCACGCAACTTTGCCGCGAACGGGCTCTCCGACAGGGCCAGGCCGCTCTGCCTCGATATCCGCGACCACCGCACGGCGCTGCCGCACGCGGCCTGCGGCCTTGCCGTATGCAACCCACCGTATTTCGCGGAAGGCAGCGGCCGCGCCCCGGAGACGGAGGCCATGGCCCTGGCGCGCTCGGAGACCGGCTGCACGCTCGCGCAGGTCGTCGCCGCGGCAGCCTGGTGCCTCAGGACCGGCGGGGCCTTCTGCCTCGTCCACAGGCCTGAGCGCCTGGTGGAGCAGCTCTCGCTCATGAGCGCCTCGGGGCTCGAACCGAAGCGCCTGCGCCTCGTTCAGCACCGGCTCGAAAAGCCGCCCGGCCTGGTCCTCGTCGAGGGCAGAAAGGGCGCAAGGCCGGGACTGGAGGTCCTGCCCGCGCTCATACTCACCGGCCCGGACGGGCGGGACGCGGCGGAAATGCGCCGCATTTACCACAGGGAGGAAAACTGATGGCAGGCAAACTCACACTCGTAGGCACGCCCATAGGCAACCTCGGCGACCTCTCGCCCCGCGCGAGGCGGGCGTTGGAGGAGGCCGACTTCATCGCCGCCGAGGATACCCGCGTGACCTTGAAGCTCCTGAACCACTTCGGCATATCGCGACAGCTCGTGAGCTACTACCAGCACAACAAGGAGCGCAGCGGCGAGCGCATCCTTGAGCGCATCCTGGCGGGGGAGAACTGCGCCCTCGTCACGGACGCGGGCATGCCCGCCGTGTCCGACCCGGGCGAGGACCTGGCCGTCGCCTGCGCGGAGCGGGGGATAGAAGTCACCGCCGTGCCAGGACCCTGCGCTGCGGTGACGGCCCTCGCGCTCTCTGCCCTGCCAGCCGGCCGCTTCTGCTTCGAGGGCTTCCTCTCCACCTCGAAAAAGAGCCGCGAGGAACACCTGGACTCGCTCCGCGGCGAAAAGCGCACGATGATCTTCTACGAGGCCCCGCACAAGCTGCAAAAGACGCTCTCGGACCTTGCCGCCGCCTTCGGCCCGGGCGCCGCGTCGCCCTCTGCCGGGAGCTCACCAAGCTGCACGAGCAGGTCCTGCGCACGACCCTGGGCGAGGCTGCCCGGCTCTACGAGGCGGAACCGCCGCGGGGCGAGTTCGTACTAGTCGTCGAGGGCGCGGCGGAGGTCCCGGAGGAGCTGCCCACGGCGGAGACGGCGCTCGAAAGGGTAAAATTTTACCGCAGCGAGGGCCGCTCACTCAAGGAGGCGGCGAAACTCGCTGCGGCGGATACCGGATATTCGAAAAACGAGCTCTATGAGCTTGCGCTCAGGGCGAAGGATTGAAAATGGCCTCCACGCGGCGGACGTAGCCGGGCAGCGCGCCCTCGAAGTCCACGCCCCAGGGCCTGGGCGTCTCGCGCAGGTAGCTCCGGCGTATGCTCTCCCGCACCAGCGCGGAGGCGGCCTCCAGCGCCTGCCCGGCCCCGGCCCCGCGCACCAGCAGCGCGGCAAAGGCGGAGGCGAAGATGTCGCCCGTGCCGTAGAACACGCCCTCCAGGGCGCTGTCCATGGCGGCGTAGCTCTCGCCCGTCCCAAAGTCGCGCACCACGGTGCCGATCTCGTCCGCCGAGGGGTGTACGCCCGTGATGGCTGCGACCTTCGGGCCGAGGGCCTCCAGCCCGCGGAACAATCTGTCTATATACTCCGCGTCATGCGGAGCGGGGCGGTACTCCTCGCCTGTGAGGAGCGCCGCCTCAGTTATATTCGGCGTAACGACGTGGGCGCGGGAGAACAGCGCGCGGAAGGCGTCCCGCAGCGCGTCGCCCAGGCCCGCGTAGTACAGGCCGTTGTCGGCCATGGCGGGGTCGCAGACGATGAGCGTCTCCGGGCCGGCGAGCTCATCTATCACCCGTGCCAGCAGCCCCACCTGGGCAGGGGAGGCGAGATAGCCGGAGTATATGCCGTCAAAAGGCATGCCGATGCTGTGCCAGTGCCTGGCCATGGGCAGCATCTGGTCCGTCAGGTCGCGGAAGGTCCAGCCCGTGAACTCGCCCGTGTGCGTCGAAAACAGCGCCGTGGGCATGCAGGCGCACTCGACCCCAGTCGCGGACACGACCGGCAGAGCCACTGTCAGCGAGCACTTCCCAAAGCCGGAGATGTCGTGTACGGCGGCTATCCTCTTCAATTTTGGCAGTTCTTTTTCCATAAGGCATATTTTAGCACGCCGCGGGGCGGTGTGCAATAATAAAAGGTGGTGCGAGGGCTGCGGGCGGCTTAGGCCGCCCGCAAAGGGGGAACCCCGGCGAGGGTTCCCCCTTTACCCCCTCCTGCGCTTTGTGAGCATAAAGAAACGCCCAGGGGCGCTGCCCCTGGACCCCGCCCGCTTTTTTGTAAAAAAGCGGGGCAAAAAACTTTTACTTGGCTAGACTTCTACCAGCCCAAGCCCCTCGCCCCTGGGGCGAGTGATTCAATCCGTCCGCGAAGCGGACACCTTAGCGGCCGAGTGGCAGCTCCCACGCGAGTGGGAGAGGCGGGTGGGTCCCGAAACCTCACGGGGGCGCCACCACCCCAAAAGCGCCTTTCTTTGGGGCTCCACCCCGTTTCTTTGGGCAAGACCAAAGAAATGGGGTGGAACTGGCAGCACCAACGTAAAGCCAACCGCCAGCAAAACGGCGAGTTCCTCCAAACCAAACCCCGAGCGGGGGTGGAACCCCGCCCCTACAGATGCGCGATGGGAAAAATGAAAAACGCCCCCAGCAGGGGGCGTTCTTTTACGGTGCCAACGTCTCTCCACCGCTTTCAGCCAGGGCGTCGCTCTCGGGCAGCAGAGTGTCGGTATCCTCGCCGCTGCCGCTGCCGGCGTCAGTGGTCCCCTCGGAGCCACCCTGGTCGGCGCTGCTTGAGCCGTCGTCCGTCTCGGGCGCCGTGCCGGCGTCAGTCGTGCCGGTGCCGGAGGGCTTTATTTCAATGACCCTCAGCTGGTCCGCGGTGAAGTCCGTACCAGTCGTGACAGCTTCGGTTATGCGCGCTACAGCGGCCTCGCTCAGGCCCTCGGCGGGGGCGGGGACGGCCACCGTCACGCCGTCGCCGGATATGTACACCACGCAGTCTGAAAAGTCCTTCGCTATGAGCGTGTTCTCCAGCTGCGTCTCCAGCATAGACCAGTTCGCCATCGCAGCTATTGCGCTCATGGCGCTGTCTATCGTCTCCTGCGAGGCGCTCTCCGCGCTCGCGGCTGTCTGCAGCAGCCCCAGCGCCTCATCGCGCGAGGTCTGGCGCGTCAGCCGCGCCTGGGCGAAGTAGTCGGAGGCAGGCTCCGCTTCGCTGTTCGTATCCAGCGAGGTCATTTTCTCGTCCTCGGCCTTCACCATGGCCGGGTCTGCCGCGCCCCAGCTGTTGTTGTACGACCAGTTCAGGTACACCGCCGCGCACACGAACAGCAGCACCGCCGCAATGATGATGTTCCGTTTTACCTTTTTCACGTTACTTGCCTCCCAAATTTTAGTCGCTCCGCTCCATGCCCAGCACTTTTATCCTGTCGCTGCCGAAGCCCGTGTAGGCCGACACCGCGTTCACGATGTCCAGGCGCACCTGGGCGCTTGACGCGCCCTCGCACACCACCGCCACGCCCTCGTCAGAGTACAGCACGCTCACCCGGCCCGCGCCGGATATCTCGCCCAGCACGGTCTCCAGCCGTGCCTCGGGCTCCGTCCTGCCCGCCTGCTCCTGCACGCCTCCGCCGCCCGTCGGCCATAGCAGCAGCACAAGGCCCAGCAGCAGCAAAAACAGCAGGTATTTGTATTTGCTCACATTCTCTATCAGGCGGCTCATTTGCTCTCCTCCCAGCTCTGGCGCTCGGCCGGAATCCCGAGTTCCGCCTCTATGACCGCCGAAAGCGTCTCTCTGTCGCTCTCTGAGCAGGCGGCGCGGCTCTCCCAGGGATACCAGAAGCCCTCTTCGCTCCAGCGCGCGGTCACGGCGGCGGAGCTGACTGCGAGGCCCAGCGCGTCCGCTTTGTCCAATATATATGCGGCGCACTCGCGCTCTATGATAGTCCGGTTGAGCCTGTCCGCCTCCTGTCCGGCCTCGCCCGCAACGCTGCGCGCGGCCTCGCCGTAGCGGGCCACAGCCTCCGGCAGGGCCTGCATGTCCAGGCCCAGCGCCGGGGAGAGCAGCGCCGCCGCCATGACCACGCCGCAGGCCGCGCGCAGCACCCGCTTCGGCCGCCCCTCCGGACAGAGCGCCAGGGCTATCGCACAAAAGACCGCGGCGCCCGCCAGGGCGCGTATCCAGGCCGTTATCGCGCTCATCCGCTCACCGCCTTTGTAACTGAAATGATGGATATGAACAGCATGAGCGCCGAGGCCCCGACCACGCCCAGCACCATGCCGAAAACCCCGCCCAGCTCAGAAATAAGGCCGGAGACCCGCTTGTCCGCGAAGGCGGCGGCCAGGGCCGCAGCTGCCTTGTAGCAGAGATAGCGCAGGCCAAGGGCCAGGAAGGGCGCGAGACAAACGCTCGCCGCCGCGATGAGGCCAAAGGCCCCGACGGCGTTTTTCAGCAGCCCAGCTCCCGCCACCACCGTCGAGGCCGCATCCGAGATCACCCCGCCCACGACCGGCAGGGCCGCCGAGATGGCGGTTTTGGCCGCGCGGGCCGTCACGGCGTCCGCCGCGCCCGTCACGGCCCCTGTTATGCCCAGCCAGGCGGTGAAGGCCGTCATAATGGCTGTTGTCGCTATGGCCGTGAGCTTGCTTATGAGCTTTGAGGCTCCGTCGATGGCCGGACTGTCGAGGGCCGCCGAGGCCGTGCGCGCCGCGAGGCAGACGTAGGCCAGGGGCAGCAGGAGATTCCGCGCGGCGGTCATGAGTATGTCCATGAAAAGGGCCGTAGCCGCGTATTTGGCCGCGGCGCTCGTCACGGCCCCGCCCGCCGCGGCGGCAGCCGTCAGGCTTGGCAGCAGCGCGCGGGAGAAGGTCTGGAGGTCCTCCAGCGCGGCGACGCCCGCGCCCACGCAGCTGCCCGCATCCGTGAAGGCCACGGCGGAGACGGCCAGGCAGCCCGCAAGGCCGACGTAGCGCTCCGTCCCGCCGTCCGTGAAGGCCGAGGCGAGCGCGCAAAGCAGCGCCACCGCCACGAGCTTCAGCCCGGAGGCCGCCGCCGAGCGCCAGAGGGAGCCCAGCTTCTCCAGGGCGGCGTCCGCAAGGCGCGAAAGCATACCCTCCGGCTCCATGGCGTCCTCCACGCCCGCGTCGCCCAGGATATCCCGAGCCTCCTGCGGCACGGCCGCCTCGGCCTGTCCGATATCCAGGGCGTCGTAAAGCTCGTCCGCCGCCCCCTCCGCACGTACCGGCGCGCAGAGGGCAAGGCAGATGAGAAGAAGGAGTATAGCGCGCCTCATACGATGCCCTCCACTGTGTCGAGCAGCGCGGAGATGAGCGGCAGGGCGCAGACGAGGGCCGCCGCCGCGCCGGCAAGTTCCACCGCCGAGGCCAGCTGACCGCTGCCCGCATCCTTACAGGCCTCCGAGCCCAGGCCGCAGATGAGGCCGATGCCCACGCACTTCACTACCGGGGAAAAGAGCGCCGGGGAAAGCCCGGAGAGCTCCCGCGCCCGCTCCGCCGCGTCCAGGATGTCTTCCGCAAGCCCCAGGGCCGCGAGCAGTATCGCCGCCGCAGCGCCCAGGCCCAGGCAGAGCGCCAGCTCGGCGTTCGACTTTTTCAACAGCAGGGCCATGAGCGCCGCGCAGACGCCCAGCGCCGCCGCCTTCGCCGCAAGCTCCATGTCAGAAAAGGAAGAGGCTCTTTATGAGCCCGAAGAGCTCGCTTATCTTCTGCACGACCAGCACGAGGACGATGACGAGGCCGGTTATCGTCACCATGAGCGCCTGCTCCTCCCTGCCGGAGCGCGTGAGCAGTATGTTCAGCACGGCGACGAGGATGCCCACCGCCGCGACCTTGAATATGAGTTCGACCTCCATTTGCCGCACCACGTTTCCTTTCAGTATAGGACTATCGCCAGTATCAGCCCTGCCCCGGCGGCCAGTCCCGCGCGGAGCCTGCCCATGACCCTCGCCTCCTCCGAGGCCCGCTCCGCCTCGCGGCGCAGCTCAAGCTCGCAGGCGCTTATGGCGGAGCCCTGTTCCTCCGCGCCGTAGCGGCCCAGGCTCGCGCCCAGGTTTAGGAGCGCTGCGCGGGCAGGGGCGCCTATGTCCAGCAGGCCCAGGGCCCGACGCCAGAGTTCCGAAAACTCCGCGCCGCCAAAGCTCTCCAGCCCGGTGCATACGGCGGCGTAGAAGACGCGCGTACCCTCCGGGCCGTGACGCGCGAGGCGCTCCGCCGCCTCCGGCATGGGCGCGAGGCGCGAGACGATCTCGCCACGCAGCAGCTCCAGGCCTGCCGCGAGCTCCGAAGTCAGCCGCGCCCGCCGCCGCAAGCGCCGCGCCTCCGACGCGCCCAGCACGGCGAAGGCCGCCGCCACGAGCGCCGCGCCCAGGAGCTTCATCCGCCCAGCACCTCCAATCTGTACCTCCGCTCTCCGCCGCGCCGCTCTATGACCACGGCCATGCTGAACACGCCCTCGGCCAGCAGCGGGCGGTACACCCCGCGCGAGGCCAGCTCCCTCACGCTGCCCGCGTGGGCCGTGGCGAGAAGCCTCACGCCGCAGCCGGTGGCCGCCCTCGCGGCCTCCGCGTCCGCGGGTGTGGTTATCTCGTCCATGGCCAGCACCTGGGGCGTCATGGCCCGGATGAGCATTGCCGCCGCTTCCGGCTTCGGCGCTCCGGTCATGACGTCCGTGCAGGGGCCCACGTCGAAGAGCGGCAGGCCCTCCCAGACCCCGGCGGCCTCGCCACGCTCGTCTATGAGCGAGACGCGCCGCCCGCCCTCGGAGACGAGGCGCACAAGTTCCCGCAGGAGCGTGGTCTTGCCAGCGCCCGGCGGCGAGATGATGAGCGTGTCCGGAAGTCCTGCCTCCAGCAGCCGGGCATAGACCTCGGCCGCGCAGCCACGGTGCTGGCGCGGGATGCGTATACCGAGGGAAGAGAGCCGCCGGATGGAACGGACCCCGCCTTCGCGCACGACGGTCTCTCCGCACAGGCCCACCCGGCAGCCGCCGCGCACGGTGACGAAGCCGGAGGCGACGCTTTCAAGCGCCGTATGCGCCGAGGCACGGGTGGCGTTTTCGAGCACGGTATCGAGGTCGCGGGGCTGAACGGGGCGCGCCCCGACGGGGCTCTCGCCCTCGGCCAGCAGCGCGAGAGCCGCCGCCCCGAGCGCAGACGCAGTTCCTCCGCGCCGGTGCGGAGCGGTTCCGGCAGCTCCATGAGCTGCGCTCGCATATCCTGCGGCAGCAGCGCCGCCGCGTTTTCAAAGCCTTCAGAGTCTCTCATGTGGACAATCTATTCACGCGGCGCGGGGGTTAGACCTTGGGTTTTGTGTTGTAGTGCGAGGAGTGGGGCTTGGAGGAACACGCAGCTCCTGTAGGGAAGTGCCGCCTCTCCCACACGCTCTCAGTACCCACTTGGCCGCTGAGGTGTCCGCAGCGCGGACGGATTTGATCCCTCTTCCCAGGGTAAAGGGGTGGGAAAAGATTAAAAGCGCCCCCAGAAGGGGCGCTTTTAATTTGACTGCGGGTCGTTGAATTTGCGTCTTTACGATGTCCGTTTACAGCTTCGCTTGTGTGCGTCCAGCAGAGACCCGTATGGATCGGCGGCGGACGAGTTTTTTCCCGCGTCTGCCGCTGGCGTCACGTGGCCGCAGCCCGTCACACCGGGCGGGGGGTGGAACCCCGCTCCTACAAAGGGCTGGCGGGACGGGGACAACATCCCCTGCGCACCGTTTTAGCAATAAAAATGCCGCCCATCGGGCGGCATTTTGCTGTTATATCCTCAGCCGAAGTTGAAGTACTGTTTCGGGTCGGTGGTCGCGCCGTTGACGCGGACCTCGAAGTGGAGGTGGGGTCCGGTAGAGTTGCCGGTGGAGCCGACGTAGCCAATCACCTGGCCCTGGGTCACGCTCGCGCCGCCGGAGATGGCGAAGGAGCTCATGTGCGCATAGAGCGTCACGCGGCCGCCGCCGTGGTTTATCATGATGTAGTTGCCGTAGCCGTTGCCGTTGTCGGGGATGACGGTAGCGACGCCGCTGTCGGCGGCGAGTATGGGCGTACCGCTCGGCGCGCCAATGTCCTCGCCCGCGTGGAAGCGCATCTCGTTGAAGATGGGGTGCATGCGCCAGCCGTAGGCGGAGCCGGGGGAGTAACCGGGCAGGGGCCAGATATAGGTGCCGGTGCTCGTGATGCTGTTTGCGGCTTCCTGACGCTCCAGCTCGGCTATCATGCTCTGGATGTCGCTCTCAAGCGCCTCCTCCTCGGCCAGCACCTGGAGGTAGAGGTCGTAGTTGCTGCTTATCTCCTCCTCCAGCTGGGCGATGAGCTCGCTGGCTTCGGCTATCTTGGCCTCAAGGTCGGCCTTCTCGGCCTCGTATTCCTCCTGCTTGTCCGCAAGCTGGCCCAGCGTCTCCTCATACTCGGCCTTGATGACCTCGGCATCCTCGCGGGCGGCGGTGTACTGGTCGTAGATGCGCTTGTCGGCCTCCATTATCTCGCCTATCATGTCGAGATTCGCCATGAGCTCGGAGAGGCTCTTGGAGCCGAAGATGATGGAGAGGTATGTATAGTTGCCGTTTTCCTCCATCGCGCGCACATGCTGCTTGTAGATAGCCAGCTGTTCCGTCTCGGCGGCAGTGGCCTTTTCGAGTTCGGCGGCTTTCTCGTCCACGAGGCGGGTGTAGAGCGAGACCTGCTCCTCTATGAGCTCCAGCTCCTGACGGTAGACCTCGTTCTGCTCGTCGAGGGCGCGCTTCTGCTCAAGCACGCCGGCCTGCTCGTTTTTGAGCTCGTCAATGCCGGCCTGCATCTCCTCACGCTCGGCTTTGAGCGCGTCGCGCTGTTCTTCAAGCGCGTCTATCTCCGACTGCGAGACAGCCAGCGCCGGACCCGCCGGCACTATTGCGAGCGCAACGAGCACCAGCGCCAGAAACGCCGCCGCAGCGCGCAGCTTTTTCTTAGATATCATGGATGCGCCTCCAAATGGGGCCTCAGCCCCAGGGTTTACATAAGAGTATAGCACAACCCGCCGGACTTTGCAAGCGGGCGGCCCTGCCTTGGAAATGCCCCGGACATGCTGTATAGCGGGCGGCGAGCAAATAATAAGAAGGAGTCTCCCGTGAGAGCCTTCACCTTTATCGCCTCAGACAGTCCCAGGCTCGCAGGAGTGCCCGGAGTGCCATAGCCTGCGCACTCGGGGACAAAGAGCAAAAAATGGAAAAGAGGCTGACCGAATGGTCAGCCTCTTTGTGTGCGCCGGAAAGGCGGGCCGCATATATGACGGTCCCGGGCGCGTTTATGTTCCCGTACCGACGTTGAAGGCGGGATTTTTGCGGATGATGAGTTGGACGAACACTACATATAAAACGACGGGTATGAGCCAGTCTCCGATAGAGGAGAGAAGCTCTGAGCCGAGGTCAAAAGCAGCCGTGAGCGCAACGTCGTAGGCAAAGCGTACGATGCAGAAGAGTACCGCGGCAAAAACCAGCATGCCCCGCCCGGAGCGCTTTCCGCGCCGGAGCTGGGCGAACGCGGTGATGACCGTGAGTGCGATGGGAATACAGGCCGCGCCGAAGATGGTGTCCAGCAGTCTGAGCTCCGGCAACATCCAGTAGGCGTAGCTGCTGGTATAGCGGCCGTCGAGCTCAAAATATGCCCCGGTCAGATAGAAGGCTGAGGCGGCAAAGAGCAGCGCCGCGCACAGGATCAGACTGGCCAGAACCAGGTTCCGCGTGAATGCCCAGAGGCGCTCGGGAACGTCCTCATCCGCGGAACCGTGTTTGACTGCGTCCTGCTCGCGGACGCGGTCGTCGCGGACATAGGCCGCCTCCTGTGCGCCGCTGCCTGCGCGGCTCCTGGCCCAGGTACTGGCCGCGCGCTCGCGTTTTTCGCGCCTTTTGCGGCTTTTCTCCGGCGTTATCTCCCAGGGTTCTGGTATTTCACGCCTGGGCTCTATGCTGCCGTCAAAGTCGTGTGCATAGCCGCAGTGCGGACAGAGGTGCGTGGCTATGACTATGTCCATCCCGCAATTCGGGCATTTCATGTCCTTACCTCCCCCGGCCCGCGGGGCCTGTTATTCGGCGTAGTTCTTGAAGTAGTTCTGCACGACGATGATGGGCGTACCCTTGTCGCCGCTGCCGCTCGTGAGGTCGCAGAGGGAGCCGATGAGGTCGGTGAGCCGCCTCGGCGTCGTGCCCTCGGAGGCCATCTGGCCCTTGAGGTCGGCGTCCTTCTTGCGGATGGAGGCCTGGATGGCGCTCTTGAGCTCCTCTCCGGAGAGGCCGGCGAAGTCATTGTCCGCGAGGTACTTGAGCTTCAGCTCGTTGGGCAGGCCGCGCAGGCCCTCGGTGAAGCCGGGGCTGACGACGGGGTCGGCCAGCTCCCAGATCTTGCCGGCGGGGTCCTTGAAGGCGCCGTCGCCGTAGACCATGGCCTCGACCTTGACGCCGGTGCGGCGAAGGAGCTCGGCCTGGATGCCCTCGGCCACGGCCTGGGCGTTCTTGGGGAAGAGCTTGACCTTGTCCTCGGTGGCCTTGTTGGAGCCGAGCAGGCCGTAGTCCGGGCAGTAGCCGCTGCCGTTCACGGGAGCGTTCATGATGTCGCAGAGGGTGAGGACGTTCTTCGCCCCGGCGGCGAGGATGCGCCTCTGGGTGCGGAAGCGGGTGTGTATATCGCAGCAGAGGATGTTGTCCGCCAGGGTGGCGGCGGTCTCGGGGCGGTTGGCGAAGACTATCTCGCTCTCCGCGCCCTCCTCGCGGATGATGTTCTCGTAGTACTCGACGTAGTCCACGCCCGTGAAGGGGTGGCGGATGCTGCCGAAGATGCGGCGGTACTTGGCGAGGGTGAGCACGTCGGCGTAGGGGTTCACGCCGCTGTCGTCCATCGTGTCCTCGTCGAAGAGGTGGTTGCCGACCTCGTCGGAGGGGTAGGAGAGCATGAGCACGACCTTTTTGGAGCCGCGGGCTATGCCGCGCAGGCAGATGGCAAAGCGGTTGCGGGAGAGGATGGGGAAGACTACGGCGACGGTCTCGCCGCCCAGCTTCGCGCGCACGTCGGCGGCGATGTCGTCCACCGAGGCGTAGTTGCCGTCGGAACGGGCGACGACGCTCTCCGTCACGGCAACGATGTCCCTCTCATGCAGCTCGAAGCCCTCCTCGGCCATTGCGGCTTCGACAGCGTCGGCTGTGAGCTTGACTATGTCGTCTCCTTCGCGTATGATAGGAGCACGGACGCCTCTTGAAATAACACCTGACATTTTACAGGCCTCCCTAAAGAATTCATAACAGAGAAATAATACCCTCAATCATAGATTTAGTCAACTAAAATAAGGTATCGGGAGTGATAAAAATGCTGATAAAGAACGGCAAGGTATTCCTGAGCGACGGAAAGTTCCACGACTGCGCCCTGCGTTTCGGCGCGCAGGTGGAGGAGATAGGAGCTTTTGACGGCGAGGGCTACGACGCCTCCGGCTGCTATGTGATCCCCGGCCTTGTGGACGTCCACACCCACGGCGCCATGAACCGCGACTTCTCAGACGGCGACCCCGAGGCCCTGGGCGTCGCCTCCAAATATTACGCCGAGAACGGCGTCACGAGCTTCCTGGCCACGACCATGACCCTCAAGGAGCACCAGCTCATGCCCGCCATGGCCTGCGTGAAGGACTCCGGCCCCCTGCCCGGCGCGCGCTGCGCGGGCATACATCTGGAAGGCCCCTTCCTCTGCTACAACAAGCGCGGCGCTCAGAACCCGGATAACCTCCACGCGCCCGACGCGGATATGTTCATGCGCCTGAACGAGGCCTCCGGCGGGGCGGTGCGGCTCATCACCGTCGCGCCCGAAGTGGAAGGCGGAATTGACTTCATTAAGCGCGTTTCGCCCGTCTGCACCGTCTCCGTAGGCCACACGGAGGCGGATTACGACACCGCCATGCGCGCCTACGAGGCTGGCGCGAGCCACACGACCCACCTCTTCAACGGCATGCCCGGCCTGCACCACCGCAAGCCCGGCGTCATCGGCGCGGCCTTTGACGCGGGCGCGACGGTCGAGCTCATCTGCGACGGCCTGCATCTGCACCCGGCGGCTGTGCGCCTGGCGATGCAGCTTTTCGGCAGCCACGCGGCGCTCATCTCGGATTCTCTGCGATGCGCCGGTATGCCGGACGGGGACTACGAGCTCGGCGGCCTGCCCATAAAGCTCGGCGGCGGCGTTGCCCGCCTGCTGGACGGCACCCTCGCGGGCAGCTGCATAAACGTGGGCGAGGCCCTGCGCCGCGCGGTCTCCTTCGGTGTGCCTCTGGAGGCCGCCGTCACCGCGGCAACCATCACCCCGGCCCGCTCCGTCCGCCTGGACGACTGCGGCGAGCTCGCCCCCGGCAAGCGCGCGGACATCGTGGTGCTGGACACGGAGCTGAAGGTCAAGGCCGTCTTCGTCGGCGGCGAGAAGGTCGTCGGCTGAGCGCGCGCGGACCGCGTCCCGGCGCGGCAAAGACCCGGGACATGGCGTATATTGCGCTCTCGGCGGCGCTCATCTCGCTCTGCGCCTGGTTGAGCGTGCCCGCGCCCATACCTTTTACGATGCAGACCTTCGCCGTCTTCGCCGTGGCGGGCACGCTGGGCGCGCGCCGCTCGGCGCTGGCGCTGGGTACGTATATCCTGCTCGGTGCGCTGGGCCTGCCGGTATTTGCGGGCTTCCAGGGCGGGGCGGGGGCGCTCCTGGGCGCGACGGGGGGCTACATCCTCGGCTTCCTGCCCGCGGCCCTCATAGCCGGGGCGGGGGTGGAGCGGCTGGGCAGGGGGCTGCCTGCGCTGCTCTTTTCCATGGCCGCCGGCCTCGTCTGCTGCTACGCCATGGGTACCGCCTGGTATGTCGCCGTCTACGCCCGCGCGGGAGGGCAGGCGGGCGTTGCCGCCGTGCTCTCGGCCTGCGTCCTGCCATTTATCCCTGCGGACGCGGCCAAGCTGCTGCTGGCCGCCCTGCTGTCAAAGAGGCTCGCGCCCCTCTGCTCGCCCGAGCGGCGGCGCGGCTGAATCAAAACAAAAGATCACCTCGGGGCGTATTATGCTCCGAGGTGATCTTTATGCTACGCGAGCTGCCATATGAGCGTGGCCAGGCCCTGGAATACGCCCGCCGCTGGGCCCTGGGGCGCAACCCGCTGTTTTACAACTTCACCGGCCAGGGCGGGGACTGCACGAATTTCATATCCCAGTGCCTGCTGGCCGGCTGCCTGGTTATGAACTGCCGGGAGACCTTCGGCTGGTACTACCACAGCCCGCGCCTGCGCGCCCCGGCCTGGACCGGGGTACAGTATCTCTGGAACTTCCTCAGCGGCAACGCCGGAGCCGGCCCCTATGGGCGCGAGGCGGAGCTGGCGGAGCTCGTGACGGGCGACCTCGTCCAGCTCGGCGGGGAGGACGGGCGCTATTACCACACGCTCTTCATCTGCGGCCGCAGGGGAGGGGAGCTCCTCATCGCCGCGCACAGCTTCGACGCCTTCGAGCGGCCCCTGAGCAGCTACGACTACGCGCGCCTGCGACCCATCAAAATAGAGGGCTGCCGTGCCGTGCGCACCCCGCCGCCCGGCGGCTTCGAGCGGCTGCTCTCGGGCGAGGCCCTGCCGCCAGGCTGCTTTTAGGCGCTCAGACCTCGCCCACGTAGTCGAGGCCCGAGGGCGCGCCGCCCTCGTCGAAGCGGAGCTCCCAGCAGCTCGCGGAGCCCGAGCCCCACATGCGGTAGGTGTAGAGCCAGCGCCCGTCCGTGAGGGCGAGGGAGACGTCTATCTCATCCGCGAGCGGCCATGCTTCGCCCGTTTCCAGGTCTATGCAGCACAGCTGAGCCTCGTCCCCGCGCTGCCCGACGCCATAGGCCCAGCGCCCGGCGGCGCAGAGCGGCACGAGCGCGCCGTCCAGCACGCGGCTGTGGTCGGCGGTGAGGCAGAGATAGCCCGCGTCCCGGCCCCGCGCGTCCATGAGCGGCGCGATGAGGCTGTCTGGCTGCGCTCTCAGCAGGACCTCGCGCAGGCTCAGGCCCTCGGGCACGAGGTTTTCGCCGTTTTCGAGCAGCTGCGTCTCGTCCTCGCTGAGAGTGAAGCTGCGCTCTCCGACGCTGTACGCCGCCGGGGACTCTTCGCTTCCAAATCTCCAGGGCAGACTGAGCAGCTTCGAGCCCTCGCCGGGCGTGTAGGCGAGGCTGCAGTTGTGCTTCGTGTAATGGAGCCTGCCGTCCTCGACGCGGCTAGGCCACATGTGTGAGCTCGGCGAAAACAGCCCGAAGGAGACGGTGAGGAACACAACGAGCGCCAGCGCGGCGAGCACGAGCAGGAAGTTCCTGAGCGTTTGCCGGTTTCATGGCAAGGCCCTCCGTTTATGGATAAAGACATATCAAAAACCGCCGCAGGCTCTGTGCCTGCGGCGGCGTGTTTCAGCTTCAGCCCTCGACGATGTCGCGGGTGTCGCGCGCGATGACGAGCTCCTCGTTCGTCGGGATGACGAAGAGCTTCACCTTGGAGTCCGCGGTAGAGATGCAGACGTCCTCGCCGCGCTTCTTGTTCTGCTCCGCGTCCACCTCGCAGCCGAGGTAGCCGAGGTACTTGCAGATGCCCGCACGGGTGGTGGCGCTGTTCTCGCCGACGCCGGCGGTGAAGATGATGGCGTCCACACCGTTCATGGCGGCGACGTAGCTGCCCACGACCTTGGCGACCCAGTAGTCGAACATGTCGAGGGCGAGGCGGGCGCGCTCGTTGCCCTCGTCGGCGGCGGTCTCAAGGTCGCGGAAGTCGCTGGAGACGCCGGAGACGCCCAGGACGCCGGACTTCTTGTTGAGGACGCCCAGCATGGCGTCGATGTCCATGCCGTACTTGTTCATAATAAACTGCATGACGCCGGGGTCGAGGTCGCCGCAGCGGGTGCCCATCGGCAGGCCGACCAGCGGGGTGAAGCCCATAGAGGTATCCACGCTCTTGCCGCCGTCGATGGCGCAGATGGAGGAGCCGTTGCCCATGTGGCAGCTGACGAGCTTGAGCTCCTCGACGGGCTTGCCCATGAGCTCGGCGCAGCGGCCGGAGACGTAGCGGTGGCTGGTGCCGTGGAAGCCATAGCGACGGATGCCGTCGTTTTTATAGTAGTCGTAGGGTACGGCGTAGGTGAAGGCCTTGGCGGGCATGGTCTGGTGGAAGGCGGTGTCGAAGACAGCGACCTGGGGCACGTCCTTGCCCATGACGGCGGTGCAGGCGTTGATGCCGGTGATGTTGGCGGGGTTGTGCAGGGGGGCGAAGGGGGTGCAGTCCTCAAGGGCCTTCATGACTTCGTCGGTGATGCGGACGGAGGAGGCGAACTTCTCGCCGCCGTGGACGACGCGGTGGCCGACGGCGTCTATCTCGCTCATGCTGGCCACGACGCCGTACTCGGCGCTGGTGAGCTTGTCTATAACGGCGGCAATGGCCTCAGAGTGCGTCGGCAGGGCGATGTCCTCGTTGAAAACGGGCTTTCCGCCGACGAGCGGCGTGTGCTTCAGGTGACCGTCGATGCCGATGCGCTCGCAAAGGCCCTTCGCGAGGACGGCCTCGGTCTCCATATCGATGAGCTGATACTTGAGGGAGGAGCTTCCGGCGTTGATGACCAAAACTTTCATTTCAGCAGTATCCTTTCTACACTCTATATTGTAAAAATGTTTCGCCCATAGTAAAATGTGGACACATGTTTCCAACTATTTATTTTATCCACATCCGCGCGAAAACGCAAGTGTAATCTTCCGCGAGCCCTGCCCATACAGACGTTGTTTTCGTTGTTCGCGTTCGGTTTACCGCGCAAACCCAACACCCCGCGCCCAGCCGGGGCCCCACCCCCGCCAGGGTGTCGGATGACCGCTGACCCCGCGGTGTCGCAGCCGCCCCGTCGTGGACGTCGTCCCCGACGACCCGCCGCTACGGCCTCCGCCGGCCCCACCGCGTTCCGCCAACCCCCGCCCGGGCGCGGGATGCTCTCGCGGCATATTACGCGGCGCACGGCCCTGCCCGCAGCCGCCCCGTAGGGGTCGGCGTCCTCGACGACCCGAACGTTCGTCCACCGCCGACCTCACCACGTTCCGCCGGCCCTCGCCCGGACGCGGGATGATCTCGCGGTATATTATGCGGCACGTGGTTAAGTCCCGCCGCAACCCGTAGGGGTCGGCGTCCTCGACGACCCTTTCCTTCGTCCACCGCCAGCCCTACCACGTTCCTCCAGTCCCCTAGTAGGGGCAGGGTTCCACCCCCGCCCGGCGTTCGTTCACCGCCGGCGTTATGGCGTCGCACGGGCTGCGGGCGGCGGGGGCCGCCCGCAAAGGGGGGAACCCCCGGCGAGGGTTCCCCCTTTGACC
>ENA-OQCL01000581-OQCL01000581.1-human-gut-metagenome-genome-assembly--contig:-NODE-581-length-16839-cov-9.013284_pt1 | contig 16839 bp, 15 predicted proteins | sample MGYA00242502_ERZ504586 | MGnify/ENA primary metagenome ERZ504586 (study PRJEB26092, sample SAMD00036316) | human gut metagenome | host: Homo sapiens | study: EMG produced TPA metagenomics assembly of... | reverse complement strand
GTCATCGTTTCTGAGACGAAGAAATATTTCGGACATCTTGAGATCCGCGATGCCAGACTCGCGGCGTATAAGGAACGCCGCATCGGGAAAAAGGCAGAAGTATAATGGGTGGGAAGATCCCGTCGGAGTTACTCCGGCGGGATTTTGTATTGAGGGGAAGGGGTCAGGGTTCAGGGCTAGCCTGTGGGGCGTGCTGCCCCCTTGACTGGGGATGAAAGCTTTGCTTGAATGAGAAATTAGAAATGAGAAATGCGAAATGGCGGTGCGGCGCATCAGAATATAGAAGCGCCGCAGAGTATAAATAATGGCGATGCCCGAAGGTCTGCGGATAAGCAGGTTTCTCGTTTTGGATTCCCTGATATCGACCGCCTGACCGCGAATGACAAAGATTTCTCGCTTCGCTCGGAATGACGATGCTAGGATACCGCATCACCCACCATCTTAGGGCATTGCCCTATTTATACTTGCAGCGAAGCCGCCACCACAACCCCGAACCCTGAACCCTCCCTCCTTGACCGCCGCCCAAAACTACGCTACAATAAGTAGTCATGGAAATTCGTAGAAGCTCTTAGAAAAGGCGGCTTTCTATGATATAATAAATAGGATTATAAATAGAACAAGGGGGGCGGTCAGTCTTGGAAAAAAAGGTCATTATCAATGTCACTTCTCTGCAGCGGAATGAGGCGGGAAAGGATGAGAAAATCACACTGGAAACGCCGGGCATCTATGGCGAGAAGGACGGCATGAAGTACGTTTCCTATGAGGAGACCAAGCTGGCCGGCATGGAAGGGACGACGACCACGCTGGAGATCCACAAAGACCACGTGCGCCTCATCCGAGACGGCAGCTTCCTGCAGGAGCAGGTCTACCGCATCGGAGAGAAGAACCACTCCTTGTACGAGACCCCGATGGGCACGATGGATATCTACGTCGTGACGCGCGAGATCGAAGACTCGATCGAGGCGGGGAAGGGACGTATGCGCCTTTCCTATGATGTGGAGCTGAAAGGCCTGTTTAACCATTTGAATGAAATTATTGTAGAAGTTCGGGAGGATCCGGAGGATTCATGGAAGTCAGAGAAGAACTGAAAGAAATCATTGAGAAAGCGAAAGAGGCAGCTATCGCTGCCGGTGAACTGCCGGAGGGCGATTACGCGGCTGTACAGCGTCTGGAAGTGCCGAAATCCAAGGAATTTGGTGATTATTCCACCAATGCGGCTATGCAGTGGGCGAGAACAGCTCACAAAGCACCGCGCATGATCGCAGAATCCATCGTGAAGCATCTGGACACACCGCTGGTCACTCGGACGGAGATCGCGGGTGCCGGCTTCATCAATTTCTACCTTGCCGCAGATACGGTGTACAGCGAGCTGAAGCAGATCCTGAAGGCTGGTCCTTCCTACGGGGATCTGCCGAAAAATAAAAAAGACCGCATCCTTGTCGAGTATGTCTCGGCAAATCCGACCGGCCTTCTCCACATCGGACACGCTAGAGGCGCTGCCTATGGCTCAGCGATGGTAAATCTGCTGCGCGCGGCCGGCTATGATGTACTGTCGGAATACTATGTGAATGATGCCGGCAACCAGATCGATCATCTGGCGGAATCCATCAATGCGCGCTATCTCCAGCTCTGCGGTCTCGACGCTGAGATCCCGGAAGACGGCTACCATGGACAGGATATCATCGATACAGCGAAGAATATCCTTGCCAAGGATGGCAAGAAGTACCTCGATATGGATGAGAAAGAACGTCTGGAGATCTTCAAAGAGCTCGGCCTTCAGGAAAAGCTCGCAGACCTCAAGAAGGATCTGCAGGAATTCCACGTCGACTTCGACAACTGGTTCTCCGAAAGATCTCTCTATCCGGATCAGGTGAATGAAGCGCTCAAAGTCCTGAAGGACGAAGACAATATGTACGAGAAGGACGGCGCTCTCTGGCTCCGCACCACAAAGAACGGCGATGACAAGGACCGCGTGGTCATCCGCACGAATGGCGTGCCGACCTATTTCTGCTCCGATATCGCCTATGTAGGAAATAAGATCCGCCGCGGCTACAACAAGCTCATCGATATCTGGGGAGCGGATCACCATGGCTACATCATCCGTCTGAAGACAGCCATGAAATTTTTGGGCTACAACCCGGATGATTTCGAGATCATGCTGCTCCAGATGGTGACACTTCTCCGCGACGGACAGCCGGTCAAAATGTCCAAGCGTACCGGACAGGCCGTATCGCTGCGCGAGCTGATGGAAGAAGTCGGCACCGATGCAGCACGCTATTTCTTCTGTGTCCGCACACTGGACTCCCAGATGGACTTCGATATCGACTTGGCCAAGAAACAGTCCAGCGATAACCCGGTCTATTACATCCAGTATGCGAATGCCCGCATTCACAGCCTCTTCCGTCAGGCGAAGGAAGCCAAGGTCACCTGGGATCCCCAGTTCACCGGCGTCGATTTCACCTGCCTCAAAGAAGAATGTGAAATGGATCTGATCAAAAAGATGGAAAACTATCACCAGCTCATCGATGGAGCCGCGAAAGAAAGAGCTCCGCAGCGCATCGCCAAATATGCATACGAGCTGGCAGCACTCTTCCATCATTTCTATAGAGAATGCCGTATCCTTGGTGTAGACAGCGAAGTCACGCAGGCACGCCTCGGGCTCATCACCGCCGTCCAGTACGTCCTGGTCCACGCCCTCACCATCTTAGGCATTACCGCTCCGGAAAAAATGTAAGGAAAGGATAGGCCTCACAGGTTCAAATGCTTCGCGGCGTCATAGGATGCGCCGCGCTGCACCTGCTGAACCTATCACAGCTCATTTCCTGGTCACCAGCGACCAGTCACTCTTCCCATCCACCCTATCTCAAAGGAGGTCCCATGACAAAATACATCTTCGTAACAGGCGGCGTCGTTTCATCCCTGGGCAAAGGCATCACCGCTGCATCCCTGGGCAGACTGCTGAAGAACAGAGGCTACAAAGTCACCATTCAGAAATTCGATCCTTACATCAATATCGACCCGGGCACCATGAGCCCGTACCAGCACGGCGAGGTCTTCGTCACCGATGACGGCGCGGAAACCGATCTGGATCTCGGTCATTACGAAAGATTCATCGATGAAAATCTGTCCAAGGCATCCAATGTCACCACAGGCAAGGTCTATCAGGCTGTCATCAACAAAGAAAGAAAGGGCGAATACCTAGGCTCCACCATTCAGGTCATCCCGCATATCACGAACGAGATCAAAGACCGCGTGCTCCGTGTCGGCAGAAATGACAATGCAGACATCGTCATCACAGAGATCGGCGGCACCGTCGGTGATATCGAGTCCCTGCCATTCCTCGAAGCCATCCGTCAGGTCAAGAAAGACGTACCGAATCGAAATGACGTCATCTATATTCACGTCACACTCGTACCATACATCGAAGCCGCTGACGAACTCAAGACAAAGCCGACCCAGCACTCTGTCAAGGAGCTGCGCTCCATTGGCATCCAGCCGGATGTCATCGTTTGCCGTACCGTGAAGGCACTCTCTCCGGAGATGAAGAGAAAGATCGGCATGTTCTGCGACGTAGAGCCGGAAGCCGTCATCAATAACCTCACCGCCAAGAGCATCTATGAAGTACCGCTCCTTCTGCAGGAAGAAGGCCTCGATCACATCGTCCTCAGAAGCTCGGCATGGAAGACACCAAGTGCGACATGGAAGACTGGAAAGCCATGGTGGACCGCATCGTTTCCTCTGAAAAAGAGGTCAACATCGCTCTCGTCGGGAAATATGTCGAACTCCATGACGCCTACCTCTCCGTCGTCGAATCTCTGTCCCATGCCGGCTACGCCTTCGGCAACAAGGTCAAGGTCCACTGGATCAATTCCGAAGTCCTCGAAGAAGAGAAACCGGATCTTCGCGAAGTTTTCCAGGGCATCGACGGCATCGTCGTTCCCGGCGGCTTCGGCTATCGCGGCGTCGAAGGCAAGATCGACACCATCAAGTATGCGCGCGTCAATAAGATCCCGTTCCTCGGCCTCTGCCTCGGTATGCAGTGCGCCGTCATTGAATTCGCCAGAAATGTATGCGGCATGACCGGTGCAAACTCCTCCGAATTCATTCCGGACACCCAGTACCCTGTCATCGACCTCATGCCAGACCAGGAAGACGTCACCGAAAAAGGCGGCACCATGCGCCTTGGCATCTATCCGTGCAAGCTCAAGGAAGGCAGCAAAGCCAGAGAACTCTACGGCGGTCAGGAGATCGTCTACGAACGTCATCGCCATAGATACGAAGTCTCCAATGCCCTTCGTCCGGAGCTTGAAAAAGCAGGCCTCGTCATCTGCGGCACCAGCCCGGACGGACGCCTCGTCGAAACGATCGAGCTCAAGGATCATCCGTACTTCGAAGCCACCCAGGCTCATCCGGAATTCAAGAGCCGCCCGAACCGTCCGCACCCGCTTTTCCGCGGTCTTATCGAAGCAGCCATCAAGCATAGAGATGAAAAATAAACGAACAGCAGTATGAAAAAAGCGAACCTCGAAAGGGGTTCGCTTTTTTTGGCGGGTTCGGGGTTCAGGGTTCAACGGGTTCAGGTGGCGGCTTTGCTGAGATCCTTCGACTCAGGTCGCAGCTGTTCTGGCATTCGTTATCTCACATACGACGTTTCTCGCCGCTCAGGATGACGAAACAGGGCGATGCCCGAAGGCTGGAGGATAGAAGTCAGGTGTCTGATGTCTCTCAGTCTCCCAGTCTAATCCCCAATCCCTAATCCCTAGCTGCTTATCCCTACGGGTTCAGGTGGCGGCTTCGCCGCATGTTAGATGACGGTATTCCCGTATCGTCAGCCTTCCCCTCGAGGGGAAGGTGCCCCGAAGGGGCGGATAGGGTACTGGCGGTATGAAAGAGAGCGGGGAAAAGCGTCTCAAGTGCGGCGCTTTGCGCCGATTTTGGTAAATGGTGATGCCCCAAAGTGGTATTCAAGCCTTACACCGCTTTGCACGGATTTTCAAAACCACCATAAAAGCCATGGGCACCTCCGCCAGCTTTTTGCTATTTCATCTTCTGATAATGATCGTTTTCTCCGCCCCAGTAGAGTGTCTTTTTATCGACGACGGTCATGTCGTACACGACGCCTTCGTGATCGTCAGAGACAGCTTCGAAGCGGCCTTCGCCTTTCGCGCGCAGGGTGCCGCTGTCCACTTCTTTGAATTTGCCTTTCTTCCCTGGCCGTTCGCGCAGGTGCCAGCCGCCTTCGTCATCGATATCCAGCACACTCTTGGGATTTTTCGCTCCATCCATCGCCCAAGTGCCTTCCAGCGGCTGGAAATCAAAGCTCTCTTCCTCCGCACCTTCTATCGCTCTCGTGAAGATCCCGAAGGCGTCCATACGGAGGACATCGCTGTTCTCGCTGTCGATCCAAGTGCGGTGCGCCATGCCGTCGTGTTCATTATAGAAATAGTCTGCTCCATATTTCTTGACAGGCTGCAGGTAGCCGCTGGCATAGATGTCTCCTTTGGCATCATAGAGTGCGACGCGCACTTCTTCTGTCTCACCGCTCTTCTCGACCTCAAGACGGTTCTCTTCTTCGCCCTGCCAGCTTCCCAGATAGCGGCTGCTCTCTTCGGAAATCTTCGACTCTTTCACCATGCCTTCAAACGAATCGGGCGGCGGCTTCGGCGGATCGTTTCCACAGGCAGAAAGACCCATGCACAGGACGAGCGACAGAATGAGGGCCATCGGCTTCTTTGCGTACTTCATCTTTCTTCCTCCTTCATCATGAATTCTGAGCGCCTTTCTCTTTGTCTTCATTATATAGGAAATCGGACCGGGCGGGCAAGAATGAGAGAAGATAGTTCGCGGGTGAATGGACAGCATGGGCAGCTCTCAAAACGGGACCTCCACCATTCAGCAGGTTAAACAGGTTCTAAGGGTTCAGAGGGGTCAACGGGGGTGGTGCGGCGCATTTCGTCATCCTGAGCGGAGAAAAACGTCGTATGTTAAAAAATGGCTTATCTGAAATAGGAGAACTGAGTCGAAGGATCTAAGCGCCGTGGAGTTTTGAATATACGTTATCCTTGGAAAATAAGAAACCCGTGAACCTTTTGAACCTTCAGAACTCTTAGAACCTTGAAGCCCTTACCCCTTTAGCCCCAGCGCCCTCTTGATCTGATGCAGGAGCGACGAGCCTTCCTTCCTCCGGTACCTCGCCGCCACGAAATCCTCCGGACGGCGCAGGCCCAGCGAATAAGAAAAATAGACCGTGTGCGCCATATTCACCAAGTACGTTTTCGTTTCCTGTACGAGGAATCCCATGGCGTCCGGCGGAAGCGGATCCGCACCGGTGATGCGAAGGATCTCTTGCAGCAGCACCGTGACCCGTGCATCAAAATCCTCCGCTTCCGTCCGAGCCGTGATCGAGTGCGTGAAATCGGGAAAATAATGATAATAATACCGCGGCTGCTTCGGATCGAAGATCGCCCACTGGCGAAGAAACATATTCACCTTGAGATAAAAACGCTGCGACTCCTCTTGATCCCTGTCCGAAAGAAATCCCTGCATCTGCATCCGATGCACCCAGCGTGTAAAGCAAGGCGAAGTTAGCGCCCCTCTTAGGATCGCCGGTCGCATGGCACGCTCCTGCCTAAGATACGACACGAAGAAGGAGAAAACATGTGCGCGAAACCGCACATAAGCATAAAGAAAGCGCGCATGCGCTGCATCCTTCAGCGGATACAACGGAGAGAGACACTGCTCCAGTGTCCCCAGCATCTGAGCGCTTTCAAAGACCTGCGCTGCCAAGGCACGCCCCTCTGCCTCGCCCAATGCCAGACAGAGAAAGGCAGGGAGGCGCGTATCCCCGGCGTGATACTCCGGATCACAGAAAGACAGCGCTGCCAAGAAATCCGTCCCATCGCGCTCGATCCTATCTATATAAGAGAGCGTTTCCTTCCGGAAGAAATCCACATAGGGCGCAAGCGAGAGCCCCGTTTCGAGAGAGAGAAGTGACACGAGCGGCAAGATCCCGGCCTCCGGCTTCCCAGTTGAAGAAAAGAAATACGAGAGCCCATCACGGACATGAGGAAAGGCCTTGTAAATTTGCCCCGTCACATCCAAAGACAGTTTCCCTGCCAGCGTAAGGGAAAGAAACGAAGAACCCTCCGCCTCCGTCTCCAGAAACATCTCAGCCAGTGCCAGACGGAAATGCACATACATTCTCACCACCATGGACCGATCCCGGGCAGAGAGCCCCGCGGCGACCTCGGCAAAGGCCTGATCGATGGACAGTGCATCCAAAGAAAAGCTGTGGCAGGCAAGTGGATAGAAATGGCGGTTCAGCCGATGCAGCAAAATCGCAGAAAGCCTCTTCTTGCGTGCGAGCAGTTCCTCATCCTTCATGCGAGCACCCCCTTCCTCTTTATAAAAGGAAATGTGTTGTCTCATTATACAATGAAGGGGTGACTGTAGGCTAGGAATAAAGCATCAAGTGACTGGTAACTGGTGACTGTATTCGTATATTAAGCCCCCATCTGAGATGGGGGACCCGGTGGAGCCGTAGCTTTGCCTAGAGTATAAAAAATCCTCCAGTGTTAGAATAAAGAGGGTCTAGCAAACCACTTTAGCTAACAAAGGAGGAGTCCAAATGGACAACAATAGTATAGCTCATACCAAATGGAATTGCACATATCATATCGTATTCATCCCAAAATATCGCAAGAAAGTATTCTACGGGCAAATGAGGAAAGATTTGGTTGAAATCATCCGAAAATTGTGCGAGATGAAGAAAGTGGAACTGATCAAGGGAGCTGCATGCGTGGATCATGTGCATCTGTATCTCGGGATACCGCCGAAGTTGAATATATCAGACGTAGTAGCCTATATCAAAGGGAAAAGTGCGTTAATGATATACGACCGGCATCCCGAGATAAAAGCCAGATGGGGAGAACGGCATCTCTGGGCACGAGGCTATTATGTAGAAACCGTCGGGAATATCAACGAAGAAGTTATCAAGCGTTACATTTCAGAGCAAGAAGAAAGCGATAAGTTCGAGAAGTAAGTAAGACGAATAAGCGAAAGAGCCGCCATAGGCGGCTGTAAGTACAAAGACGATTTGCTAGACCTGCCATAGGCAGGTGTCAGTACAAAACCCCGGAGGGGTTCCAAATAAACCCCCATTTGAAATGGGGGTTGCTAACTTTAGTAAAATTGTGATAAAACTAAAAAATGCTTGCGTACTAAAACGCACTATGACATAATAAAACCATAGACAATTTCAAAGCAGTCTTCTATAGAGAAGGGAGCGATGGGAATGACAGACATGATGAGAATCGTGACGATCGGCGCGCTCCTGCACGATATAGGCAAGGCCATCATCAGGGCCAGCGGAGAGAGGAAGACCCACTCTCAGCTTGGCGCTGATTTTTTGCGCCCTTTTTGCGACATATCGGAGGCAGGAGAAGCGGTGGTGCGCTGCGTGCGCTATCACCATGGGAGGGATCTTAGAGGGGCGCATCTCACTCCGGATGATCTTGCCTTTATCGTCTACGAAGCGGATAATCTCGCCGCAGGCATCGACCGGCGGGATAGGGATGATGGGACGGCGGCTTTCGGATTCGACCCCGAGAGGACACTGGAGAATGTATTCAATGTCTTCGACGGGGTGAAGAGAAAGTCCTATTTCCCTTTGCAGTCTCTGAATGCAGCGCTTCCGATGAATATGCCGGTCGCTGACAGGCCCTTGGCGAGTCGCGGGAAATATGCAGGGATCGTGGAGACGCTCTCGGCGAATTTCAAAGAGATGCCGCCGCAGGAGATGAAGGGAAATGAGCTGCTCCGCATTCTGGAGGATACGCTCTCCTATGTGCCTTCGAGTACGGCGAAAGGGGAAGTCTGTGACATTTCCCTTTTCGACCATGTGAAGATCACCGCAGCGGTGGCGTCTTCGCTCCTTCGTTATATGCAGCAGCACGGAATCGCAGATTATAAAAATTTCTGCTGCACGCGCGGGCTGGAAAACCGCAAGAAGGACACGCTGCTCTTTATTTCTGCGGACTTCTCCGGCATCCAGAAATTCATCTACCGCGTGCAGACGAAGGGCGCGATGCGCATGCTGCGCGGGCGCTCCTTCTATCTGACGATGGTGATGGAGCACATCATCGATGAGATCCTTGAAAAGCTCTCGCTGTCCCGGGCGAATCTCATTTACTCCGGCGGCGGGCATTTCTACATGATGGCGGACAACTCGGAGGAGACGAAAGCGGTACTGGAAGAAGCCTTCCGCTCTGTGAATGCCCGGCTGCTTCATGACTACGGCACGTCGCTCTATGTGGCGGCGGGCTGGGTGCCTTTCTCGGCAGAAGAGCTGCTCCCAGGGAAGGAGAGGAAGGACAATATTTTCCGCCGCGTGAACCGCGTCATTGTGGAGAAGAAGCAGAGCCGCTACAGCGCAGAGGCGATCGCGGACATGATCGACGAAGACAGCGCGCTGAATACGATCGAGCCCGGTATGCGAGAGTGCGCGCTCTGCCACCGCTCGCTGGATGCTTCGAAGCTAGAGGACTACGCTGTCCCGGGGAAAGAGGATGAAAAAATACAGGTCTGCCCGGCGTGCAATGGCATGTACCTTCTCGGGAAGGACATCATCGATGACAAGCCTGTCTTTGCGATCTTGCATGCACCCATCGAAGGGGCGCTGCCCCTGCCATCTCCCTTTGGGGCGAAGTACCTGAAAGCAGTCACGCCGGAAGAGGAGCGGAAGCTCGAGAAGAAGGGGCTGCTCTACCGCGTGTATGCCCGCAATGCATCGGCCACGTCGTCTCTGATCGGGACGCGCCTGTGGGTGGGGGACTACGCAGCCAAAGAAGGCGGCAGCACGCTGGACTTTGGCGACCTCGCCAAGCGGTCTGGCGGGAAAGAGGAAGATACCGGGATCGATCGCTTGGGCGTGCTCCGCGCGGACGTGGACTGGCTGGGCGCCGTCTTTGCGGCAGGCCTTCCTGCGCAGTATGCGACATTCTCCCGCTACGCCGCGCTGTCAAGAAGCCTCTCCATGTTCTTCACGAAGGGGATCGTAGATATTTGCGAGAAGAAACTCCCCGCGGGCGAGAAACCCTTCTACCTCTTCGGCGAGAAAGAAGGAAATCGACTGGTCCACATCGTCTACTCCGGCGGCGACGATCTTTTCCTCGTCGGTGCGTGGGATGACCTCTTAGAGCTTTCCGTCGATCTTCGGAAAGCCTTTGCTGCCTATACGAATGGCATGCTCTCCTTCTCCGCCGGCCTTGGCCTCTTTTCTCCCACCTATCCCGTGATCCGGATGGCGGAGGAGAGCGGGGCGCTGGAGGATAGGGCGAAGAAAGAGCCGGGGAAAGACAGCGTGGCTCTCTTTGGAGAGAGCGAGGCAGATGTACCGGTCTTTTCATGGGAAGAATTAGAAAAGGAAGTGGCAGGAGAAAAATTGCATTTCCTCCTGCAGCATATGATCCTCACCGGGATCAACGACAGCGAAGCGCCGCGAGGTCGATGCCCGGCAGGGAAATCTCTGCTTTACCGGCTTCTGGAGCTGCTGGTGAAGCGGCCCTTCAATCTGGCGCGATTTGCCTATACCCTCGCCCGGCTGGAACCGGTAGGAAAGACCATCACGGCAGAAGAAAAAGCCAATTACGAAGACATACGGAAGAATCTGTTCCAGTGGGGGCGCTCCTCGGGCAAAGAAAGACTCGAAGTGGAAACGGCTCTTCGGCTGGTCATTTATCGCATGAGAGAGAAAGAAAAATAAGGAGGCAGCTATGGAAGACTATGTGAATCAAGCGCAGCAGGTGATGAGCCGGATCGCGAAGGATGGGCTCACCACCTCGCAGCTCCGTTTATTTCTATCGGCAGTGAATGCCGTCAACGGAAAAGTAGAGCAGTATAAGAACCGCACGGAGGGGGCTGCTCCGACGAAGCTTTCCCCAGAGCTTGCCATGCAGGTGAAGTTCCTGAAAGTGAAGCTGGCCTACCAGATCGGACGCGCTGAAAGCAGGAGAGGAAATCCGATCAAAGACTTTGAGCGGGAAACGCAGCTGATGAGACGCATCGATGCCATCGGGGATGACATCCGGAAGTATGAAGATTTCGCATTGTACATGGAAGCACTCGTGGCATTCCACAAATTCTATGGAGGCAAGGACTAGTATGGGACAGGTACAAATCTTAGGAAAACTCATCATCAAAGCCACGCTCACGGTCGAGACGGGGCTTCACATCGGCGGGTCGAATGATTACGCCCCCATCGGTGCGGTGGATAGTGTCTTCGTGAGAGATACGATGACGCACCAGCCCATCATTCCCGGAAGCTCGGTGAAGGGAAAGATGCGTACCCTGCTCGCGAAAGCAAGGAATGGACAGCGGATGCTGGAAGCACCGGATAAAGATGAAAAAGTCGTGCTGCGTCTTTTCGGCTCGGCAGAGAAGGGCCACATCCTTCTCTCCCGCCTGCAGTTTGCGGACTCCTTCGTCAGCCAGAAAGCACTCTCGCGCTTTTCCGCGCTGGATACGGACACCTATCTGGGCGAAGTGAAATTTGAAAATACCATCAACCGTGGGACAGGTGTGGCGAATCCTCGCCAGATCGAGCGCGTGCCGCGAGGGATGAGCTTCGATTTCCAGCTGGTGTACAACATCGAGGATGAGGCGGAAATGAAAGAAGATCTCACCGTCCTCGCCGACGGCTTCCGCCTGCTGCAGCTCGACTATCTGGGCGGGCATGGTTCCCGCGGCTATGGCCGTGTGTCTTTCTCAGGATTCACCACCTTGAAGATCGATGCGAGGACAGGAGAGAAGACAGATTGCCGCGAACTTACCCGTATATTCGAGGGGACAAAGCTATGAGGAGCTTCTACATCTTGCCGCTCCATTTCACGACGCCGGTCCACTTCGGCAGTGCGGGATATGGGGGCGGCCTTGAAATGGCAGGCATGACCTGCCCGGCGGACACGCTTTTCAGTGCGCTTTGCGTCGAGGCAGTCCGGCTCGGCGGGGATGCGCTGGCTGCGCTCACAGCCAAAGCAGAGAGAGGAGACATCGCATTCTCCGACCTGCTTCCCTGCCGGTGGGAAGCAGGAGAGTGGCAGTGGTACTTGCCAAAGCCCGTACTTTCCATGCCGGTGAAAGCAGAAAGAGGGCAGACGCTCAAAGAGGCGAGGGAGGCTTCCTCTTTCCGCAAGAAAAGCAAGAAACGCGCTTTTCTGCGTGCATCAGAGCTTTCCCTTTATATCGATGATCTGCGCTTTGGTGAAAATTCGCTGGAAGAGGAGCCGGCCTTTGCTTCGCTTTCTGTGGATACCCATTACAATGGAAGGCTCGCTCGTCCCTATGCGGCAGGCAGCTTCTCCTTTGCCGAGAATGCAGGGCTTTACGTCCTGCTGCGGCTTGCAGATGAGAAAGACCTTCCATCAGTGCTTGCCCTTTTCCATCTGCTCGGGCTTTCCGGCATCGGTGGACGCCGCTCGAGCGGGATGGGAAAATTTGAACTCGGCACAGATCCCATCCTCGTCTCCAAGAGCGCCGAGGAAGAGGATACCGGCGCCCTCTATGAGCTTTTGATGGATACGCAGGCGGCCACGCAGATGACGATTTCCTGTCTCCTGCCGAAGAAAGAGGAGATCGAAGCAGGCATTGAGGTAAAGGGGCTCTGGATGAAGCGGAGCGGGCTCACCTGGACACCCGGGATGGAGAGCGCAGTGAAAGAGAAGAGCATCTACATGCTTCCGGCGGGGAGTACGCTCTCTTGCCGTCTTTCCGGCCGCATCGCGGATGTGGCGACGCCAGCCGTGGGACATCCGGTCTACCGCTATGGGAAAGGATTCTTTCTGGGGGTGCCGACATGAGTATGCGTTATTGGAAAGTCACACTGGGCGTTTACTCGCCCACCTTCATCGGCAGCGGGACGATATACAAGAAGGACAGCTATATCTATGACCGAGAGCATAATCAAGTGTACTTTCTGGATGAAGGAAAGTGGGCTGTATTTCTCGGGCAGCATGGCCTCATCGATGACTTCACACAGGCGCTCACCCGTGAACTTGCGCGTTTCGACCTGTTCTTCTATCTGAGAAATCAGACCCAGCTGCGGCGGACGTATGGCAGCGTCTGGAATGTGATCCATGCCATGCAGGATGACGGCGTCATCCGCGCGGAAGAGGAGTACTACGCCGCCGATCGGAATGGCAGGCTGAATGACGTCGCCGGATTCATCCGTGATGCAGAAGGAAATCCCTACGTCCCGGGCTCTTCGCTGAAAGGCGCTTTTCGCACGGCGATCCTGACGAGCGAGATCCGTAAGAACCAGCGCCTGTATCAGAGTGACTGGATGAACCTCAAACAGGCGGCGGGGAAAAAGGGCGAGATGGGACGTGTCATGGACGCTCTTGAGAAAAAGCTCACCATCCCTCTGAATCAGGAAGGAAAGCGGGAGATGGTGGACAGCTATTTCCGTGGGCTGACCGTCAGTGATGCGATATGGGAAGAAGGAAATCTCTGCGTTGCTGCCAAGTGTGACCTCAGCGTCGATGCCGATGATACGCACCAAGTGGCGCTCTTCCGCGAATGCCTCGACTACGATACGAAGCTCACCTTCACGCTGGGGATCGATGACGACCCGCGCGCGATGGGCCATTTCGGAATACGGGACTTCCAGAGCCTGCTTTGCGTGCTCAGGGACTTTGTTGATTTCCAGTATGAGATCCTCACCCATCCCTTTTCGCAGAATGCAGTAGACGAACTCTGTGACATCAAGAAGCACCAGAAAGCCGACCTGCTCTTAGGCGGCGGGACGGGCTTTCTTTCCAAGACGCTCGTCTATGCACTGGCACCTCGCCGGGAGGATGCCGTCTACGTGACGCGGAAACTGATGGAAGCCTCTTTCCGGAACGGAAAGCACTTCCGAGATAAAGTCATCTCACCACACACGCTGAAGCTCGTGCGCGTGGGGGATAACTGCTACCTCATGGGGCTTTGCTATCTGGAAGGAGAGGAGATCCGATGCTGAGACAGGCAGAAATCGAACTCACCCTTCCCGAAGGGGAAAAGCTGAACCAGTCCATGGGATCCGTCCTCCACGGTGCGCTCATGGGTATCATCTCCCCCGAGTGGGCGGCGGCCATGCACGAAGAGAAGGTGCGCCCCTATAGCCAGTACGTCACTTTGAAGGAAGGAAAGCTCTGCTGGCGCATTCAGACCCTCACCGAAGAAGCCTTCGATGAGATCCTCGTGCCGCTCATGAAGCAGAGCCAGCTCACCCTGAAGCAGCGCGGCTATCCGGTGGGGCTCTCTCACTTCCGTATCGCAAGACAGGAAACCTTCGCAGACATCGAAGAGCGCTGCTGGAGCGGGCGGCGCATCCACCATATCGATATGGATTTCCTGACATCGACCTCTTTCAAGACGAATGGTACCTATGCCATCTTCCCCGATCCCCGCCTTCTCTTCGTGAGCCTCGTCCGGAAATGGAATGCCTTCAGCGATGCTTCCATCATCGATGAGCCGGACCTCATAGACCACCTTGCGAGCCAGCTGGACATCTCTGACTACCACCTTCATATGCATCCCTTCTCCGTAGAAGGCCGCCGCATCCGCGCCTTCCGCGGAAATGTGACCTACGGCTTCTTCAAAAATGACATGGCCGCCAGCCTCGCTGCCACCCTCGCCTCTTTTGCCATGTATACCGGCATCGGGATCAAGACCGCCCTCGGCATGGGCGCGGCGGAGACAGAGGTCGCGTATTGGGAGAAGAAATAGTAGGAAACTCTCTCGAATGAGAAATGAAGGGGGCTTCGTCGTTTGTCATGAATAGCCTTCCCCGTATCGTCATTTCGAGCGAAGTCGAGAAATCTTCCTTGCACACCGGTCAGACAAAAGATGTGAGGGGAGCGGTAAACACCGTACTCCATACGACTTGGAATGACGGACTTCCTCATATGTACTGTTTTCCCGCCTGCAAGAAAGATCCCTCAGCTGCGCTTGGGATGACGAAACGAGAGGACGGGCTATCTCACATTCGTTTTCAACTGAGCACGTAGAAGGCTGCCCCTGCGGGGCAGTCTATCCTCCGCCTTCGGCGCGCCCCTTCTTCAAGGGGCTGCTCAGCTGGGGGAGAATCCCTAATCCCTAATCCCTAATCCCTAATCCCTAATCCCCAGTCCCCAGTCCCCAGTCACTAGTCACTCAATGAAAGGAGCTGCATATGCGTATTTTATTCACACCCGCTGGCGATACGGACCCTGTCCGTGGTTTCCATGACGGTGCGATCCTGCACATCCTTCGTCATTATCCGGCAGACAAAGTCATCCTCTTCCTCACGAAAGACATGGAAGAGAAGGAAGACGAGATGCACTGCTACACGAGAGGTATCGCGAGCGTCGCGCCCGATGTCACGGTCGAGATCCTCCGAAGCGGCATCACCGAACCGCAGAAGTATGAGAAGCTGACCGCCATACAGGACGCCTTTGCCAGCGCGTATGATGCCCATCCGGAAGCGGAATGGCTCCTGAATGTCAGCTCCGGCACGCCGCAGATCAAGACCGTCATGGCACTCCTCGCGCTCGATTACCCGCGGACGAAAGCCATTCAGGTGCCAAGCCCGGAAAGAAAATCGAATCGCGGAAATCATCCCTGCCGGACGGCTGATGAGCTCGTCGAAATGCTCGACTGCAATGAAGACGCCGAGCCCGGTGCGGTCAACCGCTGCGAAGAGCCGCCGCTCCTTCTCCTGAAGCGCCACGGCCTTCTTCGTCAGGTGACGTCGCTTGTCAGGAACTACGAGTACGCCGGTGCGCTTCAGATCGTTCGGCAGAACAAGAACTGCTTCTCGCCCATTTCTGAAAAGCTCCTTCAGCACGCCACCCTGCGGCGCGACCTCATGTGGAAGGAAGCAAATAAAGTCATCGCCCAGTATGAGGGAAAACCACTCATCGAAGGGGCGGGAGACTTCTCCGAGTATTTCCAGGTCATGGAAATGAGACAGAGAAAGAAGCAGTACCCGGAATTCATCGTCAAGCTCTCGCCTATCCTTGCTTCACTTGGCATGCAGTACATCCAGAAGATCCCCGGCTTCACCCTGTCCGAGATCGGATACTGGAAGAAAGATCGCGCAGGACATCAGATCTTCTTCATTGACCGTGAACGCATGAACCAGAATTGGCGGGGCCTCGTCAGCTATCTGGAGAATGCCTTCGGTGGTATGCTGCGCCCGGGGCCGATTTACTTCAGCCTCATCGTCCTCATCTCAGAGTATCTCGAAGAGGGAAAACTTCACGGCAATGAAAAGCATAGCCGGATCACCCGCCTTTTCAAAGAACTCCGATCCGTCGAAGAAAGCGTCAGAAATCCCATCGCCCATGAGATCACGAATATGAGCGATGAACGGATCCAGAGCCTCACTAAGAATGCGGTAGGGAAAGGGCTCTCTTCGAAGGAAATCCTCCAGCGCCTCCACGAGCTCGCCCGCCTCATCCGCGGCAGTGATATCCGATGGACATATGATGAGCTCAATGATAAGATAATAAAGAGCTTGTGAGGATGAGTAGCTAGGGATTAGGAATTAGGTTTGCGATACGAGAAAACCGCTAGTTTCAAACCTCCGCGGCGGCTCCATATTTTTATGCGCCGCACCACCATTTCTCATTTCTCATTTCTATTTTCTCATTACAAATCCCCGCCGATGCCCGTCCTGCCTGGGAAAATCGGCATTTCATCTCCGAAGGAGAGTGCCTGATGAAGCGATCCCCTCATCCCCGCCGCGAATGCGCTTGCGAGAGCAGACGGGCTGGGGCTTCGCAGGCACGCCATTGAAAAAAAGTCCCCGGGAAACGGGGA
>ENA-OQCL01000579-OQCL01000579.1-human-gut-metagenome-genome-assembly--contig:-NODE-579-length-16861-cov-4.397514_pt1 | contig 16861 bp, 13 predicted proteins | sample MGYA00242502_ERZ504586 | MGnify/ENA primary metagenome ERZ504586 (study PRJEB26092, sample SAMD00036316) | human gut metagenome | host: Homo sapiens | study: EMG produced TPA metagenomics assembly of... | reverse complement strand
TCGTCTCCTCGGTCGGCCACCTCGAGGAAGTCATCAGCAAAATGGGAAGCTGCGGCATGACGACCACGGCGATAGTCCTGTCGTCCCCGGTAGTCTCGCGCCCGATAGACCCGGTAAAACAGCCGGCGGGAGGCCAGCAGCAGTAAAAAAGCAAAAAGCGGCGCTGCGCCGCGTAGCTTTGTGTGTGGGGGATAAAAAAGCCGCGGAGGGAAACGAAAAACCTCCGCGGCTTTGATTTTATCCGCGTCCTGCCGGTTACTTCCTTTTTATAAAAAAGAAAAACGCAAGCGCCGCGGCGGCGGGGAAGCCGACCCCTGCGGAACAGCCGCCGCCAGAAGAGGGCGCAGGCGCGGACGACGGCGGCACATCCGGCTCTCCAGCCCCGGGCGTATCCGGCTCCGGCTCAACGTCGGGCGAAACCGGAGAAATCACAGGCTCGTCGGGAACTTCGGGAGCCTCCGACACTTTAATGGTGCAGACTGCGGAACGCCCGTCCTTCGTCGAAGCCGTTACGGCGGCGGAGCCCTTGGAAACGGCAGCCGCCATGCCGTCCGCGTCCACAATAACGACGGACTCGTCGCCGCTTGCCCATGTTACGAAATCATCGAAAGCCTCTCCGTTCGCGGTAACGACAGCAAGCGCCAGCCTCTCTCCGACGGTCATATCCGCCGCCGGCGGCTCGACTCGGATATCGGGCAGAGGCGGGGCCTCCGACACACTTATCTCTATCGTCATGGACATCTGTTGTTTCTCGCTCTCGGCAACGGGCATAAAATTCGGCAGCTGCGCGAAGTCCGTAGGCCGAAGCTCAGCGGTAAAAGTGACGGGAGTTTTTCCCACCGCACGCGGAATTATCGAAAACGCTAAGTCGTCTTTCTTTTTTACTTTTATTATGTCGTGATCGTATGAATCCTCGACGACATTCGGACTTGAGATGTACTCCTGCACGTCTGGCGATGTGCAGGGCGCGGTTGTGAGAGTGACAGTAATAACGTCGTTCAGCGTCAATTCGCCTATATCTGCGCTGACGGTTATCGCCGTGACGATTTGAGGCTCGGCGATATCGGGGCTGAGTTCGATGGGTTTGTTAAGGTTTATGCTGCTGTCATAAATACCGACCGACGCATAATTTTCACTCGCTCCCTGCCCCCTTTGCCAACCGCAGTTAGATATCAAAGCCTTGGAACAGCTTCCGGCGAAAACTCCGTAATAACGAGTTGTGGCTCCGTCGGCTGTATTTATCGATACGTCTCCCGAATGGAAGCTGCTGCCGATTTCGCCGCCTTCGTTTTGCCCGACCAGGCCGCCGACATGAATTGTACCTTTGCTTGTTGAGCCGTACACATTTCCAAAATGTGCGCAGTTTGATATTGCGCTTCTGGTATCTTCGTATCCATAGGCCATTCCGGCGAGTCCGCCGGCGCGCAGATAATTATCTGCCGATACGTTCACATCTCCTCGCAGGATAAGATTTTTGACACTGCCGCTTTCGTCGCCGTCGCCGATGCGCGCGAAGAAGCCTGCGTAATATACCTTAATGGCTTCATAATATGCCGCCTTCGTCACCACATACCCGCTCACCGTATGCCCGCCGCCGTCGAACGTGCCGCTGTAAATCGGACTGCCTATCGGCTCCCAGTCCAACGGCTTACCGTCGACGGACAAATCTATATCCGCGGTCAGCCTCGCGCAGATATCCGCGCTTCCGGCGTTCACCGCGTCGCGGAACTCGGCGAGCTCAGCGCCCGACGCAATCAGATAAAAACCGTCGCCGTCCATCGTCAGCGCCGAGGCGGGCAAAGCCGAGGCCGCGGCGATAAAAAAGGCCGCGGCGAGGCAATTCACGAGCGGGCGGAAAACCGCCGCGCAGGTTCTGCACTTCATGCCGAAAACGGAAAACATACAAATCTCTCCGAACGTAACGCCCGGGCATAAGCGCGGCGGGCGGAATAAACAAAACGGAAACGCTACAAGAATAAAGAAAAAAACCGCGCCTTGTCCACCTTCGCGGCGGCATGAGGCGCGCGCCGCCGTTCCGTAAAAAAATCTTAAAATCGATGAAAATAAGTCGTTGACAAATCCGCGCTTCCATAATAGAATATTCCGCGTTGGTGAGGTGGCCGAGCTAGGCTGAAGGCGCTCGCCTGCTAAGCGGGTAGGGGGCCATAAAGCTCCCTCCAGGGTTCAAATCCCTGCCTCACCGCCATAAAAACGAATACGCGCCGGTAGCTCAACTGGATAGAGCATTGGACTACGGATCCAAAGGTTACGGGTTCAAATCCTGTCCGGCGCGCCATTTTTAGCAGTAATAAGGACTTGGAGCTTCCGCTTTAAGTCCTTTTTATTTTGCTTTCCTATTTATCTTGCTTTCATAACGGCGGACGGTAAACCGCAGACGGCTTGCGCGCGGCTCTCCGGCGGCGCGCTTCGCGGAGCTTTGCCCGCGCTCTTGTTTCACGGGAAGAACGGTGCTGCGCGTTTTTGCATGCTCCGCCGTGTTTCGTATCAGTAATCCTTCGAGTTTTCGCTCATTTATATTCGGCTCATTTGCGTTGCGCAATGCCGGTACATATGCCGTTTGTTATAGAAGTGGAATTGCATATTTACGGCTAAGACGGCACAAATAAATTGTTTGACAGGGTAAAAAGTAGAATATAATATATAGTAGTATATGGCGCGAGGGCGTATTTTTGCGTCCCATGAGACGCGCCGCCGTCTGAATTCAATCTGTGATTCCTATTTTACGAACGGGAGGTACAAGAATATGCCCAACGAAGGAAGCACTTCCCCGAAAGAGCGCGTTAATATAGTTTACAGACCCGCGACCGGAGACGTGCAGGAAGATGTAGAGCTGCCTCTTAAGCTGATGGTGCTCGGGGATTTCACGCTTCGCAAGGACGATACGATGCTGGAGGACCGCAAGCCTATCAGCGTAGATAAGGATAATTTCGACAAGGTTATGCAGAGCCAGGGGCTTTCGCTCCAGCTCCAGGTGCCGAACAAACTTTCCGACGATCCCGACGCTACGCTCAGCGCCGACCTGAAGTTCGAGACGCTGAAGGATTTCGGCCCCGACGCTCTTGTTCAGATGGTGCCGGAGCTGGCGAAGCTGATGCAGCTGCGCGAGGCGCTCAAGGCGCTTAAGGGCCCGCTCTCGAACGTCCCGAATTTCCGCAAAAAACTCCAGGATCTCGTGAACGACGAGAAGACCCGCGACGCCCTGCTTCAGGAGCTGGGCATAGACGCAGAGGAGGATAAGTAAGGATGGCTGAGGAACAGAGAGAGGCTATGGAGCAGCAGGCCGCTGCCCCCGTTTCCAGTCTGCTGGATGAAATTATAGAAGCGTCGAAGATCAAGCCGACCGACGAAGGCTACGACGTTACGCGCGCTGGACTTCAGGAGTTCATCCGCGAGATAGCTTCGAGCGGCACGACGCCGAAGGTCAGCGGCGCTCTCGTCGACGCGATGATAGTCGAGCTGGATAAGAAGCTTTCCGATCAGGTCAACGAGATTATGCACAACAGCCAGTTCCGCGAGCTCGAATCCTCGTGGCGCTCGCTGAAGTTCCTCGTCGACAACGTCGATTTCCGTCAGAATACGAAGGTCGAGATTCTCAACGTCTCTAAACAGGACCTCATCGACGATTTTGAAGACGCGCCCGAGGTCGTAAAGTCGGGCCTTTACAAGCATATTTATACGGCGGAGTTCGGCCAGTTCGGCGGACAGCCGGTCGGCGCGGTTATTTCGAATTACACATTCGGCCCCGGGCCGCAGGATATGGAGCTGCTTCGCAACGTCGCGAGCGTTTCCGCGATGTCGCACGTGCCGTTCCTCGGCGCGGCGGGCAAGGAATTTTTCGGCATCGACTCCTGGGACCAGCTGCCGAATCTCAAAGACCTGCACTCGATATTTGAGATGCCGCAGTACACGAAATGGCGTTCGCTGCGCGAGAACGAGGACAGCCGCTATCTCGGCCTGACGCTCCCGCGCTTCCTGCTTCGCCTGCCTTACGGCGAGAATACGACGCCCGCGAAGAATTTCAACTTCACGGAGACAGTTGCGGACAACGAAGATTTCTGCTGGGGCAACACGTCGTTCGCGCTCGCTTCGCGCATGGCGGACAGCTTCGCAAAATACCGCTGGTGCAGCAACATCATCGGCCCGCAGAGCGGCGGCGCGGTTGAGAACCTGCCGCTGTACCAGTTCGAGCAGAGCGGCGAAATTCAGACGAAGATACCGACTGAGGTGCTCATCTCCGAGCGGCGCGAATACGAGCTTGCGGAGGAGGGCTTCATAGCGCTGACGATGCGCAAAGGCTCTGACAACGCGGCGTTCTTCTCTGCGAACTCCGTGCTGCGTCCGAAGGTCTTCCCGAACACGCCGGAGGGCAAGGAGGCCGAGATGAACTACAAGCTCTCGACGCAGCTGCCCTATATGATGATAATGAACCGCCTTGCGCACTACATCAAGGTCATCCAGCGCGAGAACATCGGCGGCTGGAAGGAGCGCGCCGACATAGAGCGAGAGCTCAACGTCTGGATCAGCCAGTACGTCACGGAGATGGACAATCCCGACGCGATTACGCGCAGCAAGCGCCCGCTCCGTATGGCGAAGGTGCAGGTCAGCGACGTGCCCGGAGATCCCGGCTGGTACTCCGTCAATCTGCTAGTCCGCCCGCACTTCAAGTACATGGGAGCGAACTTCACGCTTTCGCTTGTCGGCAAATTGGACAAGCAGTAAATAAGAGAATACAGAAATTAGATTTTCAATCTGAACAGTAAAGGAGAAGAAAAAGATGGCACTTACCGCGTATATGAAGCTTAAGGGAAAAAGCCAGGGAGACATCAAGGGCGACTGCGAGCAGGGCGGCGACAAGAAGGATTCGATCCTCGTCTACGCGACGGAGCACAAGGTAGAGATCCCGAAGGATACGCACACAGGTCTGCCGACGGGGCAGAGGATTCACCACCCCTATAAGATAACGATGGCTAAGAGCCAGGCTTCGCCGAAGCTTTATAAGGCCTGCTGCACCGGCGAGCAGCTCGAAGTGACGCTTGACTACTACCGCATCAAGGCCGACGGAACGGAGGAGAAATATTTCACCGTCAAGATGGAGAACGCCATCGTCGTCGAGATGGACCAGCTCACGCCGCTGACCTTCCTGCCGGAGAGCAAGCCCTATCACGATATGGAGGACGTGCAGTTCACCTATTCGAAGATCACGTGGACCTACAACGACGGCAACATCGAGTACACCGACGACTGGAAAGCGTAAGCGTCGGGCCGTCAGGCAAAATGTAATTTCGCGGGACAGAGAGGGGCAGCGGGACGGCTGTCTCGCTCTGTCCTTTTGTTTTATAACGGATAAAGAGCCGCCCGGCGCGGCGAAAGGAGGAAGAAATGTCCACAGGAGTAGATATAGCCTCTCTTTTTGAAAAATGCAACGACTTTCTCACGGTGGCGCTGAACAACGCCGCCGGCAGCGCGGTGCGGCGCGGACACTACGAGGTGACGATAGAGCATCTGCTGCTCGCCTGCATGACGGAGCCGCAGAGCGACATCCCGATAGCGCTCGAAACCTTCGGCGCGGACGCCGCGAAGGTTGAGCGCAGCGCTCAACGCCGCGGTGGACGGCTTCAGACGCAACGCGGACGCCCGTTTCTCGCCGCTGCTCATCGAGCTGATGGAGGCGTCGTGGCTCGTCGCCTCCGTCGACCTCGGGCTGAGCCAGATACGTTCCGGCGCTATGCTGATCGCATTCCTGCGCAAGCCCGCCGTCTACGCGCAGGGCGATTACGCGCAGTCGTTCTCTGCGATAAACCGCGAAAATCTGCTGAAGGACTTCGCAAAGATAGCGCGCGAATCGAAAGAGACCTCAATAGTCCTGCCGGACGCGCCCGCATCGAAGGCCGGGGCCTCGGCTGACGGCGGCGAGAGCTTCATAGCGAAATTCTGCGAGGACTTTACGGCGAAGGCCAAGGCGGGGAAAATAGACCCCGTCTTCGGGCGCGACGCGGAAATCCGCCAGATGGTGGACATACTGGCGCGCCGCCGCAAAAACAACCCGATACTCGTCGGAGAGCCGGGCGTCGGAAAGACCGCCGTCCTCGAAGGGCTCGCGCTGCGCATCGTGCAGGGCGACGTGCCGGATACTATAAAAGGCTCGACGCTGCTCTCGCTCGACATGGGGCTGCTCGAAGCGGGCGCGAGCGTCAAGGGCGAATTTGAACGCCGTCTCAAGGGAGTGCTCGACGAAATAAAGGCGAGCGAAAAGCCGGTCATCCTCTTCATCGACGAGGCGCATATGCTAGTCGGCGCGGGCGGACAGGCCGGAGGCTCGGACGCCGCGAATCTGATGAAGCCCGCGCTTGCGCGCGGCGAGATAAAGACCTGCGCCGCGACGACGTGGAAGGAATACAAAAAAATACTTTGAAAAAGACGCGGCCCTCGCGCGCCGCTTCCAGCTCGTCAAGCTCGACGAGCCATCGACGCGTACAGCGGCGCTCATACTGCGCGGGATACGGGCGAGCTACGAAAGGGCGCACGGCGTACTTATACGCGACGACGCGATAGAGGCCGCCGCGAACCTCTCCGCGCGCTACATCGGCGGTCGCTTCCTGCCCGACAAGGCGATAGACCTGCTCGATACCGCCTGCGCGCGCGTCAAGGTCAGCCTTTCGTCTAAGCCCGCTCCGCTTGAAGACGCAGAACGCGCGCGCCAGGCCGCGGAGCGCGAGCTCGACGGGCTGCACCGCGACCAGCTCAACGGAACCGAGATAGACGAAAAGCGGCTCGCTGGGCTCGAAGCAGAGATAGCGGAACACGCCGCCGAGGAGGCGCGCCTCAAAGCTCAATGGCAGGAGGAAAAAAGCGCCGCCGAAGAGCTTATCGAGCGCCGCCGCGCGATGCTCGACGCAGCGAAGATTATGAAAGAAGATAAAGCCTCGGAGGCTCCGCATGAAGCCGAAAAGTGCGAAGCCGCGCCCGAGGCGGAGCCGGCGAAGGACGAAGAGACGCTGCGCCGCGAATTCGACGAGGCGAAGGCGAAGTACGAAACGCTGCACGAGGAAGGCCGCCTCGTCGCAGTCGAAGTGACCTCAGAGGTCGTCGCGCAGGTCGTATCCGACTGGACGGGAATCCCGACGGGGCGCATGGCGAGCCGCCAGGCCGCCGTCGCGCAGGAGCTCGACAAGCTTCTCGGCGAGCGCATCAAGGGGCAGGACGCGGCGCTGCGCACCATCGCGCGCACCGTGCAGGCCTCGACGGCGGGGCTCATGTCGCCCGACCGCCCGCTCGGCGTCTTCCTGCTCGCAGGCCCCTCCGGCGTCGGAAAGACGGAGACCGGCCTCGCGCTCGCGGAGCTGCTCTTCGGCGACAGCCGCAGCGTAATAACGATAAACATGAGCGAATTCCAGGAAAAGCACACAGTTTCGCGCCTCATCGGCTCGCCGCCCGGCTACGTCGGCTACGGCGAGGGCGGTATGCTCACGGAGGCCGTCCGCCGCAGGCCCTACTCCGTCGTTCTGCTTGACGAATGCGAGAAGGCCCACATCGACGTGATGAACCTTTTCTATCAGGTCTTCGACAAGGGCACGCTCACCGACGGCGAGGGCAAGGAAGTAAGCTTCAAAAACACGATAATAATGCTCACCTCGAACCTCGCATCCGAGACGATACAGCGCTATACATCCGGCGCGGTTGAAATCGACGAGGACGAACTCGTGCAGGCGATACGGCCCGAGCTTTCGAACCACTTCCGCCCAGCGCTGCTCGCGCGCATGACGATAGTGCCGTACCGCAGCCTCAACGAAGAGGCGATGAAGCTGATAGCGGGCGCGAAGCTCGGTTCCGTCGTCAAACGCCTGAAGGCGAACAACAACGTCGAGCTAGAAATAGCGTCCGAGGTGACGGAGCTGATAGTCGAGCGCTGCACCGAAACGGAGACCGGCGCGCGCAACATAGAGACGATACTCGCCGGTTCCGTCCTGCCGAAGCTCGCGCACCGGATGCTCGAACGTATGTCGGGCGGAGAAATGCCGCCGCGCGCCGAGCTTTACGTGGACGAGGACAAATCCTTCGCGCTGCGCTTCTCCGACGAACCCGCTGAAGAAGAGGTGGAAGCGCCGAAGGAGCTGGAAACAGAAAGCCCCGAATAGAAGGAACGTCGCTCTCTAAAAACAGGAAAAAACGCCGCCTTGTACAAGGCGGCTTTTTTAACGCTCTAACTATTAAAAGCAACTTTGACGATAAGCCACAAGATGAATGGAATCGCTAAACAAACGACAATTGCGGCAAGTGTTTCTCCGAAATCAAAACCTGTGTTTCCGTATCGATGCCTAAGCGCCCGGATGCGTTCTTCTTCTACGAGTGTCAATATGAATTGCCTCCCTTCGGAGGTTTCCATCAGACAGTTGATTTCATCTTTCACAAAAACCAAGTCCGCCGCATTCAAATCGACAGCATCTGTTTCGAAATCATCGGCTTTGCTCCGCCTCTCTATGAGGCGTGAGACAAGAATGTGCATCATCGCCGCATCGTCAAAGTCAGGCGATAAAACGCCGTTGCACGGTTCTTGGCGTTCTGCGCAGTTTTCTGAGCATTTGTCCATGTCGGTTTATGGCAAATGCTTTAAGGCAGATAAAAACAGGAGCGTGCAGAGCGTTTTCAGCTCCAGCCTAGCACCGCCGACGGCTTTATCGCCGCCGTCTTTTCGCGCAGCGCCTCCGCGCCTTCTATGTCTCCGGCGAGGTCGAGCGCGCGGCAGGCGGCCGTCATCGCTTCGACGGCTGTATCCGGTTCTAGCTTTGCGAGGCTGTTCTGTTCTATCTCTCGTGCAAGCGCACGGGCGAGCGCGGCTGCGGTCTTCGCTTCGCGCTGTGAGCAGAGCATGTGCAGCTCTTCTGCGCGAAGGCGGAGGTTGCCGGCGGCGGAGGTCCCGAGCGAATCTTCTAATTTTCTGAGCGCGCCCGCCGCGTCGCCTGCGGCGAGTATTTCGCGCGCTTCAGCTATGACTTCGTCGGTTTTGTCTGCGCGTCCGCACGCCGCGCCGCCGGACTCTCCGCCGTGCGCGATTTCGTCGAGCCACGCGCGCGTCGCGGACGAGACGAACGGGACGCCGCCGTCGTAGCTTAGCGCAGTCAGCCCCGGCAGCCGTCTTACGAAGGCCGCCGTCTCGGCGCGCAGACGCGCGCGCGCCTCCGCGAAGGCTGCGCCGAGGTTTGCGAGCGCCTCGTCGGCTATGCGTTGAAGGTCTATGCAGAGCGGGTATGACTGAAACAGATCGTCCGCCGCGGTAGCCGCCTTGAGCCAGTTTTTGCCTGCGAGCAGCCTCTCGGCAGCTTCGACCCTGTCCATGTCGGGCGGCGGCACCATCGTCTGTCCCGTGCCGTCGTCCGGCGGCAGCGCCGCTATCTTGCCCCAGAGCGCGACGCGCGGCAGCTGCCACGCAAGATAGTTCGCAGGATCTTCGGAGCGCAGCGCGAAGGCGTAGTTCCGCGCCGCATCGACGAACACAGGGAGTGCAGCCGCGGCGTCTCCGGCCTGTGCCGGCTGTGTCGTGGGCGCGGGGCTGGCGCTGCGGGTGCGGCCTGCGGCTGGGCTTCCGGCTGCGGCTTCGGCTTTTCGCGCGGAGGTTCGGGCGTGGGCGCGGCGGGCGGTTCCGGCTCTTTCGGCTTTTTCTTCGGGCAGAAGCGGGATTGTGCGTATCGCCTCTTTTATATCGCGCAGCGGCTGCGCGTTCTCCATCAGCCCGCCGATGAGGCTGTCGAGTTCGCCCACCGCCTCCGTCATTTCTGCGGAGAGCGCCGCGGGGATAGGCTGCTGTCCCTCTTTTCTGAGCTGTTCGAGCGCGCGCTCGTGCCACCATTCGTAGGCGTTGAGGCGGCGGCGCATCTTCGCCTTAGGCGGGAACGCCTCGTCCCAGAAATTTTCGCATATCCCGCGCAGCAGGTTCACGCCGTCGAGAAAGCCCTGCGCGCCGTCCGTGTGTATCAGCGCGACGGCCATATATGCGGCGACGGCAAATGTCCTTTGATTTCCTGCGCGAGAATGACGGCCCCGTTGCCGGCGACGGCCTGCCATGATACGGGCGAGCTCTGGCTGACCGAGGAAAGCTTTCCTATCTCGGCCGTCAGAGCTTCGTATTCCGGTTCGTACTTTGCGTCTGCGCCGGCCGGCTGGCTTTCGCTGACCGGCGACGCCGCTAGCGCGGTTATATCCATTTTCATAATCCTCTTGAATTCGCGCGCCCGCCCCCGTTTGCGGACGGACGGATAAATTAAATTTATATTACGTAAAATATAACTTTTTTTGCAAGTTCGCAGCCGCGCGCGGATTTTGCGCAACGCCGGAAACGGCACGGCTTCGCCTGTGATTTCGCGCGGCGCGCGTCCGTTTGTAATTTGCAACGGAATAAATCTTGTGTATAATTTAAAACTGAAAATGATAGTCGCTGCGCTGATTTATGATTCTTTTGACCGGACGTGGTCCGCGGGTTGTACAGAAAAGAGGCGGCCGTGAACAGATACTTTCAGGAACAGTTGAGAATGCTCCACGAAGGGGCGCGGGAATTCGCGCGCAAATATCCCGCGGCGGCTCCGATGCTGCTCGAACAGGGCGGCGACCCGGACGCCGAACGGATACTCGAAGGCACCGCCTATCTGTGCGCGAAGATACACGAGCGCCTCGATCAGACCGCGCCGGAACTTATCCAGACGCTGCTGCGCGAGGTCTTCCCCGAGTCGGTGATGCCTGTGCCGTCGATGGCGGTCATGCGCTTCGCTCTGAGCCCGGGCTTTGCCGAGCCGCTGCTTGTGAAGCGCGGCGCGCAGCTTTCTTCGAAGCCTATCGGCGGCGTCTCGTGCATTTACAGCACGATGCAGGATATTACAGTCCTGCCGCTCACGGTCGCTTCGGTGGAGAGCGAAACGCGCAGCGATATGTCCGGCAGCGTGACGCTGACTCTGCGCGCAGCCGCGCCGCTTGAAAAATTCCTTCCTGACAGGCTCGACTTCCATCTTACGGGGGCCTATTCGCTCGCGTCGCAGCGGCTTCTCGCGCTCCTGACGCGGCTTGAATCGATAAAGGTCTCGGCCGGGACGGCGTCCGCCGAGCTTCCGCCGTCGGCTCTTTCGATGCTGCGCCCGCCGCTTGAGGACCAGCGGCTTCCGCAGGGGCAGGCGCGGAACAGGGCCTACGCGGCGCTTGTCCGTTATTTCTGCTGCCCGGAGCAGCTCACGGCCTTCGGCGTATCCGGCCTGAAACGTCTCGCTCTGACGGAATCGGCGAGCGAGCTGAAGCTGACCTTCCGCTTCGGCAAGGGCGTGACGCAGCTCCCCCCCTTCTCGGATGGCGCGTTCGCAGTCAACACAGTCGCGGCCTGCAACGTGTTCCGCGTCCATTCCGAGCCGATACAGGCCGACTTTACCCACGAGGAATACAGGATTTATCCGCACGTCAAGGAAAAACAGTACGTCGACGTCCTCGGCGTGACCGGAGTGACGGCTATACGCCGCGGCGGACGCGCCGAGCCGTGCCGCCCATACGGCCTCTACAACGAGTCGCGCGGCGGGCTGATTTACAACGTCCGCTACACGATGCCGGAGGAGGGCGGGCTGCCGGAGCATTATCTGTCGCTGCCGCGCCGCCCTGACTCGGAAGAGGGCTTCGACGGCTGCGTCATTTCGATGGATTTGATTTGCTGCAACCGCGGGCTTCCGAACAAGCTGCTTCAGGGCGATATATGTATGCCGACGGAGACGACGCCGTCGAAGGCGGCCTTTGAAAATATCACAGCGCCGTCGCCGATGCTCGCGCCGCCTACGGACGAGAGTTTGCAGTGGCGCTTCCTCGCGCACATGAACGCGAACCTTCTGCCGCTCGCTTCGGCGAAGGCGCTGCGCCAGACGCTCTCGCTCTACGTGCCGCGCGGCGGCGACGCGCCGGAGCTTGCCGTGGCCTGCGCGCAAAAAGTGCCAGTCGGTGCGCGCTTTCTCGTCCGAGGACGAGGAGCGGCTTTTCCACGGGCGCATATTCCGCGGTCGGCGGCTCTCGCTCGAGCTCGAGCCGGCGGGCTTCGTCTCGCTCGGCGACCTTTGGCTCTTCGCGGACTCGCTCGACCAGTTCCTCGCGGAGTTCGCGCCGATCAATACGTACACGAGGCTCGTACTTACGGTCTCGGGGACTGACGAAAAATGGGAATGGGCTCCGAGGCTCGGGAACAGGCAGCTGATTTAGAGCGGCTGCTGCTTTCGGAACCACAGCGCTTCACGATGATGCAGGCGCTGTGGCTGCCGGGCGCGCTGAACGCCGAGACTGCGGAGGAGACGGACCGCTTCTCGCGCAGCAACGTCCGCGTCGTGCCGTGGCTCTCGCTCGCCTTCCCGCCCGCCGAGGTCGTCTCGGTGCGGAAGCTCGAGGAGGACGGGCGGCCCGTCTACCGCGTCACGGTGCCCTATTACGGCCTGTACAGCACGATGGGCGCTCTGCCGACCTTCTACACGGAGGAGCTGCTCGACGAAGCGCGCGAGGACGAGAGCATTTCGCGCGACTTCCTGGATATACTGAACAATCATCTTTATCACCTGCTCTACGCCGCGAACAGGCACGGCGACATAGCGCGGCGCACGGTCGAGAGCGCGAACCGCTCGGCGGAATTTATACAGTACTGCCTCGTAGGGCAGGCCGAGGAGGAGCTGCGCGACCCCGCGATGCACGCGCTCGCGATTGCGGACCTCCTCGCGCAGCGCTCGCGCTCCGCGGTGCGGCTCGAACGATACCTCGGCTTTATGCTCGGGCGCTCGGACGTCGAGGTTGAGCAGTGCGTCGAACGCCGCGCTCCGGTGCCTCAGTCGCAGCGCTGCGTCATCGGGGCGCGCGGCTGCCGCGTCGGCGAAGACGCCGTCGTCGGCGAGGACGTGGCGGACAGCGCGGGAAAGTTCCGCGTACACCTGCGCGGCGTGAAGCCCTCGGAGGCGGCGGAATTTCTTCCTGGGCGCGAGGGCTACGGTTCCTTCCGCGACCGCGTGGAGCGCTACCTCGATTCGCCGCACGAGTTCGACCTCATGCTGCATCCCGACGGTTCGGCGCCGCAGCCCGCGGCGATAGGCGAGGGCGCGAGGCTCGGCTTCTTCCTCGGAACGAAGAGCGGGCAGCCCGTGCGCATATCGTGGAATAAAATATGAAGCTTTGAAAATCATTGGAGCTGATGCCGGTCATGAAAACGGAAAACTCTGAATTGCTGAGCCTCACCTTTCAGCCGCTCCATATGGAGCGGAAGCTCTTCATGAGCTTTACGGCCGGCTTCGCCTTCGACCTTGCGTCGGGCCGCCCGCTCGAGCCCGGCGCGGCCTACGCGGCGGCGATGGCGGCGCTCGCTCCGGGCGACTGCCTTGACCTAGGCGTGCCGAAGCGAGAGGCCGAGTGGCTTCTCGCCGGTTCTGCGTTCGTGCCAGGCGGCGTGCTAGCGAAAGGGATGATGGCAAGCGTCCAGGTCGGCGGCAGCGGCAGGAGGCTGCTCGTCGAATCGCGCGAGCCCTTCGCCTCGATGCCGCTGACGTGGAAAAATTACGTGGGGGCGGCGACGCGGAGAACCCGGACGGCCCGCGGCCCGGCGGCGGCGAAAACCGCCGGTCTGCGACGAAGCGCTGCCGCACGGCGCGCCCGCCTGCATGGGGCCGCGCGGCGCGTGGCCCTGCCGCACGGGGCGGCCCGCGACCTACGACGCGAAGTGGCTGCGCGAGGACTGGCCGCGTCCCCGACGACTTCGACTGGGGATTTTACAATCTCTCTCAGCCGCAGCAGAGGCTCGCGAAGGGCTCGGCGGCGGCGAAAGCATAGTCCTTATAAACCTCAACGAACAAATTCCCAAAATAGAGACGAAGCTCCCGAAGGCCGCCGCTGTCTTCAAGTTCGAGGCGGGCGGCAGAAGCTTCGAGAAGCGCCCGAAGCCGGACACGCTATGGCTCTTCCCGGGCGAGCTCGTAGGGCTTCTCTTCTGGCACGCCGTCGCGGAATGCGAGGACGAGGCCGGAGCCGGAATAGAAAACGTGACGCTCTGTCTCGAACTCGACGGCGAAGCCGTGACGGATGAGGCCGCCGAGGCTTTTGCTCAGCCGCCGGAAATTCCCGCTGCGGGCGCGCCGCGCGCCGCGCGCGAAAGCGCAGGCGCTGCGGAGGCCGCGGCTGCGGCGGCCGGAACAGGCGTCGCGGGCGCAGCGGCCGCAGCTTCGGCGGAAGAATCCGCCGCCGGAGCTCAAAGCGCGCCGCGGGCCGAAAACCCGGCGGACAGCGCGGCGGCGCAGCCTCCGGCTGAAACGGCGGATGACTACGCGCCGTCGGCTGCGGAGCTGCGCGCGGACGCCTATAAAGAGCTCGACGACTCGCTGCCCGAAATAAACGCGGCGCTCGCCGAGGCGGGGCTGCCGCCGATGACGTCCGAACAGGTCGCCGAGACGAAGGCGCATATAGACAGATTATCCGGCAAGATGGCGGAGATGCAGGCGCAGGCCGCGGCGGCGAAGCAGCCTACGCTTGAAGAATCGCTGAAACGCGCCGGAGCCTCCGACGAACAGATAGCGTCGGTCAAAAAAGCGCTCGAAATCCCCGCGCCGAGCCTCGCCGACTTCGACGACCAGGCGGCGTGGAACAGGGCCGCGGCGGCATACGCCGATAAGTTCGGCTCGGTAATAGGCGCGGACGAAAAAACGGTCGCGAGCATGAAAAACATCCTTTCGTCGCTGCCCGCGGGCGAGCCGGAGAAGAGCGCCCCGCGCACCTCGGCGGACTGCGCGGCGCAGTTGGTCAAGGCCGGGATGGAGCCGGCCGCGGCGGCGCGCCTCGTCGCGGCGCTCGAAGAGGATGTGCCCGACGACCCGAAGGAGCTGCTGAACTACGCGAGCCGCGTCGAGCGGGCCGCGGGCTTCCCCGAGGGCTCCGTGCGCGGACGGATAGAGAACATACAGAAAAAGACTGACGAGCTTGGCGTGACGAACGAAATATGGCCCGGCGGCGCGCGGCGGGAAGCCGCCGCTCCCGAGGCCGCGCCGCAGAGCTCGGGCGAGGTTATAAATAAAGTTATTGAAGAAGCCGCGGAGAGGCCGGAATTGCTGCCGCTGACGCCGGAAAATCTGCCGGAGATACTCGCCGCGGGCGGAAGCATAGCGGCGCGAAGCTCGACGGCTTCGACCTTGCGGGCTTCGATTTCTCGGGGCTCGACCTGAAAGGCACGTCGTTCGTAAGGTCGAAGCTCGACGGCGCGCGCTTTGACGGCGCGTCGCTCGCGGGCGCGGCCTTCGCGGCGGCGAGCTTGTCCGGCGCGTCGTTCGCGGGCGCGGATTTGAGCGGGGCGGTTTTATCGTCGGCCGCGGCGGCGGACGCGGATTTCTCCGAGGCCGTTATGACCGGCGCTGACATTTCCGGCGCGTCGCTCGCGGGCGCGACGTTGTCTAAGGTCAAGGCCGACGGGCTGAAAGCCGCGGGCGCGGACCTGAGCGAGGCGCGCGTCAGCTTCAGCGACATGAGCGGCGCGGACTTTTCCGGAGCGAAGCTGCAAAAGACGGATTTCCACGAATCGTGCGCCGACGGCGCGAAATTCGCGAAGGCCGTGCTCGGCGGCTCGACCTTCTGCTGGGGCAGCTCCGCGCGCAAAGCCGATTTCACCGGCGCGCGGCTCGACGGCGCCCACTGGACGAACGCGGACGCGGGCGGCGCCGACTTCACCGGCGTATCGGCGCGCGGCGCTTCGTTCACCGACTGCGAACTCTCGTCGTCGCGCTGGAACGGCGCGGACGCGGCTGGCGGGGACTTCTCGCGCAGCCGCCTCGAAGGCGCTTCCATGCGGGGCGCGAACATCTTCGGCGGCTCTATGCGCGAGGCGCGCGCCTCAGGAGCAGACCTTTCGAAGAGCAATCTGTTCGGCGCGGAACCCTTTGCCGCATGTTTACTAACGAGGCGACTGACCTGCGCGGAGCAGACGTCGGGCAGACCGTCATAGAGGCGAGAAAGGGGCGCTGAACTATGGGAGAAGAGACAAATCGCGGCGTGAGCATAGAAGAGCTGTTCGCCTCGGAAAAGATAGAAAACGCCGACTTCTCGCAGTGCGGCGGGCTTGGCGGCCTGCCGTTCTCGGGACGCGCGCTTGCTGGCTGCCTCTTCGACGGCGCTGACGCTTCCGGCGCGGATTTCACCGGCTGCCGTATGGAGCGCTGCTCGTTCCGCGGCGCAAACCTGTCAGACGCGGCGTTCGAGGAGGCGGCGCTGACGGACTGCGACCTTGCCGGCGCGAACCTCGCAAACGCGCAGTTCGTGCGCGCGAAGCTCGCGCGCGTAAAGCTCGACGGCGCGGATATGCCGCGCGCCTTCTTCCACAAAATCGAATTTTCCGAGAGTACGTGGAACGGCGCGAATCTCAGCGAAGCGACCTTCATGGAAACGGCCTCGAAGCTGCCGGATTTTACGGAAAACAACATGGAAAAGACGCTCTTCGTCAACTGCGCGCTCGACGGCGCGAAACTGACTAAGGTGCGCGCGCCGATGCTCGTGATGCAGAAATGCTCCTGCCGTAAAATCACGGCGGAGGATTGCGACCTGACGCAGATAGTCGCAATGGAGACTGATTTCACGGAGTCGGGCTTCGCCCGCTGCAGGCTCTGCCTCGGCGGCTTCATAGGAAGCAATATGACGAAATGCTCCTTCGCCGGCTCCGACCTTACGGCGGCGCACTTCGCGCGCGCGACGCTCGCGCTTGCGGATTTGTCAGGCGCGCCGCTCGAAAAAGCGAATTTTGCCGGAGCGGACCTTTCCTACGCGAACCTGTCGCGCGCAAATCTGAAGATGGCCGACCTGTCGCACGCGAGGGTAATGC
>ENA-OQCL01000578-OQCL01000578.1-human-gut-metagenome-genome-assembly--contig:-NODE-578-length-16902-cov-3.288644_pt1 | contig 16902 bp, 19 predicted proteins | sample MGYA00242502_ERZ504586 | MGnify/ENA primary metagenome ERZ504586 (study PRJEB26092, sample SAMD00036316) | human gut metagenome | host: Homo sapiens | study: EMG produced TPA metagenomics assembly of... | reverse complement strand
AGTTCTGCAACGATTTCGATAGATGTTTCGTAATCAATATTCTTATTTTTATCGCGGATGAGATGGAATGTTTAACCCCGCTTTGCGACAGCTTGATATTCCAGCCAGTTAGGGCATTATCATAGCTGCCGACTAACTCCGAAACGAATTTTTTCCGCTCCTCGCCATTTCTAACAGCCATAGCGCTATCGTTAGTAAAGCGACGATGCGACATAATAATATCCACTTTAGCCTTCAAATCCACGCCGTCATTCAAAGGCTGATGATACGTGCGTCCTGATGCGGCTGTCCGGCCTGCTATAATATCTGTAGTGTCGGCGTCGCCTTGGGCGTAGAGAGACGGGGCCGTTCCTCCACGGAACCTGCATCGCTCGTGCCGGCCGTCTGCTGGAACGTCAGCCCCGTAACCTTCCCCGTGCCGTCCTTCTCTATGACGAGCGGGAACATCCGCTCCATATCTTCGGCGAGCAAAGGTTTTGCCGCCCCTTGCCTCTTCGTTTAACGCGGAATTGTACATACGCGCGAGCCGGTGATACGCCCTGCTCCTTATATAAGAGTCGGCCGCCGCGGTCTCGGCGTCTACCCCTTCCGCCTCCATCTGCATGCGCCCCGCCTCAAATACGCGATTGGCCGACGCCTCCTCTTCCTGCGCCGATTCCATAGCCGGAGCCATGCGGAAGAAGTCCTCGCGCCGTATCTCTTGGATGCTCTTGTCCGCCGCTTCGGCCTCCGTCAGCGTCATGCCGTCGCGAGCGAAACGTATATCCTTCGCGAGAGCGTCGTATATCGCCCCCGTTTGGATTCCTCGGCGGACTCCACGGCGTCGAAGAGCTTCGCGGCCGCGAGCTCCATCTCATAGCCGGTCTGCATCGACTCGTTGTATTCGTCCTCCGTGACGCCGAGATAATCCTGCGCCCAGCTTGAAGCGTTCGCGTACTCCTCCGAACCTGGCAGCAGCCCCTGTTGGAAAAGCGTCTCCACCTTCTCCGCGCCGATATATGCGCGGCTGAGGTCCGCGCCGGCAAGAACCGCCTCGCGGTGCTCGCGGCTCATGGAGGGAAACGTTTCAAAATCTTCGACGCGCATATACGCTCCTTGAAATTTGTCCATCTTCATATTGAACAGCTTCGTCTGCGCAGCCTCGAACTCCCTGCGCGTCAGCTCGCCGTTGAAACGCCCCCGCGGCAAGCCCCCGCGACCGGGCCGGCAGCCGAGATAAGCGCGAAGGAATACAAGGACGACACGAAAGTCTCCGTCAGCTCTGCCGTAACGTCGCCGAGCCTGCGCGCGTTATAGCCGTCGAGCAGCGCGTGCTTCTGCATCTCGTCGATCGTTATCGGCACAAGCTCCTGAAAGACCTCCGTCATAGACTCAGAAAAGACGTTGCTCCCCCAGTAGCGCGCCGCCTGCCCGTACTTTCCGAGGCTAGGAAGCGCGGAAAGCCTCGAGGCGATATTCCTCGAAACTGAGGCCATAGTCTGCGGCGGAACCACGCGCCGCGCTACGCCGGTAAATGGACGGCCCGCGACAGTCCACTCCGTAAGCTCAAGAGCGCCGTTCACGGCCCCGACCGCAAGACTGCCGAGCCCCGCGGCGAAATCCGAAATATACTCGCCGTCAGCCCCGCGCATCATGCGCCGGTCGATAAGGTCGAGCCCCATCTCCGTCTTAGCCGCCTGAGTAAAAACGCCCGCCTTCGTGCCAAGCATCCAGCCCAAAGCCGCAGTCGCTGCTGCGGCCCCGACTACCGGGAGAATAGGCGCGCTTCCCGCGACAGCCGCCGCCGTTCCCGCAGCGCCTATAAGCGGCCCCGCACCCATGCCAAAATACGCCGCGCCCGGCAAAGCCGCCCCTAAAGACGAAGCGTAATACCCAAGCCCCGCACCGGCTGCGCTCATAAATCCGGTAGTCAGAGCGCCCTGCGCCTGCTGACCTATAAACTTACCAGTCTCGTACAGCATGCCGGAAAGCCAGCCCTCCGGCTTCCCGCGGTCAAGCGCGAGCACACGCTTCTCAAGCTCCACCCACTTAGCCTCGTCGGCGGGAGTACCGAATGAATTGGAAAGAAACTGATTATATGCCTCAGTCGCTATAGCGCTCATCTCGTAGCCGGAAGACATACCTCTGCCGAACGAAGTATCCGCCGCCCAACGGTCAAGCTCCGTCAGCGTTTCCGAAACCATCTGAGCTACGGGTTTGTCGCGCAGGCGCGCAAGCTCATCCGCAGAGATGGTGATGTCGAAATCCCTGCCTATAGCCCGCGGATTCATAACCGGTAGAGAAGCAATCATTCCGGGGCGGTCCTTCACGTCGAGCGCAGGCACGGACAGCCTCGGCGCAAGCCTCTCGCTTCGCAGATAGGCGAGCTTGTCCTTATAATTCAGCCGCAGATACGAAAGGCTGTGCGTAACATCCTCGATATCCGCGAGCGCCTGAACGTCGTCGTAGGCCGAAGCCATCACGCCGTCGCCCGTCATAAACGAAGCCGTCACGGGAGAAGCGTCCGCGAGCCGCTTCCAGTCCGGCGTCCCCTTCTCAAGCAGCGCGAGACGCTTCTTCGCCTCGTCCGCGTACTTCTCGCTGCGCTCCTGCACCCACAGCGGCACGCCCACGCGCTCGGCGTTCCATATGCGCGCCGCCGACTCCTCGGGATTCTCCGTGACGTAACGCTTGTAACTGCGTTCAAGCTCGTCCACCAGCGGATTGACCGAAGAAAGCCCCAGCGCGTGAGCCTCGTCCGCCGAAAGCGCTGGCCCAACCATAACGCCGCTCCCCGTCCTGCTCCTCACCTCGTCGTAAATTCCCATAACGCACCTCCGGCAACAAAAAAGCCGCCCCGTAAAGAGCGGCCTAAATCAATACTGCGCAATACAGTGTATTCGCTTGTGTTATAATCGCTATAAAGGAGTGATAACAATGCCCCTAGTTACAATGTCCGTAAGAATGGACGCAGAAATAAAACGCCAATTCGAAGACTTCTGCGAAGAAGTCGGTCTCACGCCGACCGCGGCTGTCAACATCTTCGCTCGGACAGTTATTCGTGAAAGAAGAATACCCTTTGAAATAACAACCGACCCGTTTTACTCGAAAAACAACATGGAACGCCTCCGCCGCGGCATCGAACAGCTCAACGCCGGCAAAGGGCAGGAACACGAGCTGATAGACGCCTAGCCGCCGCTCCATGCGCCATCAAAAACTCTCTCCTCCTTCCTTGACGCTTCCACTCCGTATGTTATAATCAAATCGATGAATGTGATGAGGATATGCTCAACGGTATCCTGATAAAGCGGTCAAGCGGGGGAAACTTGACCGCTTTACTTATATACAGAAAAGGCCGCCGCGGGGGCGGCAGCCTCTGGAACTATGGCTGGTTGTCGCTGCCATCTCCGTCCAGCCATTTGCAGATGTAGTAAGCAACTACACTTGCTGCGACAGAGATCATGAATGTGATGATGTAACCCAACGTTATCCCCCCTCTCCGTTGTCAGGATTCGGGAGAGCGACAACCGTTAGATTATATCAGACCTTACAAGCAATGTTATAATTAATGCACCGAGCCGGAGGACGGAACGGGCAGCCGTCGCCGCTCGCAATACGCGAGGTAGGAGATGCGGGAGCGCCGCCCCGCCCGGCTATAAAAAAGAGAGGCCAGCAGCCTCTCTTTTCTCTATATCCTCAATACCCCCGTTCCCTGAAAAACGCCGCAATCATAGCGCGCCCGCGCTCGTTATAAACAAACGCAAGCGTCCGGTGCTTCCGCTTAATCCCGTCCATCCGCCAGACCCACTCGCCGAACTCCCCGCGCGTCCCCTTCGGGCAAACCAAAAACCGCTCCTTCGCAATCTTCCCGATAAAAGAGCCGTTAGTTCCGAAAGCCTTCCCCAGCTCCGAAGCGGAATACAGCCGTCCGGAAGCGGGAAGAGAAGCCCCGGCTGACCGCCCGCATGCGTCGGGACAGGGAACCTGGGAAACGGCGGCGGAGACGTCGTCCTTCCCCGTAAGAATAGAAGAAGCCCCCGCCACAAGACTGCGCTTCGCCTCATCTGGAACGAAAGAAAGCTCCGCGATAGAAGCCAGCAGCCGCGCCGTCTGAATATCGTAGTCGCGCTTCCGCAGCTCAAGCTCCGCCAGCCGCGTCTCGATCTCCCGCTCGCGCAGCTCCGCCTGCTTCTCTCGCAGCCGCAGCCTAGCCGCCTCGCCGTCGTCCGCGGGACGTGCCTCCGGCAAAGCCGCCTCGCGCGCCGCAGTCTCCTTCAGCTTCGCCTCCATCGCGTTGAAAGCCTTGATATACTTCACCTTCCACTCCATAGCCCTGTACCCGGTGAACCCCATGACAAGAAGAGTAAAACCGTCGCGCGTCATGTAATAACCTTTGCAATCGAGCTTTGCACCTTTTCCAACTTCCGCTGCATATATCATCGGCTGAAAATTCAGCCGGTGATATTCTTCGTCAACTTTGAGCTTTTCTATCGACTGAATGACGTTCTTATGCCGCTTCTCGAAATTCTCCGCGACATCGACAGACGAGACAAGAATCTGCCCGTCCTTCTCAAAAAGCCCGAGAGCGTTCAACATGCCGCCTTCCTCCTATCGTCCTCACGCTCGAACATACGGAAAAGCCGAAACCCATCCATAATCCCGCGCCTGTAAGCGCCGTCGCACTGAATCTCTACAATAGAATTCCAAGAAGCTTCATACTTGAAAAGAATATCTTTGTCATACTCCGCCGACAACAGAAGTATTTTCCAGTAATGCTCGTTAAGAAGGTTCTCCTTCTCAAAAATCCTCCGTTCTTCCGGCAAGCCTCAGCCCATACTCCATAGCCCTCGGGTCGTCCTGCCTGTTCCACGCAAACTCACGTATCGCCGCGCGCAGCGACTTTCCAGACGCACAATCGTTATTCATAAAAAAAGCCTCCTTCGGCACAGTCCAACCGCAGGAGGCAGATATGATATAATCACATTGACCTCCTTCGGGATGTCCAAGCCCCGTCTAGCTGTTGTTCTGCCAGAATGTCCAGCTTTTCGGGGTTACTTCTTTTCGTCCGGCAATACGGCTTCAACAGATTCCTTGCTGATGCGCCAATACTTGCCGACACGCTTTCCGCTCAATTTTCCAGATTTTAGCCAGCGTCTTATAGTATACTCAGACACGCCGATAATCTGTACAGCTTCTTCAACGGTATAGAAGTTTTCGCCCAAGTCTCCTCCTCCCTTGCTATGTATTGCTATGTATTATATAGAGCAATATGTAGCAAGTCAAGATTTTTCTGTTATAATACCAACTCAGGAAGAGCCCTGGCAGAACCGCCGGAGCTGCTGTCAAAGGGACACCCCGGCAAAAGGGGGTGGACGGATGGCGAAAAACGAAAAAGGCCGCTCATTCTACGAATGGGCGACCCTAATCGTCAAGCTGCTTACAGCGTGTGCAGCGCTCATAGCAGCCGTTGCGGAACTAATCCGCTAATGCCAGCAAATCCAAGGCCCTAAACGTCCGAAGAGCGTCACCTCGACGGACAGGCCGGAGAGAGCATCAAGCCGCAAACTCTTCCCGCGGCGCTCTCTTCCCCCAAATTATAACACACCTCCGCCTCTAATCCTGCTCTTCAAAATTCCTCTTGCTTCCCTTAAGCGGCTTAAGTTCATAAAAATCCTCGTCCTCTTCAAGCGCGTAATACTGCCCGTCGCGCTCGACGACGTACTCCCGAGCCGCAGCGTCCCATTTGACATCCTCGGCCCGTATGCCAAGCCGTCTGAACTGATACTCCGCGCCTTTAAGCGGGCCGCCGCTGAACCAGCCTGTCCTTCCTGCGACAGTCTTCTCTTCAAGCAGCATCTTGCCCTCTTCGACAAGCTCCTGCCTCGTGAGCGGCGAGCCCTTCTCCCTGGCCCTCTCGGCGCATGCGTCGAGCCATTCCTCGTCGAACGAAATGTATTCTTGGGAATCACGCAGCACACCGGCGTCCTCCGCAAGCTTGCGCACAATGTCGTTCGCCTTGTAAAGCCCGCGTTTATCGTCCGTACCTCCGGCCTTCGGCGCAGTCAGCTTTAGGATGGACTGAAGCAGCTTATTACTCCCCGTAGCTCGTTCAAGCGCCGCCCCGTACCGTTCGTTCACCTCTTCTGGCGTAGGCTCCGTCTCAGACATGGCGAAAGACTTCGCCTCGTTGTAAAGCTCCTGGATTGCGACGAGCTCGTCTCGCGAAAAAACCCTATCCTCCGGCTTTGGAGCATACTCCTCGACCTCCCACAGCCGTTCCGCCAAATCCATGTATGAATGATAATTCTTCTCCCCGAGCGTTTCTCTGTTCTGGTCAATAAAACGCTGTGCCGCCGCGAAACTGCCGCCGTTGTTGAAAACTCCGTAAAACCCTTCGGCGACGGCCGTGCGCCGCTCCTCACGCGCCGTCTTCGCCTCGGAAAAGACAGACTTCACATACTTCGCATAATCCTCAGCCTCAGGTCCGCCGTGAGCCTCGCGCACCGCGGCGAGCGCCTCCGTCATGCCGTCCGCTCCGTACTCGGCCAGCAGCCGTTCTGCCTCGCCGCGGGCCTTGACTGGAAGCGCCGCCGCCTCCACCTTAAGCTTCACATTCTCGGCGGCCGCCTCGTCCATAAGCCCGGCGTTCTCGCGAACGAAAGCCTCCGCGCGCAGCGGATCGCGCTCCGCCATCAGCAGCGCCGCCTTTGAGATAAAATCGGAGCGGACGCTCCTGACGTTCGCGGCGTTCGCCTCCTCGCCCTGGTCCCCGAAAAGCGCCATCGTGACGGAATAAATACTCTCCTCCTGCGTCTCGATAGAAATATCGTCGGGCGCGGCCGCGAAAGCCGCAGCCATATTCTCAAGCGTCCTCGCGCTCTCGGTCCTGCGGTACTCCGCCATAGCGCGCCCCTCGTAGCGCATCGCAGAGCGAGCCACGTCCCTGTCGTAAGAGGCTGCGGACTCCATAAAAAGCCGCCTCTGCCGCGACGAAAGCCCCTCCGCGACCTCGCCGCGCAGCGTATTGTGCGCCTCGTTCACGCGGTAGGCGAGCCCCTCCGCCCCCGCGCCCTGCGCGTTCATAAAGCCGGAATCCGCGTTATACAACAGCTCAGAGCTCTTAGTCACATAATCGTTATACGCCGCAAGCGCCTTCGCCCTGTCCCTGTCCTCCGCCATCTTGTCAATGCCGGCGGCAAAGGCCTGGACGCCGCGCGCTATCGCCTCGCCGCCCGAAGCCCGCGCCTGCGCCGCGCGCATAAAACCGGCTGCCTCCGGCGAATTCGTATCCCGCCTTACGGAAACCGGCCCCTCGTCGCGCACCGAAGGAAGATTAAGCGGTCCAGCCGCTTTCATATCACATACGCCTCCTTAATAGGGCAGCGCGTTGCCGCCGTCGTGCCAGTCCGCGACGCGCTTGACGCCCTTCTTCGGCTTCATCCATCCCGTCAGGTCGTCCCACTTGCTCGACACAGTCCCCGCCGCGGTAAGCAGCGAACCGGCAAGCCCCGCGCGCCCGGCGTTCTCGGCCGCCGAAGCGTAAGCCTCGCCGCCGCGCCTCGCGCCCTGCGCCTGATGCTCGTACCCCGCAGCCTGGTTGATATAGCCGAAACGCCGCCTCTGATAATTCTCCCGCAGCAGATTTCTGTCCTGCTCCGCCTGCACCTCGACCGCAGCGTTCACATCCGACGCGGAGCCGGAATCCACCATAAGGCCGGAAGCCCCTGCCGCCGCGCGCCCGAGCGCCACGGCGCGCTGACGCTTCTGAAGGTCCGAAACCTCGTTCGCCCCCATGCCGCGCAGACCGCCTCCGCCTCGTTCCTCGCCTGCGCCGCGTTGAACTCAAGGGCACGGCGCCTGCATACTCCGACTGCATCCGCGCCGCGTTCGCCTGCTCGCGCGCGCCCTGCATCCCGCTAATACCCGAATACAGACTTCCGCCGATAGACATAACCGCAGCCGCTACCGGATTACACATTCGTCCCCGCCTCCAATCCAGAAAGGAATAAACGGCAGCCCGTAAGGGCCGCGCTCCACCGGAGCGCCCATCGTAAAGCCGAGCTTCGAAAGCCACGCTATACTCGCGGAATTCCGCGCGTCCACGAAATTCCTCATATTCGGAAACCGGGCCCGCACCCGCGGGAAAACGCGGAAAGACAACGCCGCGAACTCGCGCCGGCGCGATTCCAGCGCGCGCGTCCCCACCAGCCACGGGCAGCTCCAATACCAGCTCTCCGCGTAAACGCCGAAAACCCCGAGCGTCCGCCCGCGCTCGTCGTACCCCGCCCAGCAATACGAAGGCGAGGCGAGCCAGCCCTTAATAACCGCCATGCGCGCGTCCCCGTCGGAAGCGACAAGCTCCGCCTCGTCCGCGGGCCGTATATCCGCAATCACCGCCTCACAGTCCCGCCGTGACGCACGCTTTAAGAAAACAGCCATCGTTACCCGCCCGTCTCCACTTCAGCGACCAGCGCGAGAATAGAGCAGGGCAGCGGATAAGGCGCCCAGCAGGTGATTGTCCCCTGCCCGTAGCCGCTCGACAGATGCAGCTTATAATCCTTCGTATAAAGCCCTACCGGCTCGTTATACCGCTCGTCCGTCCGCTGCGGGGCCTCCGAAAGAAGCGCCTCCTCGACCGCAGTCAGCCCCGTCTTGTCCGACGTGTCGCGTGGGCTCTTCTGCGAAACCTCCGTCCCGATAAAAAGCCCCCTCGTCCGCTCCACGCGCGCCGTGACCGACGAAATACGCGACCTCCGCGTCAGCTGCGTCCCGTCCTGCCGCCCGTAGACGAGCTCGAGCGTCTCAAGCAGAGCAGCGTAAGGCAGCCCGGCGTGCACCACAGAAGCCGCGTGCGGCAGAGCAACCTTGCCGTTCTCGACCGTCAGCCCTTCGATCACATTCCCGTCCGCGAGACAAACCACCTCGCGCCCCTCTAGATGCGAAAGGCCGGAAACCTCGCGCGAAGGCGTCTCAAAACGCGCGGTCAAGCCGGCGTCCACGAAAAACGCCTCCTCGGGAGAATCGACGCCGCGCGGCGACAGCAGCTCTATAAACCGCTCATCCCCTCGCTTGACGCAGAGATAAACGTCGTCCACACCCTCGGAAACGACAGCCGCGACAGACTCAACGAAACCATCAGTCGGGAACCGCCCCCATGCGACGACCTCCTGCTCGCGGATATAAGTCAGCGCGATAAGCGAGCCGTCGCTCATAACGGTCCAGCACATCGAATCCGGCTCCTGCGCGAAAGCCCAGTCCTTAATAGTCCACCGCTCGAACAGATGGCGCGCAAGCATCGTCAGGTCCGTCCCCGTATAACTGTCAGAGACATACTCATATCCCAAGTCGCGGATACGCAGCCCGCGCGACTGCACGAAAAGCACCATATTTCCAATGACGATAGGCTCGATACGCGCGCACCCGCGGTTCCCCTGAAGCCCCACCTCAACGTTCGAAGGCGTCAGCGCCCCGCCTGCGGCCCCCGGCGAAAGCAGCCACTCGCCGCCCGACGTCATGATAAGCAGCTTATTCGTCGAAACGAAAATAAATTTATATCGTACAGCTTGCGCGACACAAGCGTCCCGGATACGGCCTCGTCGTCCAGCACGTCGAGCGAAACGCCGAAATCGTAATAATCGCCCACCACCGAAAGCCACCAGCTCTGCGGCTCCTCGCGCGTCGCGCCCATAGCGAGCCGCTCCTGATAAAACCCGACCGCCGAAGGCCAGCCGAGAACGTCGCTCCACGAGCCCTCGCGCCAGTTCAGTGTAGCGCGCGTCGAAGCCGCCTCCGTCTCCATCGAAACCGTGGCTTTAGTCGAAGAAACGACCGAAACCACGCGCGCGACCGCCTTGTGATAGCCCGCCATGGCGACGAGCTGGAAATACCCTCGGTCCTCCTCGGAATTCCCCTCCGGCACGAACGAAGAAAAAGAGACTGCGCGCAGCCGCAGCTTCGTCGGCTTGTCCACAGTATCCTGGTCGCTGTAATTCTTCGCGTTCCCGCAGCTCGAAGAAGTCCCCTCGTCGTAAACCTGCGAAATATAAGTCTTATACTTCACCCAGGCGCCCTCGTCCTCGTCCCAATACTCGAGCACCACCTCGCCGCCCCAGAAGCCGCCCGATTCAAGCCGCCACTCCTTATAGGCCGTAACCTCGAGCGTCCACGTGTCCCCCCGACGACTTCTTCATAACCTCGTCCACATGGTGCGTAAGCTCAAAAAGCGCGCCTTCGTGCCCCGCCTCGAACAGCGGAGCGGAAGCCGTCATCGTAACGCTGCCGCCCGACAGAGCCGAAAGCGCGAGCATAACGTCCGCCTGCGCTTCAGTCTTATTCCTGAAAGGTCCGTTCCGGAACGGGAAATCCTGAAGCGCCCACTCGTCGTCGCTCACGCGGTACAGCTCCATCGGCCTGTACCCCTTATGCACGATATAAAGCACGTCCGCGGACTGCGTAAAAGAAAGCGCGTCGAGGTCCGCCTCTAGATACGGCGTAACAAGCTCGTAAGGCTCTCCGTCCTTCGTTATCTGCGCGCCGTTCCTGAAAAAGCGCACATACTTATTCCCAAACTCGAGCACATAAGTCTGGTCGATGGAATACTCGAACTCGACCAGACGGCAGCGCCCCTTCGCCTTCGCGACGAACCTCATGCCGGGCCGCTTCGAAACGCCGCCGTGCGGATGAATGATAAAATTCTCGCACCTCGCAAGCCCTGCCGAATACTTCGCCAAATCGGGCCGCCCGTAAAGCGACGGTGAAATCTCGCCAGTCGCGAAAGAAGTCTGAATCGTATAAATCCCCATACCACTACGCCCTCGCCCTCAGATACTCGCCGCCCCACTCGCGCGGGACTTCCATACACTCGTTTGCGTCCGCCGCCGCGGCGTGCCCGACAGCCTCGCGGTAGAAATTCGCCAGATGCTCGCGCTTATTTATATTCCCGCCCGAAAGCGCGACGGAAAGCTCCATAGCGATGCGCCACGCGAGAGCCTCCGCGAAAAGCGGCGGGAAAACGTCCTCCGCCGGCAGCTTCGTGTACTCCGCATAAGCCTGATAAAGGTCAGTGAAAATCATCCGCTTTCCGCCCATTGTGAACTGCCTGAAAGCCCCGTTCTCCGTCTCCTCGTTGAAAACGCGGTGCAGATAAAGACAGGCGGCCGGGAAACCGTATGCGTAACGAAACCCCGGCGCCTTCGCCTCGGAATCCGGCGGCAGAGCCTCGACGCACCGGCACCAGCTCCACGGATGCTCCGCAAGCAGCGAACGCAGCGCGGGCCCGTAAACGCCGGCGCAGAGCGAAGCCTCCGTCGAAGCCTCAAGCAGAGAAGAAATCATCCTCGTCCCGCCCACAAGACAAAGCGCCCTGTTGCATATCGAAACCGCGCTCTCGACGCCCGACCCCGCAGCCCTCTCGTCATTTCCCATAACGTTCCCTCCTCTGACAGCCATGAAAAAAAGAGACGCCCTGCGCGTCTCCTTTCCTATGACGGCCAAAAGGCGGGGAGCAACCTCCCCGCCCGTCCGCTCCTAAATATCCTCCCAGCTGTGCGTATCGCCGACGACGAGGAAAATATCCAGCTTCCCGCCAGTGAAAGTGCCGGAAGCCGTCACATTCGCGCGCATATAGCGCTCCGTTCCGCGCGGCACACGCACCGCGAACAGCTTCGCACCGGCCTCTGCGTCCGCCGTGAGAATATCGCCCGAGCTGAAAAGCGTCTTCGCGGCGGAAAATGCGGAATCGTCGTCCGTCTCTATATCGACGGCGAAACTCGTGCCGCCCGCCGCCTTCTCCGAACACTGGCAGACGATAAGCAGCTCGTTCCCAAGCGCGTCCCCGCCCTCCGTAAGGTCGAGCACGTCGGAAGCCCCCGCAGCCGAAAGCGCCAGCCCCTCGCAGAAAATAAGATTGGAATCGAGAATCATGATACGCCCCTCCTTAAGCCACAGCGGCCTCGTCGTTGGCAATCGCGTCGACCTGGCGGATCGGCACACCCCAGAACTTAGTGACCGGCCTGCCGCCTATCTCGTCGATCTTCAGCGCCGCCGTCTCGTGGTTCGCCACCATCAGGTTCAGCGCCGTCATCACAGTGCGGTTGCAGTAAATCACGCGCCGTCCCATATCGGCCTTCGGGAACTTGCCGAACGCCTTGATAAGCAGATTTATGAGATTCGCCGCCAGAATAGCCGCTCTCCGCCGCGCTCGCAAGATCGGAGACGTCGATATTCGCGATACGCACGCCGTAACGCCAGTCGCGCACGCAGAAGCCCATATCCCACTTATAATGCGTGACGTAAGCCTCGAAATCCTTTCCTTCCTTGTCCTGCACCGTCTGCTGACCGCGGTCGTCTACGGTCACGCCCGCCTTCGAGCCCTTCGGATAAAGGCCGTGCATCGTCTGACTGCCCCAGTTCAGGACGTAAATCGAAGTATTGTCCGTCCCCGTGCCGCCGCCGTCTATGACGTTGAAGCCTATCTTCTTCTCGTCGGTCGAAAGCGAAGAATAACGCGCGGCGAGCCCGGTGAACTTCGCCTTGTCGTTCTTCTCGTTGCCGTAGATAAGCGTCTCCGCCATAGTCTGCGAAAGCCCTTCAAGGAACGAGACCGACTCCGAAAGCAGGAAAGCCCCCTTGTCCGGCGACATATCGGCGAGCGCCTTATCCACCTTGCTGTAAGTCTCGAGCATGCCGCACGAATCCTGAATCTGCTCCGTCGTGCTCTTCTCCGACTGAACGCCGCCGTAGAGCCTGCGCCACGTGCCCGCGGGCAGCCCCGTCCGCACCGTCGTCCTGTGAATCATGCCGTTGTTGCACTGCTCGAACATCATATCCTCGAGGATGCTGTTCTGCTCAGAAAGAATCTCGACAATCTTCGCAATCTTGCCGTCGCCGTCCGTGCGGCGCGCGACGTCCATAAGCGAAAGGCTCGTGCCTCCTATAATGCTCATAACTCTTTACCTCCTAGTCTTTGAGAGATTTATCGAAAATCATCTTCGCCGCCGCAGCGACAGGCTCGTCGGAAGAAGCGCCTGCGCCCGGGACGAAGCGGTCGTCCTCAAGCTCCTTCGCAATCTTCACCATAACCTTGACGAACGGCGGATAATTGCCGAGGCTCGAATCGTCGAGATAGTTGTAGAAATCCTCGCTCCCGTACTTGATAAGCATCTTCTTCACCGAAGCGAGATTCTCCTCGTACTTAGCGCCGCCTATCTCGGCGTCGTTCTTCAGTTCCTCGTGCCAGTTCTTAACAGTCTCGCGCTCGGCGGCTATCTGCTTCTCGCGCGCCGCGGACATACGCCTTATATAAAGGTCGGCGACCGCCTGCACCTGCTCGTTAGAAGCCTTCAGCTCGTGCATAATCGGAGTAAGCTCTGCAAGCCCCTCCTCGTCGAGCGTCCAGCCGTCCGGCATCTTAAGCTCGTACTTCTCAGGCACTTCGGGCGCGGAAGCCTCCTCCTTTACGGCAGTTTTTTCAGCCGCGCCCTCTTCGCCCTCCTTCGCCTCGCCGTCTCCGACAGTCTCAAGCCCCTCCGTGAGCAGTGAAACATCTCCGCCGCCGGCAGCCTGCCCGTCATCTGCGCCCCGCCCCCCGACGGACGGCTGCACATCCGCCGTCTGCGTTTCGGCCGGCGTCTCGTTTACAGCCGCGTTCACATTTTCTTCCGCCATAAAAATTCTCCTTCCCTAACATTCATATAATTCGCGTCCCGCTCCGTCTGAGGAGGCGAGCGCCCTTTCCTCTGCCTGCGCGAGCCACTCGCCGTACTCCGCCATACATGAAAGCGGAGCGGCCCCGCCAGCGCTCCACAGCATCTCAAAAACACGCTGACCGACGTTGCGCTCGCCCTCGCGGAAATACGTATCCTCCGGTGCAGGCGAATCCCTTGCGGAATTGCGCAGAAACCCCGTCTCCTCAAGCAGAAGGCCGCAAAAAATCCGCCCCTCCGGCAGAGCCAGAAGAGCGGATGCGAGCTTCGCTTCACTTTTCAGCCGTTCCAGTCGGAACGCTTCATCCTTATTCATGCCTTCGCCTCCTATGGGCCGCCCATAACTGCGGAAAGAGCCGAGTTAGGCCGCACATCCGTCTCGGAAAGCAGCTTCGCCCCCTGCGCCGCCTGCTGGCCGGACTGAATCGCCTGCTGCATCTCCATAGCCTGCTCCTGACGCGCCATAGCCTGACGCCTCTGCTCACGCAGAGCCTCCACAGCTTTCGGGTCGCGCAGCATCTTAGCCGGCGCGCCCGACAGCTTGCAGTACTCGCGGACAGTCTCGTCCACGTCGAGGGCGTCCGCAGCCTCGGGGAACGCCTGGACGAGCGAACCGACGAAACTTACGCCCTGCTCGATGGGCTTCATACCCTGCATCTTCTGCGCCTGCGCCAGAATCGAAACGAACTCAATGTTTATCTCCTGCCCGCGAATAGCCTCCGCGCCGGCGGAATAAGCCCCGACTCGTTCATAATCGCGTAAATGCGCGCGATAGCCGGAGAAAGCAGCTCGCGTTCAAGCCTCGCGAGCACGGGCCCCAGCACCAGCATCTTCTCCTCGTGCCGTTCTATAATCTCGCGAGCCGTCATCTGCGGCGCGTCTCCGCTCTGAAGCATCAGAAACAAATCCGTGAACATCGTCCCGCGTATCGCGTTGCAGGTCTCCGTTATAACCATCTGTAAAGCAGAAATATCCAGATTCACGTTATACAGCGGGATAATCTGCTGAAGCTGCGCGTCGGGGACATAAGTCACGCCGTTCGGCATCGTCCGCACCTTGCTGCGCCGCAGAGTCTCGCCCGCCACAAGAGGCGGAGCCACCTGCTTGCGCACGGCGACCGCCCTGTCGCGGATCTGGATGCGCAGCTCCTTCGCGTCTGGCAGAGCCTCGGCTCCGGGCCCGTAGCCGTAAGTATCGCTGTCCACGCAGTGCCAGCGCGGCGTCATGGCGGGAAAAGAAGCGTAGCCCTTCACGCGCAGCACGCCGGCCGACTCCCCGCCGCCCGAATCCTCCCAGTAGACGGAACGCCACGGTTTTTTCGTCAGCTTATCGAAATCCGGTTCGATGGCCTGATGCACAGTAAACTGCGTGAAAGGCGAATTCCGCGCCGCGTCGCGCACCCCCTGCGAACATTTTTCCTCTCCGAACAGGCTAGTCATCTGCTTCGCCGTAAGCGAGAAATCCCGGTAAATACAGTCCACATCGTACCCGTTCGAAGCGCCGAGCCAATACCGCCCGCAGGTCAGCGTAGAACAGCGGATGACATTCTCGAAATCCGGCTCGATCATCATCACGCCCGTTCCGAAAGTAACCAGCTCGTCGTAGACGTTATGCAGCGCGTGATAGAAATTGCTCCCCTGCATCACGCGCATCATGCGCTCGTGAACGTCGTCGAGCCACGCGCGCACCTCCCAGTCGGAATTCGCCTCCGCGTCGTGCGTCGAAAGCATATACCACTGCCGCGAAGGCGAAGTAAGGCCGCTTTGAAGCCCCGCGACAAGCACAGACCGCGCCTTCATAGGCACGCTGGAAAGCACGCGCCCCATATCCGGCAGAATCCTGTTCGCCTGCTCGCCGGGAAACCGTCCTCGGAACGGATGGATATAATCGCGCAAATCGCGCCACAGCGGCTCGATGAACGACGCCTCCGTCTTAAGAGCGCCGCGCCTCTGTTCAAGGCCGCGCCGTAAAGCAACGTAATCCATAACTACTCACCGCCGAAAGTCCTTTTACCGGAGCCGGAGCTCTCGATGCCGCCGGCGCCGCCCTCGTTCCGTATAGTCGCCGCCGCGCCCCTGCGCTTACGCTGCTTCTCAAGCGTCCGCGAAAGAGAAAGCCCGCTCTCCTCCGCAGTACCGCTCGCGACGCTCGTAGTCCCCGGCACCGCCTTAGGCACCGGCGTAGGCTCGTAACTGCTTCCGCCGCCTCCCAATCCGCACATGGCAAATCACCCCTTTCTATGAATAAACGTCGAAATCCTCGTCCGCAGAAGCCTCCGGCTGAGGAAATAAATACGCCTCGTCCGGCAGCCTCGGCAAAACGAACCGAAAAGCCCCGTCCGCCTCAAGCGGAGAAAAAACACCCGCCTCGCGTCCCATAGCTCAGCCCCCTAACCGTAAAGGTCGAAATCCTCGTCTGCGGTACAGTCGGACGAAGAAAAACGCTTCGGGCTCTCGCGCTTCCGCACCTCCGCGCCGAACGTCACCGCCAGAGCGTCGGCAAGGTCTGGACTCGCCAGCCCGCGCTTCTTCATATCCTGCTTACGCTCAAGCTGAAGCTGCCCGCGAGAGTTCGTGCTGTACTCAGGCCCCACAAGGTCGTCGCGAAGGTCCGCCTCGTCGGGAATCGCCCCGCCGTCGCAGAGCCATTTCCGCATCTTGTACCAGACCTCCGCGCGCCTGTTGTGGCAGTTCTCTAGCAGCCCCTTCTCTCCCGCATAAAAGCGATAGGCGAGCGGTTCATAAGCCTAAGGCTCGACATGACCGCCTCGCCCACGCCCGTAGCGTCGACGATCACGGCGTCGGCCTTATACTCGTCCTCGAACATCGCCACGCGCGCGGCGAGTTCCTCCGGCTTAATCCCGCGCTTCTGATAGAGCATCTTCGACATAAGCCCCTGACGCAGGAACACCACGCTCCTGTCCCCGCCGAACATAGCCACATCCACGCCGATAACGACGGGCGCGAAATCGAACATCTCCTCGCGCAGATGCCGCCCCATAGCCGCTTCCACGACGTCCCCCGGCATAAACTGCATCTCAGAGGCGTGCGGGAACTCGCCCAGCACGCGCACGCGGTACATATCGCTGTCCTCGCCGTACTCCTCGGCTATTTCCTTCGCATAGGCAGGAGATACGCGCGGGGAATCCAGACACGAAAACTGAAAGCGCGTCCATAAGTCTCGGTTCTTGTGATGCGAGTTGTAGAAATACCCGGTAAGC
>ENA-OQCL01000576-OQCL01000576.1-human-gut-metagenome-genome-assembly--contig:-NODE-576-length-16950-cov-4.660346_pt1 | contig 16950 bp, 13 predicted proteins | sample MGYA00242502_ERZ504586 | MGnify/ENA primary metagenome ERZ504586 (study PRJEB26092, sample SAMD00036316) | human gut metagenome | host: Homo sapiens | study: EMG produced TPA metagenomics assembly of... | reverse complement strand
GCAGGTCCCGGCGGAGCTCCTGCCCCGCAGCCCAGAAGACGGCCAGGACCTGGTGCCCAACTTGCGTTGTGACGACACGTTCGTCGAAGATGCTGGCTGGAAGGCAGCGGCTCGCCGGTATCAGCAATTCTTGCAGGACCACCAGCAAGGGACGCGTGCTCTACCTGGAGTTAGGCGTTGGCATGAATACGCCGGGAATCATCAAGATTCCTTTTTTGGGCAGTACACCCAGGCTAATCCGCAGGCCATCTACGCCTGCGTCAATGCCAGTGATGCCCGCAGTCCGGAATGGATCCGCCGGCAGGCCATCGGCATCGAAGGGGATATCGCCGATGTACTCACTGCCTTAGAAAGGGGGAGAGAGTCATGAACCGTCATGAACAACTTGCTTTTTTGATTCACCAGCTTCAGCAGGAAATGCCGGAATACGCCGCTTATGACATTCCCGATGACGATGGTCAGGCGTTCCAGCTCTACCGGGCCTTGTGCAACGTCCGCCAGCCAGGGAAACACGTGCCGTCGCCGCAGTTCCTAGCTGCCGAAGCGGCTGTCCTCCAGGGACTGACGCGGGAAAAATGGGATTACCGATGGCCGCTATCTGCCGGCCATTCCTAGCCATGAGCATCTGCATCTCTGGCAAGGAGATATTACGACGCTGGGCTGTCGATGCCATCGTCAATGCCGCTAATGACCAGCTCCTGGGCTGCTTTCGACCGCTCCACTCGTGTATCGACAATATGATCCATACTATGGCCGGCGTGGCTTTGCGGGAACGATGTTTTACTATCATGCAGGCCCAGGGCCATGCTGAGGCGACGGGCCAGGCGAAAATCACGCCGGCTTACAACCTGCCCTGCCGCTACGTCCTGCATACCGTCGGACCTATCGTCCGGGGTGCTTTGACGCAACAGGCCCAAGGCCAGCTGGCTTCGTGCTACCGGAGCTGCCTTGACTTGGCCGCTGCCAAAAGGTTGTCGGTCCCTGGCCTTCTGCTGTATCTCGACGGGTGTCTTTGGTTTCCCTAAAAAAGAAGCGGCCCACATTGCCGTAAACACCGTATCGCAGTGGTTGCGGCAACATGAGCCGATAGAAGTCGTCTTCAACGTTTTTACCGAGGAAGATTATAGGATATATAATCGTTATTTACATAAAGGAGTATGATTATTATGAAAAAGATTATTTTAGCTGTCCTCTTTGGAGCATTCAGTGTAAGCGGAATGGCTGCTTTGCAACTGCCCCTGTTCACCAAGGTTATTCGGAAAATGGTGATTATCAAGCTGTTGTAAATCAGCAAATAAACACGACTGAGCTGAGAGGCCCCAGTATCACATACCTATTCAGAAAATGGCGATTACCAAGCAGCTCCGGCCAGATAGAACCCTGCGGGCCGCCTTACCAGGCGGCCGATGCCAACCTCTTCCGAAGAACCTCTCAGACCGCCGTTGGCGGCCAGCTCCCCTAGTATGGGAGTCTTTTGTATTCCTGCACTTTATCCCGAACAACGAACAATGTGAACGTACTCCCGCCTCTATAGGCGGGAGTACGTTCACAAAGGAATGTCACACGAAGGTTTTGCCATCCGCCAACCCTTAGTCACTAGCTGCTAACCACTAAAAAAAGCGCTGTCGCATCGCGACAGCGCCTTTTTTTTTATTTTCTTTTCCGTTCTTTCCGTGTTTCTTTTCGAATGCAATCATGTGTGCTTCTTGGTCGGTATGGCCTTCGGCTTCCGCCTGGGCGATGAGGGCGACCATTTCTTCATAGGCTTCGGGGATGACTTTGGTCAGGTGAGTGACGGTGTCGTCCCAGTTTTCTAAGAGGATATGGCCCAGATTGCTGTCCGTGTATTGGACGTGATTTTTCCAACATCGTCTTGACGGCCGCTTTTTCATCGTCATCCGTGAGTGGTTCCAGTTTGACCAGGTCTTTATTGCATTTGTTCGGATCCAGGTCATAGACGTAGGCGATACCGCCGGACATGCCGGCAGCAAAGTTGCGCCCTGTCTGGCCGAGGATGAGGACCCGGCCGCCGGTCATGTATTCGCAGCCGTGGTTGCCGACGCCTTCGACGACGGCGCTGATGCCGCTGTTGCGGACGCAGAAGCGTTCACCGGCCGTGCCGTTGATGTAGGCTTCGCCGCTGGTGGCACCGTAGAAGGCGACGTTGCCGATGATGATGTTATCTTCGGCAGGGAATACCGATTCCCGCGGCGGCGATACGATGATCTTGCCGCCCGACAGGCCTTTGCCCAGGTAGTCGTTGGCATCGCCTTCCAGGGTCAGCGTCAGGCCACAAGGGATGAAGGCGCCGAAGCTCTGGCCGGCAGAACCGACGAAGGACAAGATGATCGTGTCTTCGGCCAGGCCTTTTTCGCCGTAGCGCTTGGTGATTTCACTGCCCAGGATGGTCCCGGTGACGCGGTCCGTATTCTTGATGCGCAGGCGGGCGCGGATGTGTTTCTGTTCTTCCAGGGCCGGACGGCACATGCGGACCAGTTTGGACATGTCCAGAGTCGTGTTGATCTTATGGTCCTGGGGTGTCGTGAAGTGCTGGCCGACAGAAGCGTCGGTGTACGGACGATACAAGAGGTTCTTCAAGTTGACCGTCTTCGCTTTCCAGTTGCCGAAATGATCGCGCTGTTTCAGGCAATCGTAGCGGCCGACCATTTCGTCGATGGTGTGGAAGCCCAGGCGGGCCATAATTTCCCGCAGGTCCTGTGCGACGAAGCGCATGAAGTTGATAATGTATTCCGGTTTGCCTTTGAAGCGTTTGCGCAGTTTTTCATCTTGTGTGCAGACGCCGTACGGGCAGGTGTTGAGGTGGCAGACACGCAGCATATGGCAGCCGATGGCCAGGAGCGGCGCCGTACCGAAACCGAAGACTTCAGCGCCGAAGAGGGCGGCGATGGCGACGTCGCGGCCTGTGAGCAATTTGCCGTCGACTTCCAGGGTGACGCGGTCGCGCAGGCGGTTGAGGAGCAGTGTCTGCTGGACTTCGGACAGGCCGATTTCCCAGGGCAGGCCGGCATGGCGCAGGCTGGTACGCGGCGAAGCGCCGGTCCCGCCGTCATAGCCGCTGACGACGATGTCGTCGGCTTTTGCTTTGACGACACCGGCTGCAATCGTGCCGATGCCGGCGCCGGACGTCAATTTGACGCCGATCGTAGCCTTGCGGTTGGCGTTCTTGAGGTCGAAGATAAGTTCGGCCAGGTCTTCGATGGAGTAGATATCGTGATGAGGAGGAGGTGAAATGAGGGCGACACCGGTCGTAGCATGACGGGTCTTGGCGATGTCCGGGTAGACTTTATTGCCCGGCAGATGGCCGCCTTCACCCGGTTTTGCCCCTTGCGAGCATTTAATCTGCAGTTCGTCGGCGTGGATGAGGTAATCGCTGGTGACGCCGAAACGGGCCGAGGCGACCTGTTTGATGCGGTCGTTCGTTTCCGTATTGAAGCGGGCCGAGTCTTCGCCGCCTTCACCGGTGTTGCTCATGCCGCCTAAGCGATTCATGGCCGTAGCGACACATTCATGGGCTTCCTTGCTGAGGGCTCCGTAACTCATGGCACCAGTGCGGAAGCGCTTGACGATGGAGTCGACCGGTTCGACTTCTTCGATAGGGATGCTGCTGCCGGCAGGATATTCGAAATCCAAGAGGTCGCGCAGGCGGAAGATAGTCTGGCGGTTGACGTGGTCGGCGTATTTCTTATACGTCGCATAGTCGTCGTTCTGGACGGCCTTCTGCAGGAGCTGGACCGTTTCCGGGTCGATGATGTGCGGCTGGCCGCCTTTATGGTACTGATAGAAGTCGCCCCGTTCCAATTTATCGCCTGTGCTGTACGCTTCTTCGTGGCGCAGGGCGTTTTCTTTGGCGATTTCGGCAATGCCCAGGCCTTCGATGCGGGACGGCGTGTTGCAGAAATATTTGTCGATCAAGTCCTGCTTGATGCCGACGGCTTCAAAAATCTGTGCGCCGTGGTAGCTGTGGACTGTAGAAATGCCCATCTTGGACATGACGGCCAGGATGCCTTTGACGGCGGCGTCGATGTAGTTCTGTTTGGCCGTTTCATAATCGATTTTCTGGAGCTTCTTGTTGGCAATGAGTTCCTTGATCGATTCCAGGGCGATGTACGGGTTGATGGCCGTAATGCCGTAGCCGATGAGGGTGCAGAAGTGATGGACTTCGCGCGGTTCGCCCGATTCCAGGATGAGGCCGACGTCGGAACGGACGGCCTTGTCGATGAGGTAATGGTGCAGGGCGGCCGAGGCCAGGAGGGCCGGGATGGCGGCCATGCGGGAGTTGACGCCGCGGTCGGACAGGACGAGGATGTTGGCGCCGTTCTTGATGGCCTTCAAGGCGTCGATGCACAGCGATTCGATGGCCGTTTCCATGCCTTCGGCACCGCTGTTGACGGGATAGAGCATGGACAGCGTGGCTGCACGCAGTTTCGGCGTCATGAGGGACTTGATGACCGACATCTGTTCGTTGGTCAGGATCGGTCCTTTGAGGTATAAGGCTGCCGTCGATGCTTCGTTCGGTTCCATGATGTTGGCGACGTTGCCGGCCATGACTGCCGACGACATGACCGTCTTTTCGCGGACGCCGTCGATAGCCGGGTTGGTGACCTGGGCAAAGTTTTCTTTGAAATAATCATAGAGGAGCTGCGGACGGTCGTTGAGGACGGCCAAAGGTACGTCGACGCCCATGGAGTCGATGGCGTGCTGGGCATCGCGGGCCATGGGCAGGATGACTTTGTCCATGTCTTCCTGGGTATAGCCGAAGACCTTTTCCTGTTCCTTCAGGTCATAGGGGATGATGGCATCGCTGTTGGCGATGTTCTGGCCCGTCATGAGATCGTCGAGGTTGACGATATGTTCTTTGTACCATTCATGGTAGGGGTGTTCCGTGGCGATTTCATGCTTGATTTCGTCGTCGTCGATGATGCGCTGTTTATTCGTATCGACGAGGAGCATCTTGCCCGGTTCCAGGCGGCCTTTATAGAGGACGTCTTCCGGCGGGATGTTGACGACGCCGACTTCGGAACTTACGATGACCCGGTCGTCGCGGGTGACATAGTAGCGGGCCGGGCGCAGGCCGTTGCGGTCGAGCATGCCGCCGATGACCGTGCCGTCGCAGAAGCCGATAGCTGCCGGGCCGTCCCACTGTTCGAGCATGAAGTTATGGTAGCGGTAGAAATCACGTTTTTCATCGCTCATGAGGGGATCCCGTTCCCAGGGTTCCGGAATCATCATCATCATGGCGTGGGGCAGGGAGTGGCCTGTCATGTACAAGTATTCCAGGCAGTTGTCGAACATGGACGAGTCGCTGCCCGTATCGTCGACGACGGGGAAGACTTTTTCCATATCCGGGAAGAAGTCCGATTTCGACTTGCCTTCACGGGCGTTGAGCCAGTTGATATTGCCCTGGATAGTGTTGATTTCCCCATTGTGGACGATATAACGGTTCGGATGGGCCCGGGCCCAGCTGGGGAAGGTATTGGTACTGAAACGGGAATGGATGAGGGCCATGGATGTGACGAAATCCAGGTCCGACAGGTCGAGGAAGAAGTGGCGCAGCTGCATGGACGTCAGCATGCCCTTGTAGACGATAGTCTTCGACGACAGGCTGGCGATGTAGAAGTCCGTGCCGTTCTTCTGGCTTTCCGGGACGATGGCTTTTTCGGCCAGTTTGCGGATGACGTACAGTTTCCGTTCAAAGTCCATCTGGGTCTTCATGGTCGGGTCTTTGCGGATGAAGACCTGCAGGAAATGGGGACACGTCTGTTTGGCGATATTGCCGATCAGGCTTTCATCGACCGGGACGTCGCGCCAGCCGAGGATGGACAGGCCTTCGGAGCGGACGATGTCTTCAAAGGCTTCCATCTGTTTCTTGCGGAACGTTTCATAGCGGTGGGCAAAAATCATGCCGACGCCGTATTCGCCTTCGTCGGGCAGGGAAAAGCCCAGGACTTCACATTCGCGTTTAAAGAACTGGTGTGGAATCTGGACCAGGATGCCGGCGCCGTCGCCGCTGTTGGCGTCGGCCCCTTCGGCACCGCGGTGACGGAGGTTTTCCAGGATGGTCAGGGCATCGTCGATGATGCCGTAGGACTTCTTCCCTTTTATATTGGCAACGATACCGATGCCACAGGCATCGTGTTCATATGACGGATCGTACAGGCCTTGCGGGCTCGGCAGATCGCGCATTTCTTTATTCATACGTAATCCCCCTTTGGGTATACAAAAACGAGCCGTCACTGTATGAGAGAGAAGGCTCGTATATACTGTGGTGTACCTATGATTATAAACAATTTGTGAAGTCGATGCAATGATTTTCTTGCATGTTTTCGTAAAAAACGCTGATAAATTTAATGTAAAAATCGAATTTAACCGATTTTTTAAAGGAATTATTGGGAAAAAACGTGCGAACTGTTCCCGGAAGAGGCTGGCACCACCGTTTGCCGGATGGCGCATGGCCAGGGCCGGGAAGCCGGCATTTTGCAGGGTTTCTGCCGATTTCCTGCCGATGGCTGCCAGGCGGATATCGGGACGGCAGTACTGCAGCAGGGCTTTGGCGTATACGAGGCCTTCGGCCAGCTCGCTGTCCGTCGGCGTGCGGTTGGAAAAAGGCGAAGCCTTATAAGGATGGAAGGGAAAGATGTTCCATAACAGGACGTCGCGCGGATCCAGGCCGTTATCGACAACGGCACCCCAGACATAGGTGTCCGTCGGTTCATTCATGCCTTTTTCCCGCTGGGGCCGGCTGGTCATGTAAGGGCTGTCGGGCCGGCTCGTGCGCTGGCCGCGATGGCCCAGGATGATGGCGGAGCCTATCTGTTTATGCTGGTCCAGGAGCATGCGTTCGCAGGTGATGGGGATGCCTGTGAAGCGGCAGCCCTGGTAGCCAGCGGCTTCGGCGACGAGGACGATGCGGGCCTTGGACAGGCGCGGCGCCAGGTAGTCACGCAGCTGCTGGCAGCGGATGGCCGGGGCGTCCGGACCGAGGTCACAGGATTCGTCGTATTCGGACCAGGGATTGAAGACGCCTGGGCGATGATAGGTGCAGAGTTTTTGGATGAGTTCTTCCATGGGAAATCCTCCTGTCCTAAGGAATGGGCTTGAAAACGTGGTATGGGCCGGATTGGCCGGTTTCATGGGTCAGATTGAAAAATTTCGAGGCTTTATAATCCTTATATTTCCCTCCCGGGACGACGATCGTCAGGGACTGATGCTGGGTCAGTCTGGTCAATACCTGAGCTTCTGCCTCTGTCGGGTAGACGTGTTTCTTGGCCCAGACGGCATCGCGCTGGAGCCGGGCGCTTTCATCGTAGTCCGCCGGTGCCGTCCAGTACGCCGGCTGTCCCGTATAATAGGGATAGGACGTGCGGTATTCTTCAAAGAAATAGACCGGGCCCTGATTGGCCAGGCTCGTCAAGGTCTGGGCCGACCGGTACTGATAGAAGGGCACCAAGACCTGGAAGGTCACGATGAGGTAAGTGACGGCTGTCGCCGTGACGAGGAAAAAGGGCAGGGCCAGATAAGCTTTCTGCCACCAGGCCAGCCAGGTCAGGATGGCCATGATGATCAGGAAGACAGTCAACAAGAGCAGGCTCGGGACCGGAAAGGGAGTTTTTCCCGTAAAGGCCGTCAGCGAAGCGAAGAGCAGGCCGTAAAGGGAAGCCGGGATGAGGGCTGCCAGCCAGGCATAGCGGGCGTCTTCGTCGAGCCAGTCCTGCATCGTGCAGGCGCCGAGATATAAGAGGGGCCAGTTGGCGATGTACGCGTATGTCGAGTATTTCGTCGCCATGAGGCTGTAGAACAAAATCGTCCCCAAGGCCCAGAGTGCCATGAGGACGTATTCATCGCGATGGCTGCGCCGCCGCCACAGGCCGTACAGGCAGGGACCGGTCCATGGCAGGAGGCTGACCGGGACGAGGACGATATAATAATACCAGACATCGTATTCGGGATGTTCCGATACGGTGGCCCGGACGACGTTGTTGAAGCCCAGCAGGCCGTCGATGAAGTCCATGCCATGGCGGTTGTACATGGGACCGTACCAGCTCAGGCAGAGGAGGAGAAAGAGGACGATGCCGACTGGCGGGAAAAGTCTTTTAAGATAATCGGGCCGGCGCTGGATGGCGATAAAGAGCAGCAGGAACAGGCCGGGCAGGACTAGGCCGACCGGGCCTTTGGTCAGGACGGCGCCGGCTGCCATGACATAAGCTGCCGTAACGTAGCTTTTCTTTCCTTCGGTCAGGCCGATGTAGGCGAAGAACAAGGTAGCGCCACTGAAGAAATACAAGGGCTGATCGGTGATGACAGAACGGCTGATGAACCAGCCGATGAGGGACGTGGCTGTCATGGCGGCGAAGAGGATGGCTGTCAGGCGGCGTCCTGTCTGGCGCAGGGCGAACCAGGACGCCAGGGTGCATGAAGCTGCGCCGAAGAGGACGGCCGGCAGGCGGGCAGCCAGGTCGGTCGTACCTAAAAGACTGTAGGACAGGCTCAGGAGCCAGTACAGGAAAATGGGCTTATCATACCAGTAGGTGCCGTAAATCTGCGGAGAGAGCCAGTCGCCGCTGCGGACCATTTCTAAAGCCGTCAGGGCGTAATTCGATTCGACCGGGTCGGTGACGGCCAGCTGGGAGATGCCGGCGGCCAGGAAGAGGAAAGCCGCCATGAAGATGACGGCCAGGAAGGTGCGCTGTTTCATGGGATACCTCCTAGGGATGATTGATGAGGATGACCTGCGTCGGCGTTTCGGCGGCGATACCGAAGCGGTCGATCAAGTGTTGGGACTTGGCCAGTTTGTGGAACGTCGATTTCGACATGATGAGGAAAATCTTATCCTTTGTCTGTAATAAGGCTTCCAGGTCCGGGTCCTTGACGGGGTCCCACTCGCGCCCGTACATACCGCTGTAATAGGAGATACCCGGGCGCAGGAACTTTTCGATATAGAGCATGGAATGGCCGTCGTAGACGTCCGGCAGGATCTGGGCCGTGTCATAGGAGGTGACATGGTCTTTGAACTGGGGAATGATGAAGCCGAAAACGGCCCAGGAGAAAGCGGTCATGGTCACGATGCCGGCGATGAAAGCGGCCCGATAATAATGGCGCCATAAGCAGACCGCCGGCAGGAACAAGGCCGCTGCCAGCAGGCAGGAACCCAGAGGATGGCCGGACGGAAAAAGGACGCTTCCTCGTGGAGGGGGATGGCATTACAGGCTAGGACGGCCAGCCCCAGGAAATATAAGGTCAGGAGCAGGGGCCGTGAGAATTTTCGTTCGATATAGCAGCGGTAGCCGTACCAGCCCAGCAGGTAAGCCGTCGGCGGAAACATGGGGGCAATGTACGTGACCAGCTGGGTCTTGGAGAAGGAGAAGAAGAGGAAGATGAACGCGGCCCAGACCAGGCAGTACTGCAGCGTATCCCGGAAGGGGTCCCGTTTTTTGAACAGTCGCCAGAGCGTTGGGAACAAGGCCGCTGTCCAGGGCATCATAGCGGCGAAGAGGATGGGGATGAAGAAGAAAATACTGTTCTGGCCCGGATGTTCCGGCGCGGCGAAGCGGGTGATGTTGTGATAGCCGATGAAGGTGTCCAGGAAGACTTCGCCGTGGACCTTATACATCAGGAAGTACCAGGGCAGACCGACGGCAAAAGCCAGCAGGATGCCCTGGGGGATCTTCATGTGTTTCATGAGCGTCCACTGCCGTGTCCAGGCCAGGTAGATGAGCATGATCAGGGCCGGGAAGGCATAGCCGACGGGGCCTTTGGCCAGGAGTGACAGGCCGCAGAAAATATAGGCTATATAATACTTTTTACGGTAAAAGGAAATCATCGTCACCGTCAGGGTGAACATGAGGGTCATGTCGGTGACGGCGGCCTTGCCGATATACATGAAGCCCGCACTGGTCACCAGGAGCAGGGCTGAGAGGAAGGCGATGGGTTTATTGAATAATTCTTTCCCCTGGACATAGACGTACAGTGTCGTGGCCAGGGCCATGATGACGCTGGGCAGGCGGGACGAGATGTCGGAAATGCCGAAGAAGCTGTATGACAGCATTTCCAGCCAGTAGAAGAGTGGTGGTTTATCGTACCAATATTGGCCGAAAATGCGCGGCGACAGCCAATCCCCGGCCAACAGCATTTCCCGCGCCGTTTCGCCGTAGACCGGTTCGTCCGGGTCCATGAGGGGCGCAGCACCTAAAAATGGCAGCAAGATGATTGCTGCCACTAAGGCGACGGTCAAGCCGTACCGATTTTTTAAGAACCATTGTTTCATGCTACATTTCTCCGGCGGCGTTTATGCCATACGAATACGACGGCGGCGACGACACAGAGGGCAGCGACGGCCATGAGGAAGATGTGGTTGTACTGGATGAGGTCGCGCCAATGGCTGCCCAAGAGAGAGCCGGCCCATACGAGGAGCAGCGTCCAGGGGATGGTACCGATGATGGTGAAAATGACGAAGCGCCAGAAAGGATAGCGGGCTACGCCGGCCGGGAAGGAAATGAACGTGCGCACGCCGGGCAGGCAGCGGCAGATAATGACGGCGATGCCGCCGTACTTGTTGAACAGGTTTTCGGCCATGCGGAATTTGCGTTCATTGAAGAAGATGTATTTGCCATACTTTAACAGTAACGGCCGGCCACCGTAAGAGCCGAGCCAGTAGCTGATGATCGAGCCGACGACACCGGCGATGCAGGCTACGGCAAAGGTCGTCCAGAATGAAAAAATCTGCTGGGAAATGAGGAAACCGGCGAACCCGAGTACGACTTCGCTGGGAATGGGGATATTGGCATTTTCCAATGCCATAGCCACGAACATAGCGATGTAGCCATACGATTCCATGAGTTGTAATAATGTATCCAAGTAGGCACACTCCTTATCTATAATGTAAAGAAACAAACTTGCTATCTATCATAGCACAGATGGCCTGCCGGGGCTAGTATTTCGGACCATTATCCCTTGCTTTTAAAGCATGGGATGTGGAGCAGGGCATAGCGGCAGAGCAGGTAGCCATAAATCGCCAGGACGAGGGCCGTAATGACGATTTTCAGCCATAGGGCGACGGCCAGAGGCTGTAAGAACCACATCGAATGGATGATGATCGGTTCGCTGACGAAGAACAGGCCGTAGGAAATGCGGTGCAGCGTGTGGGACCAGGCCGTATGCGCGTTGAACTGCTGGCGGAAGCAGGCCGACAGGCCCAGGACAGAAGCGATGAGCAATAACGTCGGTGTCAGCGCCGTCAGGATCGTCGCGCCTTTGCCGGGCATCCAGGCCGCGTAGACGCCGACCATGATGGCAAAGCCCAGGAGCCCGTTGCCCTTGGGCTGATAGCCGGACGGCGTGAACCAGCGATGGCGGAAGGCATAGACGCCTAAGCCAAAGGAGAAGAAAGACAGGACCAGCCAGTCCGGACGGACTTGGGCGATATAGGGGATAGCCAGGGACTGTGGCAGGCAGGCCTGGCAGAAGAAGAGGGCCGCTGCTAGGATGACGATGAAAGCCAGCAGGAACGGGACGGAGGGCTTCGAGGCGATGCGATGCTGCAAGATATTATGGTTGAGCTGTTTGACCAGGGCTAATCCGGCAAAGAGCAGGAAGAGCCAGGGCAGGACCCATGACGTGACCGGCAGGCTGGCAGTCACCAGTTGTTCCTCCATGCCCAGGAGCAGCAGGACCAGGCCCGGCCAGCCCAGGCGTTTCCCTTTATCCTTGAGGAAGAAGGATATCGTGCGGATGCGCAGGGCCGAGGCTCCGAAGTAGGCACTGATGAAAAAGACGATGGAAATGGCGATGACCGCACTTTCCTCATAGAAAGCGTGCCAAGGCTGAAGCAATAACGCGGCCAGCGTCAATACGACGGCGGCACTGCGCAGATTATCGAAATAAATGAAGCGGTTCATGGGAATGACCTTCTTTCTTTGAGGCGGAGAAAACATTTTGCTTGTTCTTTCCTTCCTCTTTATACTATAATACCATTATAACGTTTTCTTAACGGATGTAAAAAATATTTTGAAAGAAGTTGAGCCTATTATGATTTCTACGGAAGACAGCATCATCCGCCTGATTATAGCCCTTATCCTGGGCGGACTCATCGGTTATGAACGGCAGGCCCAAAGCAAGTCTGCCGGCCTTCGGACGCATACCCTGGTCTGCGTCGGTTCCTGCTTGTGCATGATTATATCTATCAACATCGCCATGGATTACTATTTCACCTTCGGCTACAACAATTCCGACCCCGAACGGATTGCGGCCCAAGTCGTGTCCGGTGTCGGTTTCATCGGTGCCGGTACGATCCTGGCCAATCAGAAGGACCGCAGCGTCCGCGGCTTGACGACGGCTGCCGGCCTCTGGGCTGTTTCGGCCATCGGCCTCGTCGTCGGTGCAGGCTATCTCACCATTGCCTGTGTGGCGACGGCCCTGATTTTCCTGGTCCTGACGGTCTTCGTCCGCCTCGATGCCCGCCTGGAAGGGCGCTTCCACAAGAAGTATGTCATGCACCTAGTCATGAAGAACAATATCGGCCAGGCCCGGAAATTATCGACGTTCATCCACGACCATCATATGCATATCAAAACGTTCCATTCGCATAATGATGATGACGCGCCTTTGGCAGATATCGACATCGAATTGAAGGCGGCCCATCACATGGATGAGACGGAAATCATCAGTCAGCTCCTGGCGATGAAGGGCATCAAACAGGCGACGTTCCATGTCGATGACGGCAGTCAGGGACAGGAAAATCATGGACACTGAATTTTGTATACAAGATACTTTTTGTGTATACAGTATTTTATGCTTTTCGCTATATAAAAACTCTTTTCATAGTGCTATAATGTAGGACGTCAGGACATTTGGGGAGAACAAGTGTCCACGGAGTAAACACTACATGCAGAGAGGGGTTTTTCATTATGACGATTATGGCAGCATCGAGCCGAGAAGGCAAGACTTTACGTGACGTGGTATTCGCCGCTGGAGCGGCAGCCCGGGAGGCGGCAGCGCGGTATGGAGAAGAGAAAGTTATCAACGCGACTGTTGGCTGTTATGCCGGTGAAGATGAAAAACTGGCTTGTCTGCCTGTCGTCGAACAGTTATACCGCTCTTTGCCGATGAGCGATTTCATCACTTATGCGCCGCCCATGGGGCTGGAAGGCTACCGGAAAGCCGTCATCGATGAAACCTTTGAAGGCTGTCGGCCCGACGGCTATGTCGATGCCGTAGCTACGTCAGGCGGCACCGGCGCCATCCACATTGCCATTGCCAACTATTCGGAAGTCGGCGATGCCGTCTTGACGACGGACTGGCGCTGGAACATCTATGACTGCCTATGCCAGGAAATCGGCCGCGATCTGCATACGTTCTCGATGATGGATGACCAGGGCCATTTCAATACGGCCGCGTTCTCGGCAGCTGTTTCCCATATCCTGCACCGCCAGGATTCGCTGCTCATCATCCTCAATACGCCGGCCAACAACCCGACGGGCTTTGCTCTGTCCGATGCAGAATGGGCCGATGTCCTCGAAGTCTGCCGCCTTCATGAAAAGAACGGCAAGCGCATCAGTATCCTCGTCGATATCGCCTATATTGCCTATGCCGGCGAAAAGAACCGCGTCCGCTCGTTCATGACCCAGTTCGCAGGCCTTCCGGAACATATCTTTACCATGTTTGCTTTCAGCATGTCCAAAGGCTATACGATGTACGGCCAGCGCGCTGGGGCCCTCGTCGGCTTGTCGTCGAGCCAAGCTGTCATCGAAGAATTTGCCAATCTGGGCAAATATTCCGCCCGCACGGCCTGGTCGAACATCAACCGCGCAGCCATGACGCTCCTGACCCGGATACGCAGCGACCGCGACCTCATGGCCCAGCTCGATCTGGAACGCCTGGCCTTCGCCAAGAGCCTGCGCCGCCGTGCCGATATCTTTACATATGAAGCCGACCGTTGCGGTCTCTCTTATGTGCCTTATAAAGGGGGCTTCTTCATTTCCATCCCGACCCAGAAATCAGCTGCCGTCTGCCAGGCCCTGGAAGACGACCTGGTCTTTGCCGGCCCCCTGGCTCAGGGCGTCCGCCTCGGCGTCTGCTCCATCCCGGAAATCAAGATGCAAGGCCTGGCCGCTATCGTAAAGAAAGCCATGGACCGCGTAGAAGGAAAGACCGATCTCCTCGTAGCCGGAAAATAAATGTTAGTAGTTCGTAGGGGCCGTCCCAAAGGGCGGCCCGATTTTTTTATTTGCAAATTCCTATCACAACCTGTATAATGGATATATAAACCTTTTATTATATACTACTTGAACGAAAATGTAAAATTTTTTTCGAGAAAAAGAAAAGCAGGATTACGGATAGGAGGATGCTACATGGATGGGCTAGATCGGTTTATGGGTTGCATGTTTGGTGGCGCTGTAGGCGACGCTTTGGGTTTCGTCATTGAATGTGATGATTTGAAGACGATTCATAAGAAATACGGTCCTTATGGATTGCGTACTGTTTTAAAATCGGCTAAAAATGGCAATAAGAGCCTGATTTCGGATGATACACAGCTGGCTTTGTTCACGGCTGACGGCATGCTGTGGGCTGACCACGACGGACTGGAACCTTCAGATGGACTGTATCGGTCGTACATGCGCTGGTACTATACGCAGACAGAACGCATCATTCATCCGGAACAGGAAAAATGGATGAAGCGCCAGCCCCATGAAGTCGATTGCGACTACGACATCATGGGAGAAGAAGAACTCTTTGCCCGCCGCTCGCCGGGAAAGACCTGCCTGACATCCCTGGCCTCAGGGAAAAAGTTGTCCCGTCAGGAACCGATGAACCACAGCTGTGGCAGCAGCACGGTCATGCGGGCGGCGCCCATCGGCTTGTTTTACGCCGGTGACCCGGAAAAGGCCTTTGCCGTCGGCTGCCAGGCTGCCAGCCTGACCCACGGCGGTCCGGAAGCGTATTTGCCGACGGCGACACTGGGTGCCATGATCGCTTTCCTGGCGGCAGGAAAGGATATCAGCACGGCCCTGGGAGGCGCCTTGCGCATCTACAGGGGACCCGGAAGGGACGCCGCTCATGAAGACCATCCTGCGGGCTGTTGACGAAGCCGTGACCGACCGCAACCCGGTTCACTCCATGAAGAAGCTGGGACTGGGCAAGAAAGGCGATGAAGCCTTGGCCCTGTCCGTGTACTGCGTCCTCAAGACGGGGCATCTGAAAGATGCTGTCCTCATGGCCTGCAATCAGGATGGTGACAGCGATACGTGCGGCGCCATCTGCGGGAATATCATGGGCGCTCAGGATGGAGTCCAGGCCATTCCGAAGAGCTGGCGCGGCCATTTGGAATGTGAAGCGTTGATCCGCAAGCTGTCACAGTGCCTGTACGACCATAGCCAGGCTTCCCGGGAGGCCTGCCATTGATGGGTTTCAGGAGACTGCCTGGCCTTCCCTCTTGACATTATAGGAGTATTCCCTATAATAAGTATATTATTTCTTGGCGTCGTGAAGATGCCGGATCGGGGGAACGAGGATGATTGAATCGATTGACCGGGCCCTGGCCGTTTTACAGCTCTTTTTAAAGAAGAAAGGCCCCTCAGTGTGACCAGTATCAGCAAGATGATGGAACTTCATAAGAGTACGGTCAGCCGTACTATGGATACGCTGGAACGGCGCGGATTCGTCCAAAAAAGACAACGAAACGGGGAAATACTGGCTGGGGCTCCAGGTCTATGCCCTGGGGATGCTGTTCCGGGAAAAGGGTAAATTCCCCAAAGTCGCCTATCCCTATGCCAAGGCCTTGTCCCTGCAATGCAACGAAGGCGTCCACATCACGACGTTTGCCCATAACGGAGCGCCTTATCCGCAGCACATCATTTTAGAAAAGATAAAGTCGCCCAGGACGATTGATACGGCACCACCTGTCGGTGCCGTCCGTCCGGCGTATTGTTCGGCGTCGGGCAAGTGCCTGCTCGCCTTTTTCACCGGAATACCTGCACACCTACACGGGATGTACGCTACAGAAGTTTACTGAGTATACCGTGACCGACTGGGGCGATTTGCTCCAGGAACTGGAAAAAATCCGCCGCCGGGGCTATGCCGTAGAACGGGAAGAAGTGGAACTCGGCATGGCCTGCATTGCGGCGCCTATTTTTTATGGCGGCCATATCACGGCAGCTATCAGTCTATCCGGACCGGCGGAACGACTGGCTGGGGAAGAACGGAACATGGCCATTGAGGCCGTCAAAAAGACGGCAGCTGACATCAGCAAGGCCCTCGATTGAAGGAAAAAATAATAAAAAAATAATAAAATTAAATATTTCCCTATATGAATTGTTTTTATATGAAAATTATGCAAAAGAGGAATATAGAATATGCATTTGCAGAACTGGACTTTTATGGTACAATAACCGTGGATACTACATTCGGGTCACAAGATTGTCTGCTGTAAGATGAAAAATATTTTCCTTTTCGTCGGCAGCAGTGTGGGAACAGCTTGGGATCTTATCCACGATTCGAGGCGAAAGAAGAATGAAAACAACAATCAGCATGGCCGCAACGACTGTACCGCGTGTGGTCCACCCGTATAAGACACGGAATGGCGGAGCTACCGTCACGGTTTTCGTGCCTTACAACTGTCACAATCATTGTCCGTTCTGCATCAACAAGGCAGAATATGAAAACATGACTGGTTTTTCCGAAGAGGCTATCTGCCGGAGCATCCGCCTGATGGATAGCATTACGCCGTTCTGTGACTTTGTCTTCACTGGCGGCGAACCTTTTTGCCAATATGGAATCGCTGCAGCGTATGCTGGACTGTATTCCTGTGACACATAAGGTATACATCAATACGACCTTGCCGGTCTTTGAAAATCCAATCGGAAGACGACATCGTCGCCTTTACGGAACGCAACCGCCATAAGATTACCTGCATCAACGTATCGCGCCATATGCAGCATT
>ENA-OQCL01000575-OQCL01000575.1-human-gut-metagenome-genome-assembly--contig:-NODE-575-length-16991-cov-2.566354_pt1 | contig 16991 bp, 25 predicted proteins | sample MGYA00242502_ERZ504586 | MGnify/ENA primary metagenome ERZ504586 (study PRJEB26092, sample SAMD00036316) | human gut metagenome | host: Homo sapiens | study: EMG produced TPA metagenomics assembly of... | reverse complement strand
GAACAAAAGTGTTGTGGACGCCATGCGGGAATTCAGCCGCATCAGCTTTGTGTACGAAGCAAAAGTACTGCCTGTTGGTGCTGGATTTAGCGTGTTGAGCTGGTTGGCCTGCCCGTTGGTTATCTGGGTGGCTTATGCGCCGTGGGCGGCGGGAACACTGGAAACAGTGGACTATCTTTTGATCTGTATGCTGCCTTTATTCTGTGCGAAGCTGTCGAATACGATCTTTGTAGACCTCACCAGCTATAAGAATCTGATGATCTCGAAAAATAAGATCCTCAGCGTCATGAACGAGCCGGAGGAAACCGGCAGCATGGAGCCGTTTCAAACAGATACACATGACATTACCTTTGAAAATGTAGATTTTGCGTATGTTTCTGGTGAACCGGTTCTACAGCATGCGAATTTTACTGTTCCTGACCAGAAGCTCACGGCCATTGTCGGCGACTCTGGTTCCGGAAAATCTACCATTCTGAACCTGATCGCAAATATTACGAACCAACAAACGGAACAATCTCTGTTGGCGGTAAGCCAACGAGTCATGTAGCTGCCGAGCGTGTGCTGGAACAAATCTCCATGGTGGACCAGGACGTCTTTCTTTTTGACGACACCATCCGGGATAATATTCGGCACGCCCGCCCCCGAAGCTACAGACGAAGAAATTGAGGCCGCTTGCCGAGCCGGCGAACTGCGATGGTTTTATCCGCAAGATGGAAAAGGGCTACGACACGCCAACTGGCGAAAACGGGAATCTGCTCTCCGGTGGTCAGCGTCAGCGTATTTCGATCGCGCGCGCTATCCTGAAAGACAGCCCAATCCTGCTCCTTGACGAAGCAACAGCGTCTCTGGACATTGAGAACGAGCTTGCCGTCAAACAGGCCATTGCCAATCTGTTAAAAGAGAAAAAGACTGTGGTGATGATCGCCCATACCCTTTCCATCGTCAAAAATGCCGATCTCATCCTTGTGGTAGCTGACGGCAAGATCGCTGAAGCCGGTACGCACGATGAGTTGCTGGCTAAAGGCGGAAAATATGCGGCTATGTGGAACGCAGAGCAAAAGATATCAGCGTGATGGAGTTGGGATAACAAAATGAAAACCGTCTATGACCATACACATTGGTGTGGTCATAGACGGTTTCTTTTTATTCAGCGATCACGTAGCCAGCGAGCGTTGGATGGTCGGCGATGTGCGCGTTCTGCGGTTCACGGAGCACGCAGAGGGCGATGACGAGGTCGGCGCCGGCGAGGGTGAAATTGACGAGGGCGGAAAGCAGCGAGAGGGTACCGGGAAAAATGAACAGAAACGCGAGGCTTGCGAGTCCGAGCACGGCGAAGGGCAGGAGTACGCCGGTGAGGTAGGCGCGTTTGGCGAGCGGCCGTTCGCAGCTCGTTGTCGGCATTAGCGCGCTCAAGTGAAAATGCACATCTCGCCAGCGCAGAGGGCCAGCGACCATCCAGCCGAGACCGTGAAGCAGCTCGTGGAGTGTGACGCTGACGGCGATGATGGCGAGAAATGCGACGAAAAACGTTGGTCCGCCGAGGGTCATCAGCTGCGCGCGGTCGCGCAGCGCAAAGCGGAAGAGGCAACCGACGGCGATGAGAAATGGCAGCGCGCAGAGCACGCCGTAGAGCATCGCCTGGCTTTTGGTGAAGGTGCGTGCGCGCTCAGTCATGGTGATCGCCTCCTTTATGGATCACAGGCGCATATCTTTTACAGCGGCGTAGGTGCTCCCCGTGGTGAAAAAACTGAGCCAGTAGAGGACGCTGAGCAGGGAGAGAATATCGAGTGGCGTGTAAGCGAGGGTGAGCGAGAGAAATCCTGCAGCGGCTGCCGCCTGCGCAACGCAGAATGCGATCGCGGCGCCGATGGCCAGCACGGCGGTACGCGCCAAAATCCGCTGGCAGCGTTCCGGCGCACGACGTGAAAGCCAGCTTGAGGACGCGAGGGCTGAGAGAATAATGAGGGCGGTGATGATCGTTTGCAACATGATGAACAACTCCTTTGGTTTTATTTGTTGGCACTAGTATAATCTATTTCTAGCGTGAAGTAAAGTATTTCTTACATAATGGCTGAAAAAATTCTCTCTCGTGCAAAAAAAGAACCAGCTCAGCGAGCTGGCGAGATCTGTTCAGCGCACTTTGCGCAGGATGGCAATGGCGACGAGAACGACGATCATATAGAGGTTGAAGACGAGTCGGTAGGCGTTCGTGAACACATAGGGGCTGGAGAGGATCGTCCAGGTGAATTGACCGAAAAGATTCATCAGGATGAAGAGCGCCAGCAGTCCCCAGAGGCAGGCGCTGCCGATGATGGCGCGGCCGTGTTCGTCGCGGCCTTCTCTGGGAAAATGCGTAGAGGGCGAAGACGACGATGAGTACGATGCAGCCGATGGCGTTGACGTAGACGAAGGGGACGCTGTCCATCAGCGCGTAGATGGTCTGGTAGATCGGTGAGTCGTAGATGGTTGCGAGCATGGGCGAAAACCTCCGGTCAGAAATTTTTGCGATGGCGCAGAATGAGGATGGCGATGTCAGCGGTGAGCAGCACAGACGTGTAGACGAGTTGGGCGATATTTAGGGCGCGTGTGGGATTTGCAAGGCCCCAGCTCTGCCGCCGATGAAAAATAGCCGAGCAGATTCATCACGACAAAAGCACGACGAAGGCGCAAAGCGCACTGGTGGCGATGAATTTTGCGGCCGCGTTCGTCGCGTCCTTCTTTTGAGAAGGCGTAGAGGCAAAAAGAGCGCGAGCAGCGCAAAGCCGAGCAGGCTGTGCACGCGCAGCACGGTGACATTGTCGAAGATGGGCGCGAGGGTTTCAAGCATTATTCATTCTCCTTAAAAATCAAACAGATCTTCAATAGTGACGCCGAACACCTGAGCAATGCTGTAGGCCAGGAGCATCGACGGATTGTAGCGGTTGCGCTCGAGCTGAACGATGGTCTGGCGCGAGACGCCTACGAGATCGGCGAGCTCCTGCTGGCTCATGCGCCTGGTCGCGCGGTAAACGTGGATCTTGCTTTCGAATGCGTATTTGCTTTTTTTGGCCACGGCTACTCGCCTCCTTTTTGTTGGTCAGGTTTTATTATAATTTATTTCTTACAGTTTGTGAAAGATTTTTGCCTGCAATGGGCACAAAAAATGAGCGCCCGTTGGACGCTCGGTTTGTTTTATTGGACGTAGGCTGTGTTGCCGCTGCCGGTGGTGGTGTCGCTGCTGGTCGATCCGGAATCGCTGGAGGTGCCGCCGCCGTTTGGTGTGATGGTGGCGCCGGTGTTGTTGTTCCCTTCGTCGATGGTTGGGCGGGATGGCACGGTTTCGGTGGTGGTGCCGCGGTAATCGTTGCCGGTGTTGGTCTCAGCCGGTGGCACGTAGGCGCCGCCGTAGCCTTCGTAGGTGGTGCCGCCTTCGCCGCTGCCGACGTAGGAACCGTTGGTGTCATAGCCGTTATCGACCATACCGGCATTTTCGAGCAGATCTTCACCGCTGGTGGTGTCTTCGACGGAGCTTGCAAAATCGACAAGGTCGAGGTCTGAGGCTTCGAGCTGTTTGCCATCTTCCATGAACTCTTTGTTGATGAGCTCGAGGATGCCGGATTCGGATGGAATGTAGTAGGAAAGTTCACCGATATATTCTGGCGAGCCAGGAAGGATGAACATTTCAATGCTGTCGGCGCTCATGCCCTGGGCCTGTTTGAAGAACCAGATCATTTCGCTGACGGTGAGATCGGTTTCCATTTCTTCGCTGACAACTTTGGCGAGAGCTGGAACTTTTGTGATGATGGATGCGCTCAGAAGTTCATTGCCGAGGGCTTCAAAGAAGAGCTGCTGCGCGCCGATGCGGCCGATATCGCCGGTGGCGTAGCCGGAACGGAAGCGCACGAACTGCAGCGCATGTTCGCCATCGAGAACCTGTTCGCCGGCTTTGATGTCGATCTCAAGATCCTGGTAAGGGTCGGAATACTGCAGGTCATATGGAACGTCCATTTCGACACCGCCGATGGCATCGATGGCCTGTTCAAATCCTTCAAAGGTGGTGATGGCGTAGCGATCGATCGGCAGACCAGTGACCATTTCGACTTCGTGGATGGTCTGTTCGATGTTGCCCTTGTGGTCGACGCTGTAAGAGCCGTTGATCTTTACGATGTCGCGGTTGTCGACGTTGCTCATGGTATCGCGTGGGATGCTCAGGAGCTTGAGGGTTTTCTTTTCGGTGTTGAAGCTGGCGAGGACGATGGTGTCGGCGTTTTCGTGTTTGCCGTCGACGCCGCAGAGGAGGATGTTGTAGGTATCGTCCTTGAGCACGTCTTCGTCGACGGTGCTGTCAGAGGAGGTTGGTGCTGTCGGCAGAAAATGATATGCTGCAAATCCTGCCCCGGCGACGACGGCGAGTGCCAGGACGAGGATGATGATCAATCGTGAAAAGAATTTTAACATGGTGCCCTCCTAGAGCAATTCTTCGAATAATTGGCTGCGATATGGGGAAAGCGCGCCAGCCATCGCGTAGGTTTCCTGAAGTGCGCTCGTTTCTACCCACATCCCTTCAGCGAGAGGCACAGGAGCGGCAAGCTGCACGAGCCAGCCTTGCATGTGCCATTCTCTGTGGGTGAAGAGATGCTTGGCGCGTCCGAGATCTGTGAGAGAATCGGGGGTGATGCTCAGGTTTTTCAGGTGGATTGCGAGAGCGTCGCGATCGAGTGTGCCGGGAAGATCGAGAAATTCCCAGAGCCCGGCGAGAAGTCCTCGCTGTGGACGTTTGTGGATCCACACCTGGGTGCCGCAATTGAGGATGACAATGGTGTGCGGCTCGATTTGGCGCGGCTTTTTTGCCTTTTTGATCGGCAGGAGCCAGGTGAGCTGCTGCTTTTTTGCTTCACAGAGCGCTGCCAGCGGACAGGCTGCACAGCGAGGTGTGCCATTCGCGCTGCAGATCATGGCGCCGAGGTCCATCAGCGATTGGTTGAAATCACCAGGGCGGTGCGCCGGAACGAGGGATGCAGCCAGCTCTTTCAGCGGCTTTGCAGCAGACGCGACGTTGATCGGTCCGTCGTAAGCGGTGACGCGGCTGAGGATGCGCAGTACATTGCCATCTACAGCGGCGACGCGTTCGCCAAATGCGATGGAGGCGATGGCGCCTGCGGTGTAAGGGCCGATGCCCGGGAGCGTGAGCAGATCGCTGTAGCTTTCTGGCAGGAGTCCGTTGTGTTCAGCGAGCAGGATCTGCGCCGCTTCACGAAGATGGTCGGCACGGGAATAATAGCCGAGCCCTTCCCAGAGCTTGTGGAGCCTGTCTTCACTGACGTGTGCGAGATCTGCAATCTGCGGCAGTTCTGTGATAAAACGTGTGTAGTAAGGGATGACGGTCTGCACCTGTGTCTGCTGGAGCATGATCTCCGAGAGCCAAACGTGATAAGGCGTCGGATCTTCGCGCCAGGGCAGCAGGCGGCGATTTTCGTCGTACCAGCTGAGCATCCTGTCTGCGAACGCCGCAGCCGACAGAGAAAATGTGCGCATGTAAACGCCTCCCGTGAATAGTCTGTACAAAATAATATTACCGTTTGCGCCGTGAAGCGTCAATATTGAATCAGGGATTGTCAACAATTTATTAGATGGACAAATCAGGCGGCGAATGACAGTGAAAATTCAAGAAAAGGTTTTGCAAGCGATTTCATAAGCTCGTGTGAAGAACGTGGTGATTTTGTAAATGATTTTTTGCCGGAATTGTCACTAAAATTATATGGTTTCTTTCGTTTATGCGTGCTATAATAATAGTAACGAAATGACAAGGAGGCGGTCCGTTGTTTCATTCCATGCAATTGCTTAACGAAATTGCCTATCGCTATGCAAGATTAAAAGGATATGTCTTTGCTCGCTGAGTGCGACCGATGTGCATCCCGCAATAAGGCAATGGACAAACGACTGTAGATTGGCGCTGCCGCTTTGTCCGCAGCGCTGTGAATCGAAACTAAAACTGAACATCAAAGATGCGCTCCTCGCATTCTCGGCGGGGAGTTGCGTTTTTATTGCCGGCGCCGGACCATTGCGCAGGGCGGCAAGTTGCGGTACAATACATTCATCTCAGATAAACTGGGACGAAGGAGGGTGAACCTATGACAGCCAAAGATTCGATAGACGTGTTCAAAAAGCTTCCGAAAAAGACGCTCGTTAAATGGGCGCTGTTTCTGATCGCTGTTTACGCGCTTTACGACGGAGTATATATCTGGGCAGATTCGAAGCGACTGATGCTCGACATGAGCGATGTAACGAGCGGATTGGTGCCGATCCTTGTGATGCACATCGATCTGCCGCTTCTCATTGGCAGCGTGCTCATCTGCCTGCTTTTTGACAGACGGCGGATGCTGGCTGCGCTCGCCATTCGTAACAGCCGCGAGATTCTGTGGATGGCGCTTGGGGCTGCTTTCTTTATCGCAGTGGTGTTTTTCAAGGAACCGTCTGGCACAGTCGCTGCTTATGAGATCGTACAGGCGCTGGTCATCGCTGGTTTGTTGGAAGAGCTTCTCTTTCGTGGACTGTTCTTTTCCTGGCTCGATGCTGCCGGGTGCGGCTGGCTCGCTTATTTTTGTGAGCGGTTTGGCCTGGGGCGCGCATTATGGCATTCGCGCCATTGTTACGAGCAGCACGATGACTTTCTGGGCCGTGTTGCCAGTGGCGATTTTCGGCGCTGTCGTCGGGACGCTCGCCGCCATCATTTATAAAAAAAGTGGCAGCCTCTGGCTCGTCGCTTATCTTCACGGAGCGCTCAGTCTCTTATGAGACGGCGCTCTGTCGTTTTTTTGTGGAACAATAAAAATAGGCCTATTGATAAGCTCGTCGACTTGCTCATCAATAGACCTATTTTTATGTATTGTTTGAAGATGGCTCGGCATCTTACTTTGCGCGCTGTACTTTGTTGGAACGCAAGCAGCGGGTGCAGACATTCAGTTTCTTAGGGGTTCCGTCAACTACAACACGAACCTTCTGAATGTTAGGCTTCCACGTTTTCTTGTTTCTGATATGAGAGTGGCTAACTTGCATGCCGGTTGCAGTACCTTTACCACAAATATCGCATTTTCTGGACATTACAAAACCTCCTTTAGCATCTGTGAAATCATACTTGATTAGGATAACAGATAGACTGGGAAAAATCAAGGGCTTTTCAAGAAAAAGCGGGGGAATGTGTAAATTCCTCTGAGAGGGCACGCATCAAAATATTTTAATATGTCAACCATCATCCTTGCGCCGCTTGCACCTCAAATAGCGCTGTGTTATACTAATTTTATTGGATCAGAAAACGTTTGGAGGGACTTTGTCATGAGTACCGAAAGAAAATACACCAAAAACTATCCATTCTATAAAGAATATGTCTGCCCTGTCTGCGAAGGGCGCGGTGCTGTGGAATGCTGCAACGCTGACGGCACAGACTGCGCGCCAATCCCATGCGATTATTGCGGCGGCAAGGGCACCATTGTTGACAAGAACACCGCTGGTCTTATTGGCACGGCTGTGGTTGTGGTGGCGGTGATCGTCATCGCTGCGATTGTGCTGTTTTAAGGGGGAAGGCGGATAAATGGAAAAAATCATCTCTCTTTCCCAAGATCGCCAGCCGCTGTGAAACCTGTCACGGCGCAGGCGTGCTGCCAGGCCGTTGCCGCGAGGACGAGCTCTTGCCATGCCCAACCTGCAAGGGCAAGGGTGTGATCGCGCGCAAAAAATCGAAAAAACACGTCGAAGAACGCGCCTGCGACAATCCAAATTGCAAAAATGGTCGGGTGCAGCAGCTTACGGTCGTGGATGGCCGCGAGGTGCTGACGGAAAAAGTCTGCCCGGTCTGCGACGGCTATGGCGTCATCTACAACGAAACGGTGACGACGACCACTGTACACGAAAAATGTCCAACCTGTGGCGGCGCTGCAGTGATCACTGCTGGCGAGATGCGTCGCAGAAAGCTCGAGTCTTTCTGCCCAGACTGCCACGGTACAGGCTACAAATTAGAAGAACAACCCGTCAAACGCGCCGCGCTTTTTGGCATCGGAGCGTTTATTTACCCTGCCTTCGCTGTGCTTGGCACAGGCTTTTCACTGATGCTGAAGGGCGTGAAGGCGGCGATCACTACAAAAGTGCCGAAAAATAAATAATCTTTGCGATCAATGTAGGACTGCGCCCTGTGGTTCTACATTCTTTATTTCACGCGTGCCCATCTGGGCGAAGGAGGAATTTGCAACATGTTGTATGATGATTTCAGAAAAGAAAAAATGCAGGCGTTGAAGGAAAAGGACAAGCTGAAGAACAAGGTCATCACGAATATCCTTTCCGACCTGATCTATATTAAGAAGGAACTTGGGCAGGAGCCAACGGAGGCGGACAGCGCCAAGGCAGTCGCCAAGCAGGTGAAGCAGGTAAAGGAAGCGATTGAGATGAGCAAGGATCGCCCGGACAAGCTCGAAGAGCTGGAAGCGGAGCTGGCGGTGCTGAAGCAGTATATGCCAAAACAGCTTTCGGAGGATGAGATCAAGGCAGAGGTGCTCGCGCTTCTCGATGAAAACGGTATCGGGCTTGATCCAAAGAACAAGGGCGCGATCATGAAGGTGGTCATGCCGGCGCTCGCTGGCAAGGCTGATGGCAAAGCGATCAACAAGGTTGTATCGAGCCTGTTTTGATGGATCGTCAGGAATTCGGGCGCGCCGGAGAAAAACGCGCAGAGCGTTTTCTGCGGGGGCAGAAGCATCGCATCGTGGCGAGAAATTATCGCGCGAAGCAAGGCGAGGTGGATATTATTTCGCTGGCGCCGGATCGCACGCTGGTTTTCACAGAGGTGCGCAGCAAGCACGATTGCACGTATGGCCATCCGCTGGAGACGGTGGACGCGAAAAAGCAGCAGCGTGTGCGGCTGGCGGCGCGGCAGTTTCTCTACGAGCATCCGCGCTACGGCGATCATGCCTGTCGCTTTGATGTGATCACGATCGTCGGCGAAGGCCGGGCGGCAAAGCTGGAATATTTTCAGGATGCGTTTTAAGTCTACAAAATTCTTGGATTTTGGCTGGAACGTTGACGTTATACTCCAGCTGTGATAAGTAATAATGTAATACTATGTGCGTTTGGCACAAGAAGAAAGAAATAGATCACCGTCATTAGGATATATGTGAATATGTCATCATGCGGGAAAGCATACCTAGGGTGGAACAGTCCAACCAAGTGGTATGGGCACTTGGCTGCTACACCGAAGGGATAAAAGCCCAGGCGGGTGAGGTTTCCTACACTTTATCAGAAAGAGAGGAACCTATCCGCCTGGGCTTTTTTGTTTGTAGCGATGATCAGAATGGAGGCAATTTTGGAATGAGTGTACAAGTTGGAATTATCATGGGCAGTGACTCGGATTTTCCATTGATGAAGAAAGCCGTCGATGTCCTGGAAGAATTTGGCGTCGGTTATGAGGTGAAGGTGTCCAGCGCACACCGCACACCGGAGGATACGCTGACCTATGCGGAAACTGCTGTGGAACGCGGGCTCAAAGGTGATCATCGCTGGTGCAGGCGCAGCAGCGCATCTGCCTGGGGTGATCGCAGCAAAGACGACGCTGCCTGTCATCGGTGTGCCGATCAATGCCACGGCGCTGAATGGTCTCGATGCACTCTACGCGATCGTGCAGATGCCATCTGGCGTGCCGGTTGCTTCTGTGGGCATCGATGGCGCGAAAAAACGCCGGCCTCTTGGCGTGCAGAATCCTTGCAACTGCTGACGACAGCCTGCGTGACAAGCTCGCCCGCTATAAAGAAGATATGAAGGAATCCGTTCAGAAAAAGAACGCGAAGATCCAGGAAACCCTCGCTCAGAGTGACAAGTAATGGAGGTATGTGATGATTAATCGTTACAGCAGAGATGAAATGGCCCAGATCTGGACCGAAGAAAACAAATTTGCTGCCTGGCTGGAAGTCGAGATCCTCGCTGCAGAAGCCTGGTCAGAACTCGGAGTTGTGCCAAAAGAAGACTGCGTGGCGCTGCGCAAGAACGCGCGTTTTGATGTTGGATCGCATCTATGAGATCGAAAAACAGACGCGTCACGATGTCGTTGCTTTCACGAGAACAGTTTCTGAATCCCTCGGTGAAGAAAAGAAATGGGTTCACTACGGGCTCACCAGTACCGACGTTGTTGACACGGCATACGGTTATCTGCTGAAGCAGGCCAACGACATTCTCAAGAAAGATCTTGAACATTTGAAAGATGTCATCGGCAAAAAAGCCAAGGAATATAAATACACCGTAGAAATGGGCCGTACCCATGGGGTACACGCTGAGCCAACGACTTTTGGTCTGAAGCTGCTCAACTGGTATTCCGAAATGAAGCGCAACATTGAACGCTTCGAGCATGCGTCCAAGGCTGTGGAAGCGGGCAAGATCTCTGGCGCTGTTGGCACCTTTGCGAATACGCCGCCAGCTGTTGAAGCCTATGTCTGCGAACATCTCGGCATCCGCGCGCAGGAAGTTTCCACGCAGGTGTTGCCACGCGATCTGCACGCTGAATATCTGGCTGTGATGGCGCTCATCGCGACATCCGTTGAACGTTTTGCAACGGAGATCCGCGGGCTGCAGAAGACGGAACAGCGCGAAGTAGAAGAATATTTCGCAGCTGGTCAGAAGGGCTCGTCGGCAATGCCACACAAGCGTAATCCGATCGGCTCGGAAAATATGTGCGGCTGCGCGCGTGTGCTGCGCGGTTATATGCACACCGCTTACGAAAATGTGGCGCTCTGGCATGAACGCGATATTTCCCACTCTTCCGCAGAACGCATTATCCTGCCGGATGCAACGATCCTGCTTGATTATCAGCTGAATCGTTTCGCGAAGATCGTCGACACGCTGACGGTATTCCCTGAAAATATGATCCGCAACATGGGCGCAACCTTTGGGGCTCATTTATTCTCAGCACGTCATGCTCAAGCTCATCGACAAGGGCATGAGCCGCGAACAGGCGTACGATCTTGTGCAGCCAAAGACGGCGCGTGCCTGGGATGAACAGGTGCCATTCCGTCCACTTTTGGAAGAAGATCCACAGATCACCAGCGTGCTCTCCAAGGAAGATTTGGATGACGCGTTTGACTATCACTATCACCTCAAGCATGTTGACGAGATTTTTGAACGTTGCGGCTTGAACTGAGTTTTATACATAATCAACCATTTTTAGGAGGAAATTTTATCATGGCAGTAGAAGTTTTGGAACAGTTGTACGAAGGCAAAGCAAAGAAAGTATTCAAGACCAGCGACGACGCGCTCTACATGGTCGAATACAAGGACGATGCGACCGCATTCAACGGCGAAAAACGCGGCACCATCGAAGGCAAGGGCGTCATCAACAACAAGATGAGCGCCATGCTCTTTAAGGAACTGGAAAAGCAGGGCATTGAAACCCATCTCGTGGAATTCGTTGACGACACCCATCAGCTCGTTAAGCGCGTTGAGATCGTTCCACTGGAAGTCATCGCGCGCAATGTCATCGCTGGTTCCCTATCCAAGCGTGTTGGTCGTCCTGAAGGGGAAGTGCTGCCTCAGCCAATCCTCGAATTCTCTTATAAGAACGACGATCTCGGCGATCCAATGATCAACCGTTTCCACGCCACCGCTCTGGGCCTGGCTACCGATGAAGAGATCGACAACATCATCGCGCAGGCGTTGAAGATCAACGAACTTCTGCAGGCGATCTTTGACAAGGCCAACCTCGTGCTCGTCGACTTCAAGCTCGAATTTGGTCGCACGCCAGATGGCAAGATCATTCTCGCTGACGAGATCTCTCCAGACACCTGCCGTCTCTGGGATAAGGATACCCACGAAAAGCTCGACAAGGACCGTTTCAGAAGAGACCTTGGCGGCGTAGAAGAAGCATACATCGAAGTTTACAATCGTCTGAAAAACATCGGCCTTTAATCCACAAACTAAGGGGAGAAATAATATGGCTCGTATCACTGAGGATGGGATCCACGAAGAGTGTGGCGTCTTTGCGATCTGCGCACCAGGCATGGATGTGGCACAGCTCGCTTACCTGGGGCTCTTCGCACTGCAGCATCGTGGCCAGGAAGGGTGCGGCCTTGCTGTCTGGAATGACGGCAAGATCCGCTTCCACAAGCGCCTGGGTCTCGTCAACGACGTTTTTAATGAAGAAATTCTCGCAGGGCTTCCTGGGAGCCTTGCCATTGGGCATGTGCGTTACGCGACGACTGGCGAGACCAGCGAGCTGAACACACAGCCGATCGTTGCCAACTACTATCAGGGTCAGTTCGCGCTGGCCCATAATGGCAACCTGACCAACACAGAAAAACTGCGCGATTCTCTCGCCAAGACAGGCTCGCTCTTCCAGACAACGACGGACACGGAGGTCATCTGCAACCTGCTGGCGCGTTATGCAGAAAACAGCATGGATGTGGCGATGCACAAAGCGATGCTCGATCTCGAGGGAAGCTATGCGCTCGTCGCTGTCAACGACGGCAAGATTTTTGCAGCGCGTGATCCGTACGGCAACAGACCGCTGTGCATCGGGGCACTGCCAAACGGCGCCGGCTATGTGGTGGCGTCGGAATCCTGCTCGCTGGACACCGTCGGCGCAGATTTTGTGCGCGATGTGGATCCAGGGGAGATCATCATCATTGACGAAGACGGCGTGCATTCTGTGGCGACGCAGAAAGCCAGCCGCACCGCACACTGCATTTTCGAATACGTGTATTTCGCTCGTCCGGACAGTACCATCGATGGCATCAACGTCAACCAGTCCCGCCGCCGCATGGGCGCGATCCTCGCGCGTGAGACCGGCGATCTTGACGTGGACATTGTCATCCCTGTGCCAGATTCCGGAACGACAGCGGCGATCGGTTACGCCGAAGCCGCTGGCAAGCAGTTTACGCAGGGCATCCTGAAAAACCGCTACACGGCGCGTTCTTTCATTCAGCCAACGCAGGCGATGCGCGAACGCATGGTCAATCTCAAGCTGAGCCCGATCCGCGAAGAGATCGGCGGCAAGAAAGTTGCAGTCGTTGACGACTCGATCGTTCGCGGCACGACGAGCAAGCGCCTGGTGGCGCTCTTGCGTGAACGCGGCGCTGCTGAGGTGCATATGCTGATCACCTGTCCGCCGGTGCTGTATCCTTGCTACTATGGCATCGACACCGCTGAGCGCGACAAGCTGATCGCTGCCAACAACAGCATCGAAGAGATCCGCCAGTACATTGGCGCCGACAGCCTGCATTATCTCAGCCTCGAAGGGCTCTACGAAGCAGTGGGTGGCGAGGATGTGTATTGCGCAGCCTGCCTCAACGGCGATTATATCTGCGGCTATCCGGATTGGAAAAGTGAGCATAGGAGGAATACCTGTGGAAAAGAAAACCATTACCTATAAAGACGCCGGCGTCGACATCGACGCGGGCAATGCGTCTGTTGAACTCATCAAGCCTTATGTCAAGCGCACCCAGCGTCCGGAAGTGATCGGCGGGCTCGGCGGCTTTGGGCGGGCTTTTCCGCGTTCGACAAGGACAAATATGAAAACCCTGTGCTGATCAGCGGCACCGATGGCGTCGGTACAAAGGCTGAAACTGGCTTTCGATATGAACAAGCACGACACCATCGGCATCGATGCCGTGGCCATGTGCGTTAACGACATTCTCGTCAGCGGCGCAGAGCCATTGTTCTTCCTTGATTATGTGGCAGTCGGCAAGCTCGAACCAGAACAGTTCTCTCAGGTTGTCAAGGGTGTGGCTGAAGGCTGCGTCCAGGCAAACTGCGCACTTGTTGGCGGCGAAACAGCAGAAATGCCAGGCTTCTACAAGATCGGCGAGTATGATGTGGCCGGTTTCTGCGTCGGCGTGGTCGATCGCGACAAGATGATCGACGGCTCGAAGATCAAGGCTGGCGATGTCATCTTTGGTCTGCCATCGACAGGGCTGCATTCCAACGGATTTTCTCTGGCGCGTAAGCTGATGCTGGAAGTTGAAGGAAAATCCCTCACCGATCCGTTTGGCGACAGCGGCAAGAGCGTCGGCGAAGTCATGCTCGAACCAACGAAGATCTATGTCAAGAGTGTGCTGGCGCTGCTCGAAGCCTGCCCGGATGCGATCCTCGGCATGGCACACATCACTGGCGGCGGTCTCATTGAAAACGTGCCACGCGTGCTGCCAAAGAACGTGAACGCAGAATTTGACCGCACAACCTGGCCACATCCAGCCATTTTTGACGCGCTGGCAGAAGCTGGCAATCTCGGCGATGACGAGCTTTATAAGACCTTCAACATGGGCATTGGCTATGTCATCATTGCAGACAAAGACCAGGCTGACAAAGTCGCTGAAACGCTGGCGGCTCAGAATGAAACCTTCTATCAGATCGGCGTCATCACCGAAGGCGACGGTCACACCGTGATCAAGTGAGAAGGGAAGGATCAAAGTGAAGATAGTCGTATTCGCATCCGGTCGCGGATCGAATTTTAAGGCAATCGTTGAAAATATTGAATCCGGCGCGCTGACGAACGTCGAAGTTTCGCTGCTGCTCTCCAACAAACCGGAAGCAAACGTGCTCGCTTACGCTGCAGAAAAGGGCATTCCTCATGTCTGCGTCGATGAAAAGCAGTTCGCCAGCCGCGAAGCCTACGAAGAAGCAGTGCTCGCCGAAGTGAAGAAGGTGCGCTGCAACCTCGTTGTGCTCGCCGGATATATGAAGATCCTCGGCGCCGATTTTCTCGCGAATGTTGGCTGCCCGGTGGTCAATATCCATCCATCGCTGCTCCCATCCTTCCCAGGGCTCCACGCTCAGAAACAGGCTGTGGACTACGGTGTGAAGGTGAGCGGCTGCACCGTGCATTTTGTCGATGCAGAGCTGGATCACGGCCCGATCATCGCGCAGGTGCCAGTGCCAGTGGAAGATGGCGACGACGAGGACAGTCTCTCGGCGCGCATTCTCGTGCAGGAGCATCAGATCTATTCGATCTGCCTGCAGCTCATCGCAGATAATAAAGTGGCCTTCGATGGTCGCACAGTGAAAATCAAGAAGTAGGGGTGTTATCGTGAAAAGAGCATTGATCAGTGTATCAGATAAGACAGGACTTGTAGAATTTGCCAAAGCGCTGGTGGAACTCGATTACGAGATCCTTTCCACCGGTGGCACCGCGCGTGCATTGCGCGATGCTGGTGTTGCAGTTGTGGAAGTCAGCGATGTAACGAAATTCCCAGAGATTCTCGATGGCCGCGTGAAGACGCTGCATCCGATCATTCATGCAGGGATCCTCGCCCGCGGCACAGAAGAACATATGCAGACGCTGAAGGACATGGACATCACGCCGATCGACCTGGTGGTCATCAATCTCTATCCGTTTGAAGCGACCATCGCCAAGGAAGGCGTGGATCAGCAGACGGCCATCGAAAATATCGATATCGGTGGGCCAACGATGGTGCGCGCTGCTGCCAAAAACCACGAGCGCGTCTCCATTGTCGTCGATCCTGCACAGTACGACGACGTCATCGCAGCGCTGAAGAGCGACGAAGGCATCACCCTCGCTCAGCGTCAGAAGCTCGCGATGCGTGCTTTTGAGATGACGGCGCGCTACGATGCAGCGATCAGCCAGTATCTCGTGAGCCAGTTCGCAGAGGATGTGTTCGAACCATCCTACAGCTTTGGTGGTGTGCTCAAGCAGGGCCTGCGCTACGGCGAAAACCCTCACCAGAAAGCAGCTTTCTACGCCAGCTCGACAAAACCAGGCACCCTCGCCGGTGCAGAGCAGCTCGGCGGCAAGGAGCTCAGCTATAACAACATTGTCGATACCGACGCTGCCTGGCAGATGGTCAACGAATTCACCGACCGTCCAGCCTGCGCGATCATCAAGCACACCAATCCTTGCGGCTTCGCTGTCGGCAGCACTGTGCTGGAAGCCTTCACCAAGGCGCACGACGCCGACCCGCTTTCGTCCTACGGCGGGATCATCGCGTTCAACCGCGTGCTCGATCAGGCGACGGCTGAAGAGATCATCAAGACCTTCTTTGAAGCGGTCATCGCACCAGGCTACGAAGACGGCGTTGTGGATATCCTTCATAAAAAGGAAAAGCTGCGCATCCTCGATACCCACGCCTGCGGCCAGGTGACCACGCCATGGATCGAGACGATCAGCGGCGGTTTCCTCGTGCAGGAGCGCGACATCCATCACCTGGATCCAGCGGAGCTCAAGGTTGTCACCGAAACGCAGCCAGATCCAGCGCTCCTGGATGATCTCGTGTTCGCCTGGAATGTGGTCAAGCATGTCAAATCCAACGCCATCGTCGTTGCCAAGGACGGCGTGTCCATCGGCGTCGGCGCTGGCCAGATGAACCGCGTTGGCAGCTGCGACATTGCGCTCAAGCATGCCGGCGACAAGGCCAAGGGTGCGGTGCTCGCCAGCGATGCGTTCTTCCCATTTGCAGACAACATCGAAGTGGCTGCTGCAGCCGGGATCACGGCGATCATCCAGCCAGGCGGGAGCATCCGCGATCAGGAAGTCATCGACGCTTGCAACAAATTCGGCATTGCCATGGTCTTCACAGGCGTGCGTCACTTTAAGCATTAAGAGAGGATAAAGCTATGAAAGTATTAGTAGTGGGCAGCGGCGGTCGTGAACATGCACTTTGCTGGAAGATCGCCCAGCGCCCTGGTACAGAAGTTTATGTTGCTCCTGGTAACATCGGTATGGTCGATGTGGCGACGCTCGTCAATATCAAGGTTGATGATATCGCGGGCCTTGTGGATTTCGCGAAGCGGAAGGGATCGATCTCACTGTTGTCGGTCCGGAGCTCCCACTGACGCTGGGCATCGTGGATGCGTTCCAGGAAGCCGGGCTTGCCTGCTTCGGCCCAACAAGCGGCTGCAAAGCTCGAAGGCAGCAAGGCTTTCTCGAAGAGTTGATGAAAAATATGGCATCCCAACGGCAGCTTTCGACACCTTCACCGATGTGGATAAGCGAAGCCTTCGTCGACGAGATCGGCGTGCCATGCGTGGTC
>ENA-OQCL01000574-OQCL01000574.1-human-gut-metagenome-genome-assembly--contig:-NODE-574-length-17003-cov-2.165205_pt1 | contig 17003 bp, 23 predicted proteins | sample MGYA00242502_ERZ504586 | MGnify/ENA primary metagenome ERZ504586 (study PRJEB26092, sample SAMD00036316) | human gut metagenome | host: Homo sapiens | study: EMG produced TPA metagenomics assembly of... | reverse complement strand
TGGTTCGTTTTTCGGGCTCGTCACGCTTTTGTATGTTTTGCAGTATTTCGTCTACGGCTCTACGCTGCCCGTGTGGCTGAGGCCGTTCGTACTGCTGTGTGTACCGCTTCTTTTATGCTACAACCACACGCTTGGTCGCCGAAGCAAAGTTTTGCAGTGGGGCTACTACCTGTTTTACCCCGCTCACCTGCTTGTGCTCACTCTGCTAAGAGAAATTTTCACCCGGTTATAAAGGAGTTTTAAAAAAGGGGGGATCTTTATGCAAACGCGCAAAAATTGCAAATTTGGCACCCGAAAGCTTCCGACACAGTGCTGTGCCGCGCCGCCTAAAGCACCGCGCACGGCGTCGCAGACGCATTTTGTGCCTTTTGCCGGTGATACTCGTGTTCGGCGTGCTCGCCGCGGCGCTGCTGCGCTTTACGCCCGCGCTTGCCTACGCCGATATTTTCCCCGCGCAGGCAAGCACCCGCCGCATTAAAGACGTGCCGTACATTTCGCAGCTGCCTACGCTTCCCACGGGCTGCGAAAGCGCCGGCGCCGCCATGCTGTTAAAGCTACTACGGCTGCACCGTCACAGCGGAGGAATTTGCTTCCTATTACCTGCCGACGGGCGACGCGCCGCACACGGACGAAACGGAAAGCTTATCGGCTGCGACCCATGGGAGGCATTCCCCGGCGACCCGTTTTCGGAAACCGGCTGGGGATGCTACTCCACCGTCATTGAGCGCGCCATGAACGAGTTTCTCACAAACACCGGCTACCACGCCGAGCGTCTGAGCGGCGTGCCGCTTTATCGCCTAAAAAGCTATATTGACAACAACACCCCGGTGATGATCTGGGCGACTATCTGCATGGAGCCGCCGATTGAAAGCGACATTTGGACGGTGCCGGAGACCGGCCGGGAGATTACGTGGGTCTACCCCATGCATGCGCTCGTCCTTACGGGCTATGACGAAAATGGCTACTACTTCAGTGACCCTCTCGCCGGTCAGGACATCTACTACGGCAAAGACAGCGTGGAGGTCGCCTACACCGCCCTTTTCGAGCAGGCCATCATCCTGACAAACTGAATACATCGGACTTACTTCCTCCGCATACAAAAATCCCCGCACAGGCTTTTAATGAACAGCGCTGTGCGGGGATTTGCGGTTTATAAGGTTAGATTGACTCCACGTCGATCTCGCCGTCCTTTTCGGTGACGAGAATACCGGTGACGTTGCCTTCGCCTTTCTCGACGATGAGGGACGCGATTTTGTCTTCCACGGTGCGGCGGATGGTGTTGCGGATGTCGCGGGCGCCGCTCTTGCCGCCTACGGCACGATGCGCGATATTCGCGACGGCTTCGTCTGTCCAGCGCAGCGTGATGCCACGCTCGTTAAGCGTGCCGACGTACTCGTTCAGCATGAGCACTGCGATCTTCTTGTAGTCCTCCTCATTCAGCGGGCGGAAGACGACGATCTCATCGATGCGGCTTAGGAACTCGGGACGCAGGAAATCAGACAGCGCGCGCATGGCCTTTTCGCGGCTGATGTCCGCGCTGGTGCGGTTGAAGCCGACGAGCGCTTCGCGGCTGTTGCTGCCCGCGTTGGAGGTCATGACGATGACGGTGTTCTCAAAGTTGACCGTGCGACCGTGCGCATCCGTGATGCGGCCTTCGTCGAGAATTTGCAGCAGGATGTTCATAACATCCGGGTGTGCTTTTTCAATCTCATCGAAGAGCAGAACGGAATACGGGCGGCGGCGAACCTTTTCGGTGAGCTGACCGGCTTCATCGTAGCCGACATAGCCCGGGGGCGAACCGATGATCTTCGAGACCGAGTGCTTTTCCATGAACTCCGACATATCGAGGCGGATGAGCGTCTCCGGGGAATCGAACAGCTCTTTCGAAAGCACGCGCACAAGCTCGGTCTTGCCGGTGCCGGTGGGGCCGACGAAGATGAACGAGGCCGGGCGGCGGCGCGGGTTGATCTGCACGCGGCTGCGGCGGATGGCGGCGGAAACAGCCTTGACGGCCTCCTCCTGCCCCACGATGTGCTCGCTCAGCTTTTCTTCCAGGTGGGCAAGCTTGCCGAGCTCGCTCTGCTCAATCTTTGCAGCGGGAATGCCCGTCCAAAGCTCGATGACATACGCGAGATCCGCTTCCGTTACCGGCGCGGTGACTTCGTTCGGGTCAAACGCGGCAAGCTCTTTTTCGAGCGCCGCGACTTTATATTTCGCTTCGGCAAGCGCTTCGTAATCGACATTCTCTGCGCCCTCGATCTCGGCTTCCGCCTTGCGCTGCTTTTCGAGCTTCAAATTTGCTTCTTCATAATCCGCAAGCTTTTTGTTGCGCAGCTGCGGCGCAGGCACATGCTTCGTCCAACAAATCGATGGCCTTATCCGGCAGGTAACGGTCGCTGATATATCGCTCGGAAAGCACGACGATGCGCTTCGCAATCTGGTCGGAAACGCGCACGTTATGGTATTTTTCGTAGTAATTTTTGATGCCGCGGATGATATCCGTTGCGTCGTCGATGGACGGCTCTGTCACGGTGACAGGCTGGAAGCGGCGCTCCAGTGCGGCGTCTTTTTCCGATGTACTTGCGGTACTCGGAGAACGTCGTTGCGCCGATGACCTGAATTTCGCCGCGGGACAGCGCAGGCTTTAGAATGTTCGCCGCGTTCATGCTGCCTTCTGCATCGCCTGTGCCGACGAGGTTATGCACCTCATCGATGAAGAGGATGATGTTGCCGTCCTGCTTCACTTCGTCCACAAGTCCCTTGATGCGGCTTTCAAACTGGCCGCGGAACTGCGTACCGGCGACGAGCGCCGTGAGATCCAGAAGCTGCTACTTCTTTTTTGCGCAGCTCGCAGGCACTTCGCCTGCCGCAATGCGCAGGGCAAGCCCCCTTCTGCAACGGCCGTTTTACCGACGCCCGGCCTCACCGATGAGACACGGATTATTCTTCGTGCGGCGGGACAAAATCTGTACCACACGCTCAATCTCGCGCTCGCGGCCGATGATGGCATCCAGCTCGCCGTTTCTCGCCTTCATGGTGAGGTCGGTGCAGTACGCCGCAATGTGCTTACGCTTCGATTTGTGGAAGTTCTCCTTCTTTTTCTTGTCATTCGGCTGGCTTTCGCGGGTTTCCGGCTCTGTGCCGTCACCGTTTGCGTTCATACCGAATTGACCCAGCAATTCGGACGGGAACGGCACCGCGCCGCCCGGCTCAAAGCTGCCGTCGTCGGACATCGACATCAAATCGTTCATGCTTTCGGTCATTGCCTCCAGCTGCTCCTCCGTGATGCCCATTTTCTCCATAATATCATTCACCGGCTTAATGCCGAGCTCTTTTGCGCAGACAAGACAGTAGCCCTGCGTGGCGTTCATATCCGTTGAAGGGGAAACGAACACAACCGCAGGCCGCTTCTTGCAGCGTGTACACATCATCATAGACATTTTCCTTTCCGGCGCAGACCGTTAGTTTTTCGGTGTGCGCTCTTTCTTTGCCCGCATTTCTTCGGGCAGGTTCAAATCGTATTTGCCGTCGGTCGATCTCAAAATTTCGCGGAACACGCCGAAATATCGAATGAACGTGTACACCATGAAGCCCGCCGTGATGACGAGCGCCGTGGTGGACGCGATATTGAACGTGCTCTCGGAAACCTTCATAAAGCCGTCCATGACGACGATGAGTCCGATGGCGATATAAAACAGTGTTGTGGAGACCTTGCCGTACCACTTTGCCGCGCACGGCTTTTTGCCGTTTTTCAGCAGATAGCATGCGCCGCACAGCATGACGAGCTCCTTTAAGACGAGCAGCGCCAAAAGCGGCCAAATGGACGGGTAGTGCACGGCGATACAGATGGCCACCGTGCCCTGCGTCAGCTTATCGGCTAACGGATCCAGCATTTTGCCTAATTCCGTGATCTGGTTGAAGTGCCGCGCGATCATGCCGTCCAGCGCATCGGAAAGGCCGGAAAGCCCCAGTGCGACGATGGCCGCTGTGAGGTTGCCTTTCAGAAAAAAATACGCAAAAAACGGAATGACCAAAATGCGGAACACAGACATGGCGTTTGGCACCGTTAAATTCTGATTGATGGGTTTCTTTGTCTTTTGGCTTTTGGCATCAGACATAGTGTAGTTCCTTTCCCTTACGAATTTCCGAATCTCCTTTTAGCCGCTGCTCACTGCATTAAGTGGTAAGCGGGGTTAAAGCTGCCAAGCAGCTTCAAAAGCATGGAGGTATTCTCAAACGCCTGCACCTTTACCTGCTGCGCTGCGCTCAGCATGGGCACAAATACCTGCGTACACGCGAGGACGACCCACAAAATGAGCACGAGCATCAGCACATCGAATACTGCGCCGAGCGCACCGTTGATGCCGCTTAAGACCGGCAGCGAGAAAATGCCCGTTAAAAGCGTTGCAACGCCTCTCAGTACCACGATGAACAATACGAATAGCACCAGCATGACGAACACGCCGATGACGTTGATGAGCATGGGGCTGAGTGCATCCGTAATGGCCTCTGCGATGCTGTCCGTCTTATCCTGCACCTGCGCCATGATACTGCCCTGTGTGATGCCGGCAGCCTCGAGCGCGCGCTGGATAAGCTCCGGGAAGGCATCGAAAACGGTGTTCACAGCATCGCCCGCGCCAAGCCCCATGACCGCCGCAGAGATCTTCTCCACAAGCGAGGGGCGAAAGAACGTTGTAAAGATCCACTCTGCAACAGGACTGCTCAAAGCCCCGCCGCAATCATCGCGATGAGCGCGCCGCAGAAATCAAAGCATGCTCTGAAAAATCCCATTTTTGCACCGATGACGGCCGCGATGATGACAAGCACCACAACGGCAATGTCAAATATCCATCCCAATAAAAACACTCTCCTTTTTCCGGCACGCCTGCCGCGCGCCTTGTGCGATACAGTGATTATACCACATTACTCTGTTTGCGACAATGTATTATCGGCCTCGATCACCTTAAGATTTTCTTTCCGAATCTCGCGCACGCCGAGCAGATACACGGTGCTTTCGTCCGCCATGGCGAGCTTTTTGTATCGGCCGGCACATCGCAGGCGGCTTCCTGCCGCCCGGTCGTGAGGTCCGTGGACACAACGGAGCTTGAAAGCAGCGCCGCCACCTTATTGCCCGCTGCGGAAAGCCACACGGCGCGGCCGGAAAGGTCGCTTTCCACAGGCTCTGCGCTGTCACGGAAAATGAGCAGCGTGCTGTCGCCGCCGTAAGCATAGTTGGAAACGGAGACCACCGCGCCCGAAGGGATGAGCGTGTAGGCCGTCACGGTGCGGCCGTCATACGCATACGGCGTAAAGTTATAGCTCGTATCGCTGACGAGCGTTTCCGTGTCGCCGATGGCCGTCACGCGGCCGCTGCGGTTCCACTGCACGGCAAAAATCAGGTTGCCGTCGCTTTCGTACTCCGCTATCGGTTCCGTTTCGGACATATCCAGCACCGTAATGCGCGAAATGAGCGTACCTGCGTGCGTGATGGTGCTTGCCACCGCGGCTTTTGTGCCGTCCGTATTCAGTGCCACCGCCGTAATATAGGAATCCGCAAAGCTGTATTTATACTGCAAGCTGCCGTTTTTGTTATATACGCGCAGCTCGGAGGCGTAGTCCGAGGGCTGCACCGCCAACGCAAATTTACCGGAATCGCAAATGACGCCGGTCGTGATACTGCTGTCGCTCGTGCCGGAAATTTCCGTGCCGGAGGACGTTTCCACACGGTAACCCGTGCCGCCGGCGTTATACAAAAGGTAGCGTCCGCTCGCTTCGGAGACCGCGGGGTCGTTGTAGCTGTGGCGCGCGGAGAACATCTCCTTTGCGGAGCCGTTCAGAACCGTCAGCGCCGTGTCGCTCACAACATACAAATTGCCGTCAGCCGCGCCGAAATTACCCACAAGCGCTGTGCTGCCGGTCAGCTCCGCCGGATAGCCGTCGCCAAAGCCGAAGCCGACTGCCTTTGTGCGGATCCAGTTGCCGATGTTTTCCGGCGTTAAATTATCTTTATTTTCCAAAATGATAAGCAGCACTACCGCGATGAGCAGCGCCGCAATGATGCGGTACAAAAGCTTCGATACGCGCGGCTTTTTCTTTTCCGAAAGTGCGGGGTGTTCCGTTTCATCCGGCATATCCTGCACAGGCGGTGCTTCTTTTTTGCGCAGCGCGTGCTTTTTTTCCGCTTCATGCTTTTTTCTTGCCATACTTTTCTCCCTTATTCCGCGTTATAAAAATCGGAATACAGAACATTTATCCAACCGAACCGCAGGCATTATATTTGCGGTTTATAAAACCACTTTTTCTAAATACAGACCACACGCCGGGGCGGTCGGCCCCGCAAGCTTGCGGTTTTTCCCCTCGATGATCTTCGGGATGTCCTCGGGGACAAAGCGCCCCTGCTGCACGGCGAGCAAAGTGCCCGTCATGATGCGCACCATGTTGTAAAGGAACCCGTCCGCCGCCACGGTAAAGCGCACCATGTCGCCCTCGCGCGTGACGGAGCTTTCCGTAACCGTGCGGGTAAAGTCTCCCATGTCGCGGTTATCGAGTGTACAGAACGAAGTGAAATCGTGCAGCACCCAAAAGTGTTGCGCGGCTTCGTTTCAGCTTTTTTTCATTGATGTGGTGGTAGTAGTGCAGCGCGCGCCCGTGCAGAAACGGGCTGCGAATGGGGTTGTTCCAGATTTCATACACATACCGTTTTTCCACAGCAGGAGTACCGTGCGTGAAAATCAAGCGGCACTTCTTCGCAGGAAAGCACAGCAATGTCCGGCGGCAGAAAATGATTGAGTGCGCCCAAAAGGCGCTCCGGCGGGATATTGTGCGAAAGCTTCATGCTCAGGCAGAATTCCCGCGCGTGCACGCCGGTATCCGTACGGCTGCACGCTTTGATGTCCGGCTGCGTATGCAAAACCTGCTTTAACGCCTCCTGAAACACCCCTTGCACACTGCGGGCGTTTTCCTGCACCTGCCAGCCGTGGTACGCGCTGCCGTCATATTGAATTTTCAGCAGCAGGTTTCGTTCCATAGCTTCTCCTCAATTTTATCGCACAATGGCGGCGGGCAGCAAAATGTTCGCTGTGATGAACGCCGCAAGGTACAAAACGCACACGATAAGCGTGATGTAATCTACTTTCGAAAGGTGCAGCACCTTCATTTTCGTGCGCCCCTCACCACCGTGGTAGCAGCGGCTTTCCATGGCTGTTGCAAGGTCAAACGCACGGCGGAACGCGGAAACAAACAGCGGGATAAGCACCGGAATCAGCGCCTTGATGCGCTGCATCAAACCGCCGCTTTCCATATCTGCACCGCGGGCCTTCTGCGCCGCCATGATCTTCTCGGTCTCTTCGAGGAGCGTCGGCACAAAGCGCAGCGCGATCGTCATCATCATTGCGAATTCATGCACCGGGACATGCAGCAGTGCCAGCGGCTTTAACAGGCGCTCAATGGCGTCCGTCAACTGCGTCGGGGACGTTGTAAACGTCAGAATAGAGCTGATGAGGATGAGCACCACGATGCGCACGGCGATCATGATGCTGTTCACGATGCCGTTTCGCGTAATGTGAATGAACCCGAGCGTGAAGATCGGGTCGCCGGTGCCGTAAAATCAAATTCAATACGCCGGTGAACACCACGATGAACAAAATTAGGCTTCATGCTTTTTGAAATAGAGCTTCAGCGGTACTTTGGAAAGCACCACGCCAAGCAGGCTCATAAGAATCGTCGCGCCGAGCGTGACAAAAGTTCTTCGAGCAGAAAATTGAGCACGATGAAATACACGGTCAGGCACATTTTCAATGCGCGGATCGAGCCGGTGCATGACGGACTTGCCGGGGTAAAAATCTGCCCCATGGTGACATCAGATAGCATGGTTTTTGGTCCTCCTCTTTCCTTTTTTTGGAGGAGCGGCAAAATGCTCCATGACGGCTTCGTCTACATTTAAAACCTGTCTCGCTGACCGGCAGGCCCATTTTGGCGCAGACGGCGCATGATGGACGTGATCTGCGGCAGGCGCAGACCCATCGGCTCCAAAAGGCTCGCCGCGCGAGAACACGGCGCGGGTCTCGTCGTACATTTCGGCATGGGCGTTGTTCATCACAAGCACGCGGTCTGCCACGCGGCCGATGTCCTCCATACTGTGGGAGACGAGCAAAAGTGGTGTTGCCGCGCTGGCGGTGATATTCGGAGATCTGCGCTAAGATAACATCTCTGCCCTTCGGGTCAAGACCGGCGGCGGGCTCATCCAAAATGAGCACCTCCGGGTCCATGGCGATGACGCCCGCAATGGCTGCACGACGCTTTTTCGCCGCCCGAAAGCTCAAACGGAGATTTCTCCAAAAGCTCAGGCTTTAAGTCTGTAAAGTGTGCCGCTTCTTTGGCGCGCTTCAGTGCTTCTTCATCGGAAAGTCCCATGTTTTTCGGGCCGAACATGATGTCTTTGATAACGGTCTCTTCAAACAGCTGGTATTCCGGGTACTGGAACACCATGCCCACCTGAAAGCGCACGCGGCGAATTTCCTTCGGCTTTGCCCAAATGTCCTCGCCGTTTAAAAGCACCTGCCCGCTTGTGGGGCGGATGAGGCCGTTGAGCATCTGGATCAGCGTGGATTTACCGCTGCCCGTATGCCCGATCACGCCGACGAACGCGCCCTTTTTCTACGGAAAGGTTCACGTTTTTCCACCGCCGTTTTTTCAAACGGTGTGCCGGCGCCATAGGTATATGTGAGATTTTTGGTTTCCAAAATTGCCATCGATTTTCCTCGTTTCCTCTGCCGGGTGCAGGTCCTTTCGGTTCTTGCCCCGCACAAAAAACAAAATCCCTTTTATATTCTTATCCCAATTTTAAATACTCCGCAATCGCTTTTACGCACTCGTCTTCATCGAGCGGCGTGCCGGAAATGCTGCACCCGGCGGCGTTTAAGCGGTAAATAAGCTCCGTTGCCTGCGGCACGTCGAGCTTGTGGCGCTTTAAAAGCTCCACCTGCGCGAACACCGTGCGCGGGTCGCCGTCCGTCAGAATGTTGCCGCCGTCCATCACCACCACGCGGTCGGCCTGCACGGCCTCGTCCATGTAGTGCGTGATGAGAATGACGGTGATACCCTTTTCGCGGTTCAGATACCGAATGGTATCCATAACCTCCTGTCGGCCGCGCGGGTCCAGCATGGCGGTCGGCTCATCAAGCACAATGCACATGGTTTCCATCGCGATAACACCCGCAATTGCGACGCGCTGCTTCTGACCGCCGGAGAGCTTATGCGGTGCATGGTCGCGGTACTCGTACATGTTGACCGCTTTCAGTGCCGCATCGACACGGCGGCGGATTTTCTGCGGGCTCAATACCGAGGTTTTTCCGGGCCGAATGCCACGTCTTCCTCAACAATACCCGCGACAAGCTGGTTATCCGGGTTCTGCTGCACAAGGCCCACGCGGCGGCGCACGTCAAGCTGCGTTTCCTCCACGGCGGTATCGATGCCGTCCACCGTCACGGTGCCGGAGGTCGGCACCAACATACCGTTAAACAGTTTCGCCATGGTGGATTTACCGCAGCCGTTGTGGCCGAGCAGCGCCACAAACGAACCCTTTTCAATGTCGAGATCGACGCCGTGCAGGACCTCGCCGCTCTCTCCGCTGTATGAAAAATGCAGGTCTCTGCACTCAATAAACGCCATTTTATCCCTTCCGTTTCAAAAAAGTCCCGTTATACCGGCTCGCCCGACCAGATTGCCGTGCTGCCGCAGGGCAGAACAAGCCCCGTTTCCGTCACCGACAAACCGATTTCATCGGCGGAAACATAGCCGCCGAACTTCGGGCGCAGCAAAACGCCGAGCAGATACGCCATAACGGACGGAGAAAGTCCCGTTGTGTACGAATTCAAAATAAAGAACAGCGGATCGTCCGTCAAGACCGGCACGCACATTTCAACAAGACCGTAAAGCTGTTCCTCAAGCTTCCATACCTCGCCGCCGGGGCCGCGCCCGTAGGACGGCGGGTCCATGATGATGCCGTCGTAATGGTTGCCGCGGCGAATTTCGCGCTGCACGAATTTCACGCAGTCATCGACAAGCCAGCGCACCGGGCGCTCTGCCAAATTCGATGCTGCTGCGTTTTCGCGCGCCCACTGCACCATGCCCTTGGAGGCATCTACGTGCGTGACCGTCGCGCCCGCTTCCATACACGCAAGCGTCGCCGCGCCGGTGTAGCCGAATAAGTTTAGAATTTTAATTTCGCGCTCGGGATTTTTCTCCTTTGCCGCGCGGATGCGCGCCGCGGTGTAATCCCAGTTCACGGCCTGCTCCGGGAAAACGCCCGTGTGTTTAAAGCCCATGGGCTTTAAGCGGAACGTGAGGTCGCCGCGCGTGATTTTCCACACGTCCGGCAGCTTTTTATAAACCTCCCATTTGCCGCCGCCCGTAGAGGAACGCTTATAGCGCGCGTGAGCGGAACGCCAACGGGGATCATTTTTTCTCCGACTTCCAGATAATCTGCGGATCGGGGCGGATGAGGAGAATGTCTCCCCACCGCTCCAACCGCTCGCCGGAGCCGGTATCAATCAATTCATAGTCTTTCCAGTTTGCTGCTCTCATCAGACCAATTCTTCCTTAATCACTTCAGAAATATCGTTTGCAAGCTTTTCAATCAGCGTCAAATCTCTGCCTTCCACCATGACGCGCAGCAGCGGCTCTGTGCCGGACGGGCGCACAATGACGCGGCCTTCGCCGTTCAGCGTTGCGGTTGCCTGCTGAATAGCCTTCTTCACCTTCGGGTCAGTGTGGAACGCCAGCTTGCCCTCCGGCGAGACCTTGATATTCACCATCGTCTGCGGGTAACGCTCCATGACGGTCTTGAGGGAAGAAAGCTTTGCTTCGCGCTGCTTTAAGATGCTCAAAAGGCTGCGCCGCCGTCAGCTGGCCGTCGCCGGTCGTTGCGAAATCGCGGAAAATGACGTGGCCGCTCTGCTCGCCGCCGAAGCTGTAGTTTTCAAGCAGCATTTCTTCCAGCACGTAACGATCGCCGACCTTCGTCGCTTCAAAGTGGATGCCGTTTGCTTCGCAGCACTTTACAAAGCCGAGGTTCGTCATGATGGTGCCGACGATGCAGTCCTTATTCAGCTTACCGCGGCTCTTCATATCGAGGCCGCAGATTGCCATGATGAAGTCGCCGTCGATGACTTCGCCGTTTTCGTCCACGGCAAGGCAGCGGTCGGCGTCGCCGTCAAACGCGATGCCCGCGTCGACCTTATGCGTCTTCACATATTCCACGAGCGATTCCATATGGGTGGAACCGCAGTTATCGTTGATGTTCGTGCCGTTCGGCTCATCATGCAGCATGTGCACCTTGGCGCCGAGCTCCGTAAACAGTGTTTCCGCCGTCATCGCGGAGGAGCCGTTCGCGCAGTCGAGCGCGATTTCAAGGCCCGTCAGCGAGAAGTGCACCGTGGACTTCACGTGATCGATGTAATCGCGCAGCGCGTTCGGCGCATGCGACACCGTGCCGAGGTCGCTGTCTGCAGGCAGCGGCGGCAGAGCCGCTTCGCCGAGGATCAGAGACTCAATGCGCTCCTCAAGGTCGTCCGGCAGCTTGTAGCCGTCGCCGCTGAAAATTTTAATGCCGTTATACTCGTAAGAGTTGTGTGATGCAGAGATCATCACACCGGCGTCTGCCTTGTATTTTTCCACAAGGTACGCCACAGCCGGAGTAGGCACAACGCCCAGCAGAACGACCGATGCGCCTACGCTGCACAGGCCGGCCGCCATGGCGTTTTCCAGCATGTCGCTCGAAAGGCGGGTATCCTTGCCGATGATGACGCGCGGGTGGCGGTTTGATTTGTTGATGAGCACGGCAGCGGCCGCGCGGCCAAGCTTCATTGCAAGCTCGCAGGTAAGGTCATGGTTCGCGACACCGCGAACACCGTCTGTACCGAATAATCTTCCCATAATCGTATGCTCCTTTTTATATCAAAAATTTTAAGGGGTGACTTTTTTGATTCTTTTTCAACCTGTTCCCCCGCATGCCGATTGCATGCGTTCCCAAAAGAGTGTCATACGTCGAATCTCGGGTTATCGTCCGCAACGGTTCCCGGCGGCGTAAGTCCGAGGTGCAAGTAAGCCGCGCGCGTGGCACAGCGGCCGCGCGGGGTACGCTGCAAAAAGCCGATCTGCATCAGATACGGCTCCACCACGTCTTCGATCGTCACGGCTTCCTCGCCAATGGCCGCCGCCAGCGTTTCCACACCCACGGGGCCACCGTTATAATACTGGATAATCGCGTTCAGCATGCGTCTGTCGCCGGAATCGAGCCCAAGCTCGTCAATCTCGAGGCGGTCAAGCGCAATCTTCGCCGTGCTGTATGTGATGACGCCGTCGCTCATGATCTGCGCAAAGTCGCGCACGCGCTTTAACATACGGTTTGCGATACGCGGCGTACCGCGCGAGCGCGAGGCAATCTCCAGCGCACCGTCTGCTTCAATGTCAATACCTAAAATGCCGGCGCTGCGGGTGACGATTTTCGCAAGCTCCTTCGGCTCGTAGAGCTCCAAACGCAGCACCACGCCGAAACGGTCGCGCAGCGGCGCAGAAAGCTGACCGGCTCTCGTCGTTGCACCGACAAGCGTAAAGCGCGGCAGCGGCAGATGATAGGACGCCGCCATTTGCCCCTTGCCTGTAATAATGTCGAGCGCAAAGTCCTCCATGGCGGGGTACAAGATCTCCTCCACACTGCGCGGCAGACGGTGAATCTCATCGATGAACAGCACGTCGCCGGGATTCAGATTCGTCAATAATGCGGCGAGGTCGCCCGGCTTTTCGATGGCCGGGCCACTCGTGATGCGCAGATTGACACCGAGCTCGTTTGCAATGATGCCCGCAAGCGTCGTTTTGCCGAGACCCGGCGGGCCGTAGAGCAAAACGTGGTCAAGCGATTCTTTTCTCTGCTTTGCCGCCTGAATGAACACCTCTAAGTTTTCTTTTACCTTTTCCTGGCCCACATAGTCCGCAAAGGTACGCGGGCGCAGCGGGTTTTCCACCTCCGCGTCCTCCGGCACATACTCCGGCGCAATGACGCGGTTTTCAAAATCCATTTCGTTGTCTCTGTCAAACGTCACGCGAAAAGCACTCTCCTTTCAGCGTGTATTAAAAGCGGCTTGCCATACTCTTTAAAGCGCCGCGAATAAGTTCTTCCGTAGAGAGGGAGCCGTCCAGCTTCGCCACGGCCTGCGCGGCTTCGGACTGTGTATAACCGAGCACAATAAGCGCCTGTACGGCCTGCTCGGCGTTCTGAGACGCAGAAACAATGCCCGCGTCGTCCGTGCCGGTCAGTTCCAGCGTGCCGCCCGTAAAGCCCATCTTCTTCACGCGGTCTTTCAATTCCAGCACGATGCGCTGTGCAAGCTTCGGGCCCACGCCGCTCGCCTTTGTAAACTTTTTGCTGTCGCCGGAGGCCGCCGCCATGGCAACGCCCTCCGGGGTCATTTCGGATAAAATGGAGAGCGCCGCCTTCGGGCCCACGCCGCTGATGGTCGTCAGCATCTTGTAGCAGTTCAGCTCGCTTTTGTAGAGAAGCCGTATAAATCAAGCGCGTCCTCGCGCACGTTTAAATGCGTATAGACCGTAGCCGTTTCGCCGATGCGCGGCATGTTTTCTGCGTATTCATGGAAGTGAAGCACTTAAACGCCACGCCACCGCATTCAATAGCGACACGCCCGGCTCCATGTGTACAAGTTTCCCGGTAAGACTGTAAAACATCGCTTTTGTCCTTTCTATACCCTCTGTACTCTCTGTCCAAATAGACGGCGTTACCTCAAAAACTGCCGCAGCGCCGTGCCGGAGGCATGGCAGTGGCAAATGGCAATGGCGAGCGCGTCCGCCGTGTCGTCCGGCTTCGGCACCTCACGCAGGCACAAAAGTCGGCGGGTCATTTCCATCACCTGCGGCTTTAAAGCCTTGCCATATCCCGTAACGGCCAATTTCACCTGCACGGGGGTGTATTCAAAAAACAGGCACGCGGGCCTTCTGCGCCGCAAGCAAAATGACGCCACGGGCTTCCGCCACACCGATGCCGGTCGTTTTATTGTTTGAAAAATAGAGCTTTTCCACGGAGATCGCATCCGGGTGATACTGCGCCAAAACCTGCGCGATGCCGTCGTAAATAATCTCCAAACGGCGGTTGAAATCCGTGCCCGCTTTGGTTGTCACCGCGCCGTGCTCCAACGTGCGGTAACGGTTATTTTTCATTTCCACCACGCCGTAGCCGACAATGGCGTAGCCGGGGTCGATGCCGAGAACGATCATGCCGTTTTTCCTTTCAAAACCAAAGGGCAGAAAAGCCCATACTGCCTTATAGTATATCATATCTCAGCCCTTTTGAATAGCCGAAAATTCCGAAAAAATTGTGAACGGCACGCGGGTTTTCCGTATAAAAAGCGGACACACCGCCAAAAAGCCGTGTGCCCGCAAAGAACTTATTATTTTTTACTCGGCGAGCGCCTGTGTACGCGCTGCCATATCCGAAATATGCACGAGTCCGAAGCCGTCCACGCCGGAAAGCACACGGTCGTTGAGCGGCGCTGTCCAGACCTCCGGCAAAAGCTGTGCACCCAGTACCATACCAAGTACAGAGCCCGCCGTGGCGCAATTGCAGTCCGTGTCAAAGCCCATCGTCAGGCACAGCTCCATCGTGTAGGTGAAGTCCTTCTTGCCCCACAATAAGCCCATCGCGACGATTGCCGCATTCGAGACGGTGTGACACCAGTGGTGCTGATTATTTTCATCGTACTTGCCGAGGATATATGCTTTCGTCTCCTCAGCGGTGTCGCCGCTTTCAAAGCGGCTCAAAATTTCCGCAAGCTCTTCATAAAGACGACTCTTTTTCGGGATCTGCTTCATGCCGGAGCGAATGATGGTCGGCATGTCGTCGTTAACCGCCGCTTTCGCAAGCATCGAGGCGATCCACATTTCGCCGTAGATGCCGTTTTTTCACGTGAGAGATGGACGCATCGCGCCATGCCATTTCCGCCGCCGTTTCCATATCGCCGGGGCAGATATAGCCAAACAGATCGCCCCTGATCTGTGCGCCGATCCACTCCCTGTACGGGTTGCGGTACAACGCCGATTCCGGCGGAAAAACGGATTGTGCGAGGTTGATATATGCCACGCGCTCCGCCGTGCACAGGTGTAAAAGCGGCAGGTTCATCAGCCAGTTTTCCGCCGCGTCATCGGGTGTGAAAATCGCGCCCCGTACTGCTCGACGAGCTTTAACGCGATGAGCGTGTAGTTCGTGTCATCGTCCTCCGGCATGTAAGAGACGTTGTTGATCCACCCGGATTTTTTCCGCGCCGTAGGCGTGTCCGTCGTCGCGCACGTTGTAGTTTTTTCGCGCAGAACAGGGCCCGATATCGGACGAAATGTAGATTTTGCAGCGGCAGGTTGCCGGTCTCTTTCAAAAGCCCGTTGATGCGTGCACGCCGCCAGCCCTCTACCGGCTGACCCAACAGGCAACCCGCACAGCGGCCGAGCCACGCGCCGTAGACTTTTGTCGCAATCCGCTTCGGCTTTCTCTTTCGGCTCACCGACAGATGCCGCCTTGATGCCCAGAAGGTCGGACGGCTCGTCTTCGTCCTGCGGGTTTTCAAGCGCACAAAGCTGCTCTAAAAGCTCTGCGCCTGCGGCGGTACGCGCCGCGCCGCGCGGCATTTCCTTTACCTGCTCGGCACGCTCTTTAAAGCGTTCCGCTTCCAAAATGCCCTCGTCGATCCTCTGCTCGATCTCAATGGGCAAATCGTCACAAAAATCAAACCACAACTGTTCTCTGAGCATAAGCTGTCTCCTCTCCGGCGCATTTGCGTCTGCATAAACATACGACATGCAATCGCTTTGCGCGTAATGGCTGAAACGGTTATTTCACGCACATATCGTGCGCGATATTTCTGTTTTTAATTATACCGCATCATTTTTCAAAAGGCAAATAAAAAACGCCGTGCGAAAACACAGCGTTTTGTACAATCAATCTTTCATTAACGTGACCATAACGGCCTTTTGTGCATGCAAACGGTTCTCCGCTTCGTCGAAGATTGGGCCTGCGTTCGCCTCGAACACCTCTTCGGTAATCTCCTCGCCGCGGTGTGCCGGCAGACAGTGCTGAACAATGGCATCGCTCTTTGCCGCACCCATAATCTTCTCATTGATGCAATAGCCTGCAAACGCCTTTTCGCGTGCTGCGCGCTCTTCTTCCTGACCCATAGATGTCCACACGTCGGTGATAACGACATCTGCGTCCTTTGCGGCAACCATCGGGTCATCGGTCAGCGTGAAGCAGTCATAAACGGCGGCAAAATCGAGGATCTCCTGCGGCGGGCGGTAACCCTCCGGGCAAGCCACAGCAACTTCCATGCCAACCTTCAGGCCGCCGACGATAAGGGAGTTCATCATGTTGTTGCCGTCGCCGATGAAGCACATCTTCAGGCCGTCGAACGAGCCCTTATATTCGCGGATCGTCATGAGGTCGGCTAAGATCTGGCACGGGTGGCAGAAATCCGTCAAGCCGTTGATGACGGGCACGGAGCCGTACTTTGCGAGGTCTTCGACCTCCTTCTGCTCGAAGGTGCGGATCATGATGCCGTCCACATAGCGGGAAAGCACGCGTGCGGTGTCCTGCACCGGCTCGCCGCGACCGATCTGCGAGCCTTCGCCCGCGAGCACAACGGCATAGCCGCCGAGTTGATTGATGCCCACTTCAAACGAAACGCGCGTTCTGGTGGAAGACTTCTCAAAAATCATGGCAAGGCACTTGCCCTTTAAGTGGTGGTGCTCGATGCCGTGCTTTGTCTCATACTTGAGCTGGTCGGCAAGGTTCAGAATGTCGATGATCTCCTCTTTGGAGAGATCGAGCAGTTTTAATAAATGTTTCATGGGAATTCCTCCGTTTATTTAATCTGTTCCTCAAAAAATTCGCGAGACCGGCATCGATCTCTTCTTTTGTGATGGTGAGCGGCGGCAGGAAGCGCACAAGG
>ENA-OQCL01000573-OQCL01000573.1-human-gut-metagenome-genome-assembly--contig:-NODE-573-length-17014-cov-3.343637_pt1 | contig 17014 bp, 19 predicted proteins | sample MGYA00242502_ERZ504586 | MGnify/ENA primary metagenome ERZ504586 (study PRJEB26092, sample SAMD00036316) | human gut metagenome | host: Homo sapiens | study: EMG produced TPA metagenomics assembly of... | reverse complement strand
TGTCGCGAAATTCCACCGTCTCACCGTTGATGGCGCGGCGCAGCTCTGTCGAAAGCGCTGCGAGCTCCTGCTTACTGATCCACACGATAGCCACGCCCCCTCACTGTCTCGATCGTCACAGCGCCTGCGAGTTTTTCGCGCAGCCGCTTCACATACACCGTCAGCGTGTTGTCCTCGACAAAATTGCCGCCCTGGTCCCAGAGCTGATCCAGGATCTGCGCCCGCGAAAGCAGCTGCCCGCGATGCTGCGCAAAGATCAGGCAGAGCCGATACTCCAGCGCCGTCAGCGCGATCTCGCGTCCGCCAACGGTGACGCGGCCGGACGCCGTATCGATGCGCGCCTGCCCCAGCGAGAGCAGCGACGATTCCTCAGGCAGCGCACGACGGATGCGCGCCAAAAGCTCCCGCAAGCGGAAGGGCTTCATCACATAATCTGCCGCGCCCTGATCAAAGGCGCGCACAATGCGGTCCTCGTCGTCCATCACTGTGAGAAAGATCACCCGCGTGCCACGCGCCAGCGCTTCTGTGCTCACTGCAAAGCCGTCTGCGTCTGGCAGTTGCATGTCGATGATCGCCAGATCCACGGCGCGCTCGGAAAGCACGCCCAGCGCCGCCGCCACCGTTTCCGCATGGCAGACGCTGTAGCCCTCCTGCTCCAGCGCGTAGACCAGGCCAGACGCGATCACCGCATCGTCCTCCACCAATAAGATCTGCATCTCATCGCCTCCCATCTGCAAAAACAGCGACTGCCGTTTGCGACAGTCGCTTTCCTTCTTTTATAATACCTTGGCCAGGAAGTCCTGGGTACGTGGTTCCTTTGGATGGTTGAAGATCTCGTCCGGCGTGCCCTGCTCCATGATGTAGCCCTGGTCCATGAAGAAGACGCGGTCGCTGACCTCGCGCGCGAAGCCCATTTCGTGGGTAACGATGAGCATGGTCATACCAGTCTCAGTGAGCTGACGGATAACCGCCAGAACTTCGCCGACCATTTCCGGGTCGAGGGCGGACGTTGGTTCGTCAAAGAGCATGATGTCCGGACTCATAGCGAGCGCTCTGGCAATCGCCACGCGCTGCTGCTGACCGCCGGAGAGAGACGCTGGATAAACGTCTGCTTTGTCGAGCAGACCGACGCGCTTTAAGAGTTCGCGCGCAGTTTTGTCGGCTTCTTCCTGCGCGATGCCCTTGACATTGATCGGCGCGAGGGTGATGTTTTCCAGCACAGTTTTATGAGGGAAGAGATTGAAGCGCTGGAACACCATGCCGAGATTTTCGCGCACCTTGTTGATGTCGGTCTTTGGATCGGTGATCTCGGTGCCGTCGATGATGATGTGGCCGCTGGTTGGCTCTTCGAGCAGATTGATGCAGCGCAGGAAGGTACTCTTCCCGGAGCCGGATGGGCCGATGATGGAGACGATCTCGCCGTCCTTGATGGTTTCGGTGATGCCTTTGAGGACTTCGAGGTCGCCGAAGGATTTATGTAAGTCTTTGATTTCGATCATAGTTGAAAACCTCCTGAATGATCAGCGTTTTTCTGTCTGCAGACGGCGTTCGTACCAGTTGATGATGCGGGTGAAGGTGAGCGTCAGCACGAGATAGACGAGCGCCACGGCGATGTAGGTTGGGAATGGCTGAATGTGGACAGACGTGTAGATCTGACCACGCTTCATGATCTCGGTCAGCCCGATCGCCGCCAGCAGCGACGTATCCTTCAGCAGCATGACGAACTCATTGCCCAGCGGTGGGATGACGAGCTTGAACGCCTGTGGCAGAATGACCATGCGCATCGCCTGCTTCTGCGTCATGCCGAGGGAGCGCGCCGCTTCCACCTGGCCCTTATCCACGCCCTGGATACCGGCGCGGAAAATTTCCGCCACGTACGCGCCGCTGTTCATCGAGAGCACGACAACACCGGTGACGAGGATCGGGAAGCTGAATTTACCGTCGAAAAACAGCGTGCCGACAACGCTGGCCACACCATAATGGAATAAAAAGATCTGTACGTAGAGTGGTGTGCCGCGAAAAGCTTCAATATATACATTGGCGATGACTTTGAGCACACGATTGTTGCTCATTTTCATCAGCGACATCAAGAGGCCGATGATGATCCCGATGCCGACGCCGCAGACAGTCAAACCAAGGGTGGTCCCTGCGCCGGGAATGAGCTTAGGCAGCACATCGAAAAAGTTCGTAAAAAAGTTACCCAATGGTCTTCCTCCTTTGTGGAATAAACGCAAAGAATGAGATGCAGGGATTCTGCATCTCATTCATATGCTTTCATTAACGATTATTCAGCAGATTCGCTGGAAAGAGCAGCAACTTCTTCCTTGGCGCTGCCGTCTTTGATGGACTGTGGAACGGTCAGTTCATATTTTTCGCAGAGCTCGTCATAGGTGCCATCTTCGATGACAGCTGCGAGACCAGCGTTGATCTTGTCGAGCAGCTCGGTGTTTTCAGGGTCAACAGCGATGCCGTAGAAGACTGCCTGGTATGGTTCGCCGACGAGCTTCACATCGTCTGGACGCTGATCAACATATTCTTCACCAACTGGCAGGTCGATGATGACTGCGTCACAGCCGCCGTTGATGAGTTCCTGCAAGCAGGTGTTGTAGTTGTCCAGGATCTTGCCTTCAGCGATGGTGCCTGCTTCCTGCAGAGCGGTGACTTCGTCAGCACCGGTGGTACCGATCTGCGCAGCGACGGTCTTGCCAGCGAGGTCATCGGCGTTGTTGATGTCGTTGTTGTCAGCAGCGACCATGATGGAGAGGCTGGCGTCGATGTATGGGTCAGAGAATGCTACGCTTTCGAGACGTTCAGGCGTGATGCTCATGCCGGCAGCAACAGCGTCGATCTGGCCGGTGGTCAGCGCGCCGGTGAGGGCGTCAAATTCCAGAGACTGGAATTCAACATCGAAGCCCTGGTCTTCGCCGATGGCGGTCATGAGGTCGAGGTCGAAACCGGTCATGTTGCCTTCGTCATCCTGATATTCGAATGGGGCGAAGGTTGGGTTGGTGCCGACGACAACGACGTTGGAGCTTTCGCCAGAAGCGCTGCCTTCAGCAGCTGCGCTGCCGGAAGAAGCGCTGTCGTTGCTGCCGCCACCGCAGCCAGCCAACATGGTCACTGCCAGAGCGGCAGTGCATAACATTGCGATCCATTTTTTGTTTTTCATGATATCTCTTCTCCTCTGTGTTTTAATGAAAAAATAATATACCGTTATTATAGGGCGGTGTGTATATTTTTGCAATCACTTTCTGACCATTCTTAATAAAAAATGCGAAGAAATCCATTAATTTCATCTATCTGCGCGCGAAAATCATACAGCGGCGATGCATAATCCGCTGCATACGCTGCATATCAGCGAATGGCGCTGGCGATCGTCAGGCTCTGCACCTCGCACGCGCCGGCTTTGTGCAGCGTACGCGCGCAGGAAAGGAGCGTGCTGCCGGTGGTCATGACGTCGTCGACGAGGAGCACACGCTTGTCGCGAAACTCTGCCAGCGCGCGCTCAGGCACAGCGAAGGCGCCGCTCACATTCTGCACGCGCTCCGCTTTTGAAAGGCCAACCTGGTGGCGCGTATTGACGACGCGCAAAAGCAGATCGTCGCGCGCCGGAAGCTGCCAGCGCGCAGCGATCTCCCGCGCGAACAGCCAGCTTTGGTTGTAGCCGCGCTCGCGCAGGCGCGCCTTGTGCAGCGGCACAGGAACGATGACATCAACCACCGGCGCTGGTCGCGTGACAGCGAGCGCTGCAAATCCTTCGGCGCGCCAGGGCTCGTTATGATATTTGAAGCGCAGGATCGCTTCGCGCACCGTCTCTGTATAAGGAAGGAAAGCGGTGTTGCCGGTGAAATATTTCGGCCAGTCGCGACAGGTGTCGCAGACTGGTGCGCGTGAGCCAAAATGTCCGCAGCGCCGACACTGGCCCTCGTGGGCAGCGAAATTTTCCCAGCGCGCCAGACAGTCGTCGCAGATCGTCAGCGTCTCGGCGCGGTTTTCACAGAGCACACACATGCTGGGATTTGGAAATAGCAGCGCGATGAGTTTTTGCCACACGGGGCCTTCCTCCTTCCATCAATAACCAGAAATCTCCCTCATTTAGCGTAAACCAGCAGCAGCTATCTTGCAAGGAAATTCAAGAAAGCGTATAATTATTTTATTCTATAGGATTCAAGGAGGAAACACATGCCTACATTAACAGAAAAGATCCTCGCTGCCCATCTCACCGATGGTGAAATGAAGCCAGGCAACGAGATCGGTCTGCGCATTGACCAGACCCTCACCCAGGATTCCACCGGTACGATGGCGTATCTCGAGCTGGAAGCCATGGGCATCGACCGTGTAAAAACCGAACGCTCCGTGGCCTACATCGACCACAACATGCTGCAGAGCGGCCCGGAAAATTTTGACGACCATCTCTTCATCCAGAGTGCTGCCGAAAACTTCGGCATCACCTACAGCCGCCCAGGCAACGGCATCTGCCACCAGGTGCATCTGGAAAACTTCGGCATCCCAGGTAAAACCCTGATCGGTTCCGACAGCCACACGCCAACTGGTGGTGGCCTCGGCATGATCGCCATCGGCGCCGGCGGCGTTGACGTAGCCGCAGCCATGGCTGGCCGCAGCTACTACATCACCTGCCCGGAAGTCATCGAAGTGCGTCTGACCGGCAAGCTCCGCACCGGCGTTTCTGCGAAGGACATCATTCTCTATGTGCTGCAGCAGGAAACCGTCAAGGGCGGCGTCAACAAGGTTTATGAATACACCGGCGACGGCGTGAAAACCCTGAGCGTTCCAGAACGCGCCACGATCACCAACATGGGCGCAGAACTCGGCGCCACCTGCTCGATCTTCCCTAGCGACGAAAACACCAAAGTCTACATGGACAGCATGGGCCGCGGCGATCAGTGGATCCCACTGGCTGCTGACGACGACGCCCAGTACCTGAAAACGATCCACGTCGATCTCAGCGCTCTCGAACCAATGACCGCCTGCCCACACAGCCCAGACAAGGTTGTCACCGTGGAAAGCCTCGCCGGCATGAAGATCAACCAGGTTGCCATCGGCAGCTGCACCAACTCCTCTTATCTCGACCTCGCGCGTTGCGCAGCCATCCTCAAAGGCCAGAAAGTTGCTGAAAACGTCAGCCTCGTCATCTCCCCAGGCTCCCGCACGATCCTCAAGCAGATGGCTTCCGACGGCATTCTCTCCGTCTTCCTCGAAGCCGGCGCCCGCATCCTCGAATGCGGCTGCGGTCCTTGCATCGGCATGGGCCAGGCGCCAAACACCGACGGCGTCAGCCTGCGTACCTTCAACCGCAACTTCTTCGGCCGCAGCGGCACCAAGAGCGCCCAGGTTTATCTCGTCAGCCCTGAAACGGCAGCGATCTCTGCCATCACCGGCGTTCTGACCAGCCCAGCCGGCGACGAACGCCTCGCTGGCGTGACGGTGCCAGAACGCTACGACCGCGACGACCATCTCTTCATCTTCCCTAGCGACGAAAAGATCGGCCACACGCCACTCGTCAAAGGGCCAAACATCAAGGGCGTGCCACTGGGCGAACCAGTTGCTGAAACCCTCAGCGGCAAAGTCGCTGCGTATCTGGAAGACAACATCACCACCGACCACATCATGCCTTCCAACGCATCGCTCCTGCCATTCCGCTCCAACATTCCGCATCTGGCCAACTTCTGCCTCACCCCATCCGACGCCGACTTCCCAAGCCGCTGCCAGGAAATGCAGGGCACGGAATACGCGCCGATCATCGTCGCCGGCGACAACTACGGCCAGGGCTCCAGCCGTGAACACGCCGCCCTCGCGCCACTCTATCTCGGCGTCAAGGCCGTCATCGCCAAGAGCTTCGCGCGCATCCACAAGGCCAACCTCATCAACAACGCGATCATCCCAATGACCTTTGCAAATCCTGCCGACTACGACGATTTCAACCTCGGCGACGTGCTGAGCTTCAGCGACCTGCCAGCGCAGATCAAGGCGCGCAAGGTGACCGTGAAAAACGAAACCACCGGCAAAACCTACGAACTCGCCCTCGAACTCGGCGACCGTCAGGAACGCCTCCTGCTCGAAGGTGGTCTCCTCACCTCCATCAAGCACGGCAAGTAAGCGCCGCTTATTTTCAGGGACCTGCACACGCAGGTCTCTTTTTTCATGCGCGCGGAAAATTTTTCTGCGGTAGCTATCTTTTTTCTCTCAAAGTTGTTATAGTATGTAGAGCCGCCAAAATGGCGGGCAAAACGTTTTGCCATCTCATGCAGGAAAGGAGAATGTCGTGGACGCAGATCTTTTCACAATTCGAAAAATGAAGCAGGGCGATGACGCGGCGTTTGACGCGTTCGTCCGCAAATATTATGGCGACATTCTCAAGTACTGCACCTTTCACTGCGCAGACCGCAAGGAAGCGGAGGATCTGACACAGGAGACATTTGTGCGTTTCTTTGCGAAGCTGTCGGATATCGCTATCAGGGAAAGACGAAGAACTATCTCTACACGATTGCTGCCAATCTCTGCCGCAACCACTACAAAAAGCGGCGCCCAGTGCCCTTCGACACGGAAGTGCTCACGGTGGCTGCCGGCGCTGCGCCGGACGAAGAAGCAGCGACGAGCACGCATCTGCTGTTAGAGTGGGCGCTGGCCCAGCTTGCACCAGAGCAGCGTGAAGTCATTATTCTCCACTATTATCAGGGGCTGAAACTGCGCGAGATCGCAGACGTGCTCGAAATCGGCCTGCCGCTGGTGAAATACCGGCTGCGCCAGGCGAAAGCAAAACTTCAGGAATGCATCGGAAAGGAGGCGCTCGATCATGACGCTGGACGAACTGCTGAACACTGACAGCCAACACACGACCATCCCACCACGCGAGGAACATGTGCAGGCAACGATCGCTTTCGCACGCGCAAGTTTTGTGCGCGCAGAATCAGAGATGCCGATGGCCACGCACACTTTCCTGCGCATTCAGCTCGCGCTCATTCACAAACGCTGGTGGCTAGCGCAGGCGCTGGTACTGGCGCTGGTCTGGTGGGCGCTGCCGCAGATGGCCGATAACCTTCTCATCGCCCGCAGCCTGGGGCTGACGGCTTCGCTTTTTGTGATTCTGCTCATCCCTGAGCTGGCGAAAAACCGCACGTACCAATGCATGGAAATCGAGAGCACCACCCACTACACGTTGCGCCACATTTACGCAGCGCGCATGTTTCTGACCGGTCTCGTGGACATCACCATTCTGACTGTGTTTTGCGGCGCCGTGTCGCATACGCTCTCGCTGTCCTTCGTGACGCTCTTGACGCAGTTCCTCTTTCCGCTCACCGTGACAGCCTGCCTGTGCTTCGCGGCACTTTCCAACGCACGTTCAAACAGCAGCCTCGCAGCCATTGGTGCCTGCCTCTTCTGGAGCGGGCTCTGGGCGCTGCTGCTCTTCAACGATCGTCTTTACGAAGCCATCGCCACACCGGTATGGCTCGCGCTTTTCGGGCTGAGCATGGTTTTTCTCGCTTTCACCATCATTCACTGGATCAAACGATCCACCAAACTTTGGGAGGTCAATCCACATGCAACTCTGTATGAATAATATCAGCAAGCGCTTCGGCGATTTCGCCGCTGTCGAGGGCGTCACCCTCACAATGACCAGCGGCGTTTACGGCCTGCTCGGCGTCAACGGCGCCGGCAAGACGACGCTCATGCGTATGCTCTGCGCGCTGCTGGCGCCGAGCGCTGGCACGATCACCTACGACGGCCGCGATATTTTCGCCATGGACGCCGACTACCGCGATCTGCTCGGCTATCTGCCGCAGGAATTTGGCTTCTACCCGGATTTTTCCGTGCGCGACTATCTGCGTTACATCGCCACTCTCAAAGGCGTGCGTCCGGTGGTGGCACGCGACCGCGTGGAACGGCTGATCCGCCAGGTCGGCCTGGAAAAAGTTGCGACGCGCAAGATGAAACGGCTTTCCGGCGGCATGAAACGTCGCGCCGGGATTGCCCAGGCCATGCTCAACGATCCGCGCATCCTCATTCTGGACGAGCCGACAGCCGGCCTCGACCCCAACGAGCGCATCCGCTTCCGCAATCTCATCAGCGAGCTCTCAGAAGATCGGCTGGTGCTGCTCTCGACGCACATCGTCAGCGACGTGGAATACATCGCCAGCGAAATCTGGCTCATGAACGGCGGACGCATCACCGATCAAGGCAACGCCGAAACGCTCATCCGTAACATGCGTGACCAGGTCTGGCGCTGTCAGGTGCCACGCGCCGAGGTCAGCCGCTATGTGGCGCAGTTCAAAGTTGCCAACATCAAGGCTGGTCACGACGGCGCCGAACTGCGCATTGTCGCGCCAGTGCGTCCGACGGCCGACGCTACGCTTGAAACACCGACACTGGAAGACGTTTTCCTCTATCATTTCGGAGAAACAGGAGGTGAGCAGGATGCTGCGCTATGAACTGAAGAAAATTTTCGGCCGCACCGGCGGTAAGATCGCTCTCATCGTGCTAGCCATTGGCCTGGCAGTCATCTGCTACAGCGCCACGCTGCAAGTGAGCTACACCGACGAAAATGGCGACTCTCATACCGGTCCGACCGCTGCGCGCGACCTGCGCGACGCGAAAAACGAATGGGCCGGGCCGATCGATCAGGCGATGATCACGCGCGCCATCGACGTCAATCAGCAGATCATCTCCTCGGAGGACTACAACTCCACCGACATTCAGCGCCAGAACGCCGCCTACCATGACACCCAGGGTTACGCCACCATCCGTAGCCTCATTGCGCAAACCTATGGCGGCTTCAATGAGTACGATTATTATCGCCTCGACACCCTGACGCCCGATGAGACCGGCCAGCTTTACGACCTGCGTGTGCAGAATCTCAAAGAATGGCTGGCGCGTCCGGATATCAGCTTCTCGTCTGCTGAGGCAGACTTTCTCGTCAACCAATACGAAGCCATGGAGACGCCCCTCTACTACGAGTACAACGACGGCTGGGATACGCTGATTTACTACGCACCAACGCTGGTGATGTTTCTTCTCTTCGTCATCATCTTCCTCGTCAGCGGCATCTTTCCGAGTGAGCACCGGCTGAAAGCGAACGCCATCTTCTTCTCCTCGAAGCTCGGCCGCGGCAAAGCCGTGCGCGCAAAACTGCTCTCCGGCCTCGTCACCACCACGGTGATCTACTGGGCGGCGATCGCTGTCTACACCGTTGCGGGGCTTGCGCTCCTCGGCACTGGTGGCGCAGGCGGCGCTTTTCAACTGTTGAAGTGGAAGGCCTTCTACAACCTGACGATCGGCCAGGCCTACGCCCTCTCCGTGCTCGGCGGCTATGTGGGCACGCTCTTTCTCGCGCTCTTGGCCATGATCGTGAGCGCGCTCACCCGCTCGCAGGTGGTAGCCGTGATCGTGCCGTACGTGCTCGTGCTCGCTGCGAATTTTGCCCAAAGCATCCTCTCCAGCTGGGAAGTGCTGCCGCAGATTCTCGGTCTCCTGCCTGACCAGCTGCTGCAAGTCGCTCAAGTGCTCGACGACTTCAACCTCTACACGATCTTCGGCCACGTCACCGGTTCTGTGCCGCTGCTCTTTGTGCTCTATGGCGCACTTTCCCTGGCGCTTTTGCCGCTGCTCTACCACGTCTACCGCAAAAGCCAGGTACGGTGAGAAGAGTGAGGAGTGAGCCCTTCGGGCCGAACGCGCTTCGCTTGTTCGGAGTGAGGAGTGAGAAGTTGATTTTTTGTAAAATGTGAAAGCGCGTTGCGCTCGCACAGAAAGATCTCTGGCGCAAAAAAATCCGCTACAAATCTTCTGCCGACATTGACAGAAATTTTGGCGGATGGTAAACTATAAACAGAAAGGGCACTGCCGATAAGCGGTTTGCTCAGATTCGATCAGAAACAACTATGACGAATGTCACAGAAGCCGTCACTTTGCCGAGTTGGCGGATTTTTTAGTTAGGAGTTAGAAATTAGGAGTGAGGAGCTTTTTTCGGAAACGCGCAAACTTCACTTCGTCACAGCCGCACGTACTCACACGTGCGGCTGTGTTCATTTTACGACGATAAAAAATCCTTTGGTGTACAATATACGCGAAAAGGTCTATACTGAATAGACTGCACAAAGGAGGAGTTCTATGAAAGAAAAAGTTTCGCTGTTTAAGCTGTTCTGCGCCACGTTCACGCTGAGCGCGTTCACTTTTGGCGGCGGTTACGTCATCATCACGCTGATGAAGGACCGCTTCGTCGATAAATATCACTGGCTCGAAGAAAACGAAATGCTCGACATGGTCTCGATCGCTCAGTCGGCGCCGGGGCCGATCGCTGTCAACGGCTCGGTCATCACTGGCTACAAGCTGCGCGGCATTCCCGGCGTCTTGGCGGCTGTGCTCGGCACGGCGCTGCCGCCGTTTCTGATCATCACGATCATTTCCTTTTTCTACGACGCCTTCGCCGATAATTTTCGTTAGTCGCCCAAACTGCTCGAAGGGATGCAGGCCGGCGTCGGCGCGGTCATCGCGTCCGTCGTCCTACGACATGGCCGCCGGCGTTGTCAAAGGGCATTCGCCCTTCGCCGATCTGATTATGGTCGTTTCCTTCATCGTCACCTGTTTCTTCTGGCGTCAGCGTCATCGACGTCGTCCTCGTCTGCATCGTGCTCGGCATCATCCGCACGCTGCTCCTGCGAAAGGAGGCGGAGCGATGATCTATCTCCAGCTTTTCGTGAGCTTTTTCAAGGTCGGGCTCTTCGCATTCGGCGGCGGCTATGCAGCGCTGCCGCTGATCCAGGAGCAGGTCATCAGCGAAAACGCCTGGCTCTCGATGAACGAGTTTACTCATCTGGTCACGATCTCCCAGATGACGCCGGGGCCGATCGCCCTCAACGCCGCCACCTTTGTCGGCACGAAAGTCGCAGGCATCCCCGGCTCCATCGTCGCGACTGCCGGTTGTGTGGCGCCAAGCTGCATCATCGTGACGATCCTCGCCATCCTCTATCTCAAATACAAAAACGCCAGCGGCCTCAAGAGCATTCTCGCCACGCTGCGCCCGGCCACCGTCGCCCTCATCGGCTCTGCCGGCGTGTCGATCCTCGTCACCGCATTCTGGGGCAGCGACGCCGTCATCGGCGCCATCGATTTTGCCCGCACGAACGGACTCATGATCGCGCTCTTCGTGCTCTCCGTCGTGCTCCTGCGCAAGACCAAGATCGGCGCTGTGCCGGTGATGGTCCTCGCTGGCGTGCTCAAGCTCTGTCTGGCGCTCATTGGCATCGGCTGACCACTCAGACGTCCCTCGCGGGGCGTCTTTTTTTGAGCGCTGGTTAAAATTTTTAACCGCGATCCTGACGACGGCTCAATGGTTTTTTCCGGCGGCGCTCCTGTATAATGAACACAACAGGATCCTGAAAAATTCACAGGAGGTCATCATCATGAACATTGGTGAACAAATCCGCACTTACCGCAAATCCCACAACCTCACGCAGGAGCAGGTCGCTGACGCACTGGGCGTGACAGCGCCGGCTGTCAATAAATGGGAGCGCGCTGGCTCATTTCCAGACATCACACTCCTGCCGGCGCTGGCACGGCTTTTGGAGATCGACATGAACACGCTCTTTTCCTTCCACGAAGAGCTCACGGAGATCGAGATCGCAAACTTTGTCAACGCCCTTTACGAGCGCGCCCTGACTGGCGAGATCGCCGAAGCGTTCGCAGATGCGCAGGAAAAGATCCGCGATTATCCACACTGCACGCCGCTGCTCTACACCTGCGCAACGCTGCTTTCGGCCAGTCTCGCGCTCTCTGCCGTTCCGCCGGAAGGGCGCGAGAAATACAACGCGCGCATCCGCGACTGGTTCACCCGCGCCAGCGAAAGCGACGACGCGAATTACCGCACAGCGGCCTGCTACCAGCTGGCGATGCTGGAGATCACCGAGGGCAACTACGACCGCGCCGAGGAACTCGTCGCCCGGCTGCCAGACGCGACTTTCGACAAGGACATACTCCAGATACGGCTGCTCGCCCATCGCGGCGATCACGATGGCGCAGCGCTGCAAACAGAAGCGCAGGTGCTCGCAAAGATCGTGATGCTCCACGGCCATCTGCAGCAGCTCATCGAATTTGAGACGAAAACCGGCCACGCCGACAAAGCCCAGGCCATCGCCGACGTTTCCAGCCAGCTTTACGCCCTCTTCGCGCTCTGGCCAGTCGATCAGGTCTCGCCGCAGCTCGTCGCCGCCCTCCACCGCGAAGACGCGCCAGCGGCGCTCAGCCACATCCGCAGCATTTTTGACGTGCTGCGCACGCCGTGGAACGGCGACGATTCGCCGCTCTTCTATCGTCTCGGCGAAGCTGGCAAACTGCCGGGCGTCGAACCAGCGTTTACGAGTGCCTTCATCCGCGAGCTGCAGACCCAGCCGGAATACGATTTTCTCCGCAACGAGCCGGAATTTCAGCAGCTGCTCGCCGACGCCAGAAAAATGGCCAGATAAATGCAAACCGCTCCGCGATTTTTCCACGGAGCGGTATTTTTTGCTCAGTCGAGCGCTGCGTAAAAATTCGTCAGGATTCGCGCCAGCTGCGCCGGCGCTTCTTCATTGACAATGTGGCCGACGCCTGGGATCACCTCAAATTCTGCCTGCGGAATATGCGCGGCGAAAAATCGCGCCGATGCGAGATTGGCGCGGTCCTTTTCGCCGCAGAGAATGAGCGTCGGGCAGCCGATCTCGTGCGCGCGTGCGCTGAAATCCAGAGCGCTCATCGAATTTCCGAGGGCGAAAGGTGTCCGCTTTGTCAAACGCCATCGTGCGGAAAGCAGCCGCTGGCAGAAAGCGGAACACGAGATTTTGCAGCGCGAACGCTGCCTTCGGCACCTTGTGCGGCGTGCCGATCAGCACCAGCGAGCGCACCTTCTGCGGATGGTCCAGCGCGTAAGCGAGCGCCACGATCCCGCCGAGGGACAGCCCGCAGAGATCGAGCGGTTCGCGCGTCTGCGCGCAATATTCCGCGAAGGAAGCAGAGAGATTGTCAAAGCGCGCTGTTTTTCCCTCGAGAAGCGCGGCGAGATTTGGTCGCAGGATCTCTGCGCCCTCTGGCATCTGCGCAATGGTTTCGCGCCAGCTCGCCGCCTGATGGCCGGAGCCGTGAAGAAATATTTTCGTCATCTTGTTCTCCTTTCGCAAAACACCCTTGTTCAAAATCGTCAGCCCACAACCTCGCCGATCACGCGCAGCCAGTTCTGCCAGCTGATCTGCGCCAGCTCCCTTTCGCTGAATCCGGCGCGGCGCAGCGCTTCGACGTAAACCGGCGTGCGGCTCGCGTCCTCGAGGCCGGGCACATTCGGATTGCCACCGTCGTTGTAGCTGGTTGTGGCGTCGTCGGCAAGGTACTCGTTGAAATCGAAGCCGAAGGCGAGATGACGCACGCCAACCAGTTCCGCAATGTGCACGGCGTGGCGCACAAAATGATCGACGGTCTGCTGCGCCGGATCGGGGCTGACGAAATTTTTGTTGGCATTGAGCCCGACGAGTCCGCCGGTCTCAGCAATGGCGCGCAGCTGGTCGTCTGTGAGATCGCGCGGATGCTCCGCCAGCGCCCGCGCGTTGGAATGGCTGGCGACGATCGGCCCATGCACAGTAGCGAGCACATCCCAGAACGAGCGATCGTTCAGATGCGACACATCCACGAGCATGTGCAAATTCTCCAGCCGCGCCAGCGCCCGTCGGCCGAGCTCCGTGAGCCCGCGGGACGGATCTGCTTTGGCGCCGGTGGCCAGCGCATTTGCTTCGTTCCAGGTGAGCATGGCGTGGCGCGCGCCAAATGCGTGGAGCCGGTCGATCGCGTCCACATCCTCGCCGATCGCCGACAAGCCTTCGATGCCGAGCAGGATCGGAAAGCGCTCCGCCGCAGCGACGCCCTCGATCTCCGCCGCACTTGTCACCAGTGCAGCTTCGCTGCATTCCGCCATTTCTGCTGCAACTGCCGACAAGAGCTGCGCCATCCGCGCCGCCGGATCGTCCGTAAACGGCGGATCGACCCAGAGCACCAAACAACCGCCGCGAATGCCGCCAGCGCGCAGCTTTGGCAGATGATGACGCGCCAGCACCTGCGTTTCTCCGCAGAGCCGTCGCCGCAGCACATCTGTAAAAATATCACAATGTCCGTCAAAGATCATCGCGCGCTCACCTCCAGATTTTCTGCTTACCATTATACAGGGCGCACGCCAGACTGAGCAAGAGGGGCTTGCCCCGGAAGAATAAATCGTGTTATGATAAATTCGAATGATCGATCATATTGATGAGCGGAGGGATTGTCATGGCTCTTTTTCACGGCAGCCGTTTGCGCGAGCTGCGCAAAAATAAAAACATCAGCATCGCCGAGCTCTCGAAGCTGTCGGATGTCAGCACCGGGCTGATCAGCCAGATCGAGCGCGAGATGGTGATCCCGTCGGTCGTCAGCATCTGGCGGCTGGCGCAGGCGTTGGACACGAACATCAACTAATTTTTTCGACGAAGACGACGTCGATGACAAGGTCATCATCCGCAAAAACGATCACCGCACCGTCATCCTCCACAGTAATAGCAGCTACTACAAGCTGCTCAGTCCCGCTTCCCCGGAGCGCCTGCTGGATATGACAGAGATCACGCTGAAAAGCGGCTGCGCGTACGAGCAAAATCCCCTCACCCACGACGGCGAGGAATGCGGGTATGTGCTCAAAGGCGAGCTCGTCGTTCTCCTAGGCGGCAAGGAATACGTACTCGAGGAAGGCGACAGCATTTATTTCAACAGCACCGTGCCGCATAAATACATCAACCGCGGCGACGAAGACTGCATCTCGATCTGGGCGATGACGCCGGCATTTTTCTGAGCAAGACAAAAGGAACGCTTTCCACTGACAGGAAAACGTTCCTTTTTCATTTATCCGAGGATCTCGCCGATCACGCGCAGCCAGTTTCCGTGCGCGATCTTTTTGAGATCGTCTGCGCTGAATCCTGCGCTGCGCAGTTTGTCGAGAAAAGAGGGCAGTTTTGTCCAGTCCTCGAGCCCTTCAGTGGCTGGAGAATCCTGGCTGCTGAAGCTGCGCATCGCCGCTTCAGAAATGAACCCGCTGAAATCGAAGCCGAAGGCCATGTGCTCCACGCCGATCGTCTCAGCGATGTAAACCGCCTGGCGCACAAAGCCATCCATATTCTGCTGCGCTGGATCTGTGCTGACAAATTCGTTGAACGCATTCAGCCCGACAAAGCCGCCGCTTTCGGCGATCGCTCGCAGCTGATCGTCCGCGAGATTGCGCGGCACCGCCGCCAGCGCGCGGGCATTGGAATGCGACGCGATGACCGGTTTGGTGACGACATCCATCACATCCCAGAACGAGCGGTCGTTGAGATGAGAAACGTCGACGATCATGCACTTTTCTTCCATTCTCTGCACGACCTGACGGCCAAACGCCGTGAGCCCATGCGCAGGATCGCCTTTGGCGCCGCTGGCGAGGAGATTTTCTTCGTTCCAGGTGAGCATCGCATGGCGCACGCCGAAATCGTAGAACCGATCAAGCCCCTCGAGACTGTCGCTGATCGCCGACAGACCTTCAGCGCCAGCAAGAATGTAAAATTTTACCGGCTGCTTTCGCTGCTTCGATCTCTGCAAGACTGTGCACGAGCACAGCATCCGCGCATTCTGCCAGCTCCTCGCTGGCGGCCTGCATCATCTGCGCAATGCGCGCTGCCGGCTCCTTGTCGTAGGGCGGATCCGCCCAGAAAACGAAGCACCCGCCTTCGACACCGCCGCAGCGGAGTTTGGGGCAAAAATTTCCTGCGCCAGGACGTCCCGCTCACCATTCAGGCGACGCTGGAGCACGCCTGTGAAAAGCATCGGTATGTCCATCAAAAAGTCAATGTCATTTCCTTCTTTCATGATTGAGACAGTGTGTATATATGGAGGGAAACGTCACGCGCCCAAAAACTGGCCGATGAACGTCCCGGCGTAGGTTCCTATAATATAGCCCAGCGTGCCGATGAGCATGATCGGGCCAACGAGATTGATCCAGCCCTTGGAAATCGCCATGGCTGCAGCTGTCGTCGGTCCACCAATGTTGGCATTGGAAGCGAGGATGATGTCCTCAAGATTGAACTTGAGCAGCTTGCCAAAAATAAAGCAGACCAGCATGTTGATGATGACCATGATCGCACAGAGCACAAAGAGCAGCGGCGCTTCGCGCAGGATCTGTGGGATCGACGCTGGCACGCCGATGACGAAAAAGAAGAGATAGATCAAATAGGTGCCGATCTCCTGCGTGCCGGCTGTTTCCTCAATCTGCTTGGAGAAAACCGTCGCCACGATCATCGCGATGGTCGTCATGATCAGATATTCGTTGCCGAAGAGTCCGTTGATCATTTTCAGCACAGCGTTACTCGTCGGGATGACATCTGCCAGAAAACCAGCGATGATCTTCGACACCCACACGATGATGGCGCTGATCGCCACATCCACAGCAATGTCGCGCAGCGAGATCGGCTTGCGGTCCCAGTACGACGCCGCCAGCGTTTTCGCTTCGTCGCTGACGCCAATATTTTCCACCAGATCCACGTACGGATGTGAGAAATGCTTGCGGAAAAATCCAATGCTCGGAATCGCCACGAGCACAAAGAAATAGAATGCCATCAGACAGTTGTCAGCGACCGTCGTCGCCGCGACCATTTCACCAGGAATGTCGAACGCATTGGAGAGCGTCGCGAAATTAACGCCACCGCCGATGTACGATCCAGTCATCATGCCGGCGATCCCTTCGAGATACGGAATGTGGCCCTTGAGCAGCGTGTAGCCGACCATCGCGCCGATCGCCGTGCCGCAGGAGCCGAGCAAAACAGGACCAGCAGCTTGCCGGATTCTCGCCAGATCTTGCGCAGGTCGCACTGCATCAACAGCAGCGGAATCGCCAGCGGCACCACGTAGCCCCAGATGATGTCGTCGAACCATGGTGCGTGTGTTGGAATGATGCCAAAATTCGTCAAGCCAGCGCACCGATCAGCGC
>ENA-OQCL01000572-OQCL01000572.1-human-gut-metagenome-genome-assembly--contig:-NODE-572-length-17042-cov-2.655749_pt1 | contig 17042 bp, 18 predicted proteins | sample MGYA00242502_ERZ504586 | MGnify/ENA primary metagenome ERZ504586 (study PRJEB26092, sample SAMD00036316) | human gut metagenome | host: Homo sapiens | study: EMG produced TPA metagenomics assembly of... | reverse complement strand
CCACGAAGAGAGTGCACACGTCTTTCCCGCTTCATATGGTCCAGCATAACTGGTACTCGCTGGAAGCCTCCTGCACCCCTTTAACATTTCCTCGATCTGGCTTGGGAAGATGTTGACTCCCTTCACCTTCACCATATCGTCAGTCCGCCCGATACGTAGGTGTCGACTCCGATGCGGGAACCGGGACCCGCAGGGGCAGTCTCCCGGGATGAAATCGGGTCAGGTCGTGGGTCCGGTAGCGGATCAGGGGCGCTCCCTGTTTGCGCAGGGTGGTGATCACCAGCTCTCCGATCTCTCCGTCCGGCAGCACTTCCCCGGTCTTGGGATCCACGATCTCAAAGTACACATAGTCATCCCAGTAATGCATGCCGCACTCATAATCGCAACTCATGGCGATCCCCGGTCCATAGACCTCTGTCAGTCCATAGATATCATAGAGCTGGACTCCAAGCTCCGCGGCGATCCGTTTACGCATCTTATCGCCCCACCGTTCCGAGCCGATGACGCCCTTCTTCAGATAGATCTTATCGGTAAGATCCCGTTTGGCGATCTCCTCTGCCAAAAGGAGGGCATAGGAAGAGGTGGCACAGAGAACGGTGGCCTTCAGATCCTGCATCATCCGCAGCTGCTTCTCGGTATTGCCGGGACCCATGGGGATGGTCATGGCTCCCAGATGCTCCGCTCCCAGCTGGAATCCGATCCCCGCGGTCCACAGGCCATACCCCGGCGTGATCTGGATCCGGTCCAGGGCGGTGATCCCCGCCATCTCATAGCAGCGGGCAAACATCTTGGCCCAGTCGTCCACATCCTTCTGGGTATAGGGAATGATCACCGGCGTTCCGGTGGTCCCGGAGGAAGAATGGATGCGCACGATCTCTTCGTCCGGCTCCGCCTGCAGCCCCAGGGGATAGGCATCCCGCAGATCCCCCTTCCAGGTGAAGGGAAGCTTCTCAAAATCCTCCTGGCTCTTGATGGCGTCAATGTCAATGTCTTTGAATTTCTCTTTATAGAAACAGGGTTTTGATGTCAATACCTTCAGATTTTCCTTGATCAGTCGAAACTGCAGCTCTGTCATTTTCATCGGCTGGTCCTCCCTTTCTCTTCTGCCTGGACTCCAAGAGCCAGGGCTTTTACATTCATCTCCACATAGGCCGGCTTCACCTTTCTTCGGATCTCCCGCTCCATCTCTTCCGGTGTGATCCCCAGGGCGCCGCTGGCTGCGGCTGTCCCAAGAAGAGCCACATTGAGTACCTTGGGGGAGCCGGCCCTGGCGCACAGTTCTTCTCCGTCCACCACATAGAGCCGGAGATCCTGAGCCCGGAGATACTCGATCATCTCATCTCCCTCATATCCCTGCTGGCTTAAGGTGGACACCGCAGACTGCACCGCCTTCCGGTTTACCACCACCGCGCCTCCCTTCTTCAGGTAGGAGAGGCTTCGCACAGCCTCCGCCGGCTCAAAGGCAAGGATCAGGTCCGCCTGTCCTTCCGGGATCATGGGGGAATGGACTTCCTCCCCCGATCCGCACATGGCTCACCACACTGCCACCCCGCTGGGACATCCCGATGGTCTCCGAGGTCCGCACCTTGAGTCCCTGCTCCATGGCCGCACAGGCGATCAGCTTGGACGCCAGGATCACTCCCTGGCCTCCCACGCCGCACAACAGACAATTCTTACTCATGTGACCCCACCTCCTTTATGGCTTCAAAATGGCAGATCTGGGCGCACAGCCCGCAGCCAAAACAAAGGGAAGGTTCAATGTGGGCCTTGCCCTCCTCTACCGTGACTGCCGGGCACCCGATCTCCCGGATACACTGGCGGCAGAAGGTACAGTTCTCCCGCTCCACCTGATACTGGCGCACCGGTTTCGCCACCGCGATACAGGGCGACTTGAAGATCACCACGCGTACTCCCGGGACGTCCAGCACCTCCCGGACTGCTGCCACCGCCTCCTCAAGATTCAGAGGATCCGCTTCCACGATCCTGGCCACGCCAATGCCCTCCAGGATCTTCCGGATACTGATCTTCTCCACGATCTCTCCCATCATGGTCCGGCCGGTCCCCGGGTGGGGCTGATGGCCGGTCATGGCCGTGGTGGAATTGTCCAGCACCACCAGCACAATATCCGTCTGGTTATAGACTGCATTTACCACACCGGTGATCCCGGAAGCAAAGAAAGTAGAATCTCCAATAAAGGAGAAATTCACACTGTCTGGTTCTATGATATGTAATCCCTGAGCGATGGTGACGTCCGCCCCCATGCACAGGCAGGTGTCCACCATATCCAGCGGCTTTACATTCCCCAGGGTATAACAGCCGATATCCCCGGAGAACACCGCCTTCCTCCCCTTCGCCGCCTGCTTTACCGCATAGAAGGAAGCCCGGTGGGGACATCCCGCGCACAGCACTGGCGGACGCACCGGAAGGGCAGGGGCGTCCTGTCCGCTAAATGCAGGCTCCACCTTCAAAAAGCTCCGGATACTGGGGCAGGAAGGCCGCCAGGTCCCTGCGCACGCTCTCCACGCTGTTCTCTCCCGCATTCCGGGTATCCTGGGTCAGTTTCCCTCTGATGGTCACCGGAAGATGGTATTTCCCCACGATCCGCAGCAGTTCCTTCTCGATCACCGGATCCAGTTCCTCCAGGACCAGCACTTCCGAGAGTCCTTCCAAAAACCTAACCGCCAGTTCCTCCGGGAAGGGATGGGGGGTTCCGATCTTCAGGAGGGGAACTTCCCCGGGAAGGGATTCCTTCACATAGGCATAGGAGACTCCTCCTGCGGCGATCCCCTTTCCCTTCTCCTCTTTCCGGCCTTCCATCCGGTTAAAGGGACTTTCGGAAAAACGGCGGGAAAGTTCTTCATTCCTGGCCTCGATCTTCTTATGGTTCTGATAGGAGAGCCGGGGGAAGATCACCCACCGTCCGGTATCTTTCACAAATCCTTTCGGCGTCTCCCTCCCGCCGCCTTCTTTCACTTCAATGGAAGCGCAGCCATGGCAGACCCTTGTTGTAGGCCGCAGTAGTACCGGGGTCTTATACTCCTCGGAACAGGCAAAGGCAGCCTCCACCATCTCATAAGCCTCCTCCGGAGAAGAGGGATCGAATACCGGAAGCTTGGAGAATGCTCCAAAGTGCCGGGTGTCCTGTTCTGTCTGGGAAGAAATGGGACCTGGGTCGTCCGCGGACACGATCACCATGCCCCCTTCCACACCTACATAGGCCAGGCTCATCAGCGGGTCGCTGGCCACATTTAACCCCACCTGCTTCATGGTCACCAGGGTCCTGGCCCCCGCGTAGGAAGCTCCCGCCGCCACCTCAAGTGCCGCCTTCTCGTTCACCGACCACTCTACATGGATGGCGCCGCCCTGATTATGCTTTGCCACCGTCTCCAGGATCTCCGTGGAGGGGGTGCCGGGATATCCGGCCACCAGGCTGACGCCGGCCCGGATGGCACCCAGTCCGATGGCCTCATTGCCCATCAACAATTCTCTCGCCATGCTTTTTCTCCTTCTTGCACGCTTTGTACCGTTTTTACCATTTTCCTATTTTAACATATATTGTTTCAGTTCTTTTCTGGTTTCTGCCTTCAGCTTTTTCATAGCCTCAGACAGATGGCTCTTCACCGTATTGGCCGATATACTCAGGTGTTCGGCGATCTCCTGGTTCGTCCAGCCTCTGGCAGCCAGCATGGCGATGGAGAACTCGGTAGTGGTCAGATCGTCCGCCACGTCGTGTCCGGTGATGGGATTGTGAACTCTCCGCCATCCGGAAGAGAACCGGTATGTGATATCGATGATCCGCTTAAAATCATCCGGCCAATTTTGGCTTGATCTCCGCCTCCAGCATAGCCCCCAGAAGGCCATGGTGCTCTCCGAATCCTTCGATGAGATCGTCGGGCCTGGCGATCTCCCAGGCTTTCAGAAGATGGGTCCGCGCCTGGTCCGCCTGCTTAAGGCTCATGTAATCCATCACCGCCACCAGGTGGAGATAGATGGCCGGGATGGGATATCTGGCGGCTCCCATGGAAAGGGTGGCCTCTACGATCCCGGCGCTGTGGCTGTACTCTTCTCTCAGATAGAGATAATGGGCATGCACATAGAGGGCGAACCCCCTAAGTCCCGGCGGAAGCAGCGGCAGGAAACTCTCTGTCTCAGGGAGCTTCTCCGGCAGCGGCAGATGCAAAAGAACCGCTCCGGTCAGCGCCATGAAAGCAGAGGCCACTTTGAACTGCGGCGACAGTTCTCCTGCAGCCAGAAGAGAAGCGTTCAATTTCTCCAGCGCCGCTCTTGCCTCCTGGATCCGCCCGATGGACAGGTTGGCATAGGCATAGAGCAGGTAAGCAGAGAGCCTGGCCCCCATATCCTCACTGGCAAGATAGGGTTTCGCCGCCCTGGCCGCCTTCTCCGGCTGCCCGCTGAAATAATAATATTCCGCCCAGGCGATATCCCGCTGGGGACCTCTGGCCATAGCCCTCACTGTTTTCTGGCAGTTCCCCGGCTCAAAGGCTGCATTCATCAGTGGCATAAGATTGACATTTTTCAAGATACTGTCATAGGACAGCCCCGCCGGATCCATCCTGGCCTCTCTTCTTGCCTGACGCGGATCTTCCGGCTTCTTCGCATCCTCCGGGATAGCCCAGGATCTTCCAAACTTCTGTGCTCCGGGGATCCGTCCCTGGGTGCAGTACTGGCTGATCCTTCGCTCAGAGACCTTCCATTTTTTCGCTGCCTCATGTATTGATAAGAAATGCTCCATTCTGTCATCCTTTCCCGGAGAAATGTCTCTCAACTGCTATTATATACAAGAATCTGCAAATGCTCAAGAATTTTCCCATCCGCTGCCGGGCGTACAGCAAAAAACTCTGCAGGAATGGTTTCCCAGTCCCACAGAGTCTCTCTGTCTCCTGTATACAACCGTCCTACCGGTCCTCCAGATCTTTGGCGTCCCTCTCCATGTCTTCCACGCCATCCTTCACATCCTCGCCGATATCCTCAGCGCCGTTCTTCACATCCTCGCCGATCTCGTCCAGCACGCCGTCATCGGCAGTCCCGTCGGTGACGCCGTTCATATCCTTCTGATCGGTGTCTTCCGTATGCACCGCGCCGTTATCCTCGGCGTCCCCGTCGCTTCCGCAGGCGGCAAGACCAGTAGTAAGCGCTCCCACACACAGAAGCACTGCCAGCAATTTCTGAAACTGTTTCATGATCTTATCTCCCTTTCATGTAGATTCTTAACTTATCAGGTATTTCCTGGTGTTAGTAATATCTGCAGATTGAGAGATTCTATACCTTCCGGCTTCTTCCTGTTTTTTTCCTGTCTGTTTCTTTCCCTAGATTTTTTCTGTCAGGCGACCGCTCCGGTAAGCGTAGAGAAGCCTCTCCAGATCACGGATCTGTTCTTTTAACTCCGTACCAATATCGGTATCTCCCACCTTCTTGCGCTGCAGGGTCTTTTTGACCACAATGCTGTCAGAATGGATATCCGTCTCCTTCTCAATAGCGCTCTCCGTCGATTCAAAAGGCTCGTGGGCAGCCAGGATCAACCCGTAAGAATTATAGATCAGGGTATAGCCTGCGATCCCGGTCTCCTTCTGGTAGGCTTTGGAGAAGCCGCCGTCGATGACCAGCACTTTCCCGCCGCATTTCACCGGGCTCTCTCCGTCCTTGAGCCGCACCGGCACATGGCCGTTGATAATATGAGATTCCTCCCCCTCAAGGCCAAATTCCTTCAGGATACCGGTGACCACCCGGGGATCTTCCAGATAACGGTAATAGGGATTCTTCTTCTCTGCGTGGGTCTCCTTTTCCTTCAGAAAATACCTCTCAAAAGTCGCCATCTTATCCTTGCCAAACAGGGGAGAATCCTGTCCCTGCCAGATGTACCACATCAGATCCCTGCCCTTTTCCCGCTCTGATACCTCCTCTGCGTAAAAGCCCTTTCTCACGTATTCTTCCAGCAGTTGATAGAGGCCGGCGCCTTTGCATTTCTTCCCGCAAACTTCCGCCTCCTTCAGCTGCCCCTCTTCCGTCAGGGGAACGCAGCCGTGATAGAGAAGATTCTTGTTATATACCTTATAAAGACTCCCTTTATTCAACAGAAACCGCATATGCTCCTGCAGCTTCGCGCAATTTGTAAAGGCCTGCCCAAGCCGCTCCATGATCTCCTCTTCCGCCTCCGAGAGGGCATAAGGATCCTCCGGATCTACCGTAGGGAAGTTTGTATCCAGCATCTCATAGGTCTTTCCATCAACTTCCACTGTTCCCTCCTGGAAATTGATCTTGTGCAGCAGATTCCTTCCTTCCAGATGAAAATCCGGATTCCGGCGGCTGGCCTGACCTTCCACCTTGAACTGGATAACCGAGATGGCCTTGTGCATCCGCATGTCCATGGCCCGTTCCCCTTCCCCGTGGGCCGGCGGGCTCTTTAATGCGAAACAGCTGCAGGGATCCTCTCGATAAGTATCCATGGCAAATGCCGCCAGCGGGAGCAGGTTGATGCCATATCCGTCCTCCAGGATATCCAGATTCCCATACCGGGCGCAGATGCGGATCACATTGGCGATACAGGCCCTCTGTCCTGCCGCCGCCCCCATCCACAGCACGTCATGATTCCCCCACTGGATGTCCACGCTGTGATACTCCATCAGCTTATCCATAATGATGTGAGGACCCGGTCCCCGGTCATAGATATCCCCCAGGATATGCAGGTGGTCCACCGTCAGACGCTGGATCACCTGAGCAAAGGCCGCGATACATTCCTCCGCCCTTCCCAGATCAATGATGGTGCTGACAATGGAATTATAGTAAGATTCTTTGTCCGTCAGCTCCGCCTTCTCTGTGATCAGTTCTTCGATCACGTAAGAAAACTCTGCCGGAAGGGCTTTGCGCACCTTGGACCGGGTATACTTGCTGGCCGCGCGCTTGCACACTTCGATCAGCCGGTACAGGGTGATCTTGTACCAGTCCTCCAGGTTCTCTTCTGACTTCCGGATCCGCTCCATCTTCTCTCTCGGATAATAAATAAGAGTAGCAAGGGCCTGTTTGTCCCTGCTACTCACAGTATTTCCAAAAACATCTTCGATCTTGCGCCTCACGGAACCAGACCCATTCTTCAGAACATGAGAAAAGGCCTGGTATTCTCCATGGATATCGGTAAGGAAATGTTCCGTTCCTTTTGGCAGATTCAGGATCGCCTGCAGATTGATGATCTCTGTAGATGCCTTGGCGATGGTGGGATAAAGTTCAGAAAGTCTCTTCAGATAACGCTCCTCCAACTCTCTCATAAACTCCTCCTGCTATGTAATTCTCCGTGCTTTTTCCTACTGGGCTTCGATCACGTCCGCCATGTCATAACGTCCCGCCGGTTTCCCCGCAAGGAACTTGGCGGCTTCCACCGCGCCTCTTGCGAAGACCGCCCGGGAATAAGCGGTGTGTTTAAATTCGATCACTTCGTCCGTCCCTGCGTAGATCACCTCATGGTCCCCCACAATGGTCCCGCCCCGGACAGCGGAAATACCGATCTCTTTGGCCTCCCGCTTCTGGCGCACCTGGCTTCTGTCATAGACATAATGATAAGCATTATCCAGGGAATCGTTGACGGCGTCCGCCAGGGCCAGCGCCGTCCCGCTGGGAGCGTCCAGCTTCTGGTTGTGGTGACGCTCCACGATCTCAATGTCAAATCCCGCAGGCGCCAGCACTCTGGAAGCGTCCCGCAGAAGCTTCAGGAGCAGATTGATGCCCATGGACATATTGGCGGAACGAAGAACCGCCGTCTCCTTTGCCGCCGCTTCCACATGGGCCAGCTGTTCCTCAGAAAGCCCGGTGGTACATAACACCAGCGGAAGCCTGCGTGCCGCCGCGTAGTCCAGCAGAGTATCTGCCGCCGCCGCATTGGAGAAATCAATGATCACATCTGCTTCCACATCGCAGTCTTCAATCTTCTTAAACACCGGATAGGTATTAGGCGTTTCCGTATAGGCGTCCACGCCCGCCACGATCTCCATCTCCGGTTCCTTTGCTGTCATCTCTGTGATAACACGGCCCATCCTTCCGTTGCAGCCGTGCATGATCGCCCGTATCACGATTGCCTTCCTCCTGTCTGTATCACTTCAATATCAAACACATTTACGCCAGTTTGATCCCAAAATCCTTCATGGCCTTCACCAGAGACTTCTCATGCTCCGGCGTCAGTTCCGTCAGCGGCATACGCAGAGGTCCGCAGTCAAATCCCGTCAGGCTGACCGCCTTCTTCACCGGGATCGGATTCACTTCACAGAAGAGCTGGTCGATCAGCGGAATAGCTTTAAGCTGAAGGGCTGCGCTTCCCGCCACATCCCCTGTAAAATATTTCTCACAGATATCGTGTGCTTCTCTCGGAGCGATATTGGCCAGAACGGAGATCACTCCAATCCCTCCCAGCGACAACAGAGGCACGATCTGATCGTCATTTCCGGAATACAGGTCGATCTTACCATCTGTCATGGACATGATCTTTGCCACCTGGGAAATGCTTCCGGAGGCTTCCTTCACGCCTACGATGTTATCCACATCCCGCACCAGCGCAGCAATGGTTGCCGGCTCCAGATTACAGCCGGTACGGCTGGCTACGTTATACATGATGATGGGCGCTTTGGCCTCTTTGGCTATCGCCGTATAGTGAGCGATCAGTCCTCCCTGGGTCGCCTTGTTGTAATAAGGCGTCACCACCAGCAGTCCGTCTGCGCCGTACTCTACCGCATCTCTGGACAGCTCGATCGCCGTCTGGGTGGAGTTGGAGCCCGTCCCTGCGATCACAGGCACTCTGCCCTTCACCCGCTCGATGGCGAATTTTACACATTCCATATGCTCTTCCTCAGACAGTGTGGCTGACTCTCCGGTGGTACCGCAGATAATGATACTGTCAGTCCCGTTCTCACATTGATAGTCTATCAGCTGATCAAGCATATCATAGTTAATGCTTTCGTCTTCATGAAATGGTGTGACGATCGCCACGCCGGAACCCTTGAAAATAGCCATAATTATCCTCCTGACATTTTTAAACTTTGTAAAAATATTATCATTATTCAAATATGATGTCAATGAGGACCGTTTAATCTTCACAGCATTCTAACTTGCTCACAGACACCTCATAGGCAGTCCGCTTCTCTGTCTCCGTCTCCGACAGCTTCTTCATATACTCCCGGCTCTGGATCCGCCCGATCAGCTGCACATGCTCTCCCACCTGAAAAGTGGAAGCGAACCGGGCGTTCCTGCCCCAGCAGATGCAGGGGATATAATCGGATTTCCCGTAGGGGCGGTTCACCGCCAGCAAAAGGTCCGCGATCTCCCGGCCCAGAGGCGTCTTCCGGTAAACCGGCAGCTTGCATATGTACCCGTCCAACAGGATGGTGTTGGTCTTGGCCCCGTCCGGCTCTTCGTCAATAAATTCCGCCTCCCTGGCAAACACAGACAGCACCAGCCGGTTCTTCTGTTCCTCATGCCGGTTATAGGACCGGAACTGTCCTGTCACCATCAGAAATTTCCCGGTATAATCCTGCGTCACGTCGATCAGGCGCTCCGAGATCATCACCGGGATGAGATCCCGGGAATTGCTCAGCCTTTTCACGCTTATATCCACCATGTAGAAGCCTTCCCCGAATACCTCGTGGCTGAACGTGAATCCTGATACCACCTCGCCCATGATCGTTACCTGGTTGTTCTCAATGATCTTATCTGACATAATCTTACAATCTCCCTTCCTCTAAATCGTATTTCTCGGTCACTATTTAGTCTATGAAGGAGATCTGGATTTTAGAACCGGTCTTTCCTGGTACTTGTAAATTTTTTTAAAATATGATAAACTATTAGCGTTGTATACGAGTATCTGAGCACATTTAAAATAGGAAAAGAAAAGGAAGATCTGTTATGAAGCAAAAAGCGGGAAGACATTCGAAATATCGCCATCATCGCCCATGTAGACCACGGCAAGACCACCCTGGTGGACGAGCTTTTGAAGCAAAGCGGCGTTTTCCCGGGAGAATCAGGAAGTGGCGGAACGGGTGATGGATTCCAACGACATTGAGCGGGAGCGGGGACATCACCATCCTCTCCAAGAATACCGCCGTCTTCTACAAGGGAACCAAGATCAACATTGTGGACACGCCGGGACACGCGGATTTCGGCGGCGAAGTAGAACGAGTGCTGAAAATGGTGGACGGCGTCGTCCTGGTGGTGGACGCTTTCGAGGGCGCCATGCCCCAGACCAAATTCGTGCTGCGCAAGGCGCTGGAACTGTCTCTTCCGGTCATCGTCTGCATCAACAAAATGGACCGTCCGGAGGCGCGGCCCACAGAAGTCATCGATGAAGTCCTGGAGCTCTTCATCGACCTGGACGCATCAGAAGAACAGCTGGATTGCCCCTTCGTCTACGCTTCTGCCAAGTCCGGGGTTGCCGTTCTGGATCTGACTGATGAAAAGCGGGATATGAAGCCGCTCTTTGAGACCATATTGAAATACATCCCTGCGCCGGAAGGCGATCCGGAAGCAGACACCCAGGTGCTTATCAGCACCATCGACTACAATGAGTATGTGGGACGTATCGGGATCGGGAAAGTGGAAAACGGCGTGATCCGGGTAGGCATGGACGCCGCCGTGGTAAACGAACACGACCCGGACCGTCTGGAGAAGGTACGCATCAGCAAGCTGTACGAATTCGACGGGCTGAATAAAGTGGAAGTAAAGGAAGCCTCCATCGGCTCTATCGTGGCCATCTCTGGTATTGCGGATATCTCCATCGGCGACACCTTGTGTTCCCCGGAGAATCCAACGGCCATCCCCTTCCAGAAGATCTCTGAGCCCACCATCGCCATGCAGTTTATCGTCAACGACAGCCCCTTTGCCGGACAGGAGGGTAAATACGTCACCTCCCGCCATCTGCGGGACCGTCTCTTCCGGGAACTGAACACCGACGTCAGCCTCCGGGTGGAAGAAATGGACAGCACCGACAGCTTCAAGGTATCCGGCCGGGGAGAACTCCATCTTTCCGTCCTGATCGAGACCATGCGCCGGGAGGGCTATGAGTTCGCCGTCAGCAAAGCAGAGGTTCTCTACCATGAAGACGAAAACGGCAAATTGCTGGAGCCTGTGGAAACCGCCTTCATCGACGTGCCCGACGAATTCACCGGGACTGTCATCGACAAGCTCAGCCAGCGCAAGGGGGAGCTGCGCAATATGGGCGCCTCCAACGGCGGCTACACCCGGCTGGAATTCTCCATCCCTTCCCGGGGACTCATCGGCTACCGGGGCGAGTTCCTGACAGACACCAAAGGAAACGGGATCATGAACACCGCCTTCGAGGGCTATGCGCCTTACAAAGGAGATATCCAGTACCGCAAGCAGGGCTCTCTCATCGCCTATGAGACTGGCGAGTCTGTCACCTACGGACTCTACAGCGCCCAGGAGCGGGGCGTTCTGTTCATTGGCCCCGGCGAGAAAGTCTACTCCGGAATGGTCATCGGCGAAAACGCCAAGACCGACGATATCGAAGTCAATGTCTGCAAGACCAAGCATCTTACCAACACCCGTTCTTCCAGCGCCGATGAGGCCCTGCGCTTAACGCCGCCCAAGATCTTAAGTCTGGAGCAGGCCCTGGACTTTATCGACACTGACGAGCTTCTGGAAGTAACTCCTAAGAGCCTGCGGCTTCGCAAGAAGATCCTGGATCCCCGGATGCGCAAGCGGGCAGCCCGCTCTTAACCCACTATCTTTCATAAGGAGGAGCCTATGAAACAGTACGTATCTATTTTTCTGAAGCGCCTTGCCGTCCTTCTGGAATTCTTTATCGCCATCATGCTGGCTATCGGGATTCTTCTGCTTTCCCTGCGTATGGCCAGCTCTCTTGGCAACATTCCAAACCTGGCGGTATGGCCCAACTACGACGACCTTCTGGAGACCTGCTTCAACCTGATCATCGGCGTGGAGCTGATCCGCATGATGTACTACCACACCCCAACACGGTGTTTGAGGTGCTCCTTTTTGCCATCGCCCGGCAGATCATTGTGGAACACTCTTCTGCCTGGAGCAGTCTCATCGGCGTCTGCGCCATCGCTGTGCTTTTCGCCACAAGGAAATTTTTATTCTCTGACTTTGACGTGTCAGACGAGACGGTATTCCGCGCCACCACCAAGGCCGGCGTCGTAAATAAGATCCTGGAGATCTCCATCCCCCATGAAGAGGGCGACACCCTCAAAGATGTGCTGATGCGCAGATGTGAAGAGGAAGACATTGAGATCGGCGTGGGGCAACCTGCGTGCGCTTTTTCCGACTTCGGCCTGAGGGTGGCTAAAATGCATGAAGGAAAAATTTCACGAATTGAGGTAATCCGTGCTATACATTAGACCTTAAACATGCTATACTACATATATCAGATAGATTCATAGTTTCGGCGCCAATTGTCAGACTATACTACCTGAAATTATGTAAAAAGGAGTTGGTATCATGAAATTTATCATTATCGGCAAAAACATTGATGTCACACCGGGCTTAAAACAAGCTGTTGAGAGCAAGCTGGGAAAACTGGAAAGGTATTTTACTCCTGATACGGAAATCCATGTAACCCTGAGCGTACAGAGAGAACACCAGAAGATTGAAGTCACCATCCCTGTCAAAGGCGGACTGATCCGCTCCGAGCAGGAAATGCACAGATATGTACGTATCCATTGACCTGGTAGAGGAAGTCATCGAGCGCCAGCTCCGCAAGTACAAGAACAAGCTGATCGCCAGACATCAGGAAGGCGGCAACTTCAAACAGGAATTCTTTGAAAATCAGGATGTGGTGGAAGACGACGGCGAGATCCGCATCGTCCGCACCAAGAAATTTGGCATCAAGCCCATGTTCCCGGAAGACGCCTGTGTACAGATGGAACTTCTGGGCCACGATTTCTTCGTATTCTGCAATGCACAGACAGACGAAGTAAATGTGGTGTACCGGCGCAAGGACGGAAGCTTTGGTCTGATCGAACCGGAATTCAGTTAGTTAGGGAAGCAATTCGCGGATATGTCCCTCACTCTTTGAAAAGGAGCGGCGGGAAAGGCTTTTTACCTTTTCCCGCCGCTCCTTTCTTTTATCTTTCTTTCAGTTCTGTCAATTTCCCTTTCCGGTTGGCGATCCCGCATTTCCCCAGCTCTTCTATCCGGATCCTGCCGCTGGTCTCTTCTGTCAGAGATTCCTTTATCCCCGGCGGCGTCCGCTTCCGGGACAAGGACCGTCAGTTCCACCTTCTCCGTGTAGACCGCCTCCTGGGCCGCCAGACCTCTCTCTCCCAGAAGATACTGGATCTTCCCAAGCTCCGTATACTCTGCCGTCAGCTTCAGCTTCACTCCCGGGATCCGGGTGATCACTTCCGCGGCGGCAAGCCCCTCCTGCACCGCCAGGGAATAAGCCCGAATCAAACCTCCGGTTCCAAGGAGGGTCCCCCCGAAATACCGGGTCACCACCACCGCCGCATTGTGTACCCCTGCCCCGGCAAGCACATCCATCATTGGTCGGCCCGCCGTCCCGGACGGTTCTCCGTCGTCGCTGCAGCGCTGGATCTCGTTCCTCTCCCCCACCACATACGCATAACAATTGTGGGTGGCGTCCCAGTATTTCTTGCGCAGGGACTCGATAAACGCCAGCGCCTCCTCCTCATTCTCCACCGGGGCCACCGTGGCGATAAAGCTGGATTTTTTTCTCTATGATCTGGGCTTCGCCGCCTGCATAAACAATCTTGTATCCTGACTTCATCTTCTGTCTGTTCCTTTCGCTGTATTCTGCCTGAGACATCTCTTTCTTATTACTATACCGAATTTCTTAAGTTTTTCCTACCAAAATGTGAAGTTTTCATTTTTTTCTTTATTTCAATACTGTTATTTGTTATAATGACCTGGTATAAAGGAGGCAGACGCGCATGAATTATGGTAAGAAAAAAGCGTCCCAGAAGCAGAAAAAAATTACGTCCAAATCCACCATGCAGGGAAAGCGGGTTGGCGTAAGACTTTTCAAGGCATTTTTGCTTTGTCTGCTTGTCGTGGGAATCGCCGGCGTTGTAGGCGGCGGTGTTTTTTGTCAAAAAAGATCCTGGACAACACGCCGGAAGTTTCTCCGGCGGATGTAAAACCATCGGGATATACCACTTTTGTCTACGCAGATGACGGAAAGACCGAGACACAGCGTTTTGTAGCATCCGGCGCGAACCGTGTTTACAAGACACTGGACGAGATCCCGGAAGATCTGCAGCATGCTTTTATCGCCATCGAGGACGAGCGTTTCTATGATCACAACGGTATCGACCTGCAGGGTATCGCCCGTGCAGCCATGGTAGGTCTCACCAGCGGAAATTTCTCCGAGGGAGCCAGTACCCTGACCCAGCAGTTGATCAAGAACAACGTGTTCCCCGAGTTTACAGAAGAGAAGACGTTTTACGATAGATTACAGCGAAAGCTCCAGGAACAGTTCCTGGCCCTTGAGATCGAGAAGCAGATGAGCAAGGAAGAGATCCTGGAGGCTTATCTCAATACCATCAATCTGGGACAGAACTCTCTGGGAGTACAGTCTGCGGCGCAGCGGTATTTTGCCAAGGATGTGTCCGAGCTCACTCTGTCAGAATGTGCGGTCATTGCAGGTATCACCCAGAGCCCTTCCGGCTACAATCCGGTGACAAACCCGGAAGCCAACGCCAAGCGGCGCCAGAAGGTGCTGAACAATATGCTGGACCAGGGATACATCGACCAGGCCGCCTATGACGAGGCACTGGAAGACGATGTCTACGCACGGATCCAGCAGGTTAATACCAAAGTAGAAGAAAGCGAAAGCTCCACTTCCTATTTTGTAGACGCCCTGGCGGATCAGGTAATGCAGGATCTGCAGGACCAGCTGGGCTACAGCGAGACCCAGGCTTACAACGCCCTTTACAGCGGCGGTCTCACCATCTACTCCACCCAGAACATGGAAATGCAGAAGATCTGCGACGAGGAGATGAACGATGACAGCAACTATCCCGGTCTGAAAGAATACGGCCTGGATTATGCCCTGACTGTTACCCGTGCCGACGGCTCAGTAGAAAACTATGGTTCCGGCCATATCAAGAAATTCGTGAAAGAGAAATACGGCGACGATCAGGGACTTCTCTATTCCAGTAAGGATAAAGCCAAGGAAATGGTAGAAAGATGGAAGAAGACCATCGCCAAAGAAGGGGACACTTATGATGAGCGTATCACCATCACCCCTCAGCCGCAGGCTTCCGTCACCATCATGGATCAGTCCAACGGACAGATCAAAGCCATGGTAGGCGGCCGCGGACAGAAGACCAACCAGGGACTGAACCGGGCCTACAAAGGTTCAAAGCGTCAGCCTGGTTCTACCTTCAAGATCCTGGCGGCCTACGCGCCGGCCCTGGACTCCTGCGGAAAGACCCTTGCCACCATCGTCCGGGACGATTCCTATAAATACAAGAACGGAAAAGAGATCCGGAACGCCAACGGGCGTCATCTGGGAGATATCACCTACCGGACAGCCATTGCCCAGTCTGTCAACGTAGCTGCTGTCAAAGTCAGCGATGAGATCACCCAGGAACTGGGATTCGAATACTGTGAAGACTTTGGTATCACAACACTGCATAAAGATTCCGATATCGTTCAGGCACTTTCTCTTGGCGGTATCACAGACGGTGTCTATAACTATCAGATGTGCGCTGCTTACGCGACCATCGCAAACGGAGGAGTTTATAACTCTCCTACCATGTACACCAAGATCCTGGATCACGACGGCAATGTGCTGCTGGAGAATACACAGGAGACACGTACCGTGCTCAAGGACAGCACTGCCGCTCTTCTGACCAGCGCGATGGAGACCGTTGTTGAAAGCGGTACCGGAACTGCCTGCCGCCTGAGCAACATGCCGGTTGCCGGCAAGACAGGTACCACAACCTCCAAGAAGGACCTGTGGTTCTGCGGATACACTCCCTATTATACCTGTGCGGTATGGGGTGGATACGACGACAACAAGGAATGTAACTATGACAGTAACTTCCGTTTCCGCCTGTGGCAGGGTATCATGAGCCGGATCCATAAGGATCTGGACCACAAAGATTTCGAGATGCCCAATTCGATCGAGAAGAAGACCGTGTGCAAGCTGACCGGTAAACTGGCGGTGGCTGGACAATGTCCAAGCATTACTGAATATTTCGCGAAGGATACTGTCCCAACCGAAAGATGTTCCGGACATGCAGGCGTCGTAGGTGAAAACGGCGAGGCTGTTGAAGATAAGGACAAGGAAAAGGACGACAATAAGGATAACGGCAATACCGGCGATTCCGGCAATACCGGAGGCGGACAGACTGGCGGCGGACAAACCGGCGGACAGACCGGCGGCGGTGGCACTGAACCAGGCGGCGGCGAACAACCCGGCGGCGGTGGCACTGAACCAGGCGGCGGCCCTGACCAGGGCGGCGGCCCTGACCAGGGTGGCGGCGGCCCTGACCAGGGCGGCGGTGAACAGCCCCAGACTTAATATTCTATACGATTTATAAACCCCCCATCCAGAATATTCTGGATGGGGGGTTCTCTTTGCTATACAACAAACCTGAGATCTGCTAACATTTCTCCAAATAACTTGCAGCCTCTTCTTTTGTAAGCTGATAAGTATCCTGAAGCTTCCGGATGATCTGTTCCTTTGGAATATCAAAATCCTGTAAGGAACGGATCAATCCGCAGATCCCCCGCTCGATTCCTTGCTCGATTCCTTCCTGATATCCGTCTTCTTTTCCCTCCTGATATCCGTCCTCATAGCCTTCTTTTTTCATGGCTTTCTCGTATGCTTCCTGATCAAATCCTTCCAGTACCATCTGTACCACCTCTGCTTTCTGCGCTCTCAGGATATCCGCCAGAACCCCGCCGGCAATACAGCTTTCCACTGCTACTTCCACTGCTTCCTGCAGATCTTGCCCTCTCGCCTGATTCTTCCGGATGGTATTCATTCCAGACAGGGCTCTTTCTCCCCGGTTGGCCGCCGGAAGAGATCTGACAACTTC
>ENA-OQCL01000571-OQCL01000571.1-human-gut-metagenome-genome-assembly--contig:-NODE-571-length-17048-cov-5.439099_pt1 | contig 17048 bp, 16 predicted proteins | sample MGYA00242502_ERZ504586 | MGnify/ENA primary metagenome ERZ504586 (study PRJEB26092, sample SAMD00036316) | human gut metagenome | host: Homo sapiens | study: EMG produced TPA metagenomics assembly of... | reverse complement strand
GGATGGATGATCGTTGCATACAGTGATTGATGAATTCACACAGGGGGTCGGCAGCGCGTTTTGCCGCCTGTGGATATGAAGCGAAATATGGAATGGTTCAAGTGGGCAGACAGTACAAGAAACACCGTTTTCGGCAAGCTTGACGTTGATTATAAGCCCACTGTTTACAACCGCCTTTGCAGAAGACCCGAATTTGTCGAGGCGTGCAGGAGGCTCTGGGATGCGGGCATCGGCGACAAGCTCGCCGAGACTGCCGCGGAGTATATTTTCAATATGTCACGCACCATAAAGGCTTCCGCGGTGGCGGACGGTATCCGCTGGAATATCTACGGCACCTGCGATGCGGCAAAGGTTGCGGAGAATTATGAAGTCGCGGCAGCGTATCTCGAGGATTTCGCTACCGCAAGGACAAGGTTCCTTGACGTAAATCTCGGCAGAGTCCAGGTACAGGGCAAGGTTAAGGATCAGCTTCCCGCCGGCCTTCGCAATTTTCTTGTCCGTGTGAATAACCTCTTTGAGGCTGTTATCGTCAATTTCAAGCTCATCAATAAATAATAAAGATCCGCCCCCGCGTCAGCTTTGGGGGGCGGATATCGTTTTAAAAGCACAGCCCGCCGAGTTCTCCACGGCGGGCTGTGCTTATTTAAGTATTCGTTTGACAGAGCCTTCGTCAAGAAGGTTTACCGTCACGAATTTGCCTTTATAAAACACCGCATGATTGTTGAATACGCAGGGCAGCTCCTTCGCCTTTTGCAGCGAATCGACCTTTATCAGGCGATAGGGGATGCCGTTGCCCTCGCAGTATTTCTTGACGGCGGTAATGCTGTGATAGGTGTAGGGGCATTGCGGCGAATAATAGACCGTCAGCTCCTGCTCGTCTATCGTCTGCGCCTTTGCTCTCTCGGTGAAGTGCGGCACGGAGCCGTCAAACGAGAGGGCGAGCAGCTCGTATTCGCCTGCCGTGTCGACCGCCACGAAGCCGAAGCGCTTTGCAAATGCCTGATCCGAGAGCCACGCCTTTTGCTTGAGTGAGCCGAGCATACAAACTCCCGAGCGCCCTCGGGCCCTGGCGTCGGCAATGCAGGATTCCATCAGCTTCGTGCCGTAGCCGTGCTCGCGGTAGTCACCGAGCACCCAAAGACAGTATATATAGATGTAATTGTCGCCCTCTATCGGCACCCACGCTTTCTCAAGCGGGGCGTATTCGATAAATACGGTCGCTTTCTCGTCGAGCTTGCGGAAAATGTGCCCCTCCGTGAGCCTCTCGGCGAGCCATGCGCGCTTCGCCTCAACTCCGGGGTGGGTCTTTTTGCTGCGGATAATGCAGCATAAATGCTCCTGAGCCAGGTTTTCTGTTGTTATGTTGATAAATTCAGCATCCATATGGATCCTCCCGCTTGCCATTCCAATTCCGTCCGCCATCGCTTTTCTGTTTGACTGCCCAAATCCCGAACCCATATTTTTGATATCGCATCCACTGGAAGTTAAGCCGCTTCTGCACATCTGAAGAGGTAAACGAGAGTTTAAGCACTGCCTGTTACAGCACCACACCATATTGCTGCGCAATATTTTTCAGCCCATCCTCAATCTCAGCGCGTGTGAAATTATGCGCCTCCAAATAGGCGTCGTCCCGCTCATTGAGCTGCAAATAGAAATCAATTGCCACGCGCAGGCCGGGGAGACCCAACTGGCCGACCTCCTCATAGAGCCAGTTTTCCGCCTCGTTGATCTTTCCCTCTGCCAACAGGCGGCACAGCGCTTGATGCAATTCATCCGCCTTTGAATACGGCGCTTTCAAAGGCAACTCATATTTCACACCATCGGAGCGCAGCAGCAACCGGGCGAGTAGTTGGCCGAGCATTTTGATCTGCCGCATGATATAGTCCTTCTCATAGTTTTCAAACATATCGTATCACCCTCCCAGCCATTGCGACGCCATTGTGCACAACCGCTCTCTTGTATTCCAATCCGGATGCTCCAAAACAGCCTGCAAAAGCATTTGTAATGCCTTGCCCGTTTCCCGGCCGGCGGGAATGCCGAGCGCTCTCAAATCATGTCCATTCACGGCGAGCTGGCCGGTGCGCCATGGCTCGCGCTTCGCTAGAATATCCTGCAACAGATCGCGCAGGGATGCATTATCCTCCCCGAATAAACATGCTCTTGCCGCGAGCAAATCCCCCCAGCACTCCGGCGACAGGCTTGGAAAACGCGATTTCAGCTCCGCTCTGCTTTGGGGAAGCGGCTGAGCGAACTGCCGCTCATACGCGCCGGCAGATTGATTCATTGCGTTACTCAGCTTCAGCGCGGCGCAGACGGCATGCACCTGCGCGCCGCAGATCCGGCACAGGGCGGCCAGACGCAAAGCGCCGTCCGGCGGAAGCGTGTCCAGCAATGGAAAAACGCCATGCTCTGTAGAGGTAAGCCCACAAAAGGAAAGCGCTCCGTTGCATAGCAACGGCGCCAGCGCGGAGGGCCTCTGCCCCGCCAGCGATTTCATCAGCTCCGCCGCCACACGCTCTGCGCTGATCTTTGCAAGATTTTCCCCATACAGAAGCGCTGCGCAGAGCGTGTGCTCTTCCAGTGCAAAATCAAGCTGCGAAGCGAACCGGAAGGCGCGCAAAACACGTAGGGCATCCTCTTTAAAACGGTCGGATGGATCTCCCACCGCCCGGATCACATGCGTCTCCAGGTCATGCTGCCCGCCAAACAGATCGGTGAGACCTCTGGACGGAGCATAAGCCATTGCGTTCACTGTAAAATCCCGGCGTGCCAGGTCTTGCTCAAGCCGCGACGCAAATAGAACGCCTGAAGGCCTTCGAAAATCATGGTAAGCTTCTTCCGTGCGAAAGGTCGTCACCTCCAGAGGCTCCCGCTGGGCGATGACCGTGACCGTACCATATGTAATGCCGGTTGGAACCGTATGCGGAAACAGGCGCAGCGTCTCCTCCGGGAGGGCGCTCGTCGTCAAGTCATAATCGTGCGGCTGGACGCCACGCAGCAAATCACGCACGCACCCGCCAACCGCCCAAGCCTCAAAGCCCGCCTGCTCCAATTGATCGATGCAGGCGCAAACATGGGGAGGGAGAGTCAAAACCATTGCTCTCTCCCTCCCCTTTGATGAATTCATCTATTGCGCAGGCTCTGCCTGCTGATCCTGTTGTGGAGGCTGAAGCTGTTCCTCCTGCAAGGCCGCCTCATAAGCTGCGAATACGGCACGCTCAATCTCCTCGCGCGCAGCCCGATTGAGCGGGTGCACAAGGTCGCGGTAAGTGCCGTCTTTTTCCTTACGGCTGGGCATTGCGATAAATTTGCGATTCGGCCCATTGATGATTTTCACCTCATGCACTGCCACCGCATTGTCAATCACGATGGAGGCCATCGCGCACAACCGTTCCTCCTGGTGATAAATGCGCCTGATTTTTACTTCGCTGATTTCCATCTATTTCATCCCCGCCCGTCAAAACGATTCGGGAATAGTATTTTCCCTTTTCTCCGTTTTATCCGGGCTGGGAAGGGATTACAGGAGGTATACGCCAGAAGCTAAAACGGCAATTTCCTCCTTTTGCCAACGAAAAAATTTATAAACAGGCTCCTGAAAGTGCTGATAATCCCGCACCGCATACCGGTCGAGGCTAAGTGTGCTAATTTGGTGTGAACGCTCATTACATACATACAGCACCCGTCCATACCGCACAAGCGAACACGGCCCGTCAAACGCGCGCTGCGTGCCGCCGCTGATGCGTAGAGCAATCCGTTTCGTCGCCGTGGAAAAGCAGATCACAGCATTTTGCTCCGGCACAGCCGACCAAAAAAATCCCCATCTACTGCCAAGTCGGAAACCCCTGCTCCGCGATAGGTCAATTCCCCGCGCCAGACCGGCCGGCCCTCTTTTGAAAAAAATCCGAGCTCTCCTCCGGGATAAAGCACGGCCAAATTCCCATCCGGAAGCCGGGCCGTATCGCAGGAAACATAGTCGCCAAGGCTCCGCACAAGCGTTTCATAACCTGCGCCGAACTTACGGCGCAGATATACGCTCCGCCGCACAGGAACCTCTTCCCGCGTGTGCAACAAAAATTCGTGAAAGGAGAGGCGGATTTGCGTTTCATCGAGAATCTCCCTCCGTACAAAGAGAAAACCGGAGCGGGTTGGAAGAATATCTAAAAATTGCAGCTCTAGCAATTTCTCCATAGAAACCGTCAACCTTTTGCGGTAAAGAGAAAACGCCGCCAGCCCAACACGCCTTTTGAGCCCATGGACATTTGCCCCTTTTACCGCGTTATTTTACAGGCGGTAAATCAAGGCGTGTCACCTTCACCGCCGAATGGAATAGGACATTCCCTGTTTGGTATCCAACACAATCGTATCCGCATCGAGCACTGCAAAAGCGGCGGGCGTGCCGTTCTGATCCAAAATATGCACGGTGTGGATGCCGGGATAGGAGAGCTTGCACGCACCGCCTGCGCGGGCATGAATACTGCCCTCCACGAGCTTTTTCTCCTGCCAGGCTAGATCAATCACAAAATTCCCACGCGCCACAAGGCCCCTGAAACTGCCGGTTGCCCATGCGTCGGGCAGGGCGGGCAAAAGCTGTATCACACCCGCATGGCTTTGCAAAAGCATTTCCGCAATGCCCGCAGCCGCACCAAAATTCCCGTCGATCTGGAAGGGCGGATGGGTGTCCCAGAGGTTATCGAGCGTGCTGTGCCTTAAAAGCTCTCCAAGCATTTTATAGCTGTGATTGCCATCAAGCAGGCGCGCCCAAGCGCAGATTTTCATCGCTTTTGACCAGCCGGTCCCGCCGTCGCCCCGATCCTCAATAGAAACACGGGCGGCATGCCGATATTCCGGCGTTTGCGCAGTGATATGGCTGCCAGGATAGAGGCCAAGCAGATGCGACATATGACGATGATGGTTCTGCACTTTTTTGGTTTTAAAGCCGCGGTCAGGCCACTGATCCTCAAAAAACCATTCCTTAATTTGTCCCCATTTGCCCACCTGAAGCGGTTTTAAAAGGGGCAGCTGCTTGCGAATTGTTTCAAGCAGTGCCTGATCCGGCAAGCCCTCCCAACCGTTTTCTGCCAATACACGCGCAGCATCCAGCACATCGGTATAGAGCTGCCACACAAGCTCCTGATCATAAGTATCCCCTGCGGTAACCGGCCCATTTTCCGGGGAAAAGCTCGGAGAGGATACCATGCGGCCGCTCTTTGCATCAAAAATCAGCAGCTGTGTCCACAGGCGCGCGCATTCCTCCATCATTGGATAAATTTCCTTGGCAAGCAGCGTCACATCGCCGCTGAAGGTATAGCAATCATAAGCATTTTGCAGCATCCAGGCGCCGTTTGCGGGCGCCCAGCCCCAGCGCCAGTCGCTGCCGGGGCCAACCATTCCCATCGGGCTGGTCTGCGTATGCGCCATCCATCCAGTCGGCTTGGACGGATCCGGCTCACCGTTTGCGAGCCGTTCGCCAACGCCTGCATATTTCGCCGCCACAATACGGCCAGGCTTACGCATGGCCTGGAGATAGCGCAAGAGGGGCAAAGTGGTTTCGCTCAAATTCGTGGTGTGAGCTGGCCAATAATTCATTTGCAGGTTTACATTCAGATGATAATCGCTCTGCCAGGCCGGGTTGTTTTTGGCATTCCATACGCCTTGCAGGTTCGCCGGCAGGCTCCCCACACGGGAAGAGGCGATCAAGAGATAGCGCCCATATTGAAAATAGAGCATCTCCAACAACCTGCTCTGCCGCCCCTTTTTATATTTTTTTAACAGCTTATCGGTCGGTAGGGCGGTCTCCTCCTCCTGCCCCACCTGGATTTCCACTCGGTCAAAAAGCGCCTGATAATCCGCCAGATGCGCCTGATAAAGCGCCTCATAACCCTTTTCCGCCGCAACCTGCACACGCTGCAACGCCTGCGGGACCGGGTCAATCCCGCTGCGGTAATGCGGAAATTGATCTTCATAATCCGTCTGCGCGCAGAGGTAGAGCACAGCGCTATCCGCCTCGCTGACCACTAGGGAATCCTCCCCGTGCGGCTTTACCGTTCCACCATTGACAACGATTTGGAAGGCCGCAGCATAGCGCAAGTTGTTTGCATCCGGGCTATCCTTTCCGCCCACACAGCCGCGTGGGGAACCGGAAAGGAGAAGCGTATCCGCCCCTTTGACACGGCATTTCCCTTTTTGCGCAGACTCCACCCAAAAGCGAAAGCTGATCTTTTCACTGCCGTCCGCATCAAACTTTGCAACGAACACATGATCCGGATAGCTCATAAAGCAGGTGCGCGTGTGGCGCAGCCCCTTGTGCGCAAAGCTAACGCAGGAAACAGCCGTGCGCAGATCAAGCGTGCGGCGATATTGCCTACAGGAGCGCTCACGCAGGCCGGGAAAATCAAAAAACATCGTTCCAAAATTCTGGTAGGCGCCAAGGCCCGCTTCAGAGCCCTGAAGGCCGCGCATCGCTTTCTCAGCCGCTTCATTTTCCCCTGCTGCGAGCATATTTTGAATTTCATGCATCGCCTGGCCGTTATCATCCCTTGTGCAGCCGAGCGCATAGCCCGGCGTGCCGGGGCCGCCTGTCCACAACGTTTTTTCATTAAATTGGATTTGTTCGCGGCGAATGCCGCCAAACACCTTTGCTCCCATATATCCATTGCCGATGGGCAGCGCCTGCTGCTCCCAGCCTTTATAATCCGTATGTGCGGGTTTTTCATACCAAAGCGTCAGCTCACCTGCACCCGGATAATCTTCCAAGCGATGCTTCATCTCGCCCTATTCTCCTCTCCGATAGTATCTCTTTTTAGTATAGCATATCTGAGAAGCAGAGGTAAATACGTTTTACGCCGTTATTCCCGATTTTCTCCAATTACGTTGTAAATCAACGCTTCTTCGACCGGCTGGATTTGTGAAAAATGGATCGCCGTAAGAAACAGCGCCGCCGCCTGTGCAATCTGCCCCTCTGATTCAAGATTGGTAAACAGCTGCGCAACCGTTTCCCCCCGGTGGACGAAATCCCCCGTTTTCTTTCGCAGAACGATTCCCGCCGCCGGGTCTATCGCACCCTCCTTCTCGACACGCCCCGCGCCGAGCAGCATAGCGGCGCGGCCGATCAGCTCTGCATCCATATGGATGATAAACCCGGATTCAGGTGATAATACGGGCATTTTTACTTTTGCCTGTGGAAAACGCTCCGGGTGCTCCAAAACAGAATCATCCCCGCCCTGCGCGCGCACTAGCTCCCGCAGCTTCTGAAAGGCAGAGCCATCCTGGAGCGCCGCCTCCGCCTTTTTCTCGTAAAAGGCTATGCTCCCCTGCGCGCTTAGAGCCATCATCTGCGCGCTTAGAGCCACGCACAGCCGGGTCAATGCTTGATCCCCCCTGCCGCGCAGGATCTCTGCCGCCTCAATCACCTCCAGCGCATTCCCGATGGCATAGCCCAGCGGAATATCCATGTTGGTAATCAGAGCGGAAACCCGCCGCCCCGCGCCCCTGCCGATGCGCACCATCTCTTGCGCAAGCTGACGCGCCTGCTCTTCTGTTTTCATAAAGGCGCCGCTGCCGCATTTAACGTCAAGAACGATGCACTGCGCGCCAGCCGCTAACTTTTTGCTCATAATACTGGAGGCAATCAGAGGGATGCTCTCCACCGTGGAAGTTGCATCCCGCAGGGAATATAGCGCTTTGTCCGCCGGGGCGAGTTCACCCGTCTGCCCGGCAACACACAGGCCGATCTCTTCCACCTGCCGCAAAAATCGCTTGCGGGAAAGCGACGTTTGAAAGCCGGGGATCGCTTCCAGTTTATCAATGGTGCCGCCCGTATGGCCGAGCCCCCGCCCGGACATTTTTGCCACACGGCCACCCATTGCAGCGACTAGCGGCGCCACGATCAGCGTCGTTTTATCCCCCACGCCGCCTGTGCTGTGTTTATCGGCCGCTACGCCCGAAAGAGAGGACAGATCAAGCTGTTCGCCGGAACGAGCCATCTCAAGCGTCAGCGTGAGGGTTTCCCGCTCATCCATCCCCTGAAAACAGATCGCCATCAGCAGCGCGGAAGCTTCAAAATCTCTGATTTTTCCGTTCAGATACCCGCGGATAAAAAATGCAATTTCCGCATCTGTCAGCGCTTCTCCATCCCTTTTTTTCCGGATAATCTCCCGCATCAGCATCAACACAACGCATCCTTTCCGTTTGATAAAAAAACCGCCTTTTTTAAAAACGGCTGCAAAAATACAAAATGTGAGCCCCGCGGTGGGACTCACAAAAGCTTATGAAGGATAGGGAGCTTTTGTTACGTAATCCACAACGCGAACGGCCGCACCGCCATCCGGCCGACCAAAGTGGAACGCGCGGAATCGCTCCAGCCGCGCAAGGTCAAGGACGCCATGCTCAATCTCATCGAGCAATTCGGGCATCGTCCGGACGATTTTGCCCGGCACGAAGGATTCATAGTCAAAATAAAACGGCCGGTCCTTCTCATATTCCTCCAAATCGAACGCATAAAAGATGCAGCGTTTGCGCAGCAACGCAAAATCCATCACAATGGAGGAATAGTCCGTCACCAACACATCACATAGGAGCACCAATTCGCTCACATCCGGATATGCGGTTAAATCGACTGCTCCCTCCAGCGTGCGTGTATCCGCATGAATCTGTGGGTGCAGCCGCACCAACAACGCATACTCCTCGCCCAGATATCGGTTGAAAAGCCCCGTATCCAGCCGGGAAAGCAGCTCCCGATCCTTTTCCGGGTCATCCCGGAAGGTTGGCGCATAGAGCACCAGCTTTTTTCCCCTGCACTGCGGGTATTGCTCATTAAAACGGGCGCGCAGAGCCGTGATATCCTGCGGACGGAAGAAAAAATCGGTCCGCGGTGAGCCAAGCGGAAGCACCTGCTCCGGGCGCACATGAAAGGCGCTTGCATAATGCGGCGCAACACTTTCAGAAGAGCAAATGACAAAGGTCAGCTTGGCGTTGCCCGCTGCTTCGCGCGCACGGATTTCCGGCGGTTGGCTGATATCCTGCCCAAAGCGTTTAAAGGCGCCCTCTGCATGCCAAAGCTGCGTTACAACCACCTTTTTACCCAAATGCAGGCTTGCCAGCGGCATAAAATTATCATTGAGAAAAATATAACGAGAACGGGCTAGCCCATAGGCTTTCCGGGTAAAAAAACCGATCGCACGACAAACAGAGCGCAAAAAGGCGGCCGGGCCCGCATTTGTTTGCAGGCAAAGATCCCGGCGCGTGATTTTGGTAAAAAAATAGCCTTCCTTTTTGCCCTGAAACGCCCGTTCCACCTCACCCAGGCCATCGTGAAAATCCGCGTTATGCATTGAGATCAATGCAACGCGCTTTTTCTGCACCGGAAAAACCCGAAACAGATGAAACATTGCGGCATACAGAGTAAAAAACAGCCGCTTCACAGATAACGCCCCTTTCCTTACGCTTCGTTTCGTGCGCTTCTAGCTCTATGGCTTCAAGCGGCATTCTGCCTTTTAAAATAAACGATCAGCATCTGTACAAGCACACTGAAGGCCGTTTGCTTCAGCCCTGCCGGGATCGGGAAGCGGTATAAAAAGCGCAGCAGGCGCGGATCAAGCGCATTACAGGTGCGCAGACGGGCATGCAGGCGTGCACGCGCCTGCTTTTTGGCCGTGGAAAGGAAGCTGTGATCCGGCAGCACATGCAGGTTGGCGCAGGCCGCCCATTGTGCCGGAATCAGCCCCGCATCTGCTGTGGATTGCGGCACAAACACCTCGAAGCACGGCATTGTTTGCATGTAGAGCGATTCAAAAAGAGCCTCCATCTGATCCCGCGACCCTTTCGCCGTTACAAAAAATGACACACGGGCATGCTTCGCCATCATTTCCCGATCCTCAATCAGCTCGCGCACCTCGATATCGCTGTTGAAATCACAGAGCTGTGTAAAACGGTCGGCCGACATTTGCTCCCGCAATTTGCGCAGGGATTGCGCGATATAGGTGATACATGCCTCATCCGCCCGCCAAAAAAGCCTGTAAAACTGCGCGATTAGCACATAGGCCGTTTTATACAGCACCTCGTCCAGATAGGCCTCCCGGTCAACCCCCTGCGTAGGCAGCTTGAGGGCTTCCGCCGCCGCATCATAAATCATCCCGTTGGCAGCCATATAATCCCGTAGTAGCGGCAGGCTAATCGTCTGGCTGACGGAAAAACCCTCCGACGCCACCCGGCGGCGATAGCGCAAAAAAGTGTTTGGGCAGCCGCTGATGCGGGTGCAGCAGTAAGCATAGCGCATATTGAACGCGCCATCCTCCGAGTAGCGCAGCGGCGGAAAAAGCACACCGCTCTCCCGCAGGTGCCGCGTCAGATATAGCTTATTGCCGACCAGATAATTCCATAGGAGATCATAATCATAGGGATTGATCGTATCCCGTTGCGACAACAGGCCGGCATGCTCCTGCCAGCTTGTCCCCGTGCGGCTGAAATTTTGAATTTTGCAGATCACCAGCTCCGCCTCGTGCTGCCTGGCGGTTTGGTAAAGCTGCTCCAGCGCATCCGGCTCGATCAGGTCATCGGAATCCAAAAAGTAGAGATATTCTCCTGCTGCCTCCTGAATCCCCGATTGCGCGCGGCGGCAACCCCAGCGTTTTCTTGACGAATCGCCCGGATAAAGGGGTATTTTTCGCTATATTCCCGCAGGATCTCCGGCGTGCTGTCGGCGGAGCCGTCATCCACCACAAGCACCTCAATCTCCCGCAGTGTTTGAACGGCCAAGCAGTCGAGGGTTTCTCCCAAATATTGCTGCGCATTATAGGCAGGAATCACAACGGATACTTTTGGCGTCAAGCTGCCATCCTCTCCTTTCCATCCTCAGACAAAAGCGTCAAGCCCGCGTATAACAGGAAGGGGCGCTGCAAAATGTAGCCATGCACATTTTCGCAATACGCCCTTTCTATATCAAAATTGTTGTGTTATTTCTCCCATTTCAAAACCGTTTTTCCGAAATTACGATTAAAATCCAAATTAAAGGCGTTGTGGATATCTGAAATCTCACGAACGTCTACCTGTGCGCCCACCAGGTTTTCAAAATAATGACCAAGCTCCTCATAGCGGTCGAGCAGCTCAACCGTCTGCAAAAAGTCCTTGCGGCCGCTGCGGCTGCTGCCAAACATGCGCAGCCCCTTTTCAAGCATCATGCGGGTGTTAATCTCCACAAAATTTTCGGAGACGCCCATGATTGCAATTGTGCCCTCTGGATTGATATGGTCAATGATTTGATTGATTGCGCTGCGGGAGCCGGAGCCCCCAACACATTCAAACGCATGATCGACCATAACGCTATCTTCCAGCTTGTCTACCAAAAAGGTTTCCTGAGCAAACGTGAAATAGGCGAGCTTTTCCGCCACCGTACCGAACACATACAGCTCCGTTTCCGGGTAGAGATAGTGCAGCAGAAGCGCTGTAAAAAAGCCGAGATTGCCATCGCCCCAAACGCCAATGCGATCTCGCCGCGCATGCGCAATAGAATCAAAGCGGGAAATCGTATGGCGACTAACGCTGATGAGCTCCGTAAAAGAGGCCACCTGGAGCGGCACGCTTTTCGGCGCCGGCACCAGCCGATCAGGCTTAAGCATCACATAATCCTGCAAAAAACCATCGTATCCGCTGGAGCGGAAAAAACTAGAGCGCAGATAATTCTCTGCAATGATATCATCCGTCTGTGTGGGGGAATTGGGGATCGGAATCACCCGATCGCCCACCTGAAAGGCGCCGGTTGGGTCATAGATGACTTCGGCAACACATTCATGGATGAGCGCCATCGGCAGCTTCGCCTTCAAGGCGGCCTCTGAACGCATCCCCTGATAATAGCGCTGGTCGGCATGGCAGATAGAGAGATAAAGCGGCCGAATCAAGACCTGGCTGCCAGACAGATGCATCTCCTGATAGGTCACATCAATCATGCGGGGCGCAATGAGCTGATAAACCGCGTTAATCATCGGCTGCATCCCCTCCCAGCAGCGTTTGAGCCACTTTTAGGTCGTATGGATAGGTAATCTTAATGTTGAAAACCTCGCCTTCTACCAGATAAACCGGCTCTCCCTTCATGACAAAGATTTTACAGGCGTCCGTCAAGCTATCCTTCTCCGCCGGTGTGAGGCTTTCATAGATCTCTTTGAGCTTTTTGGCGCGGAAGGACTGCGGCGTTTGCCCCTGATACATCTGGGAGCGGGGCGGAATGTTGGAGATTTCTGAACCGTTTTGGCTCTCTACAATCGTATCTGTGGCTGGAATGACCGTATCACACGCGCCGTATTGCCGGGCGGCGGCAATATTTTCAGAGATGATCCGGTGGGTTACAAAGGGGCGCACCGCGTCATGCGTAACAATCACCGTTTCCTCATCCATACCATAGTTGGATTCAATATGGCAGAGCGCGCGATAAACCGTATCATTTCGGGAGGAGCCACCCTCGATTACTTCTACGCGGTCTGTTTTCCCTAGGCTTTTTACAACCATATTCCGCGTATGTGCAACCCAGGCTTTGGGGCATAGAACCAGCACTTTTTCAAACGCGGCGTTCACAAAAAACTTTTCGATGGTGTGAACGATAATCGGCTTACTCCCAAGCGGCAAATACTGCTTTGGTGTCTGCGTATTTCCCATCCGGCTGCCCACGCCGCCGGCAAGCACCACTGCAAAAACCATTTGATTCACGATCCTTTCTTTCCGGAAGGCCGGCTCCGACAAAGCCGCCCGCTGAAAATCAGACAGTTGGCATCCTTGATTCCTTTATTTTTTCTTGGTCATTTCATCATAAATCGCACAGACCTCCTCTGTGGTTCCCTGCGCGATGATCTGGCCCTTTTGCAGGAGGATGGCACGATTGCAGATGCGGCGCACCTGGTCCGTATTATGCGATACGAAAACAACCGTTGTCCCCTTGTCAAACATATTCATAATCTTTGCTTCGCTCTTCTGGCGGAACCGGGCATCGCCCACAGAGAGCACCTCGTCGAGGATCAAAACCTCCGGATCAACCACAGTGGCTACCGCGAACCCAAGGCGCGCGCGCATCCCGGAAGAATAGTTTTTCATTGGCACATCAATAAATTCCTGAAGCTCAGAGAATTCCAAAATTTCGTCGTATTTTGTTTCCATAAACTTCCGAGAAAAGCCCATCGTCGCGCCGTATAAAAAGATATTTTCCTTCCCCGTGTAGTTCATATCAAAGCCCGCGCCCAGCTCCAAAAGCGGCGCAATCGTGCCATGGACGGTCACTGAGCCCTTCGTGGGTTTCATCACGCCGGAGAGCACCTTCAGCAGCGTGCTCTTTCCCGCGCCGTTAAACCCCAGTACGCCGAGCCGCTCGCCCTTCTGGAGAGAGAAAGAAATATCACGCAGCGCCCAAAATTCTGTAAAATGCAGCTTACGGGTCAGAAATTTAATCACGTATTCCTTAAGATTGTCTATTTTTTCCTTATTCAGGTTGAACATCATGCTGATATTGTCAACTTCAATGACTGGATTCCCCACGTTTTCCGCCTCCTAAATATGCAAAATGAATTTATCCTGATTCTTATAAAATACATAAAAGCCAATCAGGAGCGAAACGAGAGCGAAGCCGAGGGAATAATAAAGCCAGTTCATATTCCACATCTCGCCGAACAGAACGCAGGAGCGAAACATGGAAACCAGAGAATACAGTGGATTGGCCATCAGGGCATATTTCATCCACGTTTGCAGATGAAGCTGATCAACCTGATAGAAAATCGGCGTTAAATAAAACAAAAGCATGCAGAACACATCATAGAGATATTCCACATCCCGGAAGAACACGTGCATCGTAGCGAGAATCATTCCTACGCCCATGCACAGGATCAGCAAAATCAAAATCGGCACAATAGCGAGAAACACATAAGGGGTCAGATGCATTTTCGTGTCGGTAAAAATCATAAAATATCCCATTACAACCGCTAGTACCGTAAGGGAGATCAAAAAGGTGACAAAGGTGGAAATAATATTAGAAAGCGGATAAATATATTTCGGCACATACACCTTTTTAATAATAGCAGCATTGCCCAAAATGGAACGCATTGATTTTTTGGTCGCCTGCGTATAAAACTCATAGATCAAGCGGCCACAAAGCAGATAAGTGGGATAATTCAAAAATTTTGGTCTCGTCATGGCCGAAAATTTGGCCAAACACGAGGCTGAGCACGATCATCGTGAGCAGCGGCTGCAAAAACGTCCAAAACAGGCCCAACACAGAGTTCCGATATTGGAGCTTAATATTTTTGTTGACCAGTTCCCTGAGCAAAAAACGATATTTCCAAAAATTTTTAACATACTGTTTACGCGGGGGCCGACCTGGATTGCCCGCCGCTGGGGATGCCGGTGTGACTGCCGTCATTCATGAACGCCTCGCTTCTTCTCATGATAGGCCTCTCTACGGCCGAGCCATTTGGTAAAATAAGAAAGCATTGAATGGACATGGATCAAAAACAGCTTTGTGTTATGCGCGCTGCCCCGCTCCCACGCATGGTATACAGTAGCGAGGGGGTAACAGACAGCCTTCGCATATTTGCGAATGGTGCGCGTTAAATCCGCATCCTCAAAATACATAAAATAGCGCGGATCAAACCCGCCGATTTGCTGAAACAGAGAAGTCCGCAGCAACATAAAGCATCCGGATGCGTTTTCAATTTCAAAGGGATGGTCCGTCCCCTCATCGAGCATTGCGTATTCGCGTAGAATTGGGTTTTCTGGATCATCCCGCTGAAATCGGCTGGCGATGAGATAGCGCAGGGAAGGGTTGCGCCTGCCCAAAATCTGCTCCCGCCCATCCGGGAAGCAGATGCGGGGCGAAAGCAACCCGATTTCCTCATGCTCCTCCATATAATGCACCATTTCGGTCAGCACATCGTCTTTTAAAAAAATATCCGGATTGATGATCGCGTGATATTTGGAATGCAGCTTGGGAAGAACCAAATTGTGACCACCGCCAAAACCGTGGTTTTGCCCTTCTTCTATGATCTCCAAATTGGGAAACCGCTCGGCGGGAAAATGCTGGCGCAGCAGCGCAACCGTATCATCCGTGGAACCATTGTCCACAATAAAAAGGCGGCTTGTTACCCCCTTTGTGCACTGGAAAAAAGTTTCCACCGCTTTCCGGACGCATTTTCGATTATTATGCGTTACAATACAGCCAGACACTGTATATTCTTCCATATGTTGTGATCGTTCCTTTCACGCGGACAAACGGATCGTTTTCCCCTCCATGCAAACAAACGAAAAACGATCTAAGCCCGTTTCAGTTTTCCAGCTTGTTCTCGCCGTGGCGTGAAAGCAGATAAAAACGCCGCAGCAACTGGTTGACCAGCGACAAACGCCAGCGCAACTTCGTGGAAACCGAAGTTTTACCACCGGATACATTTCCGCCATGGCGGCGGTAAAAGAGCAACGGCTCTTCTAAAAAAACAACGCGGCCCAACCTGGTTGCAATCAGACCGATCCATTGATCGTGCATAGGGATGCCCTCCGGGAGCGGTAGAATCGCCCCGCAAAGCTCTCTGCGAAAAGCCATACAGCAGCCCATAAAGGAATTGCGAATCAAATTGGCCCCAAAACCGGGCTTTGATCCGTGAACAGCAAAAAAGGAGGGCTCCAAAGGATGCATGTCCGCATCCGTGACACAAGCGTCATGCAACACAAGCAAAGCGCCTGCCTCCAACGCAGCCTTCACCTTGTTGGCTTTGCCCGGCATCCAAACATCATCCTGATCGCTGAGAAAAATGGCGTCTCCCCCGCACAGGGAGATCGCATGCCCAAAATTGGCAATCAACCCGCGGCCCGGCCCCTGCACATAATGCACGCGCTGGTCTTGTTCGGCAAAGCGGCGGACAATCTCCTCCGTTTTGCCGCCGGGACAATCGTCTGATACGATTATTTCGTCCTCTGGCTCAAGCTGAGACAAAATGGAGGACAGCTGCGCATCGAGATAAGCTTCTCCGTGATACACTGCCATCGCAACTGATATACGCATGAACTATCATCCTTTTCTGCGCGGCGGAAGCCTTCCGCGCCCAACCCGCCCGACAGAAACAGCCGTATTTCAAAAGGAAAAACCACTGTGTTGCGGAAACCGGCGCCTCCGTCAGATGACACAGTGGCGCACACGCGGCCCACTCCGGACAGATTTACGCCTTATTATAATATTTTTATCCTGATTTTACAAGTATTTTATCCTGATAAAGCAGATCGGGCGAAAAATCCGTACAATTAAGCCAAAAGGCATGCAAATCTGACCGCCTTTTCGCTCCCTTTTACAAGGTTTTTCTAACAGAACCGGTAGCAGCCAAAAAAGGCGTGCTGCAAGCAGTGAGCTTTTGCAGCACGCTTCCAATTTTTAACGGCTGATTCGAATTTCCACAATCCGCCTATGCCATCAAACGCCACTGAGCATTTCAAGCGCCTTTTGCAGCTGCGCATCCTGATCGTGCGGCAAAATTTCCAACTGCTCCAGCTGCTCTTGCGTCAGCGCTACCTCCACATCAGGCGCCACGCCGACGCCGTCGAAGCTCTCGCTCTTATAGGGCAGGATCGAAGCGGTAGTCAGCACAATCGCTCCCCCATCGGAGAGGTTGAATACCTGCTGCCGCTTTCCATTGCCTTTGGTGATTTCCCCAATCAGCTGAGCCTTATCAAAATCCCTCAAATCGCAGGCAAAAAGCTCAGCTGGGCCTTGGGTGTTCCGATTGACCAGCACGCAAATCTGCCCTGCATAATCCTTTGCATCGGAGGTAAAGGTCTCCACTGTGTCGCCCTTTTTATTGACAGCCAGGGCAATGGCCTTGTTGCCTTCTGTGGCCAGAGGCACAAACAGATCAATCACCTTGGCGGCATATTCCATCATGCCTTCAGAGGTATTGCGCACATCAACGACGATGCTCTTGATATTCTCCTTTGCCAAAGCATCCAGCGCCTCCTGGCAACTGCGTTGCCGTATTTTCATAAAAGCTGGTGATGCGAATATAGCCTGTTGTGCCGATGATCTCATGGTAGACAGATTT
>ENA-OQCL01000569-OQCL01000569.1-human-gut-metagenome-genome-assembly--contig:-NODE-569-length-17067-cov-6.024026_pt1 | contig 17067 bp, 16 predicted proteins | sample MGYA00242502_ERZ504586 | MGnify/ENA primary metagenome ERZ504586 (study PRJEB26092, sample SAMD00036316) | human gut metagenome | host: Homo sapiens | study: EMG produced TPA metagenomics assembly of... | reverse complement strand
CGAATAACAATTCAACAATGTGGTTTCGTACCAGCGTCAAAGCAATAAATATTGATAAATTAGGAGTAAAGGCTTCAAATGAAAATATTTGTGGAGCTTTACAATTTTATTATTTGTAAAACATTGAAAAATGTTACATAAAATTTTGTTTTTTATATATGATTCGGCCAAGCAATTTTAAATCATTGCAAAACAATAAATATTGGTTGTGGGGTCGTTCTATCGTCCCTATTGTTTTGTTATCTAAAAAGCAATTATCAGGACAAGATGGTATTTTTTATTTAACAAAAATCTTAAACAGATAAAAATTGCAAAAGATTGCCGGGCATCGGAGTGATACCCGACGTTTATATTTAATTCGAGCGGACCGGTTTAACTCACGTGACCATATTAACAAGGAGATTTTTGACTTGCATTCTGACTTGCATTTCTGTTCGAAGATGACCGAATTTAGCCTATTTTAAAGCCGAAATAACAAAAAGAAAACCACGTAGTAAGGGCTGTAAACCTTATAACTACGTGGTTTTCTTGTGGCCCGCCCGGAGGGATTCGAACCCCCGGCCTTCAGAATCGGAATCTGCTGCGATATCCAGCTTCGCCACGGGCGGGTATTCAATCATATGCCTTTTCAAGGCGACTGTTATTTTACCACGCCTTCCTGAAAAAAGCAACCGTTCCCACCAAAAAATCAGGAAGGGGCGCACACCGCCTATGAAAGAAACGGCCCGGAGGCAAAATCCCGCCGCCGGGCCGAGCCATCATTGCCGCACAAATACGGATTTGGGCTGCCCGCAGCGCGGGCACTGCCAAGTTTCCGGCAGTTTTTTAAAGGGTTCGTCTCCGTCATAAACATAACCGCAGACAGAGCAGACCCACTGTGGCTTCTGCTCCTGCTCAGGCACGGTATGCTCCACTTTCTTCGCATTCAAAAAATCCTGGAAGGCTTTGCGGGTGGCATCCTTCATATGCTTTTGATAGTCGCTATAGAGCAAGGGCTCTCCGTCGCCGTTCCAGGCATCCGTCACCTCACAGGTATAAACCGTGTGTGTGGAAAGGTCTTTTGCCTCCAATACGCGGCAGCGCAAATAGGAGGCAGCATCCAGCAATACAGGTAGGCCGTCTTTTACAGCATACTCGACATTCTCCCACTTTTCCACTTTACGTGCGGACTGAAAACCGAAATTTGCGATCAAAAACGGATCTGCATCTGCACGCAGAACAGAAATGGTGAGTTCCCCTGTTTTCCGGATGAGCTGATTGGTTAGATTATTGCGCATGCTGCCGAGCATGAGCAGCGGCGGCATATCGGAAGTGACCTGCATCATCGCATCCACAATACAGCCGCCGAAGGAATCTCCATTTTTTACCCCTACAACATACAGGCCGTAAGAGAGCTTAAACAAAGCGGTTTGATCCATTTTTCTAACGCCTCTCTTTCCTGCGGAGCAGGCTCACGCCTCCTCAAAAAGATCCTTTCCTACGCCGCACAGCGGGCAGACCCAATCCTCCGGAAGGTCTTCAAAGGCAGTGCCCGGGGCAATGCCGTTATCCGGATCGCCGACCTCCGGATCATATTCATAGCCGCAAACGGTGCAAACATATTTTTTCATCAATCATTCTCCTAACATGTATTGATTTCCAGAGATTTCCTCCGGATATCCAGATTATAGCGCATAGTAAAATGATTGTCTATCTTTTTTAAAATATACATTTACCGCTCTTTTCTATGGGTAGATTTTCGTTTTTCACACACGAGCATTTGCCATTAAAAATGAAGGAAACGGGAGATTTCAAAAGTACAATCCCGTTAAATTAAAAAAACGGGCAAAAAGCTTGACAGGCCCACCCCGCTTATGGTATGCTATGCAGGCACTGAAAAAGGTAAGACGATACAAATGGAGGTTTTACTATGTCAACCTATATGCCGAAGGCGGGCGACATCACCCGCAATTGGTATGTGCTTGATGCAGCAGGCAAGCCGATGGGCCGCGTAGCCGCCCAGGCCGCCATTCTGCTGCGCGGCAAGCACAAGCCGACCTTTACGCCCAATGCCGATTGCGGCGACCATGTCATTATTATCAACACTGACAAGGCCGTTCTCACAGGCAACAAGCTCCAGCAGAAGATGTATTACCATCATTCCGGCTATATCGGCAACCTCAAAGAGGTCAAGTACAGCACGCTGATGAAAACGCGCTCTGATTTCGCAATGCAGCTCGCCGTGAAAGGCATGATTCCGGATACGGTCATTGGCCGCAATGCGCTGACCCGCCTGCGCGTTTATAAAGGCGCTGACCATAAGCATGTTGCTCAGAAGCCTCAGGAATGGGCGTTTTAAGGAAGGAGGAGAAGGAGTATGTACGATAGCAATCCCTATTTTTACGGCACCGGCCGCAGGAAAAAATCCGTTGCCCGCGTGCGTGTTTATCCCGGCACGGGCAAGATCACCATTAACGACAGGTCCATCGATGATTATTTCGGCCTTGAAACGCTGAAGCTCATCGTTCGCCAGCCCCTCGCGCTGACGGGTACGACGGAGAAGTTCGATATCGTCTGCCGTGTCAACGGCGGCGGCGTGACCGGCCAGGCCGGCGCAATCCGCCATGGCCTCTCCCGCGCCCTGCTTCAGTATGACGAGGCTCTCCGCCCCGCGCTGAAGAAGGCAGGCTTCCTCACCCGCGATCCGAGGATGAAGGAAAGGAAGAAATACGGCCTCAAAGGCGCACGCCGTGCACCGCAGTTCTCCAAGAGATAACAGGGCTGCTTTTCGTTTTTTTCATTTTAAATGTGGCAGATCGCAAGCCCGCCTTTCGGACGATTGTCCGAAAGGCGGGCTTTTTATGTTTCCGTTGAAGTTCCCCGATGTGAAGGGCTGATCACTTCAAACCGCGCCCCACATTTCGCGCCATTTGTTTGTACACTGCCAGCCCGCACAGTAACAGCACAGGAAAGCAAATCGCCGCAAGCAGGCCAGCCTTCAGATTGCCATCCGCCGCATCTGAAACGAAGCCGACCAGCGAAGGCCCGGCAGAGCACCCCAGATCCCCCGCAAGCGCAAGCAGAGCAAACATTGCTGTTCCTCCCCTGGGGCAGGAAGCGGAAGCAAGGCTGAAAGTTCCCGGCCACAAAACCCCTACAGAGAGGCCGCACAATCCACAGCCTATGAGGGAAAGGAGCGGATTTGGGCACAGCGACGCAAGCAGATAGCTCGCAATACATAGCGCGCCACTCCCCGCCATAAAGGCTTTTAAGTGAATTTTTTCGCTGAATTTTGCGTAAAATACGCGGGACAGCCCCATCAGAATTGAAAACATGCATGGCCCGGCCAAATCCCCAACGCTTTTGGAAATTTGCAGCCCGGATTCCGCAAAAGCGGAGGCCCACTGGCTCATCGCCTGTTCAGAGGCGCCTGCGCAGACCATCAGCAGGGCGAACACCCAGAATATGCGGCTGGAAAACAGCTTGCGCACCGGCATCGCCTCCCCTGCATCATGCAAGGATGCAATAGGCACCTGCGAATAATAAAGTGCATTGCACAGCGGAACCGCCGCCCAAAGAAAGCTGAGAAGCCTCCAATTCGCAATTCCGAATACGGAAAAGAACAGCGTGGAAACAAGGATGACCAAAACACAGCCCCAGCAGTAAAACGAGTGCAGTAGGCTCATCGCTGCTGCTTTCTGATCCGTAGGGCAAGCCTCCACGATTGGGCTGACCAGCACTTCAATCAACCCTCCGCCAACGGCATACAGCCCAACCGCAAGCAAAAGCCCCCAATAAGGGTCAGAGAACAGCTCCGGCAATATTCCCAGCCCTGCAAGCCCTGCGGCCGCGCAGATATGAGCCGCCACAATGGCTGCCCGATAGCCAATCCGATCCACCCATTTGGTGCTGAGCAGATCCACAATCAGTTGAATGCCAAAATTGATCGTGACAAGCGATGTGATTTTATCCAGCGAAATTTGGTAGGAACTCTGGAACGTGAGGAATAGGAGCGGGATAAACGTATTGACGATCGCCTGCGTGATATAGCCCAAATAGCTGGCATAGAGCGTATGGTTATAATTCTGCCTTATTTTTTGCATGCCGCTGTCTTCTCCTGTCCCATTTTCTTTATTCAACATATAGATCCCGCACGCCTTCCACTGCACGGATGCTTTCCACGATCAAATCAAGCTCATGGAGATTGCGCGTATAGACCAGCACCTTAAGCACCGGTGCTTTTTTCCGCTTTCCTTCCTCCCCATCCACATTAAGCAGCTCCATGGAGGCAAGCTCTCCCCCACAGCGGCGGACTACCTTCCCCACGCGGGAAGCCTGCAGACCAACATCCTCCACCTCAACATAGAGGTTTCGTCCGGCATTCCCACGAGCGGAAATACGCTTAAGCAGGTTGAGTGTCAGATAAATCACCAACGTGGCGATCAACGCGCCCGCATAGAAGCCCGATCCCACCGCAATACCCACGCAGGAAACCGCCCAAAGGCTAGCAGCCGTGGTAAGCCCCTTCACGCTAAATCCCTCGCGCAAAATGGTGCCTGCGCCCAAAAAGCCAATGCCGCTGATAACCTGCGCGCTCATGCGCGTTGGATCAATCTGCATGACCTCTTGATATTGATCGGTAAGGAAGCTTGAGGTGATCATCACCAGTGCAGCGCCCACTGCTACAAGAATATGCGTGCGAAACCCGGCGGGGCGATGGGAATGCTGCCTTTCATAGCCGATGAATCCGCCGCAAACGGCGGCGAGCACCAGCTTAAAGGCAGAATCCAAAGCCAGCCTCAAAATATCATTTTGCCATAGCGAAAGAAAAAAAGCTTTCATCTAAGCCCTCCAATTTGGTATCAGTTTTGTCAGAGATCCCGCTGTTTTTACTCAGAAAGTCTTGCATTCGGTCAAATTTTGCGTACAATAAAGGTAATCTATCATTTTTGAAAAGGAGCCGCCTATGAAACAATTGCGGATCATTTCCCTCATCTGTGCCCTGTGCCTGTTCTTGAGCGCCTGCGCCTCGCAGCAGCCAGAGGACGGCAGCTCAACAGAGCCGCCCAACACCGTGCGCATCACAATCCCGGAGGGAGCCAGCGCTGCTGATATCGGCGGCCTGATGGAACAGAACGGCTTGTTCACCCGCTCTGAATTTCTTGCAGAAGTAAACCGCGGCAATGCGGACAGCCCGCTCGTACAAGAGATTGGAGATTGGGAAAACCGAGCGTTCCTTCTGGAGGGGTATTTGTTCCCCGACACATATGAATTTTATCGGGACGACAGCCCCGAACGCGTTATCCAGAAGCTGCTGGACAATTTGGAGAAAAAAATAACCGGCACACAGAAAGCCCGTGCCAAAGAATTCGATATGACAATGGATGAAGTGCTCACTTTGGCCTCCATCATCCAGGCTGAAGCAGGGGATCCTGCACAGATGAAAACGGTCTCTTCCGTTTTGCACAACCGCTTAAATAGCAAAAGCCACCCAAAGCTCGAATGCGACGTTACAATCTTTTACCTGGAGCAGGAGGTGCAGCCCTATCTGACGGAAGACAAAGATCGGTTCAACAGCTTTTATAACACCTATAAATGCACCGGCTTACCGGAAGGCCCAATCTGCAACCCGGGTATGGACGCGATCAACGCCGCTCTCAATCCAGAGCAGACGGATTATTTCTATTTTGCAACCGATAAAGCAGGCAAATATTATTATGCCAAAACCCTTGCAGAGCATCAAAAGAACTGGAACGCGATCAAAAAAGTAAATGCAGCTCTGACAACAGCCGCACAGGCAAATACAAATGCGGATGATTGAAGGCCCGACGCTTATTTTTTCAGCGCAGTGGGCAATCGGCAAGGCAACCATGCTTGCTCTTGGGTTTTGGCCTGGGCTGTTTATCCCGTCACGCATCGGTTCGGCCGACCAGCGAACTCAATGCATAGCATTCTGTTCAAAAATAGTGTAAGCGATCTTAGATAAAAACGCAATCCCTTGAAAGCAAAAAGGAACAGGCAATTGAAAGAGGCTATTGTAAAATAAATTTGCTTGACCAAATGCACAAAGGATCGACCTAGAGGCAGAAAAAGCACGTCTTTTCGGAGCATGTAAACACCCGAAAGACGTGTTTTTGCATTTTTGCAGCACTGCCTTTGCAACAGCACTTTTGCACGCTATTTCAGAAGCCACAAGGCGGCATAACCTCCCAGCCATGCCGCCCCTCAAACCAAAATTCTTTTTAGACTATTTTCTTATTTGTGCATGGCCGCGCTCTTCACGGGCGCTTGCTTTGCCCCGCTATCAAACATCTCCAACGCTTTCACGCTGACCGCAAAGCACCCTGCCAAGCCCTCGAGATTCATATTGTCATAGGTATCGCGCCGCGTATGATAATAATCCTCCAGCTTATGGTTCAAGCCAGTTATCCCCGTTGCACGGAAACCAGCCTGTGCGAATGCGGCAGAGTCCGTCGCACCGCCGAGCGGCGGCACCCAGCCCTTTCTACAGCGAATTCCAAGCTCTTTGGCCGCTTCCATAAACAAATCGGATACATCCTTATCCGCTTTGACGGTACCATTGAGGTCTCGGTAATTGGTCATGAGATATTTCGGGTCGTGGATCGTGTCATAAGAGAAGATAAAGGTAGGCACATCGTCAAACTCTCCTTGATGCTGCTCGCACCAAGCCTTTGCGCCACGCAGCCCCGCTTCCTCCGAGCCGGAGAGGATCACGCCAATCTCCGTATTTTCTAATTCAATGCCGGCATCCTGGAGCTCTTTGAGGATGGAAATGCCCATATAGCAGCCGGAGAGATTATCGTTTGCGCCGTCCACAATGCGGTGCTTATTCCACATCCAGTACAGGCCGATCATAAACGGCACAAAAACAAGGCCGCCCAGCGCCGCTTTCCCAAGCGCTGTGGAAGGATCAAAGCCGCCGAATTGAAAACCATTCTGCACAATGAAGATAACAGAAAGCACCAAATAATAAACTAATCCAAGAAAACAAATGACTGCGTGTCCTTCAAATCCAACACCACCCAGCCTATAGTTGACCGGCCATTCCCATGCGGCATCCGGATGGCCGTTAAAAAAGATGCGGCGTTTTACTTCGCCCTTGCAGCTTTTAACAGCCGTTACGTTATGGCCCGTTTTCTCTGGGAAAACGGGATCAACTAGCTTTTTATACAGACCAAATTGCATAAAGCAAATGAAAAGGCCTCCTAGTAAAAGAATAATCGAGGCAAGCGGGAAAAAGAAGTAGCAGGCAATCGCCAAAAGGGCGGCTGTTATTGTAAAGTAAATCCAACCAAAAAAGGAGCCGGGGTTTTCTTTGAAGGCTTCAACCTGCACACGGTCGCATCCGCAATCCTCCCGCAGGACTTTCGCCATGTACTCGCAGGCCTGTTTCTCCCCCTCCGAGCCAGGCGAACGCTTATCAAGGTTTTTACAGATATAGGTAATCTCATCTACCATATACTGTGCCGCAGAATCTTTTCTCTCGATAATTTTGTTTAAATCCATAAATGATCCCCCCAATTGTTAAATTTTATTTATATTTTATCACGAGTATTCTTAAAAATATGGATAATTTATTAACAAATAATTAACTGCATTTTAATAAAAGTTTAGAATTATAATTCTGTATAACGTATCGCAACAAAAAGGCTGGCGCCTTGGGGGATCTGTGATCCGAAAAGGCGCCAGCCGCGGCATAAATTTTTTGAAAGCCCCGTGCAAAAGAGCTGTTGCACAGCGCTTCATTGGGAAACAAACTGCAAAGCGTATTTTAGGGAAATTGGTCCTACAAGGGACAAAGGCCCAAAAATGTTTGAAGGGGCCGGCCGCAAAATGCTTTGCAGCGCGCAACAGCCTCCCCTTTTTATCCTCTAAAATTGGTAGATCTGGTCAAATGCAATCGTCGCGTTTACCGTTGCATCGCCCACGATTGGCGCGCTGGCCTTGATCGTTGCATTGCTAATAATCCGATAGTGCGCGGAGCGCATCGTTTGGCTCTTTGCATCAATCGTGCATACAATGGTCGTGCCCGAATAAGTCTGATCCAAATCATGCAGGGTAACAAGCCAGCTCAAGCTTTTCATCTGCTCATCAATCTCATTGGCCTTGAGAATGTCGACGACCTGGCCGTGCTTCGTCTGAAGCGGTTTTCTCGCCTGCTCATAGGAGATATGCTCATCCTTCATCCGGATGGTAATCATATACGCTCCATTCTTCTCCACGCAGGAGGCCGATGATACAGCGCCCGCGGATAGGCGGCTTGACCAGCTTTGATTTTCAACTGGAAATGCCGCATTGTGGCTTGCGCCCTTTTTCACGGTAATGGGGTCCGGATTCAACGTGCCATTTTTCTTCAGCGCATCCTGAACCTTATTGGCAATGTTCGCAATCGCGCCGTCCCCCTTTACATGAAAGGAAATCTCCTCTATTTTTTTAACGCCTGGTTTCTCTATCTTGACCTTATTCGCTGCTACATTGAAATAGGCGATGATCTCCGCTTTCGTTGACGGTTTTTGATTTTGGACCGGCGATTTTTTCGTAGTGTCAACCTGTTTAGCTGTCTCCTTTGGCCGGTCAGAAGCTTCGGTTGCAGTGCTATTGGAAACGGAAACTCTGCTGGATTCCAAACCTTCTTCTTCTGATTGCCGAGATTCGGAGATAGCCTGCGATTCCCAGGATTGCCCCGCTGTATTTTGAAGGGTACTGTCGGTTGCCCCAGGCTCCGTTTCTGGCCCCTTGCAGGCAGCCAGCGAGGCCAGCAGGCAGCTTGCCGCCAGAATCGCCGTTAATTTTTTCATGGTTGTGTTCATTCGGCTCTCTCCTTACTTCACCCATCGGGCAAATAACGTTTCAAAAATAAAATTTTGTAAGCTGACGTTCTATCTGCGCCAACGCCGTACAATTCAGCAGCCTAGCGCAAAAAAGGCCGTCGTTATGGTGCTGTTCTCCCGCTCCGAAGGCACATACCATAAGCTGACGGTATCTATTATAATTCTTTATAGATGCGGTATTTATCCCAGGGCGGTTTTACCTTTAATTTTATAATAAGAATTTATATCATTCCTGATAGAAAGATAAACGATTTGTTTATGGACATGCATCGTCTGGAAAGTCTGGAATGTTTCAAATAGAGATTGCACTCTTTGGGGCAAGCGTGTATAATCGTTTTGAGTTTCTTCGCCCACGTGGGAGCCGGCTTCAAGCCTCTTCTGCCAGCGGCGAAATCCCAGAGAGAAAAAACAATCAAAAGCCGCTGATGCGGCAAGGAGGTTATCTATTTTGGCCGATACTTACGATATTTGGGGGAAACCTGAACCCTGATGCCCCTTGGGCGGAAATGCTCAGCGAGGACACACAGCTGCCCCTGTGGGATGGCGAGGTACCCGGGTTTGAACAGGCAATCGGTCAGCGCAGGCCTTCGATCACTTTTTTCCCCGCGCCCGGCGATGGAAAACGTGGCTGTGTGATTGTAATGGCTGGCGGCTCTTATACGAGCAAAGCTGTGCACGAGGGGAAAGTGGTGGCGCAGAAGATCAATGAGGCTGGAATCCACGCCGCCGTGCTCGACTACCGTGTCGTCCCCTATTCACGCGACATCATTTTGCTCGATGCAAAACGGGCTGTGCGCTATCTTCGCTATCATGCAGAGGAAATGAGCATCCTGCCGGATAAAATCGGCGTGCTCGGCTTTTCAGCCGGTGGCAATCTCGCCTTCCTCTCCTGCGCTTATGCGGACGACGGCGACCCTACCGCGGCTGATCCGGTAGAGCGCGTATCCTCCCGCCCGGACGCCATGCTGCTGGGCTATGCGGCCGTGATGTTCAAGCAGGAGTATGACGACGACGATGAATTCGATCTCGTCGCCTATTTTGATGTTGTGCTGGAGGACAGCATGCAATTTCCACCCGCCTTTATCTGGCAGTCGATGCGCGACGGGCTTATCAATTATCAAACTGCCCTGACGCTCTGCGACACGCTTGCCAAGCGTGGGGTTCCCGTGGAAATGCACCTGTTTCCTTATGGCGACCATGGGCAGGGGCTTGCCGCTCCGGAAAACGGGGATGGCTATCATCCGCTCTCGGCCCGCTGGAGCCGCCTGATGAACGAATGGTTAAGCTATTATAAGTTTTCAGCAAAAAAATAAGGAAGAGAATTCGTTTGTGGGAAAGGCGGCTCCCTTTCTTCCAAGCGGAGTGCGAAAGGATGAGGCATTGAGATGAAACATCAGGATCTGATCAGTAAGATGACGCTGGAGGAAAAAGCAAGCCTCTGCTCCGGCAAAGATTTTTGGCATCTGAAGGGGCTTGAAAAATTCAACATCCCAGAAATTATGGTTTGCGATGGCCCACATGGCCTGCGCAAGCAAACCGGCAGCCAGGATAACCTCGGCATCAACGGCAGCGAGCCTGCCACCTGCTTTCCAACAGCCGCTACCACTGCCTGTTCCTGGAATCCGGAGCTGCTGCATGAGATGGGCGGCGCGATTGCGCAAGAGGCGCTTGCAGAAGGTGTGAGCGTTGTGCTCGGCCCCGGCGTCAACATTAAGCGTTCGCCTTTGTGCGGCCGAAATTTTGAATATTTTTCAGAGGACCCGTTGCTTGCGGGCGAATTGGGCGCCGCTTTTATCAACGGCGCGCAGGATCAAGGCGCAGGCACCTCGCTTAAGCACTTCGCCTGCAACAATCAGGAGACGCGCCGTATGAAGGTCGATTCCGTTGTAGATGAGCGTGCATTGCGTGAAATTTATCTCGCGCCGTTTGAAACGGCAGTCAAAAAAGGCGCAGCCATGGACGGTGATGGGCGCTTACAATAAAATTAACGGTTCTTTTTGCTGTGAAAACAAGTGGCTGCTCGATGATGTGCTGCGCAAAGATTGGGGCTTTAAAGGCCTTGTTGTGACAGACTGGAGCGCTAACAATGAGCGTGTGCCCGGCCTTCTCGCAGGGCAGGAGCTTGAAATGCCCGCCTCCGGCGGCGTCAACGATCAAAAAATTGTGGACGCTGTGCGCGCAGGCCAAATTGACGAAACCCTGCTCGATGAGCGGGTGGACCGGATTCTTGATTTGATTTTCCGCGCGGAGAAGGTAAAGGCCCTGGCCCACACCTGCGACCACGCCGCCAACCACCGCCTTGCGCGCAAAATCGCGGGCGAATCTATGGTGCTGCTTAAAAACGATGGAGAACTCCTTCCGCTCAAAGCCGGCCAGACGGTAGCGGTCATCGGGGAGATGGCGCGCTCGCCCCGCTACCAGGGCGCGGGAAGCTCCTTAATTAATCCCACACAGCTCGATTCTGCCTTCGATTGCCTGCTGGATGCGGGCGTCAGCGTCCTATATGCCCCGGGCTATAATAAGACGACCGACCAGCCGGATGAAGGCCTGATCCGTGACGCCTGCCAAACCGCGAAAAAGGCGGATGTGGTGCTTCTCTTTCTTGGCCTGACGGAAAGCTACGAGGCCGAGGGCTATGACAGGCTCCATATGCACCTCCCTGCGAGCCATAATGCGCTGGCGGAGGCGGTCAGTGAAGCAAACGAAAACGTTGCGGTCGTCCTTTCCGGCGGCGCACCGGTAGAAATGCCGTGGCTTGGCAAAATAAAGGCGCTCCTCAACGGCTATCTCGGCGGCCAGGCGGGCGGCGGCGCGATTGCCGATCTCGTCACCGGAAAAGTCAATCCCAGCGGAAAGCTGGCGGAAACCTATCCCCTGAGCTTTTCGGATAACCCAACTGCTAATTACTTCCCCGGCGCCCCTGTGACAACCGAATACAGGGAGAGCATTTTTGTCGGCTACCGATATTACGACCGGGTAAAAAAGGACGTTCAGTTCCCCTTCGGCTTTGGGCTTTCCTATACACAGTTCTCCTACTCCGGCCTACGCTTGAGCAAAAAGGCGGTCAAGCAGGGAGAGGAGCTGACCGTCTCCTTTCAAATCAAAAATACCGGCAAGGTGGATGGCGCGGAAATTGCCCAGGTCTACGTTGCTGCGCCGGACAGCGTAATTTTCAAGGCGCCAAAGGAGCTCAGAGGCTTTGCCAAAGTCTTTTTGAAGGCCGGTGAGCAAAAAACCGTGACGGTCACGCTAACTGAGCGAGCATTCGCCTATTATAACGTCAATATTCACGACTGGCATGTTGAGAGCGGTGCTTATCAGATTCTTGTGGGCGCATCTAGCCGCGATATCCGACTGGATGGCACGGTCGATGTGGAGAGCGCAAACCCGGATGCCATTGTCCCGGATTACCGTCAGACCGCGCCCAGCTATTACGAAGGCGCAATCCAGGAGATCCCGGCCGATCAGTTTGAAGTGCTCATCGGGCGCCCCCTGCCGCCTGCATACCGTAAGCCGGGCGAGCCGCTTGACCTCAACTGCACGCTGGAGGACGCGAAGGAAACGCCATGGGGCGCAAGGCTCAATAAAATTGTTAACACAGTCACTCTGAAGCTTGCCAACGGCAACGAAGAGACTGCGCTGATGCTCTCCTCCCTCGCGCTACAGATGCCCATCCGCGGCTTTGTCGGCATGAGTGCCGGCATGGCATTTACGGAGGATATGGCCCACGGCCTGCTCATGATCCTTAACGGGCAAAACGCCCCAACTGGTTGGAAGAAAATTATCGTCGGTTTTGTCCAGGTGCTAATGCATTTGAAATCCTTCTTGAACGCCATCTGATTTTCATGAACCACATCAGTTCGAAACCATCCTGACAGGAGCAAGCGAGAAGGGTAAAACGCCCATTTTACCCTTCTCGCTCAAAAAGCATTTTACGTCAGTTCGAAACCATCCTGACGGGAGTATGCGACTGCTGTGAACTTTTTCGCGGCAGCCGCAGCTCCAAATCAAAACTATGGAGTGAAAATAAAATGAAAAAAGGAACCCTTCTCTATCTCGCCCAAGCGGGAATGATTGCTGCGATTTATGCTGCGCTAACCTATCTGGCCATGGCCCTTAATCTTGCCTATGGAAGCATCCAATTCCGTTTCTCAGAAGCGCTAACCATTCTGCCAATCTTCACGCCCGCCGCAGTACCTGGCCTTGCCATTGGCTGCCTGATCGGCAACCTTGCGAGCCCATACCCACTGGATCTGGTTTTCGGCACGGCCGCCTCCCTGATCGCCGCGCTGCTCACGCGGGCGGTGCGCAAGGTGCGGATTAAAAACGTGCCCGTGCTCGCGCCCCTGCCGCCCGTATTGGTAAACGCCATAATCGTTGGACTGCAAATCACGCTGTTCACGCCCGGCGAGGCGGCTTCCTTTTGGGGGTTCCTGATCGCCGCCGTGCAGGTGGGCCTCGGCCAGCTTGCGGTCTGTTATCTGCTGGGTCTGCCGCTGGGTATGGCGCTGGAGAAAAGCGGAGCGGCAAGGGTGATTTTTCCGCCCACTGTGAAAAAATGAGCAAATAGATAATTAGATATATGAAGAAATCAATATAAAAAAGCCATCCCGGATTAAGATTCGGGATGGCTTTTTGGTTCGCAACTCCTTCACCAAATTTGCCGCCAAGTAAAACCATTTTGACTAGAGGAATAAACCAAACTTATTTTATTTCATCCTTCCCGCCCATATACATCCGCAGCGGCTCCGGGATAGCAACAGAACCATCCGCCCGCAAATTGTTCTCCAAAAAGGCGATCAACATGCGGGGCGGGGCCACCACCGTGTTGTTGAGCGTGTGCGGGAAATAGTTGCCCTTTTCCTTATTGCGCACACGGATGCCAAGCCTACGGGCCTGCGCGTCGCCAAGGTTCGAGCAGCTTCCCACCTCGAAATACTTCTGCTGGCGGGGGGACCATGCCTCTACGTCGATGCTCTTGACCTTCAGGTCCGCAAGGTCGCCGGAGCAGCATTCCAGCGAACGCACCGGAATATCGAGGCTGCGGAAAAATTCAATGGTATAATGATAGAGCTTTTCAAACCATTCCTTGCTCTCCTCCGGCCGGCAGACAACCACCATCTCCTGCTTTTCGAACTGATGGATGCGGTAAACCCCGCGCTCTTCGATGCCGTGCGCGCCCACCTCCTTGCGGAAGCAGGGAGAGTAGCTCGTGAGCGCTTGCGGCAGTTCCTTTTCCTCCAGCAGCGTGTCGATGAATTTGCCGATCATGGAATGCTCGCTCGTGCCGATCAGGTAGAGATCCTCCCCCTCGATCTTATACATCATGTTTTCCATTTCGGCAAAGCTCATCACGCCATCTACAACGTTCCCGCGGATCATGAAGGGCGGCACATAATAGGTAAAGCCCTTATCAATCATAAAATCCCGTGCATAGGAAAGAATCGCGGAGTGCAGCCGGGCAATATCCCCCCGCAGGTAATAAAAGCCGTTGCCGCTTGTTTTGCGCGCGCTGTCCAGATCAATGCCGCTGAAGCGCTCCATAATCTCCACATGATAGGGCACTTCATATTCCGGCACACGCGGCTCGCCAAAGCGCTCCAGCTCTACGTTTTCGCTGTCGTCCCTGCCGATCGGGACGGTTGGATCAATGATATTGGGAATCACCAGCATGCGCTCACGGATTTGGGCGGAGAGCTCGTTTACCTCCGCATCCAGGCGGCTCATCTCCTCCGCCATATCAGAGACGCTCTTTTTTGCCTGCTCCGCCTCTTCCCGCTGCCCCTTTGCCATAAACGCACCGATCTGCTTGCTGATCGTGTTACGCTGGCTGCGCAGATATTCGCAGCGCGTGCGTGCAGCACGGCATTTTTCATCCAGCTCGATTACCTCGTCGACCAGCGCTACCTTTTCCTCCTGAAACTTTTTCCGGATATTCTCCTTGACAAGCTCCGGATTGGACCGCAAAAATTTGATGTCTAACATACAAATTCTCCTTTCAAATCTCCTTACTCTAGAAGAGCGGCAAAATAAAAAGCTTCCGTCCCCCTTATGGGACGGAAGCAAATTCTCCGCGGTGCCACCCATTTTGCCGGTAAGCCGGCCTCTTTGATCCGTGCTGTAACGGGCACGCCCCTCCGGTTCCTCGCCGGCAGCTCCGAAAGTGGAAAAGCCTGCCTCTTTACCGGTTTCCACCGACCACCGGCTCTCTGAAAAAGGCTGAACAGGCCGTTACTTTCATCTTGGCTGATTTTCTATTAGTATAGCCGATTTTTCTCGCTTTGACAAGAGGCATTTTTTAGTGTCATTATTCTAGTTTCACAAAATTTTGATAAAATATAAACAATAAATAAATTTAAATAATATTATCTTGACATTCTTTTCATTTTCTATTAATTTTATACCGTATAGACTTGTGGGTAGGTAAGACCATACGGAATAGGGGCCCACACAAGAGAGAAGGGAGTTCTATTTTATGAAAAAGAGTAAACGTTTACTTGCGGTTTTATTGGCTCTTTCTATGACAGCCACGCTGGCTGCCTGCTCGCCAGGAGAATCGGATGAGCCCAGCACAGATCCATCCATCAGTGGAAATCAGCCGTCAAATGAGGAAACTCTTCCCGCCGGGGAAACAGGCGGGGCCAGCGCATCTGAGCCAAGCCTGGATGAGAGCACGGACACCCTCCCGGTATCCGGCGATGTTTCCGCAACGCAGCCAAGCGAAAAACAACCGCAGGAAGAAAAAAGCACTGCGCCGAAAGCCGATGAAAACGACCCGACCAAAATGTCGAAGGCCGCGCTTATTAATTATTACAACACAGCGGCAAACGATGCGAAATCAAAGGCGAAGAGTATTACAAAAACACAGAATCAGGCGAGCTTGGCGAAAGCGCCGCAAATCAACAATGGAATCCTGGAAAGCATTGCGAATACGTTGATGAAAGCATTTCTCTCCGACTCCCCGAAGAGTGTAAACGAAACCTACTCTTCAGCCGCTGAGAAAAAAGAAAATTTTTATGTAGGCGGACAGAGCTATTCCAGCAAATTGACAGCCTCTGACGTTACATCGGCCACGTGTAAAAAGAGCGGCAGCAATTATGTTGTTACGCTCAAGGTAAAGGGGAGCAGCGTTTCCAAAGCTTTCTCCACAATTTCGAAAAACCAGATTACCGATGCGGTAAAGGGTATGGTGAAATTTAACAGCATCGATATTTCCTATTCTGATTCTACCATTCAGGCAACGGTTGGCCCCAATGGGAAACTGCAAAAAGTTTGTCTCTGGAACCGGAGGTCCATAGAAATGCACATATTCTTGAATCACCTCTTGTCCACACATGCAAAATATGGTATACTTTTTATGGAAAAATACGGATTGAAGGGAGCGAGTCCCATGGAAGAGCACAATCCAGGACAGCGATTTCTGCCGCTGTCCGTTGGCGTGCGGGCCGTTGGGCCCAGCCAAAAGATTCCGGCACAGCCCTCCCGCCGTTCTTCTTCCAACGGGCAATGGCATGAATATTCAAATTTTTGGAACTTCAAAGAGCTTTGATACCAAAAAAGCCGAGCGCTGGTTTAAAGAGCGCGGCATCAAGTTCCAGTCCATCGACCTCGCCCGCTACGGCATGTCCCGCGGTGAGTTTGACAGCGTCCTGCGCGCGGTCGGTTCGCTGGATGCACTGATCGATACCAAGGCCAAGGGCGCGGCCGCCATCCAGTATTTGGCCTATGACGCGGACAAGATGGAAAAGCTTTTTGGAGGAGCCGTCTCTGCTGTGCGCGCCTATCGTGCGCAACGGCCGTCAGGCGACCGTCGGGTATCAGCCCGACGTGTGGGAGCGGTGGACAAAAGAGTAATTTTTTTTATAGAATATTACTATAAGCAATCACTATTAGAATAACGTAATTTTAATAGTGAAAAAGAAGTGTTTTTTGTACCTATTATTGGTTGAAAAAACAGATTTTATGTGATAGAATCAAGACAAAAATGACATGATATACATAAAATCGTTTTGATGCAATCTGTAATAGAAAGCGCACTGAGCGCGGGAGGTAGCTTATGCTGTTTACCGAACTAAAGAAAATTCAAGATGACGATATCGAGCAGGCCCTGGAAGAGCGCCTCAAGGCGCGCGGCCTGGACCCGGCGATTTTACATCAATCCCTGGGCGGTTCCGATGTGACCGTGGAAGAGCTGATCTCGGACGTGGTCGATGGCTTAATCGCCCAGGCGGTGGAC
>ENA-OQCL01000566-OQCL01000566.1-human-gut-metagenome-genome-assembly--contig:-NODE-566-length-17139-cov-4.676640_pt1 | contig 17139 bp, 19 predicted proteins | sample MGYA00242502_ERZ504586 | MGnify/ENA primary metagenome ERZ504586 (study PRJEB26092, sample SAMD00036316) | human gut metagenome | host: Homo sapiens | study: EMG produced TPA metagenomics assembly of... | reverse complement strand
ATAACCGGCGAAGCATTCCATGTGTCAGATGCGCTCAACGACTGGCTTGTTGAAAATAAGATTTTCGATGCCTTTGAAGTGCTCGGCGGCGAGCGATATTTTGAACAAAACGGCTATCAGACCGTGAGATATTATGAGGACAGAGCACGCGGATTCAAATATCCCGTTGTCGGCAGCACGGACAGCCACTCCTGCACTCCCGAAAACCAAGGGCGCATATATCTGCTCGACAATAGTGTTCTCGCCAGAAAACGAGCGAAAAGCACTTATCGATTCGATAAGGAATTTCAGGAGCGTTGCCGTCGACACGATAAGCAAGGAGTTCAGGCTCGTCGGCGAGATGAGATATGTCCGCTACGGCTGCTTCCTGCTCAAGAATTATTTCCCCATCCATGACGATGCCTGCTTTGAAGAGGGCAGACTCATGAAACAGGCGATATATGGCACCGAAGACGAAAAGCAGGATGCGATAAACACCCTGACCGTAATGAACGGCAGAATGAAAAAGATGCTCAAAAAGTACTTCGCATTCTGATCTGAAAAATTAAAAACAACAATCCCCGGAAACCACAACGGCTTTCGGGGATTTGCTTCATTTTATCTTACTTGTTCAGCTCGTCGAACATATCCTTGATCATCTTCTTGACCTGCGGGATAACGTCATCAACGGCAACCTTCTCGTTGATGCTCTTCGTGCGGGTCATGACCTCGCAGCAGCCCTCGGCAAGGTTTCTCGGGCTGACAACAACTCTGACCGGGCAACCGAGCAGGTCTGCGTCAGAGAACATAACGCCCGGGCGCACATTTCTGTCGTCGTAAATAACCTCGATGCCGTCTTTCTGCATCTCGTCATAGAGCTTGTCCGCGAGCGCTTTCGCCTCTGCATCGTCCGCTCTCAGGCAGCACAGATGTACCTGCCACGGAGCTATCGTTATCGGCCAGATCGGGCCGTAATCGTCGTGGCGAACTTCGCAGACGGAGGCGGCGAGTCTGCCGACACCGATGCCATAGCAGCCCATTATCGGGTACTGCTCGTTGCCCTCCTTGTCAAGATAGGTCATGTGCATCGACTTTGTGTATTTCGTGCCGAGCTGGAATATATTGCCGACCTCGATGCCGCGGGATATCTTTATCGTGTGCTTGCCGCACTGCGGGCAGATACCGCCGTCAACTATCTTCGCAAGGTCGTTATATTCAACCTCGCCGACATCTCGCGGAATGTTGAGACCGACATAGTGGTGGTTCTCTTCGTTCGCGCCGCAGGAGAGGTTAGTGGCACCCTTGAGAGAGTTGTCGAACAGAACCGTCATGTTCTCCGGCAGACCGACGGGACCTATGAAGCCTGCATGAAGCCCGCATTCCTCGGTGATAACTGCGGGATGAACCGCCTCGCCGAGCAGGTTTGTGAGCTTCGTTTCGTTTATGTCAAGATCGCCGCGGACAAAGATAACAACATATTCGTCCGTCGCGTTCTTCTGATATACAACAGCCTTGCAGGACTTTTCAAGCGGGGAGTGGAGGAACTCGCAGATGTCCTCGATGGTGTGAATGTTAGGCGTGTATTTTTTCTTGAGCTCTTCGAGTACATCGTCAGCTTTATTTTCGACAATGCTCTGCGCTGCTTCCATGTTTGCGCGGTAGTCGCACTCGGAGCAGACGGCTATCGAATCCTCGCCGACGGGGGTCAGAAGCATATACTCGTGGGAGATGCTGCCGCCCATCATGCCGGAGTCTGATTTGACCGTTATGACCTCGGGAATGCCTGCGCGAGCAAATATGCGGTTATATGCGTCGTAGCACTCCTGATAGTACTTTTCAAGATCCTCCTGCGAGGTGTGGAACGAATAAGCGTCCTTCATCGTAAATTCGCGAACGCGGATAAGTCCGCCGCGCGGGCGTCCCTCGTCGCGGAACTTCGTCTGAATCTGATATATCATGAACGGATACTTGGTGTAGCTGTTGGCGTAGTCGCGCACGAGCTGAACCGCCGCTTCCTCGTGAGTCATGCCGAGCACCATGCGCGCATTGTTGCGGTCGGTGAAGCGAAGAAGCTCGCTGCCGACGCTCTCGTATCTGCCGGACTCATCCCAGAGCGAAGCGGGGAGAGCTACCGGGAACAGCACCTCCTGTCCGCCGATCTTGTCCATCTCGTCGCGGATTATATCCTCGATTTTCTTCGTTATGCGGCGCAGGGGCATGAACTGCGAATAGATGCCGTTGGCAACGTTTTTCATATAGCCGCCGCGCAGCATGAGCGCGTGGCTGTCGATAACGCAGTCGGAGGGCTTCTCTTTGAATCTTTCGCCGACAAGCTTGTCAAGTTTCATCTTTCTTTTCATCCTTTCAAAAAAATAAGTCCCGGGCTCAAAAGCCTGGGACAAACTATAAAGTCTGCGGTACCACCCAAGTTCGGACAAATACTGTCCGCTCTCAAAGCGACGAAAACCGTCTTTTCCAATAACGCCGGAATGCGTCAGCGCATTTATACCGACAAGGCGATCTCCGTTTCGTTCCTGCGCAGCCAGTCCAAAGGCGATGCCGCCCGCGTGCAGGCGCTCTACGGCAAACCCTCCGAAAGATATTGGTAGCCATGACACCGCTCGCAACAAATTTCGACAACCTGCACCAAGTGCTGCGCAATCTCTATCAGGAGATGCTGCCCCCTGTGCGGGGATATGGTCGGCATCGCCAAAGGCGTGGCCGGTCTGGGAGCGCTTTTTTACGTGGCCTATCGGGTATGGAAGGCGCTGGCCTCGGCCGAGCCTATCGACGTATTTCCGCTGCTGCGCCCCTTCGCCATCGGGCTGTGTATCATTATGTTTCCGACCGTCGTGCTGGGGACGGTGAACGCCGTGCTTTCGCCCGTGGTGCAGGGCACGCACGCCATCCTCGAAGGGCAGACGACGGACATCGCCGCCTACCAGAAGCAGCGGGACGATCTCGAATACGAGGCCCGCGTGCGCGAAGGCAAGGCGTGGCTGGTGGACGACGAGGTGTACGACCAACAGCTCGCCGAACTGGGCATTACGGATCTGGGCGAAATAATCAGTATGTGGTGGGAGCGGACGTGGCACGGAATCAAGATGTGGTTCCGAGAGCTGGTGCGCGACTTCTTCGAGCTGCTGTTCAACGCCGCAGGACTCACGGTGGACACGCTGCGGACGTTCTTTCTGGTCGTGCTCTCCATTCTCGGCCCGCTGTCGTTCGCTCTTTCCGTTTACGACGGTTTTCAGGGAACGCTCACGCACTGGCTCTCCAAATACATCTGCGTCTATCTGTGGCTGCCCGTAGCCGATCTCTTCTCGGCCGTGCTGGCCAAGATACAGGTGTTGATGCTTCAGGCCGACATTGCGGCGCTGCAAGACCCAAGCTACATCCCGGACGGTTCGAACGGCGTCTATATCATCTTCCTGATTATCGGGATCATCGGCTATTTCACAGTGCCGACCGTAGCCGAGTGGATCGTGCAGGCGGGCGGCGGTTCGGGGCTGGGCGGCGTCAACCGCGCTTCGTCGTTCGCTGCCGGTGTCGCGGGCGGCGTGACCGGAGCTTTGATCGGCAAAGCCTTTGGGCGCGGCGGCAAATCGAAATACGGCGAGAGCGACGACAGCGGCCCCCCAAGGCGATAACCTCGCCACGAAGGATGGCGGAGGGTCGTCCGGCGGCCATTGATGGAATGCAGCCGATCGCTTTTGTAGCGGTTAAGCTGCATGTCAGCCGCACCCTTTTCCTGTGCGGCTCAATAGAAGAGACAAACCCGATAAAACGACAAAAAAATGGAATTCAAATCGTTGAAAAACATCGAAACGAGCTTCCGGCAGATACGGCTCTTCACGCTCGTCTTCCTCGGACTGTGCGCCGTGGTGGCCGTGTTCAGCGTCGTGAAGAGCTACCAGTTCGCCCAGCGCCAACGCGAGAAGATCTATGTGCTCGATCAGGGCAAGTCGCTGATGCTGGCCCTCTCGCAAGACCTCAGCCAGAACCGGCCCGTCGAGGCGCGGGAGCACGTCCGCCGCTTCCACGAGCTCTTCTTCACGCTGGCGCCCGACCGGGCGGCCATCGAGAGCAACATCAACCGCGCCCTGTTCCTATGCGACAAGAGCGCCTACCACTACTCGCAGGATCTTCAGGAGAAGGGTTACTACAACCGCGTGGTGGCGGGCAACATCAATCAGCAGGTGCAGGTCGATTCGGTGGTCTGCGACTTCGACACCTATCCGTACCGCGTGACGACCTACGCCCGGCAGATGATCATACGCGAGAGCAACGTCACCGAACGCTCGCTCATCACGCGCTGCAACCTCATCAACTCGGTGCGCTCGGACAACAACCCGCAGGGCTTCACGATGGAGCGCTTCGAGATCGTCGAAAACCGCGATCTGCGGGTCATAGCACGATAAATTATGATACGGAAATGGATAAAACGCGCCGGAGAGCGGATCGAGGATCGGCTGCGGCACCTGTGCGGGGCCCTCAGCCCCGACATGCGAGTCTATGCGATCGTCACGCTCTTCGTGCTTTTCGCCGCACTGTCGCTGTATAGCACCGTTTCGGCGATCTACTCTCTGGGGCGCAACGACGAGGAGAGGATACGGATCGAACACCTGCGACGGCTTGCACCGCAGCCGGAGCAAAGGCACAAGCCGGAATCCTTCGGAAATTCAGATGCAAAGCTGCAGCAGGAAGCAGCCTTTCCCGCTGAAACAGAACGAACACAGTCCGGGGCGGACAGCTCCGAACGATTAAACACGACCGATTATGAAAGAGAACGAGAAACACGGCAGTAACGAACAGCCTGCGCCGGAGAAGCCCGCGAAGGAGCTTACCGAGCAGCAAATACAGCAGCGGCGCAAGATGATCGTCTTCCCGCTGATGCTGCTGGTCTTCGCCGCGATCATGTGGCTCATTTTCGCCCCTTCGGGCGGTGAGGAAGCCACCGAACAGGCGGGGCTCAATACCAGTCTGCCCACGCCGGAGCAGAGCGGCATTGTCGCCGACAAACGCGACGCCTATGTGCAGCAGGAGATGAAGGCCAAACAGGAGGCCAAGATGCGCTCGCTGGAAGATTTCGCCTTCTCGCTGGGCGAGGAACCCGAGAGCGAGGAGGAACGGGCCGCACGCGAGGAAAGGGAGCTGCGCATGGCCCCCAAACCCGTAGAATATTACGAGGCACCCTCGCGCTTCGAGAGCGGAACCCTGCACTCATCGGTGGGTGCGTACCACGACCTGAACCGTCAGATAGGCAGCTTCTATGAAGAGACGCAGAACGAGGCCGAAAGCGACAGAGAGAAGGAGTTGCAGGAACGCATCGACCGGCTCGAAGCGCAGTTGGAGGACGAACAGGCCCGGCAGAGCGCCGAGGAGCAACAACTGGCACTGATCGAAAAGTCCTACCAACTGGCCTCGAAATACATGAACGGAGGGCAAAATGCGGGCGGTGCGGCGGAAGCCGTCCAGACCACCCCGACGGGCGGTGCATCCCGCAGCGGCAGGAGCACCGTGCAACCCGTCGCCCAAGTGCGCCGAGAGGTCGTATCGCGCCTCGCGGCCCCGATGCCCGATTCGGTATTCGTCGCGGAGTTCACGAAGCCCCGCAACTGGGGATTCAATACTGCGGCGGGTAACGAGCACCCCGTACAGAAAAACAGCATCGGAGCCTGCATTTATCGCACGACGACCGTGACGGACGGCAAGGAGGTGCCCCTGCGCCTTACCGAGCCGATGAGGGCCGGCGGCGTGCTGATCCCCGCGAACACCGTACTTACGGGCACGGCCCGCATCGACGGGGAACGCATGACGATCACGGTCAATGCCGTGCAATACCGGGGCAGCGTGATACCGGTCGAGTTGCTGGTTTATGACATGGACGGAGGCGAGGGCATCAGCGTCCCCGCATCCGACGAGATCAGCGCCGTGAAGGAGATCGCCGCCAATGCGGGTTCAGGATTGGGAAGCAGCATCACCATTACGGACGATGCGGGAACGCAACTGCTCTCCGATCTGGGGCGCAGCGTCATACAAGGCACGGCGCAGTACGTCGGGCAGAAGATGCGGCAGGTCAAGGTGACGCTCAAAGCAGGGTACCGTGTCCTGCTGCTGCCCCCGCTGGAATAACACGCAAGACACTGAATATCCATAAACCGAACACATTAAGAAAAACGAGTTATGAACCGAAAGAAAATCGAGAGCACAGTCCGCACGCAAAACCTTTGCTCGCCGGCAGCGAAGGAAAACAAGCCGGGCGCAGTTAAAAAAAGTCCTTTTATCGTTCGCACTTTTAGGATGCGTAACGGGCGCCTCGGCGCAGGAGGCAGCCGAAACCGCAGCTCCGGACATACCGGCTGCCGCGACACCCTCGACGGGCGACTACTTCGGCGGGCTGACCCGTCCGCTGACCTTCGACCGCATGATCCCGCCTTACGCGCTGGAGGTGACCTTCAACAAGACCACGCACGTTATTTTCCCCTCGGCCATCCGCTACGTCGATCTGGGGTCGGCAGACCTTTTGGCCGCCAAAGCCGACGGCACGGAGAACGTTTTGCGCGTCAAGGCGGCCCTGCGCGACTTCTCACGCGAGAGCAACCTCTCGGTGATAACGGAAGACGGCGCCTACTATTCGTTCAACGTCAAGTATGCCGACGAGCCTGTGAAGCTGTCGGTCGAAATGACCGACTTCCTGCACGACGGCGAGGCGGTGAACCGCCCCAACAACGCGCTGGAGATCTACATGGAGGAGCTGGGAAGCGAATCGCCGCTGCTGGTGAAGCTCATTATGAAGTCGATCTACAAGAACGACCGCCGCGAGGTAAAGCATATCGGCTGCAAGCGTTTCGGCATCCAGTATCTACTCAAAGGCATCTACTCGCACAACGGGCTGCTCTATTTCCACCTGCAACTGAAGAATTCCTCGAACGTGCCTTTCGAGGTCGATCACCTCACCTTCAAGATCGCGGATAAGAAGGTCGCCAAGCGCACGGCCATTCAGGAGCAGGTCATCCGGCCCCTGCGTGCCCACAACAACGTGCAGGTGATTCGGGGCAAGAGCAGCGAGCGCATGGTCTTCACGCTTCCGAAGTTCACCATTCCCGACGACAAGCACCTCGTGGTGGAACTTTACGAGAAAGAAGGCGGACGCCACCAGACCTTTACGGTCGAAAATGCCGATCTGGTGCGTGCCGAGGTCATCAACGAATTAAAGGTCAAATAGCATGAAACGGTTGGCATTGCTGCTATCGCTGGCCCTCGGTCTGGCTTTGGCTCCGGAGGCCCATGCCCAGCGTACCCTGCCCGGAATGCGGGGGCTGGAGGTACGCGCGGGCATGGCGGACGGCTGGTACTCCGCCTCCGGGCGCAGTACCACGGGATACTACTTCGGAGCGGCCATGAGCCGTTATGCGGGCCGTGCGAACAAGTGGGTCTTCGGGGCGGAGTACCTCTGCCGCAATTACCCCTACAAAGCAGGGAGTATCCCCGTGGCGCAGTTCACGGGCGAAGGGGGCTACTACTATAAGTTTCTCGCGGACGGCTCCAAAACCTTCTTCCTCTACATCGGCGGCTCGGCCCTGTTGGGGTACGAGACGGTGAACTGGGGAGATAAAATGCTGTACGACGGCTCCACGATCCGAAGCCGCGAGGGATTCCTCTACGGAGGCGCGGTGACGCTGGAGGCCGAAGCCTATATCACCGACCGCATCGTGCTCTGCATATCGGGCCGCGAGCGTGTGCTTTGGGGCACGACGACAGGGCATTTCCACACGCAGTTCGGAATAGGACTGAAATTCATCATCGACTGACATTCATCCACCACTTTTTATTAACCGCCGCACGAAACGGCATAAAATCAATTAAATCTATGAAAAAGATGATTTTGGCAGCCACGGCTGCCCTGGCCATGCTGGCCTCCTGCAACAAGCACACCGACGAGATCGCAGACTCGGCGACGGGCAGCGTAGTGAAAATCACCCTGACGGACAAGACGCCCGAAACCCGCGCCTTCTTCGACCAGACGGCCGCGGCCGAGAGCTGGGAGAAGAAGATAGGCACGCTCACGCTGTTCGTGTTCGACGGCAGCGGGGACGCCGTACTGCAACGCAACTTCACCGCTGCGGAGATTTCGGGACAGACGGCGACCATTCCCGTACCGGACGCCGCGCCGGGGCAAACGTACAGCTTCTATGCCATCGCCAACGGCAGCGCCCTTTCCGGGATCGGCACACTGGACGACCTGCGAAGCCAGACCGAGAGCGAGATCGCGGACTATAACGGTACGTTCGACGAGGTGACGACGAAGGCCAAACGCTCCGCAGGGTTTACCATGACCGGCTCGGCGACGCAGGTTATCGCACAGGCCGGGCAGACGACCACCGTGCAGATCGCGCTCGAAAGGCTCGTGTCGAAGGTAGCCGTACAGGCTACGACCGACAGCAAGTTCGCCTCTGCATACCCCGGTCGCGTGCGGATCGCTTCGGCGACTGTTTCCCGTGCGGCATCCTCGGTCTTCTATTTCGACGTCGGCACGTCGCATTCCGGAGGAACCCAAAACCGCGAGTATTCAGGGGAGACCATGCCTCTGTCCGCAGCACAGACTTTCAGCCATACGCAGGCAGCGAAAGAGCAGAGCGGGAAATATGCCAATTTGTTCTATATCTACGGCAATGAGGACAACATGGCTGCCGAGAGCGTACTGCTGACCCTCGAAGGCATTTACGATCATGACGGGGATTTCGGAACGACGGACGACCAGATGCCCGTAAGTTACGAGATCGAACTTGCCGGGGATTCGGGTAAGGCTATCAACCGCAATACCTACCGCCGCGTAACGGTGAACATCAGCGGCCTGACGGGTGCCGACGTGGCCGTGACGATCACCCCCGCAGACTGGGAAGGGCCGTTCAATCAGGATGTTAATATCGGTATGTAGCATCGGAAGGGAAGGGACAGGGTGCAATCGTCCCTGTCTTTCCCCTTTTTCCATTTTTCATTATGAGAAACCTACTGATTTTAATTATGCCGCTGCTCGCTTTGGCGATCGGTTGTTCCAAAGAAGACATTGTTCCGGCTGCGGAGTCTGCGACCCGCTTTACGCTGCGGGTGTGTCCGGAAGAAACGCAGGCGGTTACCCGGGCCGCGGACGAACGGGCCGTCAAGGACATGAACGTTTTCCTCTTCGATCCGCAGGGCATACGCCCGTCGCAGCACTTTTACGTGCAGGGCGGCGTATTGGAGCGTTCCATTCCCGCCGGCCGGTACGATGTGTATGCTGTAGCCAATTTACATGAAGATATGGGCCCGATGAGCCGGAAGACGCTGTCGGCCTATGAGTTCCGCGTACCCCGAAGTTACACGTCGCTGCCCATGTCCGGATATGCGGAATGTACGGTCGGGAAAGGGACGCCGGAGGCTACGGTCACCGTCCGGCGCAACGTGGCCAAAATCGTCTGCAACATCTCCTTCTACGGGGTGGACTACGACCTGAAGCTCCAATCCGTGCAGGTGGTGGATATGGCAAGTGTCACCACGCTGTTTGCGGAGGATCAGCAGGCCCGTGAGCTCACCTCTTCCGAGCTTTCGGCGATCGCATCGTATGAGAACCGCAAGGCATCGCGCACGTTCTTCTTGGCGGAGAACTGTCGGGGCGAAGTGCCGGGAATAACCTCGCAGGAGCAGAAATGCGCCGGCAACGCACCCGAAGGAGCGACCTTCCTGCGGATCAAGGCACAGCAGGGAATAGGAACTGCTGACGTATGACGTATATCTGGGAGAGAACAATACGACCAACTTCGACGTGCGCCGCAATACGGTATATACGCTCAATATCGTCATCAAGGGAGAAAACGTGGTCGATACCCGCGTCGATGCGTTCGAGGTCGGGATTTCGGACAACTTCCCTTTCGAGGGCTACCAGTTCGAGGGGTACTGCCTGTACGATCCCGGCCGGCAGCTTACGATCACCGTGGACGACCCGCAAAAGGCCGGCGACCTCTCGGCGACGGTTCGCCTTCTACAAGGCCAGCACGGAGCCTTCCTCTTCAACGGGCAGCCGCTCACCTCGTCCGTCACCCTCCCGCTGAACGACCCTTCGGGCGTGTACAGTTTCTCGGTGGACTACATCCCCGGAGAGGTGTTTACCGCCGACAATTACCGGCTCGTCTATGAAGTGGTTGTAAGCAACACGGACGGGTACAGCTATACGAAAACGTTTACGCACGACTTTTACAATCTCCTAACGATATATACCTACTGGAAGCGCGGGACTACCCACCGCGGCCGGGAAGTGTCGACAAAGAGAATATGACGGTCGTAAAATGGAGTTCTTCCTATACGCCCGAAGACAATCGCATGATGATATTGTCGTTGGACGACGGGCCGCTCGTGCCTCTCAAACCGGTGGACGGATCGAAAGTCGGAGGTTGGTATGCGGATCGCGGCCTCACACGGTTCGTTTCAGCGGAAAACCCGTACCGCCATCCCATGAAAAGTTTTCGGGATACGCTCTACGTGGACTTCGTGCAGGAAGCCGTCTATATCTATACCCATGTCGATCTGGTCGAGATAAGTTGCGACGGCGCGTACCGAATCGATCAGGAAAAAACAGGCGTTCGTAGTTCCGATAGGAAGCCGCTGCACGTTCAAGGGGATCGGAGGGAAAACAGTCGCCGTCTGGTGGAGCAACTTCATCGGCCACTATCCCCGCAAGGAACTGTCGCGGGAGCCGGAGTATTCCTTTACCGCATGGGAAAACTGCAATATCGTTCCCGAATTTCAGACCGATTAACCTCTCTCAACGCTCCGCCGATACCTTTTGCCGGATGCGGCGGCTACTCATTCCAACAAAATAGAAACACGATGAAAAGATTATTTGTACTGCTGCTGTTCGTCCTCGCGGCGAACGCAGCTTCGGCTCAATATACGGCCGTGCGCGTCAATGCGCTGGGACTGGCAACGGGAACCGTCAATGCCGGTGTGGATGTGGCCGTATCGGGAAAAATGGTCTGTCGAAGCGTCGGCATACTGGAACCCGATCTCGACCGAAAGTCTGCGAACCAAAGTGCTGGGAGCCGTCGTGGGTGTGCGCCGCTGGCGCTTCGAGCCGCACGTCGGCTTCTTTTGGGGCGTGCACTCCGCCCTCGCACAGTATCGCGTCGGGAACCGGAACAAACGCTACAACGGCTGGGCTGTCGGCGTAGGTGCCAGCGCGGGCTACTCGTGGATGCTGCATAGGCGGTGGAATTTCTCGCTCGAAGGCGGCATCGGCCTGTATTACATGAACGATACGCGCTGGAACCCCGCGCCGCCGCCCGGCGAAGATGTCTTTCTGCGGCATTACCGCCGTATCGCACTGGCTCCGGCGAAGCTGGAAGCCTCTTTCTCTTATATGTTTTAGAATCCCGAGATATGAAAAAGCTCTTGTTTTTAGGATTATTGCCGCTTCTGTCCGCATCCTGCACGAAGGATAGCGGCAGCTACCCGCCCGATGGACCGCAGTCCCCCGAAGCTGTCGCTTCGCAGGTGGAAATATCTTTTACGGCTGCGGACAACGGATTTCCGACACGAAATTCGGAGGATGAAAATACCATTGCAGACGTGAACCTTTACCTGCATAACGTGCAGACGGGTTCGCTGGAACATCACTATCTGACCGCAGGGAACGCTTCGCGGACGATGACGATAGCTCACGGCCGTTACGAAGCGTATGCCATCGCCAATACGAGGGAAGATATGGGCCGATGACACTCCTGCGATTGCAGGAAGCGATGTACGTTCTCGATGTATCGGGAGATACCGATGAGAGGTTTGCGATGAGCGGCCGGCAGTCTTTCACCGTATCGGGGGCTACCGATGTCGCGATACTCCTCCGACGGTGTGTGGCAAAACTGACTCTGAACGTCACGACGGCCGGCGCCTTTACGGATTTCGAACTCCGATCCTGTCAGGTAACGGCGTATCGTCCTGCGTGCCGTTCTTCGCTGAAAGCAAACCCACAGCAGACAGCGAAGTGACATCCTTTCCGAAGAGCGTCCTTTCCGGACGCAGCTACTCCGTTGTTCTTTACCTTCCCGAAAACACTCAGGGCGAAGTGCCGGGTATCACCGACCCGCGGCAGCGCAGCCGCGAAAAACGCCCCGCAATACGCCACCTGTATCCATCTCGAAGGCGAAGCGTCGGGCCGTAAGGTCGATTATTACATCTATCCCGGCAGCAACGTCACGACCTCTTTCGACATCCTGCGTAACCGTCATTATAATCTCGATGTGATGATTTCGGGGGCCAATGCGACGGATATGCGTCTTTCGACGCTCGGCGCGACCTTCACGGAACTACCTCGGACGTGCAGCGTGGGCGACGATATTTTTACCGAGATGAGGGTCGAGAGCACCGATCCCGACGGTCGCTACACGCTGACCGTCGAACAGGAGAAGGGCGAAGGTACGATAACATTCGACGGTGCAGCCATGACGACCGGAATTCCCGTCGCATTACCCGGCGGAGCCGGAATTAAAACAGCACGGATCGGATACTGCCCGACAGTTGCAGGCGAAGCCGTGCTGACATTCGTCCTGCGGGATGCCTATGACTATGAAATTCGCCGTACGCTGACGACCGAGGCGGTCGAAAAACCCTCTCTCGATGTTACGCTGACACCGCCTTCGGCAATCGTCGTCGGCAATCCCGCCACTTTTACGTTGGAAATCAGTGGAAGCGATGACGCCGCAATCTCTACCTTCACTTGTTCCGATCCGCAGGCCGTTTTCGTATTTCCCGCAGGGACAGGGCTCGGCGGCAACGAAGTCATGTTAGGCAATGGAACCCACGGTTTCTTGCTCGACACCCGTGTCACCGGCGACCTGACGGTTACGGTGCGGGTAAGCGACGGCAGCGGCCATAGCGTACAGCGGCAATGCACGGTAACGTCCCGTTATCCGAAATTCTCCGCAATGATACGAACCATGTCCTCGGCGGCTCTCTATTCGGACAGTCCGATGACGCTGATCATCCGTTCGACCGAATACGCGGGCGACTATACCGTAAGTTATACGACGACCTCGACGAATTGCAGGGTTTCGTATGGCGGTTCCATGTTACGCCCCGACAGCCCTGTAACCCTCGAAGCCGGACAACATATTTTTACCGCCAACTCTTCCTATGCCGAGCGAACGGAATTCGTCTTTACGATTACGGACATCTACGGGCAAAGTCAACAAGCACAAGCGTCGATTACATGGAGGTAGTCGGGCCCGTCTTCTCGGCTTATGATAAGGAAAAAAGTTATAAAACAATAGAAGAAGATGTATGCAGCAGCCTCGTCGCTGTGCCTGCTGCTGGGCGGCTGTACCGTACGGCAGGCTCAGCGCCGGGCTGGGCGCACGGGCGAACTATGCGCCCAAAGAACAAAAGCAGGAGCCGAAAAAGGAGTCCGCACCGCAATATGTCGAATACAAGCACCGCGACAGCCTGAAACCCATCTATTCCTGCCTACGACTACGCTCGAAAACGGCGAGCGCGTCATGTCGTTCGAACTCGACGAGGTGGTCGTGGTGGCCAAATCGCGCACCGTCGCCGAGCGTATGGGCAAGGTCTGCATCGACTTCGTGATCGAGCTGCCGCGCCAGTTGCAGGGCAACTGCCGGAGCGTGGCCGTAACACCCATGCTCCACAAGACGGACAGCCTCGTGCCGCTTCAGCAGATCAGTATCCGGGGCGGGCTGTTCTGCCGCGTGCAGGATCGCAACTATTGGCAGTTCGACCAATACGTGCGGATCTTCAAGCCCGATGCGGCTGCCGAACAGCGTGCTTTCGAGCGCTTCGTCAAGCACCCCTATCCGGAGGGCGTGCGGCTGGATTCCATCGTCGAAGGCCGTGAGAAGATCAGCTATTACTACACGCAGGAAGTACCGACCAAAGGCGAAGGCAAGACGATGCACGTCACACTTGAGGGAGCGGTCGTAGGGCTGGACGGCAGCCGTTACGATATGCCGCCGCTCGATACGCTGGAATACAACATATCCTCGATGCTGACCTTCGCGGACACCACGAAGCGCTACCTGATCAAAGTGATCGAGAAGTATGCCGTGGTCAAAGACCGCAACTACCTTGCCTTCAAAGTCGGCAAATCGGACATTATCGACACGCTGGAAACCAACGCCGTCCAGCTCGCCCGCATCGAATCCCTGATGGACGGACTGATAAACCAGCGGGAGTTTTATGTGGACAGCATCGTGCTGACCGCTTCGGCATCACCGGAAGGAGCGCTCGCGCTCAACGAGCGTCTGGCGCGCGAGCGTGCCCTGTCGCTCAAACGGCGTCTGGGCGAGCGTTTCGGGCGGCAGGTCGATACGCTGATCGCCGTGCGCTCCGTAGGCGAGAACTGGACGGAGCTGGGGCGCTTGATCGCCGCCTCGGACAGTCTGCCGCACCGCGAGGCGATCCTTGCGCTGCTCGGTGCGGAGAAGAATCCCGACCGGCGCGAAGCGACCCTGCGAGGCAGGTATCCGCAGGAGTATAAATATATCCGGGAGCGGCTCTATCCGCTGCTGCGCTCGGTCGATTTCAAATACGACCTGCGGCGCGTGGGCATGGTGAAGGATACGATCCATACGACCGTACTCGATACGCTCTACGCGCGGGGCGTGAAGCTGCTCGACGAAAGGCGCTACGACGAAGCCCTCACGATATTGGCTCCTTACCATGACCGAAATACGGCTATCGCGCTGCTCTCGCTCGGCCATGACGACCGCGCTTACGAAGTGCTCTCCGCGCTGCCCGAATCGGCCGAGGCGTGCTACCTGAAAGCCATCGCCTGCTCGCGGCTGGGCCGCAGGGAGGAAGGGCGCAAATGGTTCGAGCGGGCGTGCGAGCTGAAAGAGACATTCGAATACCGGGGCAGGCTTGACCCGGAAATATCCAACCTTTTAACCGATGACTGACGATGAGAAAAAGAGCGATCGCGGCCACGATGCTGCTGACAGCGGCTATGGCCTTTACCTCGTGCGCCAAACTGTATGAGGAAGAAACAACGGAAACCCTGAAACGCCCACAGACGGACATCGAGATTCCGGAGGACAACCCTTGGGACGAAGTGCCGGACAGCAATACGGGAACTGGACATTAAAGAGCGAATGCAATGCGAACGGATGTAATTTTTAATACGGATGCGGCCTCCGGCCTCGGCCGGCTGCCCGACAACTCCATCGACTGTATCGTAACCTCGCCCCCGTACTGGCAGCTCAGGGATTACGGACTCTCTCCGATACTGTTCGGCGGGCAGCAGGATTGTGAACACGATTTCGACGATTACGCCATCTGCCGCAGTTGCGGCGGATGGCTGGGGCAGTTGGGGCAAGAACCCTCCCGCGAGATGTTCTTGGAGCATCTCGTGGGCATCTTCGACGAGTGCCGCCGCGTATTGAAAAACACGGGAACGCTTTGGGTGAACCTCGGCGATTCGTACAGCAAACTCAATAAATACAACCGCCCAGACGATTGGCCGCCGGGTAAAAACGCCCATTGTCTGAAAACACTGCGCGTCGATCTGTCGATGCACCGGGTTCCGCACAAATCGCTGTGCAATATTCCGGGGCTGTTCGCCGAGATGATGATCCTGCGGGGGTGGATACTGCGCAACGAGATAATATGGTACAAGCCCTCGGCTGTGCCTACTCCCGTCAAAGACCGTTTTACGGTGGATTTCGAGAAGGTGTTTTTCTTCGCCAAATCCCCGAAATACGACTTCCGGCAACAGTTAGAACCTTATGCCGGGAATGAGACGAACAGAATATCCAGACAGCCGGAACATCCGACAGGTTCGAAATCCAGAAACGACCTTCAAGGCAGGAACAAACGGACGGTTTGGCGGATTACGACCGAAATCAGCCACGAGAAGCACTACGCCCCCTATCCGCAGAAATTGATCGAGACACCCATCGAGGCGGGGTGTTCGCCGGGCGGCGTAGTTCTCGACCCTTTTCTGGGAAGCGGAACGACGGCCCTCGTCGCCCGCAGGCTGGGACGCCACTACATCGGCATCGAGCCGAATCCGGAATACGTCGCCATAGCCCGTTCTCGGCTGGAACGGGAATCCGAACCCTCAAAACAGTAAGGAGGCCATGCGAATCGGATTGGTGGATGTGGACGGGCACAACTTCCCGAACCTCGCGCTGATGAAACTTTCGGCGTGGCATAAGCTCCAGGGCGATACGGTGGAATTTGCCGATCCCATGGCGGGGCGTTACGACAAAGTGTATTTATCGAAGGTCTTTACCCATACGCCCGATTGCCGGGATGAATACCGCTGCGAGGTGATACGCGGCGGAACGGGCTACCGCGATTATACGACGACGCTGCCGGAGGCGGTCGAACATACATGTCCGGATTACTCGCTCTACGGCGTGGGCGAAGCCTACGGCTTTCTCACGCGCGGATGCCCGAACCGCTGCCCGTGGTGCGTGGTGCCGCACAAAGAGGGCGCTATCCGGCCCCATGCCGACATCGAAGAGTTCCTTGCAGGACGCAAACGGGCCGTGCTGCTCGACAACAACGTGCTGGCCTCCGCATGGGGCCTCGCGCAGATCGAAAAGATCGTCCGCTTGGGCGTGCGGGTGGACTTCAATCAGGGGCTCGACGTGCGGCGTATCGCCCGCAACCCGGAACTCGCAGAGCTGCTCGCACGGGTCAGGTGGCTGCGCTTCCTGCGAATGGCCTATGACAGCTGTGCCGTGCAGGAGGATGTACATAACGTCGTAAAACTGCTCGTCAAATGTGGCTTGTCGCCCCGCAAACTGTTCTTCTACGTGCTGGTGCGCGACGACATCGGCGATGCGCTGGAACGTATTCGGGAGCTGAAGGCGTTGGGCTGCGTGCCCTTCGCACAGCCGTACCGGGATTTTTCGGGCGACGCCAAACCCTCGCGGGAGGCGTGGCGGCTGGCCTACTGGTGCAACAACAAACGATTGTTCAACGCGATGGACTTCGCGGATTACAAATGCAAATAAACCGAAAAGTGATGAAAAAGTTATTTTTGCGGTGATGGCCGCACTCGGACTGCTCGCATCCTGCGACAAAGATCTGGACATTCAGCAGGCGTACAGTTTCTCGTTGGAAACGATGCCCGTACCCAAGCGTATCGGCGTAGGCGAAACCGCC